>JGI26470J50227_1000092_pt1 | contig 41011 bp, 76 predicted proteins | sample FreactTroBogLake_FD_50227 | JGI IMG/M metagenome (IMG submission 50227)
CTCGCCAAAATGAGGCTCTAGCACATATACATTCTTCTCGATGTCCTGTGGCACGCTGCTGTATTTAGAAAACCACACGGTGTGTCCCGACTTCGTATAATACCCGACGATAGTTTCTAAAGACAACGACACCTCGGGTCTTACCTCTTGTCGGTTCATTGCAACATCATACCCATCTAACATGACAACCTCAGCTTGATCTGGTAACTTTTCCAGTAGTGCTATGAGCGCTTCCTTCTTCATACCTTCACCAAGTTCTTCATAGAACCGCGGAAGCATAAGTCTCGATAAACACAAGGGCCTCCGAAAGTATTATTGCAGCTATTGAGGTTACGAGTAAACTTACCGTGCTTAATAGCCTCATTAACATCATCAAAGTTTTCCACAACCACTTGTTCTGTTTGTTGAGGTATCTCATCCACTATAAACTGTATAGCAATATCAGGATCAATTACTTCGGCCCATTCTCCAGCGCAACGTTTCCCAGCAATAACATTATCGCAAGTCTTAGCTCGTCCGCCACTTCCATCATACCCGCAACTCATGCAGGTCTTCTTACGATTCTTAATCACTTGCTTACGCAAAACAATATAGCCAGCCTTACGTGTTTTGTATTCGCTCTCTAGCATGTGAACATACAAGGACAACTGCGGAGATGTCACCACGCTGTCTTCTTCGTACTCCATAGCAGATGTTTTATTATCTAAGATAACAGTGCCTATGTCCTTAACATCAGCAATCAAATCTACATAACCAATTACTTCATCGCCACTATCATTCTGTAATGATACATGCTTCTGTACGGCATGTACCTTCTCAATGCGGGGCAACACCTTCTCAGTGTAAGCAGTAAGCATCAACAGTCCTTTAGCTTTAAGACTGCACCAATTCATAATATTATAAAAGCGTTTCTCTTCTAAACTTAAAGACTGATAACCGGATGCTTTCTTTTTCTTTCTTAGTTCATCGTAAGCTTCGGATGGTGGCAGTGATGATATATTAAAAGCCGCGGCAGTAAGTAGGTCGTCTGAAGTAATTAACTCAGCATCATAATCCGCATCAGCATACACTAAGTCAGTACATGTGGGTAGATAGGTGTTTACATTATTTACTCGTTGATGCGAAAAGCTTTTAATAAACTCAGCAACAGCATCTTGATCTGGTGCTGTAAGTAATACATTAAGAGCGTTGTCTAATGCGCTACCAAAGCACAAGGCTGCGCTCATCACAGTAGACCTAATGCGTTGGTTGTAATGGAAGTCGTAGCTTTTCTGACACAGCATAAACTTACTTACTTGGCTGTGACTAAGTTTTGTTTTCATCTTCCTCCAAGGAACGCCCCTACCAGCGAGCGACGTGAGGGTTGCCTAATGTAAAGACTTTATCCTCTACACTAGAGATACACCAATGCCCAGCTCACTAGTAGGAGCAAGATTATTATAGCATTATTATTTCTGTTTGTCAAGTGTTATTTAGCAATAACGACTAGTTTGTATGTGGTCGATTCTGTTTCGATTACAAAAGTATCTTCATCTAACATCTCCATCTTAACGATAGGGGATGTTCTAAACCAATGATAGTCGTCTAACTCCCGGCCACCAAAGCTGTTTACAAATAGCCTGTTGTTCGTAATGCTCGCTTGACCGCAAGGCATAATAACAAATTCATTTGTATTCAAATAGGTCGGGGATAATCTTACTACCTTATAGGCTGCGCCATCTACTAACATAAGCCTCCTTAGTCTAATCGTATTTTGTACATGTCTTGCATCTTAGCGTCCGCGGCTTGCTTCTCTTTCCATGTTGTGTACACAGGACAATAGTCACTGTGGTTATCTGGTTCGGCATTAGCATACACGAGCGAAGTACCACACTCACATTTAGGAGGTGGTCTTAGATCTGCGGGCTTATAACCATTCCATAGATCATACGGGTCACTCATGCCCCTCCATCCCAGAGATACGTCTATCAACTCGTAATAGCAAGTCCTCTGATGCTAGGTGGAATTCATTAACCCACGGTAGGATTGTTGTGTTTATGTTTGCTGGGCGTTCGGTGGTGACAAAGCCTCCCATGCTTAGCAGCTGCCCGAAGCGCAGGCTTGGTTGTTTATTAATTAGCTTATGTAATCTACTTAACAATACACTATTGATTTCATGATTCATGTTGTCTCCATCTTATACACTACGTAGGCTAGGAGCAAGCCTCCCAGAAGCATCCACAATGAGAACACTACTTCGTCCCTATTTCTATTAAAGAACCCAGGTCCCCGCGGCTTATTATCCACAACAAGTTTAAGTGACATACTTACTCCTTATATATTCCTTGATTGTTAGTAGAGCTTTATACTTCGCGTCTCTTACGGCGCGTTGTGATGTGTTAAGTAGCACACTAATATACTCCACACTATAACCTTTTAGGATGTAGTTGATGGCTTGTGCAGGGCGTTTCTTTAGGGTTGCAAATCCTTCCACTGCTAAGTTGGTTAGCGTTTCTTTTTCGACCATCTCTTCTGTGTTGTCCTCTATACTATAGTCTCCTTCCATGCTAGATGTTTTGATGAGTGTATAGTGTCGCCGCATCTTAGGTACGAGTCTCGTAAGCATAACAGTAAGGAAGCTTAGTGGCTTCTCTACTACTTTATCTCGGATCTTCGCTACTTGGAAATACAATTGCTGTAGCATGTCCTCAGCATCGAACATCCAATTATTTCCATAACCAAACTTCATTCGTGCAATTCTTAACAGCGCGCCGTAGTTAATCAGATACTCCTGCTCCAGCGTCAACATCAATACCTCCAACAAGTTTCAATGGTTGCATAACAAACTTCTCATTCGGATATAACAGAACACCTGAACTCAACGTCATCTTAACCCAATACTCACTGACCTCTACATCATCTCCCATGTCTTCAATTAAACTATACAGTTCTATTATCAAGTCTGACGCTCTCATATTTAGTTGATGCATAATAACACTCCGTGCCCTTCGGCAAATAGTTCTGTACAATAGGACTGCCCCATCTTATATCCGGTGGATTTAATTACCCCAGACACACATAGTAAAACAAGTATAAGCATAAGTCCAGCAATCAGTTTCATTTAATCTCCTTCGGTTTGTTAATGATTTTGACAGGGCGTACAAGCAATGCCGTACCATTGATGTAACGTAGCACGGCGCTCATATCTTTAAGTCCTTTACTACCATGGCGTGCTATCAAAGAGTTCAAAGCCTTCTGTACTATCTTAGTGTTACTCATTAGTCCGCCTCGATGCTAGTGAGATCCTGCGCCACTTCTTTTCCTTGCGCCAGAATTGTGATGGCACCAAGTCCTACCGCCACACTTAACACAGCCTCAACATAAGCTCGTGCCACTTGTTGCTTGTTGTCTAGATGTCGATCTAAAACTTCCGACATATAAAACTTCTGGGCTTGACTGAACACGTCATCTAAGTCTTGTCTGGACATAAAGTTAAAACTGTTAGCATCCAACTTCATAACACCTCCCCATCCTCTCCTCGTTCTTCTTCTTGAAATTCAGCTCCTAAAGAGATGAGCATGTTCTTAGCAGCGATCTTAATCTTGTGCAATGATGTGCCTACTACTCGAATGTCCTTAGCTCCATTGATATGAATGAATCCTTCCTTAGTACCAGGACGCAAGCTTACTCGGGCCTCACCATCCTTGATTGGAATGTACCTAGCCGATACATACGAGTCTTCTGTTTCTTTAATGTAACGAATTCTTGTTGCCATATATGCTGCTCCTTATGGAGTCGATAACCCCATCGATAAAAGATTGAATGATCTTGTCTTGTTTTACAATGAGGAATGTTTCTGCGTCAGCATCGGGAATACATTCCCTGATAACATTCTCTATGTAATAGTGTACTACTGTTTCTAGATCTGTTTGAATATACTTCAACATCGATAGGTCCTGAAGTATTTGCTCTTCATTCTCTATCAGATGCTTGTATACTTCACGTATCACGTTTCTTTACCACAGTGTAGGATATTGTACTGGCTTCCCTATTCAGAGAATATACAACATCCCTAAAAGGGTGTCCTTGAATTAACCAATGATAAAGAAACTTAGCAATACTATATACGATAAATATTTCTATTAAGATTTCTAACATGATTCTCCTTAATGTTTCGTAGCGTGTTCTTCGATCGTAAGACTTAGCATTACCTCCCCATTATTGTTAGTGATGTTTATCTTACCCATCTCTTCCAGCAGAATACAAGCAGCCTTAATGTTCGCCACTTCTTGCAGGTCCTCAGTTAAAGCAAACTCTTTGTTACGCGCCAACTGAGATACAATAAACTCCCGTTCAACCATATTATAAATAGCTCCCTTTAATGCTTCCATGTTATTCATTTGCAGCAATCCTATTCTCCATATACTTTTGTAAACGTATTGGTAATGCTTTAGTGCTTCGTGTTTGTCGCATAGCAAAGTTGCCGTCAACAGTATTGATTAAGAACCTTACCCAATTAAAAATTGCCTTAGTGTCAATAGTACCTTCATGCACTCGCACCTCTACAGTAGAGTATTCTTGCATACAATCTTCAGTATGTATAGTATGATACTTACTGATACTTCCCAAATCCTTTACCTTATGTACATTAACTGGGCGACAGTATTGATTGATTCGACGTGACTTAGGAACGCTCTTAAGCATTAAGCTTTGTACATTTAATAGTTTAGTGACGCTATCTGTAAACTTTCTATTACGCATATCAAGATGAACATGCAGTCCACAAGTGTTATTAACTTCTGCGGAAGCCTCTGTAAATAATGTGTCGAGCTTACTAAGCAACGGCTTAAGCTCCTCTTGTTTACTTAGCACTTGTAGTTCAAGTCCAGTACCCTTTGAACGAACGCCTAAACCTCGGCACACTTCACATACATCGCCATAGCTGTCTAATAGCGGACAAGATTCATGCCCGAAAGCCCCGTTAACTTTAACGCTCCCGTCGTAAGTCAAAGTAACATTGTTATTAAGTTTATGTTTTCGTATAAGTCTTTCAACGCTCGCAGCTGTTAGAGGAGTTATAAACTCAATCTCAACTCCTACGTACTTATCATTTGTCTTAGGCATCAAGGACATAAATTCTCCTTACTCGTTTGTTGAGCACTAGGCTCTGGTTATAAACTTGTTAATAGCGTTCGCATAGTTTTCCAATGTCGTGCCTTCAAGTCCTGGCGCTGTGTTTACTTCTAGCACAGCTGCTCGCTTATCTGCTTCTCTATATAATATATCCACCGCACCGAACTGTAATCCTAAAGCACCTACTGCTGCAATAGAAGCAGCATATACAATCTTAGGACTTGTGATGTTGTCTCTACAAAACACCCAGCCCCCATTAGCGTTCTTAATATAGCTATCAGTCTGCGCTCCATTACGCCGTCGCTTCTTTTGTACATCTATTACTGAACCCGCAAACACATGTACTCTATACTCATGAGCCTTCATATACTTCGTGTATAACTTCGCGTCGGCCCAGTCAACTGCCGACAACACTTGTATGCCATCTCCCTTGCTACCTACTATGTTCGTCCTAGCTAATACAACATCGCCGCCATCAAGCCAACTGTTTGCTTCATTAGCGTCGCATGTCCAATCAACTGTAGGAATGTTGTTGTCCTTAAGCATTTCAAATGTAGATAGTTTGTTACATGCAATTGCCGCCTCATTGTTAATGATGTTGTTAGTGCCTATTACATCAGGACCATTGCCCCAACGTAACACTACATCACTAAGCTTCAATCGTTTACTGCCATTGATACGAACAACTCCCAACCTTTCTGCCAGCGCCTTAGCACTGGTGCTTGCTTGCTTGTAAGGTAGAATAAACAATCTCATACTATAGCTCCTGGTAAGTTTTCTATATTTGAAAAGAAGTTAAAGCCCATTCCATTTCCTGTTAGTCCCGATGCTAGTCCAGATCGAGGTGCCGTAGTATCAATTGCAACCCGTCCTGAATATTGTGTACCACCATAAACAAGGTAATACCCCCTACCAAAATAACCATTACCAAAGACAACAGTGTAGATTGCATCAGTTCCGTTTTCATTTAACAACTCCTCATGCCAGGTATTAAAACCATAATGATCACTATCGCGGAGCTTAGCTTTCATTCCAACTCTTATCTTCATGCGCCACTTCCATACAAGAGAGTGTCTTGTTGTATCTCCATGTCTGATAACTTACGAACAACACCGCGTGATGAGAGGATGCCTTTGCTTGTTGGTGCAGCACCATAGTAGTTGGTGCCTGTGTATTCTTTATGTCCCATGTAAGATGGCGTGATAACTTTACGTTCTGTAAATCGTAACACAGATCCAATGAGGTTGCCAGTGATGGCATCAAGCCGCATGAAGTGTTCAGACTTAAACTCAAACACATCACCACACTTATACTTAAGCATCCTACAAGCTTCCTCAATATCCTTACCATCAGTAGAGAATACATAAGTACCCAACTCACTTACATAAGCAAAAGATAATCTAGCACCACTGCGAAAGATGTCCATGGACTTCGTGTCTGCCGACATAATACCCGCAGCATAATATCCTTCTAGTTCATTAACACTTAGCTGAATGTTCTTAGGACTTGATAGCACATCTCTATTAAGATAGGACACTAGGATGGCCTCGCTATCACAAGTGGATAACGTAAGCTTAAAGTCTTTATCGTTTCTAATCACACCATTATGAATCAGTGCGTGTTTGTTATCTGTGGTAACAAAGGGATGTGTGTTGCGCATACCTTTAGCGGATGTTGCGAACCTAGTGTGCAGCATAATAGCTACAGTGTCTGCCCAGTTTTCTTCCCCAAAGCTATTCATCTCAGGAGTAGTTTCTTGTAATAGTTTATCTTCAATCAATCCCGGAAACTTCTTATGGGCTCGTACAGCGTGTGGGTTGGCGCTATACTTCTCAACCCATGCATCATCGTTATCCAACCATCGTTGCCCATACAACTTACCATCCTTAGTCATAGCAACATAACCTAATCCATCAGTGTTACTCTTAGACATAAGCTGTCCAATAACCGTGGAGAAGTTATATACATTGCTTGTGTTCTTTTCTTTTATGCCAGCCATCAGCATTACTTTACACATCTTAATTGCCTTTCGTTAATTGTTTAAGCAGCTACTGTTGGTTCGTAATTGGATTCTGTTACGCTCTCATTACTGAATAAATCTATTCGCTCCTTGACATAGTCTTTCAACGCGCCTGTTATATTATATCCTTTTGAAAATCCGCTAAGGGTTTTAAAAGATTGTTTACGTGGCGTACCTTTTGCAGTAAGCAACGCAGGTGCGTTTACAATCGTCGTAAGTAACTTAATCCAATTGTTAATCTTAAGTGCGTTGACTGTACCACCATGAGAACGAACCTCCAACGTTTTATATTTTCTATAAGCGTCTGCGTTAAGAACATAATAGCGATCACCTAATTCTACTTGTGATAGGAATTGGCTTTCTTTATTGCGCTTGCAATATCGTGTTGCACTGCGGCCACTACGTCGCTCTTCACTTACCATAAGCATCATGATAGGAAGTGCTTTATATAATTTACTATAGCTCGCTGCTACATCTCGTTGTCGCATGTCAATATGAACATGCATCCCACATGTATGATTAGCTCGTGCTCGTATGTTAGCGCCTTGTAATACAGCGCACAACTTAGACACTACATCAGCCACTTCATTTTCTTTAGCCATCAACACAACCTCAATACCAATCTCACCATCTCCAATATCCCTAATGCTACCATCATCTTTTATTTGACAGTGACGTTCAAGCTTAGCCTCCACTAAAGCTTTGCGCAGTGTTACCTTACTACACTTAACAATACATTCTAATTCTACACCAACATAGTTGGCCTTGTCAAATGTAAGGGGAGTCTTCTCCGCAGCTAAGCGAAGCGAAGCATCTACAGTGCCGACAAGTTCTTTAAAGACGTTGGGCTTAGTGAGCACACCACCTATAACATCATATGCATATCCTAGGTGATTAACAGAACGAATGTTCATCTCCTTAAGTTTAGCGCGCTCTCTTCTAATACTACGAAACTTCGCATCGCGAGCTTCCTTAATATCTCGTGCAGTGATGCGAGTGTATTGCCATGGAATGATTACGCTCTCCTTACCATGTTGCATCTTAAAGCCAAAGAATGTTTGCTGGTATTCTTTTATGTTGATTCGTAATTGTTTAATATGATTAGTATTAGTGCGCTTACCATTCGGTACTCGCGTTGTATCATTGCGCAATTGTTTAATTGTTTTATACATCTCTGCTACAGTAGCACGATCTTCTTTTGTCCAGATAACTTCTAAGAATCGTTTCATACTTCCTCCTCTATTAGTTTCATATACTCGTCTGTATAGCCCCAGACAATACCATCATCGTTCTCTACAATCTTATATTCAATACCTTCGCTGTCAATATATTTCCGTACAACATTATATTGTTTACCTAACGTTATCAGATAGCTTTCCTTTATACATTCAACTACCATATATATACCAGTCAAGTCCTTTCCCTACAGTGTCAATAGCATTAACGAACAGCTTGTTATGTTTCCTATTAACAACACTACATAGCATCGTTGGGATAGTAACAGAGTTAACTAGCTCTCTTACTGCTTCGTAAGTAAGCATATCAATCTCTTCATCTGTATCCTTATCAATGCCTACTGCCTTAGCCTGCGTCACTAACAAGGCGATGTCAAATCCTTTCTCGATAAAGAACAACACACCACCTGGCATAATGTTGCTTGACATACACAGCTTAATATACTTCTCATATGTAATAGGAAACTCTTTACGAAACACTTCCTGATGCCTGCTAGTGAGCACACCTTGAACATTAACATCAATCACAATCGTACCCATGTCGGGAGTGAATGAAGTTATAAACTTATCCTTCGTAATAAACTTACGCATACTTATACTCCTTATCTACAGCAGCTAATACATCTTCCTCTGCCATAGCTAAGAACTCATCCTTCTCATCTGCTGTTGCCCATGTAGGAAACTCTGTGTTAAAGAACACGCATTGATCTGCGTTGTCGATGAACACTTTCGTACTGAACAATCCTCTTGTGTATTCGTACACTCTAGGTAAACTCATCCTATCTCCTTTGGGTTATTAATTATACAACGCTCGTCAAAATATCTATCGTAATCATCCACGCCAACTTCATCACCAGCGTCATCCTTTATAACGGGGTTACCAAACCTATACCTAAGTATCTTATATCTCTTACCATATGTCAACACTAGGTCGCGTTCATCGTTAGCTGATTCAGGATCAAAACATATTAAATATTCATTCACTGCCATATATTCTCCTTGACTTCTTAAACAGTTTGTGTTAAGCTTAACATATTATTATACAGGGTGCTGGTATTAGTCGTAACTCATCAAGGCCACCATCCTAACTTGGGGTTAAGAAAGAAGCTTATCCTAGCTGCGGAGTTTTTAACCGCTAACCCAATAAGACAAGTGATGCCCGGTTAGGGGCTTTCAATACTATCTTACTACTGCGGGGCCATCCAAAGGTAAAAGTACCTAAGTGTTCCTATGGCGCAACCGTAAACAATTCCAGGACATATGCATCTCTTCTTTGCGAATAAGAAATGCTATCTAATACTTCCGGATACATAATACTTACCGGCACATTAGCAACAACATCTGTTCTATGTATGCGTCCTAATACACAATGCCCTAGCTCATGAAAGAGAAGCTCTTCTCTTCCCGCATCATCTAATGTATTCCAATACTTACGTACTATTACTATATAATTATCTGCGGGACTGTCCATCTCGTAGCACATCCCGACGGCATTACCGCTTAGCGTCCCAAACATAACAGGCACATATGCTAATGCTCTGCTGTTATACTTAGATGCTGCGGCATTAAACCTAAGCTTGTACGATGCAAACACCGGATCATCTGCCGGGGCTGTAGCATCGTGAGCACATCCTAACATAACAAACAACCAGGGTAAGAGTTTCATAACCCTCCTTAACAATGTCTTGTACGATTACAAAGCATTGGTAAAGAGTCCGTATCAATGTACGGACCCAGTGCATTATACATTGTCTGTATATATAATGCTCGTCTTATATTTCTTTGATAGATGCAATAGCTGATACTTATACATGAAGTGATTGCTGTTGTTAGCTACGCGCTTAGTGCGGTCCATGTAGCTAAAGACAAAACACGTAACACATAGTATCATTAGCAATGCATAGTCCATCATCCCTCCACGTTAATGCCTAAGCCTCGTAGCCTAATTACAAGTCGCTTAAACATCTCTGACTCGGATGCAACCTTAACAGCTGTGGTAGATCCTTTAGCATCGTTCCATGCTGTAGATAGTAGGGACATTGCAATGGTAGCGAGAGGAGCGTCTGGTTCGAGTACGTAATCTAATGCGTTAAACTCCTCTAAAGAAATACCATCGTTAAGAAAATCCTCTGCTGTATAATATCCATCAGTGTCTACATTAGATGCACGACTGAACAAACGTCCAGATGCAATTGCTTCATTAAGATTCATAACTCTCCCTTTGTTATAGTAGCGACATTGCTACTGTTTATTAAATATATATATCCTATTGACACACCTATGTACGTTAAGTAATAGGAGTCTTCTGTGTATATGAATAGCATTAACGCTGCTACTAGTATTGTTATAGCTGCTATGTTATACACATGTCTTCCGGATAGTTGCGGATAGCTGGCATCGTAATAGCTTTCCATGTACCTGTATACTCATAGTAAGGATCATTGGACACACCCCACACAGCATATGTTTTGTTGTTGTGCTTTAATATTCCCCAGCATCGTCGCGTCGTTAGTATGATGTAACAATCTACCGGAATGTGTTTACGAAACAATGCTCTAACTTGTATAGGTAACTCTTCATATGCCACAGCAGTATGTGTACCTAATACTGCTTTAGCTTTCTCATGTAGCGTTACTATTTCCATAACGCATCTACCTGATAGGCCATTACTTTAAAACCCTTAGCATCATATTCAAGCAACGTCTCATCTACATTGTCCGTCACTACTTCAATGCTGCTGTATGGTGTGTACATTGTTAGCTTATACATATCATCTCCTTTGTTATAATGGTTATTAAATATATGATGCTGTAGATAACACACACACCCACTGGCCATTGTATCATCCACAACAACATCTTACTTGTTATTACTAGCGTCTTTAAGAAAGCTTTTATATTTGTATGTAGAGTCTCCATGTCGTTTCCAAAACTCCCCTTCATATTGTGCCGCGTCTTCGAACCTAAGTAGGTCGTATACAATAACGCTGCTGTAATAGGTTGTTAGATGTGTGCTTAATACAATTGCTTGTTCTCTTTCCTGTTCGTTATACACACTAGGTTGCTCTATAGCTTTTACTATAACGTTCTGTATGTCCTTTACATTGGAATACATTAGGTTATTATATAGCACAGCTAGGATGCTTAAGGATAGTAGTGTTCGTTTCATAACGCTTCCTTATACATATTGTTTAATGTTAATAGTCCGTTAGCTAATACAACTGCTCTACTATCACGAGACACTTCTATTACGAGATTAGCAAACTCATAGTAGTTGGTGCTTCCTATAGCACAGTAGTTGTATTCTTTATCGGACAACACCTTAGCAAGCTTGATGAACATTGTACTTAGATCATTCGCTGTTACAGGTTTCATGCTACTTCCTTATAGGTAATGTTTGTTATCTCTTCCGTACTCTTAACCCATTCGGGATAAGAGATATGTATGTGCTTAGATTGTACAAGTCTTGCGTAGGTTTCTTTAAGGGTGAGCTTGCGGTTAAGCAACTCTCCGTTATAACCTATATAATATTCCAGCAAGTCTAATACAAGTCCGTCACTGTTACTTATCGTTATAGCTGGCCGGTCTGTAAAGGTCACTAGCACCTCTGTACGGGCAGCGTTCACCAACACCTTGTCGAGCATACTCCTCCATTGTCTATTTAATATACGCCTGCCCCACGTTAATGAGAGGTAGGTTATAAAGTCTATCAAGCCCGTTGTAGTGGGATGTGATATACTTACGTCAAGACCTACAGTTAGGATAGGTCCTGAAGTAAACACAACACACAGCGCATGTAGCCTAAGCCACACACGCCGCATATCCTATGGCCGTTACAAGTAGCACCAGTACATAAAACATATTACCTCCTGCTGCTAGGACGTATGCCTAGCAATGTATAATTACAAGCCGCCAGAAACTTAAGCCCTGTCATCATGCCCTCGCCTATGTCCCAATACTCATACACACATATCTTACCATACTCATTCCTGTAAGTCACTACCCAACCCATAACACCTCCATGCTTTACGTTAGTCTCATCAGCTAGGGCCAACCCTAGGACAAAGCGGCAGGGGGATGCCGCTCTGTTTCGACTTAAGCCGCTATCGTTTTGATAAGGGATTGCTTCTGCTCATCACTCAAGGCTGGGTTGTTAGCAATGGCTAGGAGTAATGCTTGCTTAGCCTTGTCCAGTTTCTTAGCTGCCTTGTTCTCCCCTGATCGTCGGATGACGTGGGAATTGCGGTTGACGTAGGCTACGAGTTCAGCATCAGTAATGCCTAGGGCATGAAACTGATCCTGGAACAACATCAGTGTGTGGTAAGACCCAGGGAATGTAATCTTCATGATACCACTCTTCTCGCTTACAGCACAGACGTAGCCATTGTCTAGGGTTTGTGCATTGATCCAGTTTACTTTCTCAGCTTGCTTAAACATACTCTCTCCCTGCCCAGTGTGTCGGGCTGTTGGTTGCCGACCGGAATAATTCCGACCGATGCAAAGTAGCACTGCAAGCAAGGTGCCAACCGAGTTTCTCGAATGATTTCGCGGTAGTGTTTCAGGATGAGGCGCCGAACTTTTATACGACTCAAGTGAATTCAACCACTTGCAACTTGACACCTTTACAGTAGCGGAATGAGACGCCACCTGCAAGCACCGTGCCAACCAAGCGCCGCAAATATAAAGTGCGATGCGCCGCACCGACAATGATAGGACCATGTAGGATGGGACAAGATAAGATACGGAAAGGAAAGATGTATCAGGCTGAGGCGGCTACGACAAGCTAGGGTAAGGCTAGCTGGGGAAGAGCGTGGTAGGGCAAGCTAGGGCAGGGTAGGGGGGTGGGGGGAGTTTTTACGTTGGCGTACGTATATAGTGCAATACAGAGAATTTTTAGAATCTGGGCCTAATAACCCATGCTCGTTGGCATCTAAGAATATACAACCTACACCGGGGGCTGCAGGAGACATATCCCAGTTCTAATACATTACATCCTAGCAACACATGTTGCCTAAAACGTATTATTTTTTTCCTGAGCTTCAGCACAAGCTCCTACCCCTACATCCATGGTCCCGTACACCGGGTGACGTTAGGTCGGGGGCTGTATTCACCGTTACACAACCACACAGTCCTAAAAGCAATAGGATGGTTATTGCGCGGGACATGATTGCTTCATTCTGCATTCAGGTTTGCGGGTAATGGATTTGCCGGCACAGCCAACTAACATACATAGGGCTATTAGGGCATAAAAGGCTCTAGGATGGGTTTTCATCATGTTCTCCTTGTTCTGGGTGGGTAAAGGTGGTGTCGTCAATCCTAGGCCTATTAGCGCGGATTATACGTAATATACGTAAACGGAACGCTGGGGAGCATTTCGTAAACGACAACACCCCCATGGTTGGGACGAGCGTTTGATGTAGCCGTAATAACTTTTTACGTAATGTCATCATCGGAGCATCTTAGCGTGGATGAGATAAGCAACTATAACACTAGCCAACGTCACCGGGATGAAGCCAAGTATAATCCCAGCATATAGGAATGGTACGCCAGAGCATAAGATGCCTATTAGGAAAATTATAATAAAATTACGCATTTTCGTCCTTTTCCAGCACTTCCTTGCCCACCTCGTAGGCTGACTGGATCATTGCGCAGGTTATCACACTGACACTAGTGCCGATAAAGATAATCTGCACTACGTCAGGAGCGTTGATTATTCCAATCACCAAAGCTGCGAATATAGTCATGGTTACCGCAAGCAGTGAAATCCCTACCAGGGTGTAGAACAGTTTTTTTATCATGCGTGCCCCCACGACACGTCTAGGACATAATACATGTCATGTGATACAACACTCGGGGGAACATCTCTGAGGGGATCAGACGATACTACCGTAACATAGCCGGTAGAGGAGACGTTTGCCCCGAGATTTATGTTAGCTCTAGTTATTTTATAACCCGCAAGATGCAAATTATATTCCGTTTCTATACTTCTTTCGCCTAGATAGGGCAACACCACTCTGGTGCGTCCGGCCTTAGCCGCGTCCCTAATATCTTCCATTGCTTTAATTTCCGCATTATATAAATATGCTTTGCCCGCGTCAACACTGGCTTGTTTCGCTTCTTTAGCTGTCATGCGTTCTCCTTTATGGTAAGAAATATTCCATTTTAAGTAGCATTTCGTTCATATCATCTATTTCGACAATGTATGCCGTGTTGTCACATTCTTCTTTTGTCCAACCATCTGACATATTTAGGTAGAGTTCGACGCTTGGTACAAACTCTACATCTCGATATTTTTCTGGGAGTGTTGCAACGTTAAGGTGCGCGAAGGCTTTTGGGGTCATAAGCATTACTACTTTCGCCATGTTTCACCACAGGGGGGGGGGTTGGTGTTATGCGTTTTGGCCATTTTGCTGTTTTTCCTTCCAGGTAGGGAAATCAATTGCTAATGATTTATTATATTTAGCAATCTCCTTACTATCTTTGCGGGATAGCGCCTCTCGGCGTTGTTCCATAAGCTGCTTTCGCCACTTGTGGAAAGACATCTTTTCTTTCGTATCGCTCACGGGTTCTCCTTATCTTTTACGATATACAGTGTAACACGTGGGATTGGTTTTGTCAAGGACTTTTTTTCTATATCTTGTAAAATAAAGTGGTCAATAGCTACCACCAGCATGGCGGCCAAACACCAAGTGTTGACAAACACCACCACGAAATAGACGGCAAACACCCCAAGAGTTATTAGGAACAGTTCCATTATTTAATAACTTCTTTCGCTACTTCAATGTACAAATCCCCTAGTGGCGGAATACCGTTATTATTAACGTTCGTATAATAACGTGCTATCTGAGCCTGATAGTCGGACTTTCGATATAAATACCGGTTGACGTAAGTAAAGGGGGTAGGGAGGTTATTAAGGTCGTACATTAATCTGACAGCAATAAGGCTATCGGCTCCCCAAAGAAACCCTTTACGGAAATAATTATCTAGGCACAACACAGCATCCAACACCACCAACACCGGATAGAGTGGATATAGCCTAAATCCGCGGATTATTGTGGTGAGCTCGCCTGGAGCCATGATGTCCGGCATCACCCGCTTACTTGTAGGACCTGTGTCGTAGGTGTTTTGATGAAACCCTAAACGTAGGAAGAAGCGCTTTGTTAAGTTAAAGAGGCTGCGTTTATCTTTGAGGGCTGCAGCACCCAGTAATAACATCGCATGTTGATCCCGAGAAAAACATCCACTAAAGCTATACCACTTAGAAGTGTCTGGATGGCGTCGAAACACTCCACTAGATACGGTGAGTTTGTCCAAGTCGGCTCTAAAGCCGCCAAGTATTAGCCTACCTTGGTCGTCGTTATGAGCGTCAATAATGCCAAGTAACGCATATAATATCCCCGTGCGATTGGCCGAATCTCCCCCGTCTTTGTCGTTCTGGGTGATGATGCCGAAAGTGTCCCGATAGGTGGATAGTTGTTTTAGGATGTCGCTGATGTTAGCCAATTTGTACCTCCAAAAAGTATTCTTCTATTTTTACGATCTCTAGGCTTCTTATGTCTTTGAATGTCACTTTATTAAAATCATTAGAATACACCCGGTAGTCTTTTCGGTTAAGGCTCGCGATAAAAGCCCGCGCCTCGTATTTAGCTGGAGTATTTTTAGTACCAGCCACCTCTACTAGCTGGCTACTATTGTCCGAGAACACTATCTGGACAATAGCTTTCCCCACGTTTCTAGATCCGTATTGCGGCTTCTTTCGGAATAGCCGCATCATTTAACGCTCTCATTTTTATCGGGCGGGCCACTCGGGGTGTTTCCAGCTAAAATTGCGGCCCGAGTTTCCTTTATAGTTTCTAGTACGATCATAATGTCGCCAATTAGATACGCTATTAACGCGGCAATCGCGGTCGCCAAATTAAAATCGTCAACCAACACTAAAAATCCGAACATCATCACCGGTAAGCGCAACAACCGTCCTAAAGTTTTCATTTACAATCCACCTTTTCATATTTTTCGTCCACGTATAATATTTTTTGGTCATCCGTCACACCTAATACAAGGCTACTTAACAAATAATAAACATTGCCCACCTCTTCTACGCGCTCCACAAAGGCCGCCGTATGCCGCGGGGTGTGTTCAGTTGCTTGATAAACATACGCCACGCAGTCGCCCACTTGATATTTAGGAGTGTGGAAGTTGTCCCGCAGGAGTGACGCCACACCCGTTACTAAAGCGATCGTGATAATGCTAATATATCCTATATGCATACCTCGTGTCATTTGGTAACCTCCCAGCTTCCTTGGTTCTCTTTCGTTATAACTACTTGCTGATCTTGGTCATAGGACACCCATTTACCCAAAAACACCACTCGATCGGGTGTAGATTCCAGGATTTGCTTTACTTGGACGACCGCGCCGTCATCTGGTGTGTACTTATATCGCAAAAACATTCCAGGTTTAATTTTCATCATGTACCTACAACCTCTCTGTTATCGTTTTTTTAGGAAAAATTCCTAAACTGCTTTCATAAAGCGTGATGATTACTCTATCACCTTTTGCGTCTCCTGTCAAGATAATTCTTGATTGTAAATTACTATCTATTGTTATTTCAATTTCAGGCGTATTGCCATTAGATTCAAAAAAATTTAATGCACGCTTCAGTTCGTCTGTTTTAATGTTCATATCTTTCTCCTATTAAGCAAGCAATCCCATCATCATAGCAACCTACACCTTGAGTAAATTTAAAGCCAGCAGCCTCGTAGAGGGCTCTGGCACGAGTGTTATTGGGGTGTACTTCCAACCAATAATCCCCGCCTACTTTTTCAAATAAATACTTAAATAAAGCCTTGACATGACCTTTCCCATGTTCACCTATACGTGTAGCGACACTCGGAATACTATATAGTCCCGGTCTTTCAGGATGTAGTAGTATAAATGCCACCATCTTATCGCCTTCATAAGCGGCAACCCCGCTAAAAATTTTTGAAGGTTTGTTGAAGGTAAAGGAAATCTGCGGAGTCGCGATGTCCATTACTTCATTATAATGCGCTTGGCTAATCATTTTTATTCGCATTATTTTTTACCTCGCTTCTCCCTAGCTTTCTTTTTGAACACTTCGATTTCTTGTTCTCTTTGCACTACCGCGGCATAGCTCGTGCTTTTAAATAGTTTCTTTTTTCCGTCACTACTATATAGTACGTATCCGCTCTTTTCTTTCTTGATCATTTATCCTCCAGATATATTCGCTTCCCCATCCACACATCTACTGGCAAATCATCAACAATTTTAATCGGCTTACACATAACGTCATTAACATACTCATGCAAGTCCAGCGCATCGACTATTTGTGCCGCCCAGTCATATCCCCCAGCACTCCAGACAATGACATAATAGCCGCGCTTGCAGTGGTCCTTGAGCAATTGAATATGTAATTTATGTTGCTTCAGATATTTCTCTTGACCGTCCTGCGGATCAACAACGAACAAATCACACTCTTCTTTTGTAGACGGAAACACTAACGTGTTATCCACATCAAAGCACACTACAAACTCTTTACTAGCGCTCACTTTATCTCCTTAATCCATCGATTATCCAGTTCTGGTCGATGTTTAAACATCCAAATAGCAAACAGCAAATTAGTAGCTGCATTAGCTAGATGGAGTGTTTTTGTTTCACTATCGTAATCTTCGCCACTATTAAATTGTCCAATATGCCGCAAAGCGGCGGACAACAAGCGGCGCATCTCTATTCCATTAGCCCAATTAGCGGTGCCATATTTTAACTGACCTGCCGCTAATACACGAGCTACCTCTTCTAGGCTCTCGTAGGGGATTAGGTCCATGGGAGCTTTCTCACCATCATACTTAATCCCCTGTGCTACATCACTCATGCTTGCTCCACAATAGCGTCTGATGCCCAGTCTCCCGAGAATCTAACTTCTACAAACTCACTATTCAATTCTAGGACGTCAGAGATTGTGCAATACACTTTGCCATACCGCAGCGTCTCTGGTCCGCCGAATGCTAGGTTGTAGCGTCTCACTGCTTCCTTAATTACTGGTGCAATTAGTGAGTTGAAGTAACTATCATCTGCTTCAGCTTTTACCGCATCTTCTGTCGTAAATGCTACGCGATAAATCACGCGATGTGGATGTACTTTCTTGAGTACAAACTCAGCTCTAGCTGGCGCCTCTAAAGACACCGCTTCCATCTTACCATTAACTACCACAGTAGCCCCGCCATCAGCGAGTGTAAGTGTCGGAGCTTCATAATATTCCGTGCCATCCTCTGATTTCTGAACGTCCATCCCAATTACTCGAGAATTAAGTTGTCCATCGTACGTAGCAAATAATTTTTTAATTTTATCACTTAGGGTATTCATTTTCTAGTGCCTCCATAATTGATCTCATTTTAGCGTATCGAATAGCGGCTATTATCTGTAAATCTACTGATAAGACAAAACCTAATACCGCTAACACTTTAAAACCATCGAATTTTAGTGCTAGCCCCGCAGCAATAATAATTAATGCTGCGAGGGATATATAAGCAAGTCTCCTCATAGTACAACAATCTCCACTTTAAGAAGCTTGTTGGCTTCGTCAGCTAACCGTTTACGAGTAAACTCTGATTCTGCTTCCAATTCTTCCATAAGATCTTCGTACAAACTACTATTGTCCATGTATAGCGAGAATTCTTTTCGATGCAAACTTTCCATTTCTTGCATGTCTGTTTCTGTATACTTAGTTTTTTTCTGGAGAGTCTCTAATTGCTTTAGTGTACCCTCGATACGAATCGCGTTCTCTTTTAGATTTTGAAGTAAATCTTGAGCCTTACTCATAAACATCTCCTTAAAGACTTAGGTTAATTTTAATTTCTGCGGGATCTAATACTCTTACGTTTTTATTTTGTTGTTCTGCCGCTTGCTTAGCAATTTCCTTAGCAGCTTGTGCGCGTACACTGCCACCATTTGGATGCTCAGCGTCGCCGGTATCGAGAGACACCAATCCATCAGCCAAATTCTCACGCAAAGCATCTTCAGGCAATACCCAATATTCAAACGCTAGACGACGTTTAAATTCATCATAAGGAATACCGCTGCGAACAGACACTTTAGCGTCCATACGATCAACTTGTGTCTTGAACATATTAATACGATTGAGCATTTGCTCAAGTTGCCCCTGGACTCCGGCCGTAGCTGGGTGGAACATTAATACGCCACTTTGTGCAATAAAACGCTTCTTACCAGACTGGTGCAGGTGAGCTGCCATGGATGCGCAAATAGATTGACATACCGTATTAATACCGTGCTCTTCAATAAAAGCCGCTAAACGGATACCATCAAACACACTGCCACCTGGACTATTAATTACCAGATAAACATTATTACTATGTTTGAGAGCTTTGCGTAATAGACCCATAGCTGCATTTACCGAAATCTCATCTACCTGATCGTCGAAATAAACAGCTGCAACAGTGTCTGTTTTAATAGACTTAACTGTAACTGTATTAGTAGTTTCAGCGCGTGGCGTAGCTACCGGGGACGGGGGGAGAGGGACAATGTAAGTCTTATCTTTCTCCGCTGTAAAGGTACTCGCTGTCACTGCTACCACGACACCGGCAGCTGCAAAAGCGGTCCATAGTGTGTATTTTAAATATTTGTTCATTATTGAACCTTTCTTTGTTAGGGTTAGAAAGAGAATACCATAAAACGGGAATAAAGTCAAGGAAAATATAACATATATTATTAGAAGAGTAAAACGGCAATAGGGACAGCGTTTTTTAACGCAAAACCAATAATAGCCCATACGCCCCCGAACTTTTCTATATTTTTGTGAACCCACCCTCATTAGGACGGTTCTAACATTAGGAGCAGTATGTCACGTCTTTCTTCCGCCCTAAAGGCTATTAATCCTTTTCTTCTTACCTTTCTTCTTCTAGGACTCAGGTATGTTCTCGTTGGCGCTCAAATAGGCGACGCACTGGCGTTTTTTGCTTTGTGTGGACTTTTTGCTATGGACAAATATGTCACTTGGAAAAAAGGTCCGGATGTCAATGAGCTTGTTAAAAAACAATTAGATGAAATTAAATCCCATGTTTCGGCTATGGCAATGAAGCAGGGGATGCGCCCAGAACAAGACGCCCCCAGATTCGATCCTACTCGAAGGATGTTTTAATGAGTGACATTATTGATATTGCCTCATTACGAAAAGAATTTCAGGAAAAAACCAAAGCTAAGGACATCAAGGCTTTCGCAGAGTCTCAACAAATTCTCATAGAGCAACTCCTAAAAGAAAAGGAAGTGTTGCAGGAGAAAACAAAGCAGTTAGAGAAATTATTAACTGATATGGCTTCCGGCACTCTAACATTGCCGATGACTAAAGAAGAAGCTATCTGTCGGGAACAATTAGAAATTATTAAAAAACGTAGTTCAGATCGAGCACTCAGTCTAGAAGATGTTAAGATATTTGACATCCTAGTAAAGAACTTAAAGCTAATCCAAGAAGGCTACAAAGAGAATAACAATAAGGATAGTTTTAGGGATGTAGAGGAGACTAGCCTTGTCGCAATTGCCTCCAGATCAGAATAATCTCACCAAAGCACAAGCAATCAAAGCCCTGTGGTATAAGGGTGTGTTGCATTGGAAATTAGACTCCAATCAAATTGAAATGCGAGATTTAATTCATAAATCAGATCAAAGTATTATTGTTATCGGAGCTTCTCGCCAGCTCGGTAAGTCTTTCGCTATGTCTGTCATAGCAGTTGAGACTTGTCTAAAAAATCCAAATACAGTAGTAAAATATATTGCACCAAAAGTAAAAGACGTGCGTAAAATCATTGCGCCATTAATTCGTGAGATATGTTCAGATGCTCCCACTGATCTGGTGCCGAAATATCGGTCGAATGATCACATCTTCCGTTTTAAGAATGGTAGTGAAATACAATTAGCAGGAACTGATAATGGGCATGCTGAGAGTATTCGGGGTACCAAGAGTCACTTGTGTATCGTAGATGAAGCTGGGTTCTGTGACGGTCTTAGGTATATTGTTAATAGTATTCTTCTTCCTACTACAACGACTACTCGCGGGAAGATTGTAATGATCAGTACGCCGCCAAAGTCGCTGGATCATGATTTTGTTGATTTCATGGGTAAAGCTCAAATCTCCAAGTCATTCCTCAAAAAAACCATTTACGATAACCCAAGACTACAACCCCAGGACATCGATCGTTTAGCAGATGCTGTTGGCGGTAAAGACAGCGCCGATTTCCGACGTGAGTATATGGTGCAGATGATCACCGACGCTAACGACGCTGTTATTCCGGAATTTACTAAAGAACTACAAAGCAAGATCGTGATGGAATGGACCCGTCCGCCATTTTTCGACACTTATGAAGGCATGGACATTGGATTTCGTGACCAGACAGGTGTTATATTTGGCTATTACGATTTTAGGGCAGATAAGTTAATAATCGAAGATGAGGTTGCTTTCGGCGGTCAGCAGATGCTTACTGACACGCTAGCAAAGGAAATCACCAGAAAAGAAACCGCATTGTGGGCTACGCCAGGCGGCGGATTGCGTCCAGTTTTTCTACGGATTTCGGACGATAATAACCCCATACTCCTAAACGACTTAGCATCAAAACATAAGCTTGTCTTTTTAAAAGCCGCTAAAGATGATGCAGATGCCGCACTTAATAACCTCAGACTTTTATTGAAAAACGAAAAGATTATAATCAATCCGCGGTGTGTTGGTCTTATTCACGAACTAGAAAACACAATATGGAATAAGGCCCGATCTTCCTATACGCGCGTTGGCGGCAGTCACGGTGACTTATTGGACGCTCTAAAATACCTCTGTCGGCACATAAATAAGACAAAAAACCCCTACCCCGATGACTATGACGTTGACTTTGCAGGTCGAGATGTGCATACGGTAACTACCAATAAAGCCAATACATTAGAGCATCAATTGCAAGGCATATTTACCATTAAGCCTAGGCGACATTTCCGTAGATAAATAACATATATAGATGAGGTGCTATGAGTACTACAACTGACCACAACCAGTATTGGGCTGCCAAAGACGCAAATAAAGTCGTCGAGGTCGCACTTCATAAGGGCAATCTCTGGTACAATAACATGCACTACAATGGTTATTTGTACAAATTGCGTGATATGTGGATGTCTTACTACGGTGCCAATTTCGCATCTATGGCATCTACGCACAAAATTACATTTGCCGGAGAACAGGGCGAATTAGCTCAAATCAGCGTAAATCATATGCATAATCTGTGTAACCACATTCTTACTATGGTTACTTCAAATAGACCCGTGCTACAGGCTCGAGCTTCTAATAAAGATTATAAATCACTCGTCCAAACTAAGCTTGCCAACCAACTTCTAGATTATTACATGCGTGAGAAGCGCTTAGAGAAGTATCTACGAGACGCCACTGAAATGGGAATCGTACTGGCTTCTGGCTACATTAAAATGGCTTGGAATGCGACTTCTGGCGAAATCTATGATTACACGGAAGATGGCGCACCTGTATATGAAGGTGATGTTGAGTTTACAAATTTGTCACCTTTCGATGTTATTTTCGACGGAAGTAAAGAAACAGATAAAGATCACGAATGGACTATTGTCCGTACTTTTAGAAATCGGTTTGATTTATCTGCTAAATACCCAGAGTTAGCTGAAAAAATTAAGGGAATACCATCTAAGTCAGAACTTTATAACTTCAAATTTGAAGCTAGTCTTTCTGACGAAACAGATGATATTGCCGTATACGAATTGTATCATAAAAAATCAGAATCGATGCCACAGGGTCGATATATGTTTTTCTGTGAAAAAGACATCGTATTTGAAGACACAGCGATGCCATATCGCTCTATTCCTGTATTTCGTATTTCTCCGGCTACTATCATGGGTACGCCATATGGCTACACTTCTATGTTTGATATTTTACCGATCCAGGATGCTATTGATAGTTTATACAGTACCATTTTGACAAATCAATACGCCTTCGGTGTACAGAATATTTACGTTCCTCGCGGTGCTGATATTAGTATGAAGTCGCTTGAGGGTGGACTGAACATTATTGAAGGTAATGCTAATGCTGGCAAGCCTGAAGCAATGAATCTCACTGCTACTCCGCCAGAGATCTTTAACTTCCTAAAAATGCTAGAACAGGCTCAAGAAACTATTTCTGGCGTCAACTCGGTTGCTCGTGGTAATCCAGAAGCATCTCTTAAATCTGGTACTGCTTTAGCTCTCGTGCAGTCCATGGCTCTGCAATACATCTCAGGACTGCAGCAACAATACATCCGTCTAGTAGAAGACGTCGGTACGGCCTTGATTATGATGTTGAAAGATTTCGCTAGTGTTCCCCGAGTAGCGATGATTGCCGGTAATGACAACAAGTCATATGTCTCACGCGAGTTTAGTGGAGATGACCTATCCCAGGTTAATCGCATTATCGTAGATGTTGGCAATCCATTATCTCAAACTACTGCCGGTAAAGTGCAGATGGCCGAGAATCTTATTCAATACGGTGTTATTACATCACCAAAAGAATACTTAATGGTGTTGCAGACCGGTCGTTTAGATTTGATGACAGGCGACGAGGAGCGAGAATACCTTCTTATTAACGCTGAGAACGAAGCTTTGGCTGAAGGTAGACCAGTAATCGCAATGGACATCGATCAACATACAGAGCATATTAAGCAGCATAGAGCCGTATTGGCAGATCCTACATTACGACAAGATCCTAAGTTTAGAGAAGACGTATTGCAGCATATCGGTCAACACATCAACTTACTCCGTACAGTTGACCCTAGCCTACTTGCTATTTTAGGAGAGCATCCGTTGCCTCCAATTGGCGGCACTCCGCCTAATCCACAAGCTCCCAACCAAGCTATAAATACAAGTGGCGGAGCACCTGGAAATTCAGCGCCTATGCAAGGACCTCCGCAGCCTCCACAAGGGCCGGGTTTGCCACAGATGCCTCGACCTCCAGGACAATTTGCTAGTTTGCCGATTAGTATGCCTCCAACAGGATTCCCTGCGATGCAGGGGAAAGGGTAATAATGGGAGATAACAAGTTTGATAAAATCCACAAATGGTTACAGGGTACTGGGATGGTGAATAAGCTCTCCCCTTCGTACGAGCATAGTATTGACAAATCTCCGGATGCCACGCTTCTTAAACCAGCGCCTATCAAGCAAGTTAAGAAATTGGTGAAATTGTAGTGGCTACTAATATCATGGACACTGGTAATATTATTCGCGCTGTATACGACCCTACAAGCGAGGCGTTACAAGTGAATGTGGTGGGTTCTGGTAGCCCGACTATGCCTAGTGTTGTGCGATTGACGGATGGTTCTAATTACTTTACTTCCACTATAGTTGGGCCTAAAGTATTGTTAGATGTAGCTATCCAGAACATGCCTGAGATTTTAATAACCGACGTGGACGACAGCATCCGCATAGGAAATGGTGCGGGTGTTTATATGGCTGTTAATGCTGATGGAAGTACTAATAGTGTGAATATAAATAGTCTAGTGCCATCCGCATATGATAGTATTTACCCAACCTACCCTAGTGGTAGTGTTGAAGTGTATACTTATAAAAAAAGTGGCACTACAGTGGCCACTATAACAGTTAGTTATTCGGACACCACTAAGTCTGTGCTCACTAGTGTGGTGAAAACATAATGCCATTAAAATTTAATCCTTTTACGGGAAATTTAGATTTTGTTGGATTACAGGGACCTAGTTCAGCTACGGATAAGGGTATTGCTAGATACAACGGTACAAATGGGCAAGTTGTTCAAGATAGTCCTTATGCCATAGTACAAGATGGCGGTGCAGTTCAGGCTCAGGAGTTCGTGTTTCAAAATGTTATCGCTAATGCTGTAGTAGTACCTGCTAACAGTGTAATGTTCGGGCGAGACATGGTTGTGGATACCGGTGACGTTATATTAAATAATAATGCAGAATTACTTCTGCTCTAAGGAATAGACATGGCAAAAATTACATTTACGCAATTAAATGCCACTCCAGCGCCCCCGTCTACGGGACAGGTGTCTATTTATGTGGAGGGCGATGTATTATATTTAATCGATTCTGCAGGAGTTGTCACTCCTCTAGGCGTGGCTAGTGGTATCACTGGACTCACCGGAGACGTGTCTGCTACTGGACCTGGAACTTCGGCCGCAACAGTAAATTTAGTTGGCGGACAAACTGCGGCTAATATTGCGGCTGCGGTTATTAAAGTGTTGGCTGCTGCGTCTACAAATACTGCTAGTACTCTCGTACTACGCGATGCCGGAGGTAACTTCAGTGCTAGTCTCATTACTGGAAATTTATCGGGAAATGCTACTACCGCCACCAGTTTTACTGGTAGTTTATCCGGCGATGTTTCGGGTACGCAATCTTCCACAAGTATCAATTCTAATGTAGTAACAAATGCGAAATTGGCTCAAATGGGAGCAGCTACTTTAAAAGGTAATAACACCGGTAGCTCAGCTAATGCACAAGATTTGTCTACGGCTCAAGTGACGGCCATGCTCACTCCTTTCGTAGGGGATGCTGGATCTGGCGGTACGCAAGGTTTAGTGCCAGCGCCCACAGCTGGTCAAACTGAATCTGGGGCATTTCTCTCCGCTTCCGGTGCTTTTACTATTCCGGATGTATCCAAACCTAGATTTAATGATTTTTCTCTAGTAAATCAAACTGCAGGTCCAGTGGGATCTTCTAAATTTGAAGATGTTACGATCTACCAGATGAATGGTGACACTTATGCGGCTGTGGCTACTGGAAGCACCCCGAACACCCTAACTATTTACAACATCACCAATCAAGCATCGCCGCAATTACGCGGTTCAATAGGTTTAGCGGGTTCATATAAAGTCGCTATTGGTGTAATTTCTGGTGTTACGTATGCCTTCGTCCCTAGTAGTGGCGGTAGCAGATTATATGTAATTAATGTTTCAAACCCAAATAGTTTATCTATCACGGGTAACATTCTAATTTCAGGATCTCCTGGATCATTATACACGTGCGTATTTTCTGGTGGGTATGTTTATATTTCCACTCAAAATCAAGGACTGACGATAGTAGATGTGGGAGGAGGTACCGGTACGCCTGCTGTCCCCGTCCAGATCTATCAAGAAGGCGGCGGAGTTAAATCTCTCGGCTCAGCTATTTCAGGAACAACATTATACACTACTAATTATCAAACAGCTGCTCCATGGACAGTTCGTTATCTCAAAACCTGGAACGTAACAGTTCCGGCTTCCCCAGTCCTCCAAAACACATATACACTACCAGCAAACACTAAACCTGGAAATTTATCTCTGGATGGTAACCTAGCTCTTATTACCGACATAAATCAGAACATAATTCATGTAGTGGATGTAACAACTCCCACGGCGCCTGTTTGGAAATCGTCCCTCACTCCTTCCGGAACATTCAATAGTGGGTTTACTTCCCAAGCCGGATACAAAGTCAATAATTTCGTTTATGTACCTAGCGGTAGCCACGCTACTTATGGTGGTATCATAGATTTATTCGATCTTTCTACCGTCACGGCACCCGTTAAAGTATCCTCCTCTTATACCAATGTTCCGACGTCGGTATTTGGCGGAATTTCGGTATATAATGGATATATTTTTGCTGCAGACTATGGCGTTGCTCCGGGCACGTCCTCTACGTTGGATATTTTTACTACCGGTCACGAAAATGCTGTTTTTGGTGCGGGCACTGGCAGTAGCTTAGCGCTATCCAGCTTAACTACTAGCACAGCACTAGTGTCTGACGCCAATAAGGGGGTAGTATCGTCCCCTACTACTGCGACAGAAATTGGATATGTACATGGGGTAACCGCCCCGGTGCAAACACAAATTAATACTATTAATAACGTTACTTCAATAGCTTATGCTTACATATTTGGTTAAGGAGAAAGAATGAAACAGTCAATAACAACGGCTTATGTATTTACGCCAGCAGCTCGGACGGTGGATTTATCCAGCATTTCTGGATTTTCTCTGAACAAACTTTACGCCATTATCAATGTCACTGCAAATCAAATAATCTATGCTACAGGCACTAGTTATGGTTTGAATAGTATCGTAGGTGCAGTATTAACTTTACAATACAACACTACGGCAATGAATAGTACAGATACGCTGACTATCCTCTACGATGTGGATAGTTCTCAAGTTTCCGTATCATCATCTACTCTTCCTACCAACGCGGCACAGGAATCTGGCGGACATTTAGCTAGTATCGACACCAAGCTCAATGATGATGGTAGTGGCAATTTAAAAGTAACTCTTTCTGGCGGTACTATTTCAGTAGGAACTGCTTCTGACGGCACAATTGGGTCTGCTATTCCTAGCCAAGCTAATCTTGGTGGAGCAAAAGATGCTTCTGGCAACATGCAGCCACTGCGTGTTAATGCTTCTGGAGAATTATTGGTTGCAGCCGACATTACTGTGGATTCCATTACTGCTAATGAAAATTTATCCCAGGTAGCTGGAAATACAGTTAATACGGGTATTGGAGCTTCGGGTTCTGGTACGCAGCGTGTGGCCGTATCTTCTGACTCTAGTTTAAGTGTTAGCTCTTCTGCTCTTCCTTTGGGAGCTAGCACTAGTGCTCTCCAAACTACGGGGAACACAAGCCTCTCCACAATTGCTACTCAGACAAGTAATTTGCCTGCAGCATTGGGCCAAACTACAATGTCAGCTTCGTTGCCCGTGGCTATTGCTTCTGATCAATCTTCAATACCCGTAACAGTAGCCGCTGTCCCAGACATAACTAGTACCGGTTCACTTGCTGCTCTAAATGCCGCAGTGACAATTAACACTAACGGCCTTACTACTGTTGGCATTGACATCTCAGGAACTTGGACTGGTGTTATTACTCCTGAAGGTCAGATTAATGGCGTTTGGTATCCGTTGCAGTTTGTTGATACTGGCGGAGGTTTGTTAGGCCTCACGTTCTCGGCCAATAACATGGCTCAGATCAATAGCGCTGGTTTGGTACAAGTACGTGCTAGAATGACTACCTTTAGCTCAGGTAGTGCGACTGTTAAACTTAACGGCTCAATAGCAGGCGGCTTAGTGTCGTTGTCAGAATCCCTACCGCAGGGTGGCAACACTATTGGTAACGTAAATGTGAATGGTACGGTGCCGGTATCAGCGGCTTCTTTACCTCTTCCTTCCGGTGCCGCCACTTCAGCTAATCAAGCGACAGAAATTGCTAGTCTTTCTAGTATAGACACTAAGACTCCCGCTCTAGGTCAGGCATTAGCTGCGGCTTCTACTCCGGTAGTGTTGACTGCGGCTCAGATGACTACGCTAACGCCACTTTCAAGCGTTACAGTCACTCAAGCCACGGGTACGAATCTCCATACAGTAGTTGATTCAAGTGCCCTACCCACTGGAGCCGCAACTAGTGCCAATCAAACAAACGCTAGCCAGAAGACTCAAGTAGTCGATGGATCTGGTAATGTGATAACTTCTACAACACGAGCTGGCAAACAAGGGCTTGATGTAACTCTAGGTTCTTCCGCAGTTCCGGGTTCAGCCGCGCCAAATTGGACAGATATTTTTGGTGGTGTGGATGGTTCCGGTAATGCACAACAATTACAAGTAGATGCTTCTAAAAATTTAAAAGTAAGTATACAAAACGCATCTGTGGCAGTTACGGCAACTCAATTGCCAGCGGCACTTGGCTCGCAAGCTTCTTCTACGGCAATGGCAACCGTTTTACCAAATGATCAAACAGGTATCCCAGTAACCACTTCTCCTAGCATTGTAGTAGCTACTCCTACTACAAATAGTATGGCAGCACTAAGTGCGACAGTGGTGTATCAAGTCCAAGCTTCTGGTTCTTACTATTTTACACTGACTAATTCTGCGGCAGCTACTACAGCGTGGGTTGGTACCGTTACTTTCCAATATTCTACTAATGGAGGTAGTACTTATAATTCATTAGCTGTAAGTCCTATAGCATCTCCCGCCAACTCCGCTAACACTTCCACAGCTACGGCTAACGGATTGTTCTTAGCAGAAATCCCGGCAGGTGTGGGATCGCAAATTGTTTACATCAGAGCTAATATGACCGCGTATACTTCTGGTACAGCGCAGTTCTTTGTCTCTCCCCAGCAGCAAAATCAAAAGATCATCATGCCGTGGGCTTATTCTGTTACTTCGGGTCAAACTATCCTAGGTCCAGTTGAGGCTTCTGGTATATCAGAACTTGCAGTTCAAATATCTGCTGTAACAACTACCGTGTTGACAATGCAGGGAACAAATGATCCTAGTTTAACTACATGGGCAACTATTCCAGTTATTCAAACAGGTGCGTTAGCGGCCTCTGTTGCTACGTTATCTGCAGCAGCTACTTATCGCGGTATGCCTAACGGCTACAAGTGGATTCGTTTACAAGTAACCACTACTGGAACAGTACTTACTATCCAGGGTATTGTGGCTACGCTCGGACAACAATTAGTTATTACCTCTATCGGTAATGACATTGGCGTAACAGTCAATGCCGGTACTTTACCGACAGTAACAACAGTAGGTACTGTATCTAATATTACCACGGGTACAATTGCAACTGTAACGAACAGTCAATCTGCCAAACCGGTAAGTATCACTGACGTAGCTTCTGCTGCAATCACTACTACGACTACTACTGCAACCCTAACGCCGACTTATGGTAATGCTTATCAAGTAAACATACCTGTTACTGCTGCTACGGGCACAACTCCAACTATGGATGTGCAAATTCAAGAGTCGCGAGATGGTGGTACCAACTGGGTGCCGGTGTACGACTTCCCTAGGATTACCGCTACGGGCTCATACAATAGCCCCATGCTTCCGTTTACGGGCACTTCAGTACGCTACGTACAAACTATCTCAGGAACAACTCCGTCATTTACTAGGGCCATTAACAGGCTTCAGAGCAGCGCCGTTCCTAAATTTTTACGGCAGATGATTGATCGTACAATCACTCTCACAACATTATCTAGCACTACGGCGGTATTGGCGCTAGAACAACAAACATCAAATGTGCAATTAGTGATAAATATAGGAGCAGTGACTACAACTGCGCCGGCAATACAGTTGCAGATGTCGGATGACGCTGGTGTTTCTTGGTATAGCATAGGCTCTCCATTGACAGGTGTCGCTAGCTCTACAGTTTCAGTTACTATTACAAATATGGCAGGTCAACAAATTCGAGGTATTGTAACTACGGCTGGTGTCGGCGTTACTGCTGGATATGTTCTAATAAGGGGATTTTAATGTTTAAACTATACATACTAGTAAATCAAGTAGGGGCCTTAGACGGGGAAAAAACTCTACAAGGCTCCTATGCATCGCTAGCGGCGGCGCAAGCTGCGGCGGGCGTTACGCATTATAGCGTCGAGCAAGTACAGCTCGATGGTAGTGTTAGTGTTGTGTATGTTGTATAATGCTCGAAATAACATATATTTATAGAGGTGAACTGTGTCCGATCCAAGAGTACAGCGACAAAAAAATAGTTGGGCCGACATGCAAAAGGCCGCTAATATGGAATTACCGGACATAGCTACGTTATCTAGTAAGCCATCAGCACCATCAAGCTACACACACTCAGCTGCGATGGATAAGGCGGAAAGAGGCGCATACGCCAGTGAGCTACTAAATAGCCAAGAAGCCAAGAATGCTCGTAAACGTCATGCAGATATTCTAGATCAAATGGACTTTGCGGACGAAGATCATAAGACGGCATTGCAACGCCAGCTCGATACTGTAGAACAAAATGCACCTAGAGGCACATTTCCTATTCCAGGTATGCAAGCGCCTCCAGTAAGAAAACCTGCTCCAGCACCACAGCCCGACAACGGTCCAGGATTTCAAAATCAGGGCGGTCTCAGTTTAGCAGAGATGCAGAATATAGACAAGGCGTCTAAATCTATAGGTGCTCACAGCGGTTTTCCAGACATTCCCCACGCTCAGGGAGAAGATTCTTATTCGCAACCCAGTCCAGACGATGATGATGACAAGTTCCAAAAAACAAAATCTCTAGTCGGTGCGGGCGGTCAGTAATGGCTAAGATTATATTTAGGCATCCGAATGATCCGCCTAAAAAAGTTCATGCCAAGAAAATGTTACGTGCAAAAAAGAATGAAAAAATACTATTGGTCGCTTGTTTTTTAATAATTATCGCAGAGGCAATGTGGATTTACAAGCTGAATTAGAACGATTAGCCTTAGAAAAAAAGGCTGGAGAAGCTAGCGACGCGGAACATGAAGCCGCGGACGTACATAATTATATGATGAAGGACGCTAAGGAACACGCAATGGATATGATGAATTCCGATAGCCAAGGTTCCGTGGATCGTTTCAAACGTATTATGAAAGTTATGCCGGGTAAGTAATGTCTGACGCATTCCGTAACTATCAGAAAATTAGAGATCGCGAACTCAAAGGTTTTGAGGGCAATGAGTCTAATTTTGGCCAAAATACCAATCATGCAGTAGCGACTCGCGGTCCGAATGCGGGTCAACGTGCGGTAGGACGTTATGCGTTCATGCCTGGCACATTGGCGGAGATTGAGAAGAAAACGAACGACCCTAGACTAGAAGATCTCAAAGGCATGTCTAAGGACGAGTTGGCCTTGGCCCTTAAAAAAGATCCGGCAATAGAACGCGCATTTGCTGAAAACTATTATGACGAAGTGTATGCTAAACACCCCAACGATCCAGATGCACGGGCCGCTAGTTGGTTGATGGGACCTAATAGGTCTGATGCAGCTACACACGCACTAATAGAGCGTCTTCCTAGATTACAAAAATATGTGGATGATTTTCATAAGCACGAAGATACGGACCGAATGCCAGCAGCTGTTCCTGGAGCGTTGCGTTTTCGCAAGATAGATGACATTGTAAATCCAAAAGAGACAGCACCTAAAACACCTAAACTAGGACAATCTGATCGAACTCTGGAGCAGGAGTTTGATTCCAAGTCACCACAAGATACGGATTTAGATCTTGCCACAGATGTGCCGCAGGATAATGTTCAGGATGAACTGGCTAGTTACGAAAATGAAGTGTATGCTAATAGAGATCAGGATCTAGGGCTCGAAGCTGAGCCTAGACAAGGGGCATTATTGCCTACCGATTTTGGTTCATTTGCTGACGAAGATGAAGAGGAAGACGAGGATAAGCGTGTCTAAGCCCCCCAGTGTACCAAAAGCTAATTTTAACAATAAAAAAGATAACTATTTCAATAAAATCAATGAGCTTATTGACGGCGGAAAGTACACGACTTCGATGGATAAACACATTGATCGCGCACACGCTGCCGCTGCAAAAGAGAAGAAGGTAAAAGATGAGCGACTTTAGTAGTTTGTTTGGAGCTGCGCTTGGCTCAAAAAACGACGATAGCGATGCGGATGACGCTAAGAAGACAGCTGCGACCAACGCTGCTAGAACAGATTTAAATCGCTATATTACACAAGACGACCCAAACGCTGGACTAGCTGATGCGATGTCGGCTACTCGCGCAATGAATGCTACCACGCAACAACAGCAGCCATTTCCTAAAATCAATGACATGACTGGCATTGCTCCTGTCACTGCCGCGGATGAAGATGGAGATGATGTTACTAGTGGTATTGCGTCCAATCAACAATCTAGAAATAGTAGAATGATTAGATAACATATTATAATGAGGGACTTATGAGTAAACCAAGAAAACCAAGTAAAGACGGCGACAATTCGATGGTAGATTATCTGCGCAAGCATGGCGGAGACCTATATCCAACCGATAAATCAATCCCCAATATAGACCGTCAATTAGACGAAGTAGAACGTAATAATGATCAAGCTCGACACTCCATCTCACCTACTCAGGACCCTCTCGATCAACTTGCGGAGATCAGGCACGTTAATAGCATACAGGAAGGTGTTGACAGTGCTCGCCAAGACCTAACACCGGAGATTCGTGACAAAATGCAAGATAGTCAAAAGGACGACACCGAAACATCGGACGATGGCACTTTTCAAAAAATATATAAATACCTATGGAAATCCTAGAACACTTTTACGTCTGCCACTGTCCGCATAGCATGGTGCTATCCCGTCAGCCAGACCACACAAGGAGAAACACATGTCCCAACCAGTATCGGCACCAGCCGTACCTTCAGTAGCGCCCGCTACACCAGCTGCCCCGGCTCAATCCGCGGCACCAGGCCAACCCGCCACGCCAGAGCAGGCTCAGATAGTAGAAGCCGCTAAAAAAGAAGTGGCAAAACAAGAGTCCATGCGTAAGAAGTATGACCTTAAAGTAAACGGTAAAAGTCACGCACTTGAGCTTGATCTTTCTGATGATAAGGCTGTCACTAGCTATTTACAAAAAGCAATGGCTAGCGATGAGAAATTTCAGGAAGCCGCAACACTTCGTAAGGACGTACAACAACTAGTACGTACATTGAAAGAAAATCCACTCGCTATTCTTACTCACCCGAATGTTGGTGTTGACGTTAAGAAGCTTGCTGAGATGGTTATTAACCAAGAACTAGAGGACATGCAGAAGTCCCCTGAACAAAAGAAATATGAGGCAATGGAACGTGAGCTTCAGAATGAACGTCAATTGCGCCAACAACAAGAAGAAGCTGCTCGCCAAGCTGAAATTGGTCGCCGCCAAGAAGAACAATTCCGGCAAATTGACGACGACATCTCCGATGCATTATCAGCTACTGACTTGCCGAAGAGCCCGTACGTTGTCAAGCGTATTAGCGACACTATGATCGCTGCTATGGACATGGGGTATCGCGATGTTACTATTAAGGACATCATGCCTATCGTCGAAAAGCAACTTATGGAAGAAATGGGCAAGTGGTTTGATAGTTCTAGCGAAGATGCTTTAGAGAAGCTCATCGGTAAGAACAACTGGGACCGTGTTCGTAAGAAGCGTGTTGCAGCTCAACGCACAGCTCCTAAAACAGCCCAGAGCGTAAAGCAAACGGCCGAAGGTGCTAAACCAGCCCCCAAAGAAGAAAAAGGCGCTAAGAAGGAACGTTTTGAGGACTTGTTCGGTAAATTTTAAGTATTTTTATCGTGTCAAGTGAAAAATAACATATAATAATGAAGGGTTGTCTCACGGCAATCCTGTTGTTTAGTGTCTGAATAGTAGGCTTGACGGTATCCGAAAGGGCTGTCGATACCAAATAGGAAGAAGCTAACGCGAACGGGTTACAAAAACAATAAACGAGTATGATAGGCAATGGTGCTTATTGACTCAAACACTTACTATAGGAGACATTTAATATGTCATACGCTACACAAGCTAATAATATGGCGACTCTGAACGGTTTGTTCAAAGAGCGCTATGCAGATAAAATCGAACGTCTGATTCCAGACGGAGCGAAATTGATGAAGGAAATCCCTTTCATTAATCGCGATAAGCAACCAGGTAACTTCTATCACCAACCAGTTGTGTTGGGACTAGAGCATGGTGTTACTTTTGCCGCTGATGCTGACGGTGCTTTTGCACTTAATAACGCAGTGCCAGGACAAATCAAAGACGCAACTGTACGTGGCTATCAGCTCGTATTGCGATCTATCTTGTCTTACTCTGCAGCAGCTCGCGCAATGGGTCCAGGCGAACGTGCGTTTGAAGACGCTACTAAGTTCCTCGTTGGAAACATGCTTGCTTCAGTTACTAAGAAACTTGAAATCGAACTTTTGTACGGTCAACTTGAATACGGTATTGTTGCTTCTATCTTGGGCAACGTAGTGTCAATTGCTGACACTGACTGGGCTCCAGGTATCTGGGCAGGTGCTGAGCAAATGCCTGTAGACATCTACAACGCAGCTGGTACTACTCTTCGTGGTAGCACTTCAGTAACTGCAGTATCGCTTGAGAACAAAAGCATCACTCTTTTGTCTGCTCCTGCTGGTACAGTTGCTACTGACCGTATCTTGCACGCTGGTGCAATGGCTAAAGAATTTGCTGGTGTTCACGCTATCCTAGCTAACAACACAGCACTTTTCGGTATTGACGCTTCTGTCTACAATTTGTGGAAAGGTAGCTTGTTTGATGCTTCTGTTGCTTCAGTTGCTCAGTTGATGTCATTCGCTATCGTTGAGAACGCTATCGAAAAAGGTATCGAAAAAGGTTTGGACCGTGACGTTACCGTTATGGTGAATCCTGCTCATTGGAACGCTCTTTTGACTGAACAAGCTGCTAAGCGTTTGTACGATTCTTCGTACAGCGATGCTGAGCTTGAGAACGGTGCTAAAGTGTTGAAGTTCCATGGTCAAAATGGAATCATCAACCTCGTTCCTTCTATCTACGTAAAAGGCGGATACGCTTATGTTATGTGTATGGAAGACTGGGTACGTGTTGGATCTACAGACGTTACCTTCAAGCGTCCTGGTCAAGCGGGCGATAACTTCTTCCGTGACCTTGAGAACGCAGCAGGTTACGAATTACGATGCTATACTGACCAGGCGCTTTTCTGTGCAAAACCAGGTCGTTCAGTACTCATCAAAGGTCTTAAAACAGTGTAATTATTTACGTTTTTAGGACATTAAAACTTTACGTTTTTCAAAGCCCCGGCCAATGTGCTGGGGCTTTTTTATTCTCCAACTCCCTATTTTTAGCTTGACTTTTTCCAAGACTTAGAATATACTGTATATATGAAAAAGCAAGGAAAGTATCAAAATTTAGATTATATAGATAGCATCCTTCCAGATGATATAGTGATAAAACGTCCTATAGATCCTTCTATTAAGATACATAAAGAAATGCCTCTAATATTTATAGATCCTGACTTCGGCGAATTTACTACCTCTATAAGAGGTTTAACGGACGCCGGTAAGTCCACACATCCCAAGAAAACTGCTCATCGCAGAGCCTTAACTAATGTCACGAAGCCTGAAGAAAAAAAGCAGCTTACAATCAAAAAACGTTACGAAACAATGGAACAACGGGGCAATAGTCCAAATAGTAAGGGAAGATTGGCTAAACGTAAAGCCACTAATATATCTAGATTTGGTGTAGAAAATCCAATGCAGCATCCTAATGTGAAGCAGATATTAAAAGAGACATTTGTTGCTAAATACGGCGTAGATAACGCTATGAAGCTAGAAACTTCTAAAGAAAAGTTAGCGGCCACTTGCATTGAAAAATATGGAGTCACTAATGGAGGAGCCTCAGCACAAGCTAAAGAAAAAATTCTACAAGCGCATATTGCTAACGAAACTGCAGGATCTTCTACTCTAGAACGTGAAATGCTGTCTTGGGTTAGATCTCTAGGACTGAGTGCTAATAAAGGCTATCTAGGTGGAGCTTCCCCTAAAGAATTGGACATAAAAATTAAAGATCAAAACATTGCCATCGAAGTAAACGGTACTTATTGGCATTCTGAAGTATTTTTAAAGAAACATTATCATTTAGAGAAGACATTACTAGCCGAGCAACAGGGAATTAAGCTAATACATATATTCGACTTCGAATGGAAAAATAGAAATCGACAAGTGAAGTCTTTTCTAAAGTCGTGCCTAGGTAAGAATAGCGTCAGATTACATGCTAGGAAGTGTGTTGTGTCTCCCGTTGAGATACCTTTAGCTAAGCAATTCCTAGAGGCCTACCACATATTAGGTGCCCCAAAAATAATTTCAGCGGCATATGGGTTGTATTATAATAACGAGATAGTGAGTGTCATTACTCTGGGACCACACCATCGTAAAGGCGGCGCGGAACTTGTTCTAAATCGTTATTGCGGAAAAGAAGACGTTTCCGTTGCGGGTGGCCTAAGTCGTCTAACGAAGTGTGCAGTAGCTAATCATGGTAGAATAACTACGTGGGTAGATAGACGCATATCTAACGGAGTAAATTGGGAAAAATCCGGATGGACCGTAGTTAATGTATTGTATCCTGATTATTTCTATTTTAATACAAGAACACACGAAATTATTTCCAAACAGTCTAGACAAAAGAGTAAAGTAAATACTCCAGAAAATTTAACGGAAGTAGAACATGCTAGATTGGATAATTTGGTGAGAGTGTGGGACTGTGGTAAGATTAAGTTGGAAGCTTTTTGATTTTTATAAACGGATTTTTTCTCGCCGACTGACGCATTATCCAAAACAGCATCTGCTCACTATAAGCTGCTTCGGGATCTCGGCAATTTTTAAAGTCGCTTTTTTTAGGTTTTCTCATCTTCACACTCCGGGACAATCACTCTAACCATCGACTTCTTACCAGTATCCATTCCCCATCTATCCACAATACTCTCTTGACGTATCTTACCGCTATGTGGTGGCAACATACCGTGTTCTTCCAAAAAATCCAATAGCTGTATAGCATGGGGGTCTTCTAGGCCGAAATATAGTCTTTCTGAGTACATTTCGGACATCATATCATGAAGTTTAGTTGCTAATAATAGTGCCATCTCGCTGCGTTTCATTTATTAATCCCCAAAATATCCGCCACAATGCCTGCAACGTCGCTTTTATTTATCTGGGGCGGTCTCAGATAACCGGTAGCAAATGCGGCATTAACATTCTCTTCGGGAGTGAAATCTACCCAAACACCTTCGCCTAAAGCATTAACATACTTCTTCTGCAATATAAAATACGGCTGTGGCTCGGTGATTTGATGCATTTTCCCATCGCCACCCATAGTGAGCATTCCCATAGCCTGTGACCATAGCTTTACCAAACGATACGTGCTTCCTTCCTTCACCACTTCCGGCTTATTCATTTCCAGTATCCTTGCAACTACACTGTACTTCGGTAGCGTTGCCATTGCTCTCAGCACGTATTTCCGAGACCTGCTTATTCCCGCACATCCTGTTGCAAGCATCCATGTTTATCTCAGCAGTCGTACATCCCGCTAACAGTAGTAATATCAGATATTTCATTCCCATACCTCTTTCTTTTATTTTGTTGTCCATAATATAATAAATACCAATGCAAACACCACGACATTAAACCAATCTAAAAGCGCACCACGTTGTATAAATTTCATTCCCTAATCTCCTTGTCCATGCATTTCATATTGTTCCATCTCCCGTTTTAATTCTCTCCGCATCAAACTTTTAACGTAAAGAAGACTTCTAAGTGGGCTGCCTTCTTGACAGCTGCCAGTTACCATCCAATAGCGATTGCCCCTAGTGCGATAGCGCAGTCGAAACAATATCAAATCCGAATAGTAGCGTTCTACGGTAAATGTATACGGTCGTCCTATAGCGCTCACTCTTCCTCCGTTGCCTTCACAAGCATCCCTTGCTCGTCCAACCACTCTAATAAATATCTTGCATGTAGGTCTTTCAAATAAAGACGGTCTTCGTACACTTCGGGAAACATGTCTTCTAGCTTATTTGCAAGCAATGTTACCATTTCTTCTGTGATCATTTCTTCGTCCCCAACGCTTCCCGCGCCAGCTGATTATGTTTGTAAGTATTTGATGGTTCGTGATACCAGCTATCGAGGTCAGAAATTGTTTCAAGGGCTACCTTGTATCGGTCGCGCTCAGCAGTGATTACCTCAAGCTGGTCTTCCATATTATCATATTGTCGAGCTGTTATGGGATGCGTATGACTTTTTAATAATTTTTCATAAGCTTCAAATTCTATCACCTTAATGCTGTATTCGTTGATGGCAGCTTCTCTGACCATCATTGGCGCAGTAGTTGTATCTATAAACCATTGTCGCGCTCTCATTTCTTCTCCTGACATTGGGGAACATTTCTTTTTATTACCGACGCACCTATTTGATCACATGAGTTTATTAATGCCTCACACTTAGCCTTTGCTTTATCGCCTTTGCAGTTTAGCGCACCATTCTCGCCGACCGCTATTATCGCATCCAGGCATCCCATTGTCGCCAATCTTATCATATTTTCGCAATTAATACTATAGGCATTACTGCCGCAAGATAGGGCCATTGTCAATAGAACACTTGTTATTTTCACTCTTCCTCCTATTAAAAAGACTTTCGTGAGTGGCCAGACGCGACTCTGGCTATGCTCCGTTATCGACCGACCTGTTTCGTTCCCTTAGATGTCTCTTGCTCTCATTAAAGGAGCTGGGTGATAAGGTGGAGTCTTGGCCTCCCGTCAGCGTGTCTCTAGTGGGTTCGAAATTAAGCCATTTCCTGCAAACTCTATCGCCACAGCTTCCCACGCCGCACTCACTACTCGTCAAAACATTACGGTAAAAAATATCTGTTCCCACCAGGTTTAAGTTCTCTATTATCTAGATGTACCCAAGTAGGTGTGTTTTTCTCCATCCTAAGTCCTAATTGCTCCAGCATGTCGGCTTTCAGGATGATGTCCTTAGCGTCGTCTATACTGTGATTAGCCGCGTGAAAGTCACATGCTTTGCCTTCACTATGCGCGCTGTGCTGTGCCCCGCCAATAGCCGCGTTATAAGCAGCCGGTCTATATGACACATGAACGATAATAGGACCCAATGCGCCCCTAACCTTTTCCATGTAGTTATTAAAGAAATCGATCAAATTGGCCTTAATCTCTTCCGATAGCCCGTCCGACTCATTCGCTAGCCGTTTCCAGCTAGGAAGCCAAATGGCGTCATGCACCGTAAAATGGGGCGAAATCTTGTCCCCGTTATTAGTAAAGTCAATTGCCATATCTTCTCCTAATCTCTAATACATCCTAGCATAAAACCTATTGAAAGTCAAGGATAAAATAACATATATAATTAGAGAGGTATCATGCCTATATTAATCGTGGGAAATCAAACGTTTCAATATCCCGATCCCGGAACAGAAGCAGGCTGGGGCGAGGACGCTACTGGCTGGGCTAGTGCTGTCACTGCCGCTCTAAACGCTCTTATTGCTCCCGGAGACATATTGCCCACTTCCCTAGTAGTACAGAACAATCAAGCTGTTACAGCAGATGTTACAGGATTGTTTTTTAACGGGAACACTATCCGAGCTGCCAATGTTAGTTATGCAATATACCGCGTGTCTACAGCAACCAATCCTGGTGTAGCCGAGAGCGGACTTATCCAATTAGACTTGAACGACACCGCTACTGTTGGTAACAAATGGAGCATGGTGCAGTTTAAGAATGGTGATGCCGGTATTGCGTTTTCTGTCACCGATGGCGGACAAGTGCAATACACATCTACTGACATAGGACTTACTGGCTACACTGGCGTTATTGATTTCAGTGCTAAAGTACTTTTAAAATAAAGAGGACATAAATGGCTATTTCAATATTCAAGGTTCTTAAGGGATTGCTCATTCAACAAGATAGTACGTTGACCCCAACAGCTATCCAAATCACTCCCGGCGGTACCGCAAATACTACTACTACAATCCAAGGTTCTCAAACCGTCGCTAGAATATTGACGTTACCGGATGCGACTGACACTATCGTCGGTAAGGCTACAACTGATGCCCTCACCAATAAGACGTTAGGTAGTACAAACACAGCTACCGGCATTAAGATGGCTTCTTTTACTCCCGATGGTATTGTCACCGTAACTATGCCAGTTGCTACCGACACATTAGTCGGAAAATCTACCACTGACACTCTCGCCAATAAAACTCTCTCATCCCCTACGATCAACAACCCCACTCTCTCAGGCTCAGGCGGAACATTAACACTCCCAGCC
>JGI26470J50227_1000093_pt1 | contig 40938 bp, 38 predicted proteins | sample FreactTroBogLake_FD_50227 | JGI IMG/M metagenome (IMG submission 50227)
ATGGGGCCATACTTTAATAAAGATATTAAGCATCATCACACTAGTGATTTTCGAAAGAGCGATATTTTGCAACAATACGCATTTAATTTATGCCCGGAAAATGGAATGTATCCAGGATATGTCACGGAAAAAATTCCGGAGGCTTTTGCAGCAGGATGTCTACCTATTACTTTTGTGGATGAGTCGGTGAGGGTTGACTTTAACTCTAAGGCATTTATGAATTTAGCGCCAATGCTGGGGAATAATTTTGAGCAATTAGAAGGGCTCTTAAAATTAAAAGATCGTTTAGAGGATTATGCAAATCAGCCGCTGGTCATTGGTAGCCCAAATACTGTCGGACTTCAAAATTTTCTTGGGCTTATTGCTGCGAGTGCAACATGTTAAGAGTCTCAAGATGAATGACCGAATAATGAGCCCTCCCAACATTCCAGGGTGGATAGTTTGGGTGCAGTGCATTTGTTTTTCGGTGCTCTACGCGATTTGGGCGCTACCTGAAACTATTCTGATCCGCCATATCTGCTTAATTATAGGGGCCTTACTCAGTCTGTGGACTATTTATCAAAATCGTCACAGTTTTTTTCATTGGCGAGCAATTCCAGTTTGGTTGATCGTTGCGCTTTTTGCTTGGGCCACATGTCATTTATTTTTTCTCGCAAACGATTTTGCTGCGCAGTATGAGGAATACACCAGCATCTGGAAGCGCGTAGCCATTGGCGCTATCTTTGCACTGGGTTTAGGCATTGCCTTATCTAGCTATTCCTGGAAGCAAAACTTCAAAGGAAAAGCGCTGTGGACCTTAATTTATATAGGCCTGCTGGCACCAACCCTGATTTACATTGTGAAGTATGTGTTGACGAATTATGGAGTACAAAAGGGCTGGGCAGTCCCTGACTACTGGAAGCTATATTACGGCTCACTCCCTTTTTATATCCCTAAGACTGCATATGTCTGTTTTTGTCTGCCTACCCTTGGTATTGCCCTAGGTCAGTTAGCGCGCAATATTCACCAACACCAGAGTTTTAAATGGACCAATCTTGTTTACCTAGCAACGATTCCCGCAGTCTTGTTTGTTTTTTATGGGGAGAACATTAAGAACGGAGTGGTCTACAGCGCCGCTCTACTCGTACTCTTTTTTGGAATTCTACTTTTTCACAACTTTCGTCACCATTGGGTCATTAAATTTCTGGTGTTGTGGGTGCTTTTGGTCATTGGCGTTCTCTTTGTGGCCAACAGCATTCAAACGAATGACTCTTGGAGAACCTTTATTGCGGATGCCAAGATTGCGAGAGACACCCAAACCTACCAGCATTGGAAATACAACGGCGAGAAGGGTCACCCCAATAATGAGTTGGGGACCGTGGTCTCAATCACCAACTACGAACGCATGGCCTGGGCAAAAGAGGGCATCAAGTTAACCATTCAAAATCCCTTTGGCTACGGGCTGATTGAGCGCTCCTTCGGGCATCTCGCCAAACTCAACTGGCCTGACTCCAAATTGCACCAAAGTCACAGTGGTTGGATAGACTTGGCCTTGGGTTTGGGCGCCCCTGGAATCGCGCTGATCTTGACAAGTTTGCTGATTTTGCACTATCAATTAGGCAGACTAAAAAAGGATATCTCTACAAGTCGAAGTCCTTATGCCACCATGGTTTGGTGGGCGCTCTTTAGCGCACTCATCATGTGGTGTACCACCGAGATTAGTCAAAAAGTCTATTTTGACGCCCTCATTTTTTGGCTGACATTAGGTGCGGGCGTAAGTTTGGGGTTTCAAAATAAGATAGAGGGTAATGCCCATGGCTAACAGAATAGCTCAAGCCCAGCTTGGCCAATGGATAGCTGTAATATTTATAATGAGATAATTAAAAACAAGTATTCGATGGCGCGATTCTGCCGAACAATGTGAGCATTACTTTTTAGAAAAACCAGTTGATGACCGAGCCAAATCACCCTTCTAGAACCCATGCTTCAGCTTATGAGGATGATCCAAATGATGGCGCCAAAATCTCCCTCTTGGATATCCTTCTTTTCCTAAAGGGGGCTTGGAAGATGATCGTCATGATGGGTTTGGCCGGTCTATTCATCTCTGGCATCTACCTGCTGATTACCCCCAATCAATATGAAGCCGTGGCCAATATTGCAATGGCGCGCGTACCTGCCGACAAAAATCCCTTAGGCGTGAACATTGAAGAGCCTGCCGCGCTCATTGCCCGCATGAGTATACCCACGAGCTTTGATGGGGCCGTGATTCAAGCGTGTGGTTTAGAGGGCGCCACTAATATAGATGCTCAGCAAACGAAAGTCATTAAATTGAGCATTCCTAAGGGCGTTGCCAATGTAGTGGAACTGAAAGTGACCCGTCCAAGTACGGAGTTAGCCAGTAGCTGCGCCAAAAGTGTTTACGAGTCGATTGCCAAATCGCAGATCCAAATGATAGGTCCTATGGCAGAAGCATCTAAAGTTAGAAATAGTGTGCGTATCAGCAAGGTCGAGGATCGTCTAGCCCAAGATAAAGTCCTGCTAGCCAAGGCAGAGCAGCCTCGTGGCGTCTTATCCCCCACGTACTTTTTTATCTTGACTGAAATTCGTACGCTAGAAGAAGAGCGCGCGACACTTTTAGCCTTTGTCGAGGCGAAGGATGTGCAAGCAGCCAATTTACAGTCACCTATTTATGTAGCGGACAAACCGGTATACCCTAAAAAAATGATGAACTTAGTTGCTGGCTTATTGGGCGGTTTATTCTTAGGTTTGCTGATCGCATTGGGCAGGCAGATGTATACCAAGCTCAAGAGTGAAGCGGGCGGCGCCTTATGATAATGGGTCATGTGCAGATTATGGCGCGAGATCAGACATTAGCATGCCGAGTATATTTTTTCACAATTACAAAAATTTAGGATCTTTTAAAAATCCGTAATGCTTAAAATTTACAATAGCTTGGCAGATAAATCCAGTGTGTTTTCTAAAAAAAAATTTGTAGAAGAGCAGTTTTTAAGATTATTTTTTATTACAGCATTTACATTTAGTATAGTTAGTTGGCAAGTTGTAGTGTTCGGCGATACTTACCATTTTTATGTTGGCTTTATTCTTATAGCATTTTTATTGGCAATAAAGATCGCCGTAAATCCAGTTACTTCACGGCGAACACAGAAGTTCGCAGCTATTGTGGCTACTTTGCTTACATTTAATTTTCTATTTTCAGTTGTGATAGGTAGTTGTGAAAAAAGCTTTGAAAAAATGCTTATTTCAGACATAGTCTTATTTATAACAATGGTACTTGGGTTTGAAATCGCAGTAAAAAGTACTATAGTTGGCTGGAGAAAGCTACCTATTACTGCAATTTTTTTATTGGTAATATTTGTTTTTTCATGTTTGGTTGAATTTTCTATACCTGAACTATTCCCTGAAAAAAAAGGCTACCAAGCGATTGGATTATATTCCGGGGTACTTGGGGAGCCCAGTTTTCTGGGGTGGTCATCAGTCACCCTTTTTGCCGTAGCTTTATTTGGCAATTTAAGAATTAAATTAATTGGCTGTATTTTATGGTTTTTAATTGCCGTATTATCTGGCAGTGGTACATTTATGCTATTTAGCGTGCTACTCATGTTTTATTGGATTATTTTGAAGCCTAGAAAATATATTATAGGGTTTGGAATATTAACTATCACATTAATAATAATTTATTTGGATATCAAGCATTTTAGATTTATAGAAACCTATTTACCATATTATAGCGAAAGAATTAATACTATATATTTCTTCGCTTTAGATAATAATGATTTATTGCAAGGAAGTCATTGGTATTACGCGCAGGGAATAAAGGATGGATGGTATGCTTTCAAGGAAACATATGGCTTTGGGGTAGGCCACAATCGCATGGGGTGCCTAGGCATTGATCATGTCGATGCAGCATATCTTTATTTGTATCCCAACGATGAGCCAATGTCTAGAGGTGCTTTTATATTGGCAAAAATTATTTATGAATGGGGATTAATCGGCCTAATAATCATCTGGATTTTCATAGGTTATATATTAAATTATTCCAAAAGAGCTGGGGAATACAAGTATGAAATGTCAAGAGCCATTCTGTTTATGATATTGTGCGCATTTACTTTTAGAAGCAATGTTTACACCGATCACATGTATATTGTGATTGCCTTAACTCAGCTTATCCCATTGAAAGATAAAAGTTGAACCAGTTATACATAAATAGTATGGTTGACAAAATCAAAAAAAATATTTTTAATCTACTTCTTGATATATGGATTGTATTGGATAAAAGAAGAAAAAAACAATATATTTTAATAATATTTTTGATGGGAATATCTGCATTTTTTGAATTTTTTTCTTTGGGAATGGTAATACCTTTTTTGGCAGTATTAGCCAATCCAGGTAAGCTAACTAACTACCCATTTACTAAGTTAATCTTGGATCAATTGGGTATCCAGAATGAATCTATCTATATATTTACAATATTATTTTGTTTTTTGATATTTTCTTCGGCTGCATTGAGAACTTTGGTTCTTTATGTTGGTTGCAGATTTTCATTTAGCTTGGGGGCGGATATAAGTAGTGAAATATTTAAAAGGACTCTGTACCAACCATATCAAACACACTTGAATGAAAAAAGTAGCAATCTTATCAGCGCAATATCATCAAAGACGGATAAATTAATATATGAGGTTATAAATCCTTTGTTGGTTATAATTTCATCAATTTTTCTTATTTTTGCAATATTATTGACGCTGATTTTAGCGAATCCTAAGATATTTTTATTTATTATTGGATTTTTATTTATTCTTTATTCAATATCAGGAATATATAGTAAAAAGCATCTTCTTAGAAACGGTAATAATATTGCTACCCTAACATCAAATTTAGTGGAGTCGTTACAAGAAACTCTCGGCGCAATAAGAGATATTGTGCTTGAGAATAATCAAAAAATTTACTCAGAAAATTTTAGACTATTAAATAAATCATTGCGATTTTCACAAGCAAGTAATCAATTTCTAGTATCTTTTCCAAGATATCTGATTGAATCGCTTGGAATTATTATCATTGCTGTAACAGCATTTTATATTGTATGGGATGGAGGATCTTTAAATGGCTTTATCCCATTTGTTGGGTTGGTAATTTTAGGTCTGCAACGACTATTACCGCTTTTGCAGCAATTTTATAATGGATGGGCAAATTTAAGCGCAAATCATCAAATGCTCTTTGATTTACATATCTATCTAGCAAAAGAGGGGGTTGAATCCCTAAAAGAAGTTGGCACTATGCTTAATTTCACCAAGACTATAACTCTCAAGGATGTTTATTTTTCATATAATCAATCAACTAATATTATTCTTAATAAGATTAATATAACTATTGTAAAGGGCGCTAAGGTTGGGGTGGTTGGCAAAACAGGTAGCGGGAAAAGCACTTTAATTGATGTGATTATGGGATTACTGGAGCCAACGGCTGGCATCCTATTAATAGATGATAAGCCGATAGATGGTCAAAACCGTGTTTCATGGCAGAAACATATTGCGCATGTTCCGCAGCAAATATTTTTATCAAATTCAACAATTTTAGAGAATATAGCCTTTGGCGTTCATCCCGATGAGATAGATTTTGCAAAAGTCAAGGATGCTTCTCGGGCTGCCCAACTTGATGACACGGTTATGTTGTACAGGCAAAAGTATCAAACCATTGTTGGCGAGAGAGGCGCCTTACTCTCAGGAGGGCAAAGGCAAAGAATTGGAATTGCTAGAGCGTTATATAAAGACGCAGATGTTTTAATCCTTGACGAGGCTACAAGCGCTTTAGATCGATACACTGAGCAGCAGGTTATGGATAAAATTAAGGAAGTGAATCCAAATATTACAATAATAATAGTTACTCATAGACTGGAGACATTATCATACTGTGATTATATTGTAAGTGTTGATGGCGGAAATATTTTACACTTAGGAACTTACTCCGAGATGTTAAAATTGGCCACAGAGAATATTCTATAAATAAATACTGTAAATAATACAAGACCATAAAAAATGAATCACTTAAACGAATATTTTAACTCTGAATATATTAGTTGGAAATTATGGTCAGCTGATAAATTTGGCAATCTACAAAAAGGTAAGTCTAGGTACTTTGATACTCAGATTTCTCAAAGTAGAATGAGATTTGATGCCGGTTCTAAGGTTTTAGAGATTGGTTTTGGGCATGGTCATTTTCTTTCGTATGCTCGGCAGAATTGTTGGGACGTTACGGGCGCTGAGTTAAATAACGATCTTGTTCATATGGCGATTAGACATGGTTTTAATGCCATGGGCTCTAACGAAATTTTTGGTATAGCAAATGAAACTTATGACTTAATCGTTGCTTTTGATGTTTTGGAGCATATCTCACAAAGATCAGTAGTAAATTTTATGATGAATATTAAAAGAATTTTGAAAAATGGCGGATACTTCATTGCAACATTTCCGAATGGAGATTCACCATTCGGACTCCCGAATCAAAATGGAGATATTACGCACCTAAATTGTATTGGAAGTGGAATGGCTAAGTTTTTAGGCAAAGCTGTAGGGTTTGAAATTTGTTACATTGGGGGTGAGCGCCAGTCAATATTTGGGGTGAGCATTCAACATTTTGCTCACAAAATATTGACTATTCCAATAAAAAAGGCAATCAATTGCATAGTTAATCTAATTTTTTATCCAAGGGTAAATATAGATTTTTGTTCTTCTAACTTACTTGTCATTTATAAGGTAGTAAAAGAGTAAAAACATAGATAATTTCATCTACATTAATATTTTTAGGAACTATCAACAAAATGCTGAATGGTAAATCTATTCTAATTACAGGGGGGACCGGTTCTTTCGGTAAATGCTTTACAAAAACAATTCTAGAGAATTATCCAAATGTTAAAAGATTGGTAATTTTTAGTAGGGATGAGCTCAAGCAATTTGAAATGAGCCAAACTTATTCAAAGGATAGGTACCCAGCTGTGAGATATTTCATAGGGGATGTTAGGGATCAGCGGAGGTTAAAAACTGCCCTAGAGGGGGTGGATGTAGTGATTCACGCTGCAGCCCTGAAGCATGTTTCGATTGCAGAATACAATCCATTTGAATGTATAAAGACAAATATTATTGGGGCTCAAAATTTAATTGAGGCTTGCATTGATAGTAACGTAAAAAAAGTCGTTGCCTTGTCAACAGACAAGGCAGCTGCACCTATAAATTTATATGGCGCTTCTAAGCTTTGTTCAGATAAATTATTTATAGCAGCCAACAATATTAGTGGTTCACGAGATATAGATTTTAGTGTTGTGAGGTATGGAAACGTAATGGGCAGCAGGGGATCTGTGATTCCTTTTTTTCTAGAAAAAAGGAAGGATGGATCCTTGCCAATAACCGATTTGGAAATGACGCGTTTTAATATAAGTCTTGTAGATGGAGTTAACATGGTACTTTGGGCATTAGAAAACGCGCTTGGAGGCGAAATCTTTGTACCTAAAATACCAAGTTATCGTATAACTGATTTAGCAAAAGCGATTGCCCCTGAGTGCACCTTTAATATTATTGGCATTAGGCCCGGTGAAAAAATTCATGAAGAAATGATAACAGTCAGCGATAGCTTCAATACTATGGATTTAGGTAATTATTACGCAATATTACCGTCTATAGGCAAGTACTCAAAAGAAGATTATTGTCGCAGAACTGGCGCAAAACCAATTCAGCCTGGATGCTCATACAATAGCGGTGAAAACGCTGATTTTTTAAGTGCTGAGCAGTTAAGTACATTGATTTCTGAAAATCTTCTAACTTAATAATTAATGCTGTGATTATTACCCGTAGGAATGTGCTATTTGAATATTATTTTTTACTCGTTAGTATTTGACTGGATCAAATGAAACCATCTTCTGCCACAATTTTTATTAATGCAGATACGTGTTAATGAGGTATTAATAACTGAAATCGAGATTTTTGCGATGCACTTTTTATTGCACAAATTTTATAAGGAGTGCAATCTACTATTTATTTAACTGGCTTTGTGATCTATGAAAATAGCAGTAATACCAGCGCGAGGTGGCAGTAAGAGAATACCACGTAAAAACGTTAAAGAGTTTTGCGGTAGGCCTATGATTGAGTGGGCTATTTCTGTGGCACTTGAATCAAAGTTATTTGACCATATAATTGTATCAACGGATGATAAAGAAATTGGAGAAATTGCCAGGTCGTGCGGTGCAAAAACTCCATTTATAAGACCAAATGAACTTGCTGATGATCTAACGCCAACCGTTCCCGTTGTTGCACATGCGTTGAAGTTATGCCTTGATATTGGATTGTCTGCAGATTATGCATGTTGCATATATCCGTGCGTACCTTTTTTGAGCCCAGACGATTTGAAAGTTGCTTTTGAGCAGATTCAAAAGGAGGGGGCTAATTTCATATATCCGGTTTCAGAATACGTTCATCCTATACAGCGAGCTATGCGGCAACTGTCAACAGGACAAATGCAGTTTATTAATCCTGAAAATGAGCTACTAAGAACGCAGGATTTTGAAAAGGTATATCACGATTGCGGCCAGTTCTACTGGGGCCTAACATCAGCCTGGATCCAGCAAAAAAAAATGCATACTGATGGGTTAGGTCTAGTCTTGCCAAGTTGGCGCTTTGTTGATATTGATACAGTAGATGATTGGAATAGGGCTGAGGATATATATAAAGCGCGAATGAAAAGAATTTGATGGAGAAAATTTTAATAACTGGGGCAACTGGTTTTTTGGGGTCTACTTTAAGTCCGTATTTAAAGAATTGTGGCCATAATCTAGTAACACATGCAAATACTACCAAGGCAGATTTTATGTTTGACTTATCTGACAAAAATAAGACAAATGACATGTTGACCACTATCCAGCCCACCATAATAATTAATTTAGTTGCCTTAACAAATGTTGAGTTATGCGAAGATCAAATAAATTTAGCGTATCTGATAAATACACGAACAGTTGAGAATATTGCTAATTGGATTTTATTAAATGATGTGCGTTGTCACCTTGTACAAATTTCAACCGATCAGGTGTACGATGGAACTGGATACCAGTCTGAAGATGATATAAGGATTACTAACAATTATGCGCTTACCAAATACGCTGGTGAGTTGGCTGCATCGACAGTAGGAAGTACCATACTGCGAACTAATTTTGTTGGGCGCAGCCGGGTAAAAGATCGCAAAAGCTTGACAGACTGGGTTTACAGTTCGATTGCTGGCGGTAATGATATCGAATTATTGGAAGACGTTTATTTTAGTCCGTTATCATTAACGACAATTGCTGAAATGATTGACCTAGTATTGCGCATCAAGCCTAAGGGAACATTCAATATGGGGTCTCATGGTGGCCTGAGTAAGGCCGAGTTCATTTTACAATTTGTAGACTGCTTGAATCTACCGACAACTAGATTGACAAGAATTAAATCAAACCAAGCAAAATTTTTTCGGGCGTATCGCCCAAAAGATATGAGAATGGATAGCTCAAGATTTGAAAGCATGATGGGCGTAAAGCTTCCATCATTAAGTGATTTGGTTCAACCTATAAGTCGGGAGTATAAATGAATATTGAGAGTTCACCAGCCTATGTAATCGATATTGACGGTAAAAAAATTGGTAAAAATTATCCTACTTATTTCATTGCGGATATTGCAGCCAATCATGATGGGAGTTTAGCTAGAGCAAAAGAGTTAATTTATTTAGCTGCTGAGGCTGGGGCCGATGCAGCGAAATTTCAACACTTTAGTGCTGAAACTTTAGTTAGCGATTTGGGCTTTCGGGATATGGTGGGGCAGCAATCACATCAAACCGACTGGAAGAAATCGGTATTTGAAGTTTATAAAGATGCTAGCGTTAGCTTGGATTGGACGCTAAACTTAAAAGAAGTTTGTGAGGACGCCGGGATTAGTTTTTTTACTAGCCCATATTCAATTGACATTGTTGAAAATATTGATGCTTATGTGCCAGCGTACAAGATAGGATCTGGTGATATAACCTGGATAGAAATGGTGCAACATATTGCGTCGAAGCAAAAGCCGTACATTATGGCTAGTGGCGCTTCAAATCTGTGTGATGTTCTGCGAGCCGTACAAGCAGGATTAAAGATTAATCCTAGGCTATGTCTGATGCAGTGCAATACAAATTACACTGCAAGTCTTGAAAACTTTAAATATATTCAACTAAATGTTTTAAAGACTTATCGAGCAATGTTCCCTGAAATGGTGCTTGGATTAAGTGACCATACCCCAGGACTGGCAACTACGCTTGGTGCAGTCGCCTTAGGGGCTCGAGTGATTGAAAAGCATTTTACGGATGATTCAAGTCGAATTGGTCCAGACCATAAATTTTCGATGAATCCAGCATCTTGGCTAGATATGGTGAGGCGTACTCGTGAATTAGAAAATGCCTTAGGCTCTGGAATTAAGCAGGTTGAAGATAACGAGAAAGAAACGGTTGTGATACAGCGACGAGCAATACGCGCAGCAATGGATCTTGCTGCTGGAACGGTATTAGCTCGTGACCATTTGTCGGTATTGCGTCCTTGTCCGGCAGATGGCTTGCAGCCATATCAGTTGAATGAGCTAATTGGCAAGCAACTTACACATAACATCAAAGCGGGCGAGCATCTAAGATGGACAAATATCGGGTAGGAATTATTATCCCCGCGCTTAATGAGTCTGAAACAATTTCTGGAATTGTAAGAGCATGTCGGGGTTACGGCGTGCCAATTGTAGTTGACGATGGATCTATGGATGGCACCGCATCATTAGCACTAAAGTCCGGGGCGATAGTTGTGGTGCATGAAATAAATCGAGGATATGATGCTGCACTCAATTCTGGTTTTGAAAAAGCAACCCAATTGGGCCTAGAAATTATTATTACAATTGATGCGGACGGTCAACATAACCCCTTGCTTATTGGACAGTTTATTGATGCAATAGATTCAGGCGCCGATCTAGTTATTGGAATTCGGAGCAGTAGGCAGCGATTTGCGGAGCACCTCTTTGCTTGGTATACAAATTTGCGTTATGGACTGAAAGATCCTTTATGTGGAATGAAAGGTTATCGCTTAAGTCTTTATAAAAAATTAGGACACTTTGATTCATATGGCTCAATTGGAACAGAATTGACAATTTTTGCCGCAAAGAAAGAAAACTACATTCAACAAATAGCTATTAATGTAAGAGACCGAAGAGGTAGCTCAAGATTTGGGCAAAGACTTTCTGGAAACTACAAGATTATTCGTGCAATGATAATCTCAGCCTGGCACATAAGATGAATGGCCAGCCATTGAGCGTTCTAGTCATAGGTTGTGGGAATATAGCAGGTGGATTCGACCAAGATCAAATTGAGAGCGGTTTTCCCTATACTCACGCAGGAGCATATTCGTCTGATAAGCGATTTAGTTTGATGGCATGCGTAGAACCGGATGAGAGTCGTCGAATAAACTTTATCGATTTTTGGGGTGCATCAATTGGATTTAGTTCAATTGATGATGTCTTAGAGTCAGGCCTTCATTTTGATGTAATTAGTATATGTTCATCAACTGATTCCCATGCCTATTATCTTGAAAGGGTTGTGGGATTAAAGCCAAGGCTGGTATTTTGTGAGAAGCCGATAACAAAATCGCTCATAGATGCAGAAAAGCTAATTAAGATATACCGTCAAAACAATATACTACTGGCAGTCAATTATTCTAGGCGATTTGATCCTGATATTTTAAGACTGCAAACTCAAATTCGTTCAGGTCATTGGGGTCAGTTGAGGTCAGTAATCGGCTGCTATAACAAGGGCATTCTCAATAATGGCTCACATATGATTGATCTTTTGCATGCGTTAATAGGGCGTGTAAAAATAATAAAAACAGGAAGACCGATACGAGACTTTTTTGCAGATGATCCATCAGTGCCTTTTTGGCTAGAGGGACCTCAAGAAATTCCCATCCATGTTGCATGCGGCCATGCAAACGATTATTCAATTTTTGAAATCCAACTTATATTCTCAAAAGGCGTCTTAACTATGGAGGACGGCGGACTTTTTTGGCTAGAACGTCATATTGTTGATAGTGATACTTTTACAGGGTATAAGGTGCTGAGTAAAGGACTTCGACATTCTGGGGGGTACCCCAGATCGATGTTGAATGCCGTTGAAAATATATATGATGCAATACGCAAAGATAAACCGCTACTTAGTTCAGGGGAGTCTGCAATTGAAGCCCAAAAAGTTTGTGAAAAAATTATGCGAAAGGCGCTAAAAAATGAATGATCTAAAAAAAATTGTAACTGAGAAAAAATATGACTAAAGAAAAGCTTGCAATTTTAGGGGGCCCTAAAACTATTCCTTCGGAATTTAAAAGATATAACTCAATCGGCATTGAGGAGGTCATGGCTGCGACAAAGGTCATTGAAAGCGGAGTACTTTCAAAATTTCTTGGGGCTTGGCATGAAGATTTTTATGGTGGCCCTAAAGTTAGAGAATTTGAAGCCATGGCGGCTAAATATTTTGGTGTTAAGCACGCCATTACAGTAAATTCATGGACATCTGGACTGATAGCAGCAGTTGGAGCAATAGGAGTCGAGCCTGGGGATGAGTTAATAGTTACGCCGTGGACAATGTGTGCTTCTGCAACCTCAATCATTCATTGGAATGCCATTCCAGTATTTGCGGATATCGATCCAGATACATTTACGATTAGCCCTGAGTCTATTGAAAAAAATATTACAGAGCGGACAAAGGCAATAATAGTCGTAGATATTTTTGGACAGTCTGCAGATATTCAGGCGATTTCAAGCATTGCTAAAAAACATAATTTAAAAATTATTGGTGATACAGCACAGGCGCCAGGAACTTATTCTGGAAAAAATATAACCGGAACACTGGTGGACATTGGAGGATACAGTCTTAATTACCACAAGCATATTCATACTGGGGAAGGGGGGATTCTTATAACCAACGACGACAATTTAGCCGAGAGATTGCAATTAATTAGAAATCATGGAGAAGCTGTAGTAGGTCAAAAAGGAGTCTCTGATATAGCAAATATAATAGGGTATAACTTTAGGCTTGGAGAAATAGAGTGCGCCATTGGATTGGAGCAGTTAAAAAAATTAGATTCATTAATCCAGATTCGCCAAAGTATTTCAGAGGAATTAACGCAGCGTCTAATGGGTTTAATGGGTCTGAGGCTGCCATATATAAGTCCTGGGAATACACATGCTTATTATATTTACGGCATGATAATTGATACAGAGCTGCTAGGTGTTTCAAGAAAAAGAATCAAAGAGGCTCTGACGGCTGAAGGGGTCCCTGGACTTATGGAGGGTTATGTAAATCTACATTTATTACCTATGTTTCAAAAGAAGATAGCATATGGCACAAAAGGCTTTCCATGGGTAAATGGGTTTGCAAGGGAGTCTGTCAGTTATGAAAAAGGTATATGCCCGGTTGCAGAAGATTTACACGACAGGTCATTTATGGGGTTTCTAATTTCAACCTATGATTTGACTAATAAGGACGTTGATCTAATAGGCCAAGCTTTTAAGAAGGTTTGGCAAAATATGGATTTTTTGAAATAATTTCATGTACGAATATCGATGAAGATAAAGCAACCAATTTTCTCGCTAGTCTGCCACGATGCAGGAGCAGCAAATATTCTGATTGCATTTATAAAGCAAAAAAAATTGGTAAATTCAGTGCAGTGTTATTTAGAGGGACCAGCTAAAAAAATATGGCAAAAGACGTTTCCTAGACATAAGATTTGTGAAAACTTGGAGGAGTGTTTAGTAGATGCAAGTTTTTTATTAGCGGGCACTGGCTGGGCTTCAGACCTTGAATTTAATGCAATTAGTATCGCATCTCAAAAAGGCATTAAAACCGTTTCAGCGATTGACCATTGGGTAAATTATTGCGAACGGTTTGAAAGAGATGGGCTAAGACGTTATCCAGATGAGATTTGGGTTTTTGACGAATGTGCACTCAAATTAGCAGTGCAACAATTTCCCGATATTACTATTAAGCTAAAAGTAAACTATTACCTTGAAAATGCAGTTGATGGCGTGCATAGACTTAGAAACACTAAGAACATGTCGATAAATTTGCTTTATTTACTTGAGCCAATAAGAATGAGTTGGCCTAAAAGTAAGTTGGGCGAGTTTGAGGCGCTCGACTATTTTTTTTTAAATCTCAAGTCGCTTAATATTCCGTCTAATACAAAGATAATTCTCAGACCACATCCTTCTGAAGATCCTAAAAAATATGTCGAGTGGGCTAAGCCTTACTTAACCCACAATGTAGTGATTGACACTTCTCACACTTTAGAAGAGTTATTAGCTTGCGCTAAATGGGTGGTTGGTTGTGAAAGTTATTCAATGGTGATTGCGCTTAGTTTGGGTGCGGAAGTGTATTGTTCTTTACCCCCTTGGGCGCCACCACCAAGGCTGCCATTTGGTAAAATTATTAGAATTAGCCAGATTGCCGAAGCAATCTAGATCAACTCTTCCTTAATCAATGACGATGTTTTTCAGTAATTCAATTGGATCAGAATTTGCTACACAGGAAGATATATGAAATTTGATGATTTCTATTGGGCTTGGGGAATACATTATTTTAGAAAATATAGATAAGTTATAATAAAAATCGAAACTTATTAATTTTAAATTTTTGGCAAATGTGTGAATTACAAGTTATTTTAGATAATCAATATGAACTTCAAGGGATTCTTTCACGAGAAAATCTTATTCATATGTCATCAGCTATTAAAAATCATATACTAATAAAAGTGAATTAACCAAAAACTAAATCTAGAAATTAAAATTAATCATTAAATGCCGCTCATATCATGAAAGTTTCAAGATGAAAAATTCTTTTTCTTACACAAAGATAATACAGTTGCATGCCTCAACTAGAATAGCTGGAATCAACGAATTGCTTGAGAAAAATCTATTATCAGAGAAATTATTAGTAACCATATTTAACGGTCGAAATTATGATCTAACATCTAAGAATTTCATCAAAAATTTTGTTGAATTAAATAATGTTGATCACATGATGTATTCGATGAGGCCCACTTCATCTAATCTTTTAAAAGACCATCATCTAAATAGCGTTAAATATTTTCATGCGTTATTTGCACTACAATGCGCCGCAAGATACGGCATTAAGGAAGTTATTCTAGATTTCGATTTACTGGGTCTAGAAAGAGAAAAGAAAATTAGTTATAAAGACTTTTCAGATTACTTTAATGAAAAATGTATAGCTCAATTTACTCCAGATCTTTCAAAGAAGCTACCGCTGATTAGTTCTTATAAAGATCTCAGCGCAAAGCTTTCTGATGTCATACTTTGTGATTATCAAACATACTGTGACGGGGAAATATTTTCTAATACCTATAATTACAATGAGAAATCAATCTTGGAAACTGAATGCGATTTATTTTTCTTAAATTTTGATCCAAATTATAAATCAGTTCCGCATGATAAGCCATATACTTATAAATATCCAGACCTTATTAAAAAATCTAATTATGGCAAGCCCATTTTTGATAAAAGTTTAAGATACTGCACACGTTGCTGCATGCCGGAAACGATGGAGGGCATAAGTTTTGATGAGTTTGGCGTATGCGTCCCTTGCAGATCCTCCGAGGAAAAAATGCATATCAATTGGGAAAAGAGGCTGGAAAAGTTAGAAGAAATCATAGCCGAAAACAGATCAGTATCCTACTATGACTGTATGTTGCCAATGAGTGGTGGCAAAGACAGTATTTATCAGGCATATTTACTAACACATCATCATGGACTAACTCCTCTAGCAGTAACTCACGGTCAAAATTGGAATTCTCTTGAGGGTAGATATAACCTAGAAAATACATTAATAAATTTTGATTTAGACCATCTGATATTTATTGTTAATAGAAAAACAATTAATAAAGCTGCTGCAAAATCAATTGATGCTATTGGAGATGCATGTTGGCATTGTCATATAGGTGCTGGAACTTTTCCAGTACAAACAGCATTGTATTGGGACCTGAATTTAATGTGTTGGGGTGAGTCGATAGCAGAACGTGATGGAAGAGGATCGTATTTAAACCAAAGTGAAGCGTCCTTACTGTACAACCTTGATATTTCCGCAAAAGTAAAAGCAGAAGATTATGTCGGCGATAATTTGGACGAAGTTGAACTCTCATCATGGTTTTATCCTAGTCCGGCATTATTGGAAAAAAGTAAAATTAGGTACATCCATCTCGGAGACTATTATTTTTGGGACGAAGAAAGACAAGTTGAATTTATTAAAAGACACTTTGGCTGGATGGAATCTAAAGTTGAAAACACCTACAAGGGATATAAGAGTGTTGAATGTGTTATGGCTGGAGTTCATGATTACACTAATTTCATTAAAAGAGGAATTGGAAGGGCAACTGTTCACGCATCAGATGATGTTAGGAGAGGGCTCCTAACACGAGAAGAGGCATTTGAGGTTATTAAGCAGTTTGATAATCAGAGACCACATGCGCTAGACTACTACCTAGATATTACAAAATTGCAGGAGGAACTGTTTGAGCGAAAGTTAGAAAAGTCTAGGATGCTTAGCAATTATGCGAGTAAGTTAACAACGAAATGATTAAATTAAATAAAAATTTTAATTCAAGCTATAAGTCTATAAAGAAGGACTTTTTAAATATAGATTCATTAAAAGATGTGGAGAATTATTTCACCTCTTTTATTGACAGATACCTAGATCTAGATACCCACTTCCATTTTGGAGAAGCCTTTTCAAAAAGCTATGTTTTAAGTCAGCTAGATGAAAAATATAAAAATATTAAAGACGATGTGGGCTTAATTCCATTCGGGGTAAAGGATGTATTCAATACAAAGGTACTTCCTACAGCCATGGGGAGTCCTATATGGACTGGTTTTGTAGCTGGCAATAATGCTAGGGTAGTTGATGAGCTGGCTGACAAGGGTGCTTTAATATTTTCAAAGTTAACCACAGCAGAATTTGCAGTTCATTACTTCCAAGAAGGAAAAACATTAAATCCTTTTAATGTGAATCATATAACTGGGACTTCATCGGCTGGATCAGCAGTAGCAGTAAGTTCAGGGGCGCTACCGATAGCACTTGGAACACAAACGGCTGGCTCAATAATAAGACCGGCAAGTTTCTGTGGGGTTTATGGGTTTAAACCCTCTTTTGGCGCAATAGATAGAACGGGAACATTAAAAACGACTGATACATTGGATACTATAGGATTTTTATCGGCCGATATTGAAGGTATAGAGGCATTCCTATATAACGCCATGCAGAAAGAGCCAAGTTATTACTATGCGCACAAGTATTTTGAAAATATAAATTGCGAATTTAACAATGCAAAAATTGGGATAGTTTCTAATCAATTCAAATATTTCAAAGATTATGAAGATTATGTAAAAAATGATTTTTCAGCGGTAGTAAAAGAATTAAAGAATAAAATGTCAGTAGAAAATGTCAATGAGATAGATTTTATAAATGATATTCACGAAAATCATTCTTTAATTTATAATAAATCACTACTTTATTATTTTCAAAATGAATATAAAAATAAAGATCAAATAAGTCCAGTCATGAATTCAATGATAGAAATCGGAAAAAAGATCTCAACAGGGGAATATTTGAATGCAGTTGAACAGCAACCACTTGATCGCAAAAGATTTGACGATGTATTTAGAAATTTTGAATATCTGATAACTCCATCTACAGCATCATATGCCCCCAAAGTTGGCGTTGGAGAGGCTCATGATACCTGTCTGATATGGACTTATTTGGGTTACCCTGTAATTAATGTGCCACTTTTTTTTGATGAAAAAAATAACTTGCCATACGGCCTGCAAATAATTGGAAAAAAATATTCAGATTTCAGTTTATTAATATTTGCTAAAAGACTTGCTGAGCTGTTTATTTAAGTGGACACTGTATTAATACACACAAGTCCAGCTATATGGCCAATGTTGGAAATTGAGTTAGATATTATTCAACGAGAGCTGGACCAGGGAAATGAAGTAGTTGTACTTTATTGCGATGGGATTCAGATATCCTGTGATGTTAATAAGTCAGAAATTAATCAATCTCAAAGCAAAAGAATATGCCGTGAATGTATTTCCAGAAGGAAAAAGTCTCTAGATTGGCTTGATGAGGGCCGTGGTAGACTGTTATCGATTAGCCATAATACAGATTTTATTGGGGAAGACTATAGAAAGAAATGGATAGAATTAATCAGTAAGGCAAATAGTTATGAATTTGATCAGGATTATTTTAATTTACGAGCCCCTAGAGTATTTGATGCAGCAGTTTCATCATTGATGACAAATATAAGAGACTCGAATCCTAATTTACAAAAATACGCAGAAAGATTTTATAAGTATCTTAATGATGCTATAAATTCGCGTTTTTTAGCCTTAGAATTAATTAAAATTTATAATCCTAAAAATATATATATATATAACGGAAGAACAGCCTGGTATCAACCATGGGTAAATGCTGCTGAAACACTCAAAAACTACTTTACCGTTTATGAATATCCTAACTTTGGTTTTGAAAATTACCTTCTACATTTTAATTCAGTGGATCATGATTTGACCTCAAGAAGTAGAGCTTATTTAAGTTTTATCGAGGCTCATTCTATTATTGATGATGAAGTATTGAAGGTAGGGGAGGCTTGGTTTATAAGTCGAATTGATAAAAAGAAACAAGGTTTTGAGCCTGTATATGCTTCCAAGCAAAAAATAGGTAAAATTCCATTCAATAAAGATACTAAAAGATTCATCTTATCTTTTTTTGTTTCTTCCCAAGATGAACTCAACGCTTTAAAAAATTATCAAAATAATGTTGCAAAGACACAATATGAGTTATTAAAAATAATTATTGATAATTTCAAATTTATACAAATATTTATACGCATACATCCAAATTTAACAAGTGTTGATAGTAATTTTGTTGATCAATTGCATAAACTGAATAACGATGATAATATTATTGTAATTGCGCCGGATAGTAGTGTCGATTCGTATGAATTAATAAGAAATTCAAATCTAGTCATTAGTTGTGGATCTACAGTTGGAGTGGAGGCAGCTTACTTGGGAGCACCATCCCTGCTGGTTGGGGGGGCACTATTTGAAAAGTTTAATTGCTGCAATATAGCAACCACTAAAAACCATTTTATAAATTCAATAACTGATGCAATAAACGGCACTTGGATGCTTTTTCCCGATAAACAGGATGCAAAAAAAGAAGCATGCAGGTTTGCCTATGCGTTTATAAATTTTGGTACTAAACCAAAATATTATTCACGATCCGCAGATTATTATCATGGAATTATGATCAGAGATGGTAAAGCTGAAGTAATTTCAGCTTCTATAAATATTATTATAATGAATAGATTTTTAGATTTTTCACTAAATACACAAGTTATAATCAAAAGGATTTTAAAAAATCCAAGAAATTATCTTAATTTATCAATTTTTACCTGGAAGAATTTTAAGAATTTTATATTTCCAGCTATTCCAAGAAGATAAACATTAATATGACATTTTTAGCTCAAAATATCCTATACCGCAGCGCGAAAAAATGTAATAAATTGAGCTCATATTTTTTGCCTGCATAATGTACTGTAGTACTTTATATTTTTACATCAAATGCTGTATGAATAATTCTTTTTGGTGATGATGTGCAATAATCTTGAATTAGTTCAAGATCCATTACATAAATTGTATTTCCTCCGTTTTTATTGTAGTTATTGAGCTTTATTAAAGTCCTAGTTTTGGGCTCATAAGCAACAGGTATGTAATCAAAACTTAGGAGTTTATTATGTGTCTTTTCATTACTATGGCCGAACTCATCACCGCTACCATTTAACTCAATGATTATTGCAACAACTTTTTTAGTTGATAGTATTTTTAGCGCCCCTTCGAGAACGTTATATTCGAAGCCTTCAACATCAATTTTGAAAAAATAGCTACTATTCTGATCAAGCTCCGAATCCAGCGTGCTCACTTCTACACTAGTTGTATTTTCTACGTCACCTTTTAGGCTTACTTTATTGACAGTATCATTATTGTTTGTAAAAAATAATGAATCTTTTTTATCCCCGATGCCTATATTTCTAACGTCAACCTTGTCCACTAGTCGATTAATGTATATTTGATCTTTGAGTCTTTCTACGGTTTCAGGTAGCGGCTCAAATGCAATACTGTTAGATTGAACAACCTTCGAGGCTAAAATTGTATACGCCCCGATGTTAGCACCTACGTCGATAAAAGTATCAGAGGGCTGAAGGGCATGCAATAGAAATAGCATATCTTCATACTCCATAAGCCCAGTATAAATATTACCAGTGAGCCCCGTTTCGCCAACGCCAGTTATAAATTTAGAATCATCAACCCAGTCGATGATAATTTTTCTTTTTAAAACCCTTACCCCTACTTGCCAGAAGAAAAATTTTGCAATAGAGTTAAAACTCTGGTGAGAATTCAATGGATGCTTTAAGATAAACTTAATTATTTTATAGAGTGCTGCAATGGTTTTCATGGATAGTCAATTCTGATGATAATTAATATTAGCGACGTAATTGCAAAAAATTAAAATATAATAAATTATATAATGAGTTTGTCTTGTTATGTAGAGTTATTAAGATGGCAACTGATTTTGTATAAATATTGCAAACTAAGTTCCTGGTCAACAGTTTATGGGTTAGGCATTTATTACAGTTTATTTAAATATATATACATGGGGTTTCAATGAAAGAAATAGTAAAACAATTAATTACAATATTTAAAAACGTACTTGATGATGATGATTTAGAAATAAACTTATTGACAACACATCAAGATTTAGAAGGCTGGGATAGTTTGGCACATATTAGATTGATTGTTGCTATAGAAAAATTTTACGAAATACATTTCTCTGCTGCTGAAATATCTAATGTAGAGAAGGTTGGCGATCTAGCAGATCTGATAATAAAAAAACAAAAAAATAGTACTTTCTAATTATATAAATTTGACGATATGAAAAAAGGAAATAAGAATGGGAAATTAATTTTCTCTAAGACCTTTCGAACTGAAGATCAAAACCAATTTGCGAAATTTTCTGGAGATAGGAACCCAATACATACTGATCCAGTTGTTGCTAGGAGGACCATTGCTGGAGAATGTATCGTGCACGGAATTCACGGATTAATGTGGGGGCTTAACGAATTATTAACTAAGTATGATAATCCCGTTTCCTCATTTACAGCTGAATTTTTAAAGCCAATTACGCTTGATATTAAAGTTTATTTGTATTGGGAGGTTAAAAAAAATAAATTAACCATTGCCAATGAAAATACAATCTTCACTATTATTTATGTTGAATTCGGTGACGTGATAATAGGAGATATGAATTCTAGCCTTGAAGTTGGTGATCCCTTTAATAGTCCCATAAATATCTCTCTTAAACAGTGTACAGAAATGAAAAAAAGAGCATTAATTTTCAGGGGAGATATTGATCTAGGAATATCATTATTCCCAGTTTTTTTTAAAAAGTACGGAAATATTATTGGCTCTGAAATGGCTGCCACTTCGGAAATTATTGGAATGCAAGTTCCTGGATTGAACTCACTCTTTTTATCAATTTCTGGAACGTTCGCCCCCTGTCAAGAAGATCCTTCATTTGAGGTTGAAGATTATGACTTAAGATTTGGCATTTTGAAAATTAAAATGCAGGGTAAATTTCTATATTGTCATATCAATGCACTATATCGCCCATGTTCCTCCAAGCCTCCGCCTGTTAGCGCTTTGAAAAAATTGGTCGATAGTGATAATTTTGCAAGTATTAATGCCCTTATAATTGGTGGATCTCGTGGTTTGGGTGAGGTCACTGCAAAGTTAATAGCCTCTGGTGGTGGAAAGGTAACTATTACATATAATTTTGGCAAAGAAGACGCCAAACAAATACAAAAAGAAATCATTGAAGGAGGCTCAAGTTGCGATGTTGTGTGCTTGTCAGTGACTAATTCTTATGAATTACCACAAAAGAACTTTAACCAAATTTATTATTTCCCTACACCAAAAATAAAGTCTGAAGATTCGAACTTAGATCCAATTTTATTGGATCAGTACCGCTTATTCTACGTAGATGCTTTTAAATCCCTCGTTGATAAAATAATTAAAAAAAATGATTTCATTAAAATATTTTATCCTTCATCAAACTTTATAAATAACCCATCAAAAAAATTCTTGGCTTACGCTATGGTGAAATTAGAGGGAGAAATTTTATGTGGCAAATTAAATGAATGTGAAAATATTAAAATAATGTATCCAAGACTACCAAGAATGGATACTGATCAAACAATTGGCATGCTGCCAGAGGCGTTCCAAGACTCCATCCAAGTTATGCTTCCCTTTATAAGGGGTATGTGCAATGACTAATATTTATGAAAATTTGTCTTGGTTGCCGCGTCCACCAGAAGATTTTTCACAAAAATTGAGTGATATTTCAAGTGCAAGTGATTTACGTGAGTTAGCAAAGTTCGCGTTGGATGAAAATCAATTAAGAAGGCTATTTAAAAAACTTCAAACCTTTCAAGAATTGCAAGTTGGTCTGCTGCCATTGACATCAATCACCATTGGATTAATTAGTAATTCCACTACCAAACTAACTGCCCCGGCTTTAGTTGGAACTGCCTTAAGATTCGGTCTGGCATTAAAGGTTATTGAGGCTGAATTCAATCAAGTAGCACAGGAGTCTTTTTTGTCGGACTCATCCTTTACTGAAAATAATCTTAATTTCGTATTGATCGCCATTGATTACCGCGGGCTGCCTTTTTTGCCTAAACTAGGAGATATAAATTCAGCTGAACAAAATATTCAAGATTGCATCTTATATTTGAGTTCTGTTGTGGAATCGTTGCGCAAAAAAACTAGCGCTCAGATTATTCTTCAAAATATTGCCCCAATTCCTGAATCATTGTCTGGTAGTTATGAGAGACGTCTACATGGCACCTTATCGTGGTTCATTTCTCGGTTAAATGGGGAGCTGGATAAATTTGCCAATAGCAGTACATTTATATTGGATGTTGCTGGACTTGCTTCTAATGTTGGACTATCAAAATGGCATGACCCGACAATATGGAATATTGCAAAATTATCTTTTTCACAGCTATACACGCCAATATATGCTGACTATGTTTGTCGGATTATGGCTGCTAAATTGGGAAAAAGTCGTAGATGCCTTATTTTGGACTTGGATAATACACTTTGGGGAGGCGTTATCGGTGATGATGGACTGGAGGGTATATTAATAGGGAATGGTAATCCTACAGGTGAGGCTCATTTAAATATTCAGCAGATGGCGTTAGATCTCCGTGAGCGAGGGGTTGTTCTTGCAATTTCTTCTAAAAATGAAGATGCAATTGCTCGCAAACCATTTCAAGAGCATCCTGATATGCTTTTGCATGAAGAGCATATTGCTGTTTTCCAGGCTAATTGGACGGATAAGGCATCCAATATAAAGTTAATTGCAGAAACTCTTTCTTTGGGATTAGAGAGTATGGTTTTTTTAGATGATAATCCCGCAGAACGAATGCAAGTTCGCCGAGAGTTGCCAGATGTAGCTGTGCCCGAGTTACCAAATGACCCTGCACTGTATGCAAGGACGCTGGCTGCTGCAGGTTATTTTGAAGCTATTGCTTTTTCAAATGAGGATCTTAAAAGGGCATCGTTTTATCAGGATAACGTAAAGCGAGCTCAAATTCTTACTCAGGCCTCAGACATGGATTCTTATTTAAAGTCGCTAGATATGGCCGTAACTTTTAGCCCATTCGATGAGACTGGTCTAATTCGTATCGTTCAATTAATTAGTAAATCTAATCAATTTAATCTTACCACAAAGAGATATAGTGAGCTAGAGGTTAAAGCTATAGAGGTGCATCCAGATTTTTACACCCGTCAAATACGACTAAAAGACTCTTTGGGTGATAACGGCATGGTTTGCGTCGTTATTTGTAAAAAGCATGAAGAGATTTGGGAGATAGATACGTGGTTGATGAGTTGTCGTGTTTTAGGAAGGCAGGTTGAGGTAGCGACCTTGCAAGAGATAGTTGCCGATGCCAAAGCAATTGGAGTAAAAAAAATACTTGGCATATATAACCCGACACCTCGAAATATTATTGTAAAAGATCATTATAAAAAATTAGGATTTATCAAAATTTCTGGTGACGCTGAAATTGAAAAATGGGAATTAGATATTTCAAATTATATTTTTCAGGAAGTTCCAATGCGCATAATGCGCGCTAGCTAGCTTAAAGATTAAAGCTTGATTTATAGTTTTTGGCGTTACCCTAATGAATTTGTATTAGACGTGAGGAACATTAATAATTAGAACTTAAAAAGAGAGAGCTAAATGGTAAAAAAAATCGATCCACGTGATATTTTTCTTAGGGGAAAACATATTGTTCTGAAAGCTCTTACACGCGAAGATGTTTTGGACAGCGGCTGGTATGGCTGGTTTAATGATGAAGAACTATGCAAGACTCTGCAAAAGCATTATTTCCCGAATACAATCGAATTACAGCTAAGCTTCTTGGAAAAAAATATTTTAAGTTCAAGCAATAATATTCAGCTTGGAATATGTCGCAACGACGATGGTTTGATGGTCGGAATCATAAGCCTAAATCACATTGATTTCATAAATCGAAGAGCTGAATTTTCAGTAGTAATCGGAGAGCGCGAAGCGCAGAATGCCATCATTTTCATAGAATCTTGTAAGTTGATGTTTAACCATGGTTTTAATACATTGAATTTGAACCGTATTTATGGTGGTAGTATTTCTAATGAGCTAGTCCAGATGATGTGTCGTACATTAAATTGCAGAGACGAGGGAGTTAGGCGTCAGGAAATTTATAAGAATGGAAAATATCATGATACCTATAACTACAGTATATTGGTTGAAGAGTTCACACAATTACTGTCTACACAGGATTCACAAAGTGTAAAATTGTGAATTAGTTCTTATAAAAGTTAAAAATAGACTTCAATAATCAAATGGGTTGTCAGCAATATAAAATAACCCTACTGTTTTTCAGCAATCACATGTATTTCTGAGCAAAAATGATTTTTATCCAAAATTTCTTGAAATTCATTTAATTTTGATCCAAAGCCACTTTCGAAAAATTCAAATGCCTTTGGTGAAATTCCAGATGCGATTCCCATAATAGATATGCTTCTATAAAGATCCATGATATCTGTACCAAAGCGCCATTCTGCAATTGACTTCACGCCACATAATGAATTCATTTGAACAATAGATGATTCTGTGAATAAGTGAGTATGGGCACCTGATAACTGCCTCGGAAAAATAGTTGGAAAAATATTTTCAAAAATCGCTGATGCGGAGAACATTGGAACCGAGTAATAAAGATACTTAGCATTACTTTTTTTGAATGAATCAAAAAATTTATGAGGCTCTCTAAGATGCTCAATTACTCCAATAACGCTAATGACTGATTCATCACACTCTTCAATCTGTTTACAAAACTCATATTCTTCACAGCGTGTTAAGAAGGCTGATTTTCCTAAATTCAATGTGATATGGTGGTTCCCAAAATCAATCGATGCTTTACTGAGGTCTATGCCTCTAGCTTTTGCGCCTAATTTAATCAAGGAAAAAACAAAGTTACCGCAACCGCATCCTACATCCAGCACAGAAAGGTTTGAGTGATCTAGGTGGGATAATAGAAATTCAGCTTTTGGTAGATAAACGTCATTCGATCTTTCGACAAAATTTCCAACCTGTAAAAGTTGGTTGTAACTTTCACCATCGGTGTTTTTACAATATATAGAATCAACAAAATCAATCGTATCTTCATAAATCCCATTTAGATGTGAGCAATTAGTACAGAAAACATAGCTAATTCCAAATTGACTGAGGTCGAAATGATTTTTTTGTAGTTCAGATCTGCAGATCTTACACTGTAGCCTTTTATCTTGAGATGAATAAATATTATTTTCACTCAACGCCTGTGTTAAAAGTTTGGCATTCTCGTCGAAATAATCACTATGAGTTGATGAATAGTGAGATATGGACTTAGAATAGCGATATTTTGTCAAAATTAACACCTATCTTTATTTATCTTCAAGACTATAATTATAATTTAAAATAAATAATCTATTTCTATGAATGAACAAATACTTAGGTCTACAGAGTTAACTGGAATTTTTGGTCGTTCCGAGCTTGATAAGCTTGAAAAAGTTTTTGGAGAAGACTGGACGGCATACAGAAAAGCATATGAAAATGCGGCCTCCTTAAAATTAAGCGAATTTCCCATACAGCTTGATATAGAGTTAAATGCTTCCTGTAATTTAAAGTGCCCAATGTGCCCTATTTCCGCTGAATCACCTAAAGGAAAGGGGCCCCAAACATGGTTTTCTTTTGATCTTTATAAAAAAATCATCGATTATTCTTATGGACAGGGAACCCGAGCTTTAAAACTAAATTACATAAATGAGCCATTAATCAGAAAAGACCTAGTTAAGTTTATTGATTATGCTAAAGATGTTGGCATTGTTGATATATATTTAAGTACAAATGGAGTTCTCCTAACAGAAAATTTTAGTGCTGATTTAATTAAATCTGGATTAACTAGAATTCAAATTTCAATTGATGCAACTACAGAAGAAATTTACGATAGGATGAGGCCAGGAGGAGATTTTAAAAAGGTTATAGATAATCTGAATTATTTTTTATCCTTAAGAGAAATAAAGAAAAGTCAAACCCCGCTTGTCAGGGTTAATTTTGTTAAAACTGAACTTAACGAACATCAATTAGATGATTTTATTGCACTTTGGAAGGATAGGGTTGAGATGGTTGGTATTCAGGAGTTCATTAAGCCAACACAATCGAGCGAGATTATCAGGAGTACAAGATCAACAGATAAAAGAAAAAATGGGTTTAAGTGCTCATTCCCCTTTAAGCAACTAGTTATAAATAATGAATTGGATGTCCTTCCATGTTGTACTTTCTGGGGCGAAGAACTAAAGTTGGGCAAGCTAAATACCCCAGAGGATTTAATGACACTGTGGAATGGGGAGAAAATTAAACATCTGAGGCAAATACATATAGCTGGTGAGTATTACAAAATTCCACAGTGCAAGCAATGTGTTGAAGGAGGGTGTGAGTAATGAAAGCTGTTATTTTGGCTGGCGGCTTTGGCACCAGACTAACTGAATATACTGACAGGCTTCCAAAGCCAATGGTGAAAATAGGCGATCGACCAATTTTGTGGCATATCATGAAGATTTATGCAACATATGGAGTGAATGATTTTATTATTGCCTTGGGGTACAAGAGTGAAGTAATAAAAGAATATTTCATTAACTATTATCATAATAATTCTGATTTCACTGTGGACTTGCAAAGTGGTGAGATTACATGCATTCAAAATAGTACTGAGACTTGGAAAGTCACCCTCGTTGATACAGGGCTAGAAACAATGACTGGCGGTCGCTTAAAGAGATTATCTAAGTATTTGGATGAAACCTTTATGCTCACCTATGGTGATGGTGTATCAGATGTTGACTTGGACGCGTTAAAAAGGCTCCACTCTCAGAGTGGCGCTATGGCAACCATTACAACAGTTCACCCTACCTCAAAATATGGAAAGGTGGACTCTACGGAGACCGACTTGGTAACCCGATTTGATGAAAAGCCAAAATTTGGAGGCGATTGGATTAATGCAGGGTTCATGGTTCTGGAGCCGGCTTTTATAGATTTAATTAACGGTGATGAAGATATGCTGGAGCATAGCCCAATGAATGAGGCATGCGAAAGAGCTCGGTTGTATGCGTATAAACATAGTGGATTTTGGAAATGTATGGATACTGTCCGAGACCACCAGGAGCTAGAAAAATTATGGTCTTCTGGTAATGCGCCATGGAAGGTATGGGGAAAGAATTGATTGCCCCAGTTTTATTTTTAACATATAGAAGATTTGATACCGCCCAGAGAGTATTCGAATCAATACGACAAGCCAAGCCTAGCAAGTTGTATTTTGCTAGCAATGCCCCCAAGCCAAATAATGCAATCGACCATGAAAAGGTTCAGATGGTGAGAGGTCTTCTTAAAATGGTGGATTGGCCATGTGAAGTAAAAATTCGACTGTTAGATGAGCATCTGCCTGTTAAAGAGTCGTTGAACTCATCCATCACATGGTTTTTCGAGGCTGAAGAATACGGAATCATACTTGAAGACGATTGCCTACCTCATCCTGATTTTTATGTGTTTTGTTCAAAATTGCTAAATTTTTATAAAGATGATTTTAGAATATGGTCGATAGGTGGAAATAATTTTCAAAATGGCTTGGTTAGAGGTGATGGCTCATATTATTTGTCAGCATACAACCATGTTTGGGGGTGGGGATCTTGGCGAAGAGCATGGATGCAGAATGATTTTTCAATGAAATTTTGGAAAAAGTGGAGGAGTTCTAGGGCTTGGCATGATTTTTGGGACTCTAAAATAGCTAAGTGGTATTGGACTATGATGATTAATCGAACCCTCTCGGGGAGCATCAATACTTGGGATTATTGCTGGACGGCTAATATGTGGCATAAGGGCGGATTGGCCATATCACCAAATGTGAATTTAGTTAGCAATATTGGCTTTGGGGGAGATGCCACGCATACAACTGAATATGCTAGCCCCTTTTCAAATATGAAGGTTTCTCCTGCCGGCGAAATTAAACACCCAACACTTATGAATAGGGATATTGAGGCGGATGCTTATACCTTTAATTATCATTATAGCGGCATGGATTATCAGTTAACTAGATTAATTTATATAATTCCCTTAAAATATTTAAAATACCTTTGTAAAAAATTTACTAAATTTTTAAATTGAATGCATCATGAAGCCTTTTAATAAGAGGTTGTTATTAGTAGCAAAGACATTCGAGCCAATTTGGTACATTCTTAGTTTTTTTGCAAACACAGCTAGTTCTTGTGCGATTAAGAAAATATTAATTTTTGACTTTCATAATATAGGCGATATTGTGATGCTGACACCTTTATTAGAGAGGGTTAGGCTCGCATATCCAGAAGCGAAAATAAGTCTAGTGGCTGGCGCATGGGCTGTTGACATCTTAGAGGCTCTAGATCTCGTCGATGAAATTATTACTTTTAAGGCACCATGGGTGAAATCACAGGGCCTATTCCTTGGTATATTTAACTGCTATCGGCTGTTAAAGAATTTAAGAAAGAATCATTGGGATTTAGGAATTGAGGTTCGTGGAGATATTAGACAAATTTTTTTAATGTTTTTAACTGGCGCCTCTACTAGGGTTGGATTCGATATGATGGGTGGCCGAGCTCTTTTAACTCATCCAGTTGAATATGATCAAAGGCTTATACATCTAACTGATTACCATAAGCGGATCTGTGAAAGTCTTAGTATTTGGAATAGTAATGATACTTATAAACCAAAACTGCATCTTAGTGAAATTGAGAAAAAATCAATAAAAAATATTCCACTATATATAGGTGTTCATTTAGGTGCATCTTCTTCCGCTAGGAGGTTGCAAATAAGCAAAGCAAGGACGATTGTTGAGCGACTATTGAAGAAATATAATGGAAAAAAAATTGTAATATTCTACTTAATTGAAGATGAAGCCTACTTTGAAGAGCTATTCGCTCACGCACGTTCGCTTGTTGGTAATCAGTTTATTTCTTGGCGGGGAACATTAAGAGAATTTATAGTTTATCTTTGCAAGTGTGAGATATTTTACTGTTTGGATAGTGGGCCATCCCATATCGCAGCCGCACTGGGAGTAAAGACTAAAGTTATCTATGGCCCCTCAGATTTCAATGTTACCAAGGCAATTGGCGAAGATGTGGTGATATTGAATGGCAACAATCCTAAATGTTGGCCGTGTGGAAATAAAACCTGTCACTCTGAAGAGTATCAATCCTGTTACAGCATAGATATGATATAAGGGGAGGGATCAATGCATGCTTCAGGAATATCAATTTTTGGTATAAATTTTTATAATGTTGATTTTGATTACATATATCAAAAAATAATGGCGGGCGGCCTTTTGCTTGCTCCATCGGGGCCTGGTCTGGCAACCATTGAAGATGACGAAATTTATTACAAGTCTTTGCTGGGAAGTGATGTTGCCATCTTTGATAGCGGTTTTCTTTGTCTTTTAGTAAACATATTAACCGTACACTCAGTTAGAAAATTTTCAGGTTATAAATTTTTAGATAATTTTTTTCAAAAAATCAAAAATGAAAAGGTATCAATTTTAACGGTTGAACCAACAAAACAAGATGCGGACATAAATAGAAAATATCTATTGAGTCTTGGGGGAAATTTTTCTCTATCTCAGTATATTGCTCCTTTATATAGGGATAATATAATCGACGAATTTCTATTGGCGCAAGCTCAAGTTTTGAAGCCAAAAATTATTTTAATAAATGTTGGTGGAGGAGTTCAAGAGCCGCTTGGGTTCTATTTAAAAAATAATCTTGTATATAGGCCTGCAATAATTTGTACGGGAGCAGCTATATCTTTTTTTACAAAGGCGCAGGCCCCAATTTCAAAAAATGTTGACTATTTTTATCTAGGGTGGCTTATCCGTTGTTTTTATAATCCATTTATATTTTTACCTAGATATTTCAAAGCAATAAAACTTTTATTTATTTTCATAAGTCACAAAAATGAAATTGTGGAGTTCAAAAATTTTAATAAATAAAATTAATTCAAATTTATGATGATGAAAAAAACAACAGAGCCGTTGGAGGCCTTTCCTTATAGGCCGCCTACTGCTGAAATTTTACTTAAATATCAGCATATATTTGAATTAAGAGAGACTTTGCCACCACGTTTTTTCAAGATCTTCTTCGATAAATTTACTGCACTGATACTTTTGCTTATGTCAGCCCCAATTCTTTTAGTGCTGAAATTTGCATATCTAATTGAGGGTTGCTTCGTACCTGAGAATAAGGGCCCAATGTTATTTTATTATTATGGGGTTAGTGCTGGGCAGATTATTCCTAAGTACAAGATTCGCCTCATCAAAACTAAATATATTGAACCTGAAGGGGCGAAGCGGCATGATTGGATTGCCTATTCTGCAGAGTGGACGCCCAATAACAGAACTTATGTTGGTCAATTTGTTAAGAAGTTCTATCTTGACGAATTGCCTCAATTTTGGAGTGTTCTCAAGGGTGATATGAGTATCGTTGGCCCTCGCCCACTATCTGTATTGCACTATGAGAGGGATCGAGCGCAAGGTAATGTAACTAGATTTTTATTGCGCGGTGGTTTATTGGGTTTAGGCCATATTAATAAAGGTACACCTGAAATGGGTAGTCCTATTTATGAATACGAGTACGTTGACCAGTATCTTAAGCGCTCTTCTTTTGGCTTGCTTTGTTTGGATCTTTGGATAATTTGGAGGGGTATTTTAGTCATTGTTAGGGGTGGAGGCCATTAGTTCTGCTAATTGGCAATATGTTCGACGTATCTCATAACCGTACCAGTCTTGGACCATCTGCCCCGCTGCATGATAATTGGCATGGTTGCCCCAGAGCTTAACAAATCTTGAACTGCACCATTACCCCCTATTGCAATCTTCCCTAATAAAAAATTTAGTCTTGCCGCCTTTTACGATTTCAAAGAAATCTGAACCATCCATCGGACTATTGTTAGCTTGAATTTTTGGACACTTCAGCTTTTTCTTGGTTGCACCTGATAAATTGTCAAACAAATCTAATTCACCCTGCTGGTCTAGCTGACCTTGAGATATATAAATAGTAATGGTGCAGCAATGAGGAGTAATCGCATCAATATCAATGTTTACTTCAATTGCTCTTTGTCTTTTTGGGGCAATATTAGTAAATTCGCAATTGGAAGCATGCCTTGATGCTGAACCTTCTCTGAAATTAAATTCCTTTATTAGTAAATTCAATGCATTTAGGATTGGCGGTGGAGAATCGATGGTGTCAAAAAGGCTCATTAATCTCTCTCCTAGATACGGAGACTTGGATAAATCCTCTTTTAAGCAACCAACAAGCACAATGCAATCAACAATATAGTTAGAAGTAATCTCACCGCTGCTCCCTTGCCAGTTCATCACACTAAAACAGAATACAGCTATTACTAGAGTCAATCAGAGGGTCTTTATATGCTGGATGGCGAATCTAGAGAAGACTTCTGTAACAGAGTCTACCAAACCACCAAGAAAAAGTTTCTGTGGTTTGATTGAGTGCAACCCTGAGCCTACGAATATAATTAGAATAACAATCACTAATATTATCAATAGCCATAATTAAAAAATAATTTAATGGGTTTCTTTAGATTTTTTCTCGCATCTCTCGTTCTAGCCACTCATTATGGTATGTGGGTATTAATCCCCAACTTTAATGAGGGTGTTGTAGCCGTAACTTGCTTTATTTTAATTAGCGGCTATGTCATGACCAAATTAATAAATTCTTATTATACTAATCTTGCTGAGGTACATTTTTTTTATCTCGATAGGGCTTGTAGAATACTTCCCCAGTTTATCTTCTGGACCTTACTTACGCTTCTATTTTTAAAATTTGGTGAAATAGGGCTCAAAGACCTTACTTGGACAAGTTACTCAAGCTGCACAAATGGCAAAATTCTTTTTAATTTTTTTAGGCCTCTTGATTATTTTTTACCCTTTGACGCTGGTAAATGCAATTTGCTGCCACAGGCGTGGAGCCTTTCACTAGAGACTGTATTTTATATCTTAATTCCATTTATTCTCAAAGACATGGGGGGTAACAGTAGAAGAATTATCTTTGCAGGTTCGCTTATCGTTTTTTTAAATGCTTTTTATGGCCAGATTGTTTTTGATAAATTTGTTTACTTTTCAATACCTGGTAACTTATTTATATTTTTTATCGGCTCATATCTCGCAAGTAATACACTACTTCTAGAAGATAACTTACTCAAGAAATATCTTCCCAGCCTTCTCTACCTATTATTTGTCATCCTATTCACAATTAGCATGATTGATGAAGGTTATTTCACAGGAAAATATGGGCATATAAAAGAAGTATTACTTGGCTTGGTAGCTGGAATTCCTTTGTTGAAATATTTCTCCACACTTAAAATAACTTCAAAGCTAAATAACTTTTTTGGGAATCTTAGTTATGGTTTATTTTTAAACCATGTACTCTTTATATACTTGCTTAGAAAAGACTTTGCCCCAACGTATCTTGGGTATTTTGAAATTCTTGCTATTTCAACAATTTTTGCAATTCCTACTTACTACTTTGTAGAGCTTCCTTTTATTAAGTGGCGACACCGCCTCAGAATAATTGGCAATCAGCCCATAAAACCTGCATCTGTCAGCCCCTAGAATTTTTTACCTATTGTGGCTGAGTTGATCATATGAGGGATTATTTGTGTGAACAAATAAGAAAAGGGGCGATTAAGCCCCTTTTTATTTAACATTTTGACGGAGAAGGTTGGTAATCCCCCCTTATTTAACCGAGCCCAGAAGTAGGATTAATTAAGCAACCATGGCCAGTCATTGTTTCGGGGTGATGCCGCCCAATGCCATGTTTGGACGTAGATGATTGTATTTATACATCTATTGTGTTGCGAACTCCTGAACTTTGTTAATGCTTTCCCAATAATGCTGAAATAACCATTCATATCTCACAGTGCGATTAGATCGCTTCAGATATACATTTTGTTGTTGGGACATGGGCGATGTGGATTTGATGCTTTGCTGCCCACTCCATCAGCCTACCACTGACAAGTTCCGGGCCATTGTCCGCCCGTATAACTGCCAGCTTGCCTCGCCAGCAATAATCTGATCTAGGCTGCGAACCGCTCGCTCCGCTGGCAATGAGAAGTCTACTTAAATGCATAAGGCTTCACGATTAAAGTCGTCGATCACATTAAATAGTCTGATGGATCTGCCTTCAGATAATTGGTAATGCATAAAATTCATTGACTAGACTTGGTAAATACTCAGCGGTACCACCAAAGCATCGGGTTTATCTCGCACCAAACGCTTACGGGGTTTAATGCACAGGTTGAGCTCAAGCTCGCGGTAAATCCGGTAGATGCGTTTGTGGTTCCATGTGTAGTTCTTGACATTGCGTAGATAAAAATAACAAAGGCCAAAGCCCCAGCTGCGATTATTGTCCGTTAAGCGTATCAGTCAGTTGGCAAAGAGCTCATTCTGGACATTGTTCTTCGCTTAATAGCGATAGCAAGTCTCGCTTACGCTAAAAATAGAGCAGGCCAATGTAATAGGGATGGCCTCGTTTAAGATCTCCGCCTTGAGCTTCTCTTCAATGTACATCTTCTTTAAGCGGGCATTTTCAGCTTCGATTTCTTTCATGAGAGCTTTCATTGAGGTATCAGCGAGATGCGATCGATGTCTCGTCACCTGCGGATGGAGCTAAATAAAGAGGGCATGTAAGGACGGAAAGTTAACAGTCGTTTTTTACAAAACAGTCTGATTCTCAACTAGGTCGTATATCAATCTCTAAATGGATCTGCTTTAGAGATTAAGTAGGGCAGTGATTACGCTCGCTAATGCCATGTATCGGTCATTAATACTTATTTCATTATATGCAACCACTTCGGTGTTCTAAATTTCACAATGCTGGCATAGAGCCAAACATAGGTAGCAACAAAGACTAAGGATGCACCAATGAGTATGGGGGTGGATTGCCACCACAGTACTGCTGGGGTGATACTCATTGCAGATAAGACCCAAAGATAGGGCGCAGTTTTAGAATTGGCAGAGAACCAATTTTTATCCTGATGACTATTCATCAAAATGCGACGGTATAGCAGCGTGTGAAAATGAATGCCATCAGGTTGTCCAGGACTTTTTCCTTGATGGATCCTTCTTCTATAAATAGTAAAGAGTGTTTCAATAATGGGGTAGCCATTAATTAGCAGTGCAAACCAAGGTGAGATCTCTTGATGTCTATTTACGAGAAGAATGGAGAGGGCTGCAACCCAAAATCCAATCAGATAGGCGCCGCCATCACCTAAGAAAATCATACCCCTGGGGTAGTTCCAGATAAAGAATCCAAGAATAGAGGCCACCATGATCAGGCTTAAATACATGATGGTCGGATCGATGACCACAAAGCCAAGATAGGCAATTGCTAACAGAGTAATGATGCCAACCATGCTCGAGAGACCATGAAAGCCATCAATAATATTGTATGCATTAGCGAGTCCTGTTACGGAAAATACGGTGAATACGGCCCCTACAAGTGGAGTGGTAAATACGAGATCTAGGAATGGGATATCCAATCTCATAATCTGCACGCCCAAAAGAAAAACCAGAAGTGCTGATGAGGCTGCCGTACAGAGAAGCCTTTGACGCACGCTAATTTTTCTAGTGAGATCTTCAGTTAGGCCAATCGCAAAAGTGGGGATAGCACAAATTAAAAGTACGATTTTAATATTGGCATCAGGAGTATTGCTAGATCCTAGTAATAGCGCCAAAAATAGCCCAAGGGCAATGGAGATTCCGCCAATGCGGGGAACAATTTTCTGGTGAAATTTTTGGGGGCCAGATAAATCTGAGTCAGCTGATAAATGATTATGCAAATGATTAAAGCGAATAATCAGCAGAGTTGCAATCAACGAAGAGAAAAAAGCAGTCAATAAACTAAACATTATTTCATTATAAATTCTAAATAGACTTATACGGCCAAAGTCTGAAGAATATCTTTGAGTTTATCCATGTGACTAATCCCCGCATTAGGGTTTGTCTTGGTACTGTCTCTTTTTGGCGCGAAAGTACCATCCTTTTGATTGTAGTGGTCGCCTTTTTGCTCCATTGAATTCACCGGGGAGATCCCGATCGCTAATCTTGCGCACTGCTGTAATGTCCTATGCCGCAGCATTCTTCTAGGCATCTTCTTCCAAATGTCCGAGTCATACCTCACTTCGGTTAAATATTCTCGGACTATGGTTGGGATGGCTCTATCAGATCGATGGATGGTGCACTCCATCCAAAGGGGTAGTCCTTGATCAGTCTCAGGTGATTCGGTAAAGCTCATGCCTGCAAAAGCAGGATGTTTATTAATAAGTTGGATCCAGCCATCCACGCTAATGGATACTTGCCAGTGATCATCGTATTGGGTCAGTAAGACATCCTCTTGCAGGGGGTCTAGTGCATATTGCTTGGCTACTCGCAATAGAGTCAGAATGGTCTTGGCAGGCACTGCTAATTGTAGATCAATCCAGGCTTGCAACTCATCTGCTTCAACGCCAATGAGCTCAGCGCAAGCGCTAATTTCTTTTTGTATGAGGCGGTCCATCAGCTCAATCGGTTTGGAGAGATCATCTTTGATACTAAAGATTGTGGGTATTTCTTTGGGGGTGGTTTTTCTTTTCATATTGATCTCCTAAATAGGTAGTTCTTTAATCGCTAGGCGCCGACTGTTCTGCACTGCTATCTTGTAGTTGCTAGCCAGATCAGGATGTTCAAGTTCAAGTCTTTTGCTATCTAACCTAAAAGAGGGCTTTGGAGCCTTCCAGGTCGCCAAAGTTCTTCCTTGATAGGTCAGTAGTTCTGCCTCACCCATTTGATTCATGATGTTTTGTTTGATGGTGGAGAGCTCTTCTTCACGAACTGCAATCTCACCATTTAAGGCGTGCAGTCTTTTGGTGAGCTCTATGGTTTGTTTTGCAGCTTCAATACTCTTGCTAGCGTCACCTTTACTAAAGAGGGTTTGGCAGTCTTGCTCACTAGTTGCTGGCGGTGGGATGTCTTTGAGAACATAGTCATGCCAAAAAGCTTTTGCCTTAGCCATGACGAGTTCTTCTAATTCTTGATCTCTGACAATCTCATAGATCCTAAAGTCAATATTTCCAAAGAGCACCGCTAGATCTGCTCTATCAATTCCCGTAATAGCCATATACCAAATACACTGACATAGATAACTCATGGGCACTTGATCAGAACCCACTTCACCCCAATCCCCTGAGCTAAAGGGGTTGGCTGTCTTGCACTCTAAGATTCGGGTTGGAGGTAAAGGGCTGTTATTACTTAACTGATTACCTAAGTCATCAACCAATTTATTGCCCAAGGCATTACTTAACGCATTACTCAACACGAAGCGATCTATATGCGCAGACATATAAGAGTGCTGCGGATGAATGTACATTGAGTCGTCAATCAAGAGTTCAAACCCAGTAGCACGCGAATACTCCGAAGCCACAAAGTCTTCTGCAAAGGAACCAAATCTCAAAGGCAGGGAGTCTTGCTTCTTAAACTCTTTGCCGGTCTTTTCCATCCAGACTTCTAATGGGGTTCTGAACCTAGATAAACCCAAAATAGCCCCAATATCAGAGCCACCTATATATTTAGTACGATCCACGGTAAAATCTTGATTAATAAGCATTTTTTATCTCCTTAATTTAAATTCAATGATCTTATAAGTAGGATCATTGATCCTATTATAGGGTCAATTTCAATTGATTACAAGCAGTCAAATTAAAGCTGCACGTGCCATGACAGGCTTGACTGTTAGGGCCTTTGCTGAGATGGCTGGAATCGCCTTTTCAACAATGGTTCGGCTAGAGTCTGCGGGGAATGAAATACCCGGCGGAAATGTAGAAACGCTGAAAAAACTTAAGAAAGCCTTTGAAAAAGCCGGCGTTCAATTTATCGGCACGCCGGAAGAGGGTGCAGGGGTGCGCTGGAAGCCAAAACCCTAATATTTCGATTAGACTTGCAAAACATTCATTTTATAGTAAACTAAATTAATTAAACTAAGTTTATTTGGAGTATGAATGAAATCCATCAATATGCACGAGGCCAAGACCCATCTTTCGGCCCTCATTGAAAAAGCGGTGCAAGGCGAGAGTTTTATTATTTCCAAGGCGGGTAAGCCGATGGTGCGGGTGACCAGGGTCGATGCCCCAGTAGCAAAATCGCGCACTGGATTTTTGCTCGGGCAAATGACGGTTCCAGATGATTTTGATAGCCTGGGCTCTGATCACATTGCAGCGCTATTTTCAGGTGCTCCATGAAATTACTATTAGATACCCATATTTTGCTGTGGGCTGCAGGTGAGCCCAAAAAATTGCCAGTCAAAATACGTGAGCTCATTGAAGACGAGGAAAACACGCTATTTTTTAGCGCTGCAAGTCTTTGGGAAATCGTGATGAAAAATGGTTTAGGTAGAAACGATTTTCAAATAGAGCCCAGAATGTTTCGCAATGCTTTAATGGATAACGGTTATCTTGAAGTGCCAATTACTAGCGAACATGTGTTATTTGTGCATGATTTACCGCCACTGCATAAAGATCCTGTGGATCGTATTTTGGTAGCGCAATCTAGCATTGAAGGTATGGCTTTATTAACAGTAGATCAAGCCGTCATCGATTATGGTGGCACAGTGATATCGATGACTGATGAATGATTCATGTCATAGAGCTCTGTTTAAAAACGCCATCAGATCTTTTGACGTATTTTTCAGGACCAAATTATTTTAGAAAAAAAGCAAGCAAACACTTTAAATTTTTTGTAAAATACAATTTCCTTGTAGAAAACTTCGGACGGCAAGTTTGTCGCACAATAGGCACACAATCTATTTTGCGCTGCAAGTGCACAGTAGTACTCACGGACAGTGAGCTTCACCTGGGACATTGGGTGAATTAGCAGTAACGCTCGGACGATGAGCGGGCAGTAGGCGCCCAGACAGCGGCGGGTTTTTATCAGCAACCGGATAAAAACGTACAAGAGGACATTCTTGTACCAACAGGCTTGCGGGGTCCGTGCCCCAGATCACGTGCAAATACTTGTTTTAAAAATAGCGCCACAGGTGCGTGCAGATTTTGGCACACCTGCGGCAATACACAATCCATTGTGCCCTAGGGGCAAAGGAGTCAGTATGTCAGCAGAAACATCAGCATCACCAGCATCACCAGTATCACCAGCAGCGCAAGCGACTGTAAACACTTCTTCATTAGCAAAAGCGCAAACCACTGCGGTAGGCAGCAAAGGCAAGGCCCACGGTCAAACCGGACCCAAAAGTATTGCTGGGAAAAATCGCTCCCGCTGGAATGCTTTGAAAGACGGGGCAACTGCTAAGAGTGCGGTGTTGCCATTTGAGGATGCACGTGTATATCAACGCCATATTCGGGAGGTAGAAAAAGCACTAGAGCCAACAAATTATGTTGAAGCGCAGTTAGTGCGCGAATACGCTGAAGGGCTGTGGCGCATCATCCGCCATGAAAAACGGGGCAGCTATCAACGTGAGGAGATTTTCAAGCGATTAACGCCAGTGATGATGGCGCAGATGCTGGGTCTAGAGGAGTGCTATTGGAGCTGCGCCCCAGATTACCTGATGGATTTGACATACAACATTACCCAAAGGGAAGAGGCGCGTGCCAAGCGGGCTTTATCACAGTACGCTCATTTGCAAACTAACGCCAAGGGGATTGCCAATTTCAACATGGTGTGGCGCCAATATCCTGATTTGTTTGAGGGCTTATCACTATGGCTCATTGCCATCGATCCGGGCTCGACTCCAATCTTTGCGAGTACTGGTAAAGATCTGAATTTACCTTGGCAGCAAAACCCCCAAAAACTGACTCACCTATTGGAGAAGTGTTCCAAGTATTTGTATTACGTAGCCCACTTTGAGAGTTTCAAACCGCACATTCGGGTCTGGATGGAGTCGTGGTTCTTTTTACAGCGCACCGAAATGCGCAAACTAGAACATGACGATCAATTACTCTTAAAGGAGCGCAATCATACCCATAGCATCTTGGATAAGCTGATGCGCTTTCGAAAGAGCAATCTGTATTTGGTAACCCTGCCAGGCGATTTGAGTTTGATGCAAGGTAAAGCGGATAAAACGGGAAATACATAAAACGAAATGAGCAAAAATTCAAGGCAATCAACTGCTTAGGATTTTTGTATTACCCCATTTTTTATTTTAAAGCGGGGTAAGCGTAGTACATATCGCCTCTCAGATGAGAGGCGATAGATGCTCTTTAACAATCGATTTGGATTGCCCCCGCAGCTAGTTTGGCTGCGGGGTGGCAAGCTGTGATTTGCGCTAGCAAGCGTTAGTGGACTAAACCCTAGGGCACCAAGCTTAAGAACAAATACTCACAGAAAATAATCAAATGAACAATGCCTTGCAACAGGGTAGTTCTGCCTATCGCCAGTGTCAGGGCCCCAATGAAGAAGGACAGGTACATGAGCGTCATATTCAGACTGCTAATACCCAAGCTTAAAGGTAAATGAAAGAAGATGGCAATGGCGGCCACCGTTGGGATGGTTAGTCCAATACTCGCTAGCGCTGAACCCAATGCCAAGTTCAAACTACTTTGCAAGCGATTGGCTCTGGCTGCTCGCACCGCTGCATAGCCTTCAGGCATGAGCACTAATAGAGCAATGGCAATACCCACGATGGTTTTTGGTGCCCCAGCGGCTTGGACGCCCGATTCAATCACGGGGCTGAGCAATTCAGCCAAGCCCACTACGGTCACTAGGGAAATGAGTAAGAGTGCGCAGCTGGTAACTGTTTTTAAATGACTCGGTTTTTCGGCATGGGCATGCTGATTGCTTGCCTGCCCTTGTACTTTGGGCAGATAGTAATCACGGTGACTGATGGTTTGGAAGAATAAAAAGGCAATATACAAAACGAATGAAGCAATACCAGCAAAGGCCAATTGACTCTGGGTGAAGTCTGGCCCTGGAGTGCTAATGGTCACAATCGGCATGACCAGAATGAAGGTAGCCAATGCAGTCAGCACTGCCAATGCAGAATTAGTCCCTTCATTGCGAAAAGTCATTTCATGATGCTGAAAGCCGCCCATAAAAATACATAGACCAATGACACCATTGATCACAATCATGACCGTTGCAAAGACCGCATC
>JGI26470J50227_1000096_pt1 | contig 39964 bp, 38 predicted proteins | sample FreactTroBogLake_FD_50227 | JGI IMG/M metagenome (IMG submission 50227)
GGTTCTTCGCGGCCAACGCCCGGGCCCGGGCCACCAGGGCCGTCCCGTCCCGAGACCGGGCCAAGTCGGCGGCGGCCCGCCTCAGGGCGTCCAGGAGCACCGCTTCGTCCACGGGTTTGAGCAGGTAGTCAAAGACCCCGAGCGTGATGGCCTGCCGGGCGTAGTCGAACTCGTCGTGGCCCGAGATCACGACGACCCGGCGGTCGCCCCCGGAGACCCGAGAGAGCCGGGCGATGAATTCGAGCCCGTCGACGAAGGGCATCCGGATGTCGACCAACAGGAGGTCGGGGCGGGACCCGAGCACGAGCTCGAAGGCCCTTTCCCCGTCCTCGGCCTCGCCGACCACGGTAAACTCCTCTCGGTGACCCTCGAGCAACTGGGACAGCCCCCGCCGGATCTTCGGTTCATCATCGGCGATCAAAACGGTCCATGGCATCTTCCCCTCCCTTCCCTTCGATCCAAGGGTGTTTGATCTCGACCAGGGTGCCTCCCCCCGGTGGGGAGGCGAACCGCAATCCATAGTGCTTCCCGAACGAAAGCTTGAGGCGTTCGTTCCCGTTGAACAGTCCGTAACCCGGCCCTTCGTCGGTCCTGGTCCCCGTTTCCAAAGCCCGGTTCAGGGCCTGCAACCGGGCCGGGGGCAACCCCACCCCATCGTCCTCGACGGTCAAGTACAGGATGTCTTCCTCCCGCCGGGCTGAAATCACGATGGTGCCCGGACCGCGCTTGGGCTTGAGGCCGTGGTAGATGGCGTTCTCGACCAGGGGTTGCAGGATGAGCCGGAGGACCTGGACGCTCGCGAACTCGGGTGGAACCTCGATGCGGTAGTCGAATTTGTCCTCGTAGCGCACCTTTTGGATGAAGAGGTAGCTCTTGATGTGCTCCCCTTCCTCCGAAAGGGCGATCATTTCGCGACCGTGGCTGAGGCCGATCCGGAAGAGCTTGGTCAGCGCCGCGACCACCGCGACGATGTCGGGGGCCCCGCGTTCCTGCGCCATCCAGTGGATGGTGTCGAGGGTATTGTAGAGGAAGTGGGGTTTGATCTGTTCCTGGAGGACCTGGAGCTCGGTCTCGCGTTTGGCCTGCTGAACCTCGGCGACCTCCTCGATCAGGTGGCGGATCTCCTCGATCATCGTGTTGAACCCGGCCCCAAGCTGCCCCACCTCGTCGTGGCCCCGGGCCGAAAAATGCACGTTGAGGTCGCCGTTTTCGGCCCGCTTCATCAGGCTTCGGAGCGTCAGGATGGGCCTGACGAACCCGGCGGTCAGCAGGAGCGAGCTGACGAAGGCCAACAGGAGCGCGGCCAGCGCCGAGATGAGGGCGTACACCCGGAGGGTTTCCGCCTCCTTCAGGGCCTCGGGGAGCGAGAACACGCCGATGGTTCGCCATCCGGTGGCCCGGGACCGCCGGGATTGCAGCTGGTAGTCGGTGTCACCGAACCGGTGGACGGCCAGCCCGGCGTCCCCGGTCAGCCAATCGGGAAGCACCCGATACACCATGGGGTTGACCGGCGAATACACGATGCTCCCGGCGGCGTCGACGACGAACAGGAAGCCCGAGGGCCCCAGGCTCAACCCCCGGAACACCCGCTCGATCTGGGCGACCTTCAAATCGAACAGGATGACCCCGTCTTCGTTGGCCCGGACCACCGCCACGACGTCGTCGGCCCCCAACCCCAGGTCCGACCGAAGGTTGCGGCCGATGGGACGACTGAACAACTTGGCCTGGCCCGGGGACCGGAACGCCGTCCGGTACCACTCCTCCCGCATCAGGGGCGCCCGGGTGACCGGGTGGAGGCCCACCCCCAGAAACCGACCGTCGGCGGCCACCAGCGCGATGCCGGCCACGGTGTCGGGGCGGGTCTCCCGAAACCGTTCCAGATCGGCGGCCAGACCGTCCCAACCCGAAGTCTCGCCGGCAAAGAACGCCTTGGCCCGGGCCCCGGATTGAAAATAGGCCATCGACGCGTCCAGGTCGGTGACCAAATCGTCGATGCGGCGGCTCACCTGGTCGATCATCTGTCGGGTATGGCCGTTGATTTCGTCCTCGAACGACCGGGAATACACCAAGGGAGCCAGAATGCCGAGGGTCACCAGGGGGATGAGGAGAACGACGGCGAACGACGCCAGCAACCGGGCCCGAAGACTCATGCGCCCAGTATGGAGGCACAGTCGCCCTGCCGTAAAGAAGATCTTGACCCCTGGTCCCTTTTCCCCTCCAATGGAACGATGAACCCCAACCTGATCGACCTGATTCTTCACGTGGACAAAAGCGTCGCCTGGATCTTCCACGAGTGGGGGTGGGTGGCCTGGGCCCTGGTCTTCCTCATCGTCTTCATCGAGACGGGCGTGGTCGTCTTCCCCTTCCTGCCGGGGGACTCGTTGCTGTTCGCCTGCGGGGCGTTCGCCGCCACCCAGGGGCAGCCCCTCGGCGTCTTTCTTGCCTTGATCGGTGCCGCCGCCCTGATCGGCAACACGGTGAATTGGTTCATCGGTCGCACCATCGGTGACCTTCTGTTGAAACCGCGCCCCGGCAAAAAACCGTGGATCAAGGCCGAACACCTCGAGGAAACCCATCGGTTCTTCGACAAGTGGGGCGGCTGGGCGGTGACCCTGAGCCGATTTTTCCCCATCATCCGGACGATCACCCCGTTTGTCGCCGGGGTGGGCAAGATGGGTTTCGGACCCTTCAGCGCCTACAACGCGCTGGGGGGCCTCACCTGGACCGCCGTTTTCGTCCTGGCGGGGTTCTTTTTCGGCGGCTTGCCCTGGGTCAAAGACAATTTCAGCCTGGTCGTGTTGCTCCTGGTGATCATCCCCCTCATTCCGGCGTTCCTCGGGTTCCTGAGGACGTGGCGCAAACCGTCGAAGGACTGATCCGTGCAGTCACGACTGACCCGCCGGATCAGCGCGGGAATCGCCGGAATGGCCGGCGTGGTGGGGCTGCTCAACCTTCTCACGAACATCTTCCTCGTCAAGTTGGATCTTGTCAGTAGTTTTGGAAGACCCCAAGTATGGGTTCTCTTTGTCATTGCTATCCTCATTTCGCTCGCTGGTTTGCTGAAAGAAATCTGGGCCCAGTCGCTGCACGTGTTCATCATCTTGCTGTTGAGCGGTCCCATGCTGCTTTCCTCGCCGTCTTTTACGTTCTTTGGGATGTGGTTCTTCGTCCTGGGAAACATCCTGATGTACAAGTACGGCTTTTTGAACCGGGCACCGTACGCCAAACTGACCCTTGTTTCGGGGTATTTTCTACCCTTTCTCGCGATGAGCATCCTGCAGAACGAAGGAGGGGAAGGATCGATCACTCGGGTCGCCGACTATCTCCTCTTCCTGCTCATGAGCGTGGTCTTCCTGTACTTCATCTTCGAGGAGCAGATCCGCGACCTCTTGGCGGCCAACACCACCAAGGAAACGGCCTTGGCAGAGAAGGATTCTGTCTTGGCGGGACAGGCAGACGAGATCGCCCGAATGGAACCGCTCTCGGTGCTGGGCGAGCGCGTTTCCCACGTCACCCACAGCTTCAAGAACAACCTGACCCAACTCGACGCCATCGTCGGCATCCTGGAGGACACCAACGACGCGCAGCGGGGTGCCGGCCTCCTGAGCGAAGTCAGCCACACCCTGAACGAGAGGATCGACAACATCCTGATGGTGAGCCGCGCCGGGGTCGACCTCGAGCCCGAAACCTTCGACGCGGCCCGGGTCCTGGAGGGGATGAAATTCATCTACCTTTCCGAGCCCTCGTTTGTGAAGAACGTCTGGCACGAGATGAACCTCCGGGGTCCGGTGATGATCCGGGCCGTCCGCTGGGACTTCATCCTCATGGTCGAGAACATCCTCAAGAACGCCCTGGACGCCATCCACGCCCGCGGCGTCCGGGGAATCGTTCGAATCGACCTTTCCGCGGGGTTGCTGACCGTTTCCAACAACGGAGGCGCCATGGAACGATGCTCCACCTGCATCGGAAACTGCCTGGACTGCCCGCTCTACGGTCGGCCGGGAAGAACGACCAAGGTGGGCGGGACGGGCCACGGTCTGGCCCAGGTCTTCAGCGCCTGCCGGAAGAACGGTTGGGCGTTGAGGATTCGCACCGAAGACGAGTGGACCCGGTTCCAAATCCTCTTGACCGTCCCCGAAAGCCGGGTGGTCGGCTCCGAATCAATTTGACGGGGCCGACGAACGGATCATAAGATGATCGCGAAAGGAGACTATCATGAATATTCTCACCGATCGTTCTCTGCCGACCCCTCGGGTCGCCACAGGTTCATTTTCCGAGGCTGACTGGGCCGAAGTCCTCGACCACCTCGCCCAGATCCTCGGTCCGGAAGCCCGGCGCTATTCGGCCGTTCCCGCTGCCAAGATCGCGGCCGCCATCCCGTACCTGGCCGGGAGCGAAGACCCCGACAGGTTCGCCGTTTCGAACCTGCTGACCTTCCACGGTGCCACCAAGGCTCGGGCGCTGTTCAACCATCGCCCCAGCGATGACACCGACGTGCTCCGCCGCCTCGCGTGTTTCCATGTGGGCCAACTCTCCGACCAGAGGGTGGTGCGCTACGGCCTGACCGTTCTCTCGCTCATCAGCCTGGGGGACCACCAGCACGACGTGGAGGAAGACCGGAGGATCGGAAAGTACAACCCGGTCGCCGAGGGTCGGTGGGACATCGAGGCGCTGATGACGAGCCTCGAGGCCGACCTGGGGAAGAACCAGAGCCTCAGGAAGGCATTTGAGGCCGTGGTGGGCGGCGAACTGAGCCCAATGGGGTTTTGGGTTAATTGAAGGTTTCTTCTCTCACCCAACGAATCAGCCTGACAATTGTCTCAATGTCCGTGTTGGTGGGAGCAATGAATCTGGTTGATGACTTTCTCTTCCAAAAATTGCCTTTAGAAATTGTCGTGACCAGTCCCCAAGTCTGGGTACTGGTCTTCCTTGCTGTTCTCTTTTCCGCCAGCCGCATATTAAGAGAGGCATGGGTCCAGCTCCTTCATGTTGCCACCCTCCTATTCTTGAGTGGACCGATGACTCTCGCCTCTCCTTTTTCGTTTTTTGGAATGTGGTTCTTCATACTTGGAATAATCCTGCTTTACAAATATGGGTTTCTTGATCGCTGGCCGATACCAAAAGTCCTTCTGGCGGCCCTCTACTTTGTTCCATTTCTCACCCTTAGTGTCCTGAACAACGAAGGTCTGACGAGCTCGTTTATCCGCGTTGTGGGTTATACGCTCTTCCTCGTCACCTGTCTGCTCGTCCTGTATTTCATCTTCGAGGAGCAGATTCGTGACCTTCTGGCGGCGAACAGGAACAAGGACTCGGCGCTGGAGAAGAAGGATTCCCTGCTGGCGGTCCAGGCCGCCGAGATCGCCCGGTTGGAACCTCTGACGGTGCTCGGCGAACGGGTGGCCCACGTCGCCCACAGCTTCAAGAACAACCTCAGCCTGATTGGCACCGTGGTCTTCTTCTTGGAGCAACTCCACGACGAGAAGCGGGCCGTGGAAAAGCTCAAGGAATTTTCGAAGCTGGTGAACGACAGGATCGAGAACATTCTGATGATCAGCCGGGCGGGCGTCGACTTGGCTCCCGAGGAATTCGACGTGGCTCGGCTCCTCGAAGGCATCAAACAGGTCTACCTCAACGACAGGTCGTTCGCCGACCACGCCCAGACCGAATTGACGATCGAGGGGCCTTGGTTGGTGACGGCCGTCCGGTGGGACTTCATCCTCATGATGGAGAACCTCCTCAAGAACGCCCTCGAAGCCATCCTGGAAAAGCAGATCCACGGGACGATTCGCATCGATTTAGCGGCCGGTCGGCTGACCCTCGCGAACAACGGCGGATCCATGGTTCCCTGCGACGACTGCCGCGACTCCTGCCTGAACTGCCAGCGCTACGGACGACCGGGCCGAACAACCAAACGCGACGGCACGGGCCATGGGCTCTCGCAGGTGTTTGGCATCTGCCGCAAGAACGGCTGGAATTTGAAAATCAACGGCACGGAACCCTGGACGATCATCGAGATCAGCTTTTCCTGAACCGGGATCTGATCCAGCCGGTCCCAGCGCCCAGGGCCGCCCCCGCCACCAACGCGACCAGGGTCCTCGGCAGGACCATGCCAAGGAAGGAATCGGCCGCCCACCGGGTAAAATCCGACCCTCCGGAACTCTCGTAGGCGTCGAGAAGCCCCGAGGCTTGGAACACCGCGGTTTGCACGGGAGCCCCCAGGTACCAACGGAATAAGAAGAGGATGGCCGCCGTCGACCCCAGATGGGCGACCAGGGCGGCCCGCAAGCCCCCGGCCCATCCTCCACGCAAGCCTGCCCCCGCCACCAGAAGAAAGGCGAAGGCGTAGCAACCGACGGTCCACATCCTGGTGTCGGGAAACCAGAGTTCGTAGTCCGCCTCCGATCCCAGACCAAGGACGGCGGCGGCCGCCAACCCCAAGACCCAGGCCGTCGACCGGTCGCTGAGTCTGTCGCTTCCGGCCGCCAACCAGGCCAGAAGCCCGGCAGAAGCGCCCACCGAAGCGATCGCGGATCCCAGAGGCCACCAGGGAAACACTCCCTGCCCCGTTCCGGCCCAACCCACCGTCACCAGAGCGAGGACCGCACCCAGCCCCGCCGCCGTCCATTCTCCCGCGGCGTTCAAAGGTCCAAAATCCCTTGGCCACCCGGTCTCCAGCCCTCGACTTCGAGTAAATACCGCTTGCGTTCCAGTCCCCCGGCGTAACCGGTCAGGCTACCGTCGCTTCCGACCACCCGGTGGCAGGGAACCACCACCGCCACGGGGTTTCGCCCGTTCGCCGCAGCCACGGCCCGGATCGCCTTTGCATCGCCCAAGGCCTCCGCCTGCTCGAGGTAGGTTCGCGTCGTCCCCCAAGGAATGGTCAGCAGACTTTGCCAGACCCGGATCTGAAATGGGGAACCTTGCAGGTCGAGGGGAAGAGAGAAAATCCGCAGGTGCCCTGACCAGTACTCGGCCAGTTGGTGTTCCAGGGCCTGGATCAGCGGGTCACCCTCGGTGGGCACCGCGTCGGGCGGGACGCCGAACCAAAGCCGGGAGAGTCCCTGGTCGGTCACCTCGGCCCAAAGGTCTCCCAAGGGAGAGGAAAGGATGGCTCCGGCTTTGACGGTGTGCATGGGGTGAGTATATACCCAGTCAGCAGCGACCGTCCTGGCAGCCCAACCTCTGGGCCAGAACCTGCCGGTCGGCGTCCCAGGCGGCGTCGGCCGATACCGCCGCGTACAGAGCCTCGACGGCGGCCGCGTAGGGTGGATCCACGGGTCTTCGGGAGTAGTACATGAACAGACCCCGTTTTTGAGCGGTGACCAGTCCTGCCTGTTTCAGTTTGGCAAGGTGGCGGCTCAGGTTCGACTGGTTCAAATCGAGCACTTCCTCGAGGTCACAAACGCAGAGCGTCCGTCCCTCCAACAGATTGAGGACCCTCAGCCGGTTGGGGTCGGCCAGGGCCTTGAGGATCTCAGAAACATCCATGAGCCCAAAGTAATATGTTATCATGCGGGAATGGAAGACCCCCGATACCCCGGCCTCGACCCCGACGAAACCGACCGCCTCGGGAAAATCGCCGCCGTGGCGTGGGTCAGCATCATCGCCAACGCCGCCCTGGCCGTGACCAAGCTCTTCGGCGGTTGGGTTTCCGGGTCCCTCGCCGTGGTCGGCGACGGCATCGACAGCTTCGGTGACATCCTGAGTTCCATGCTGACGCTGGTGACGACGCTCATCATCAGCCGCCCGCCCGACGACAGGTTTCCCTGGGGGCGCCAGCGGGCCGACACCGTCGCGACCAAGTTTCTCGCGTTCGTCGTGTTCTTCTTCGGCGCCCAGCTTTCCTTCTCCTCGTTTCTCAGCCTGTGGAACCACGAACCGCGGGCCATTCCCGGCCTGGTCGCCTTCGTCGTGACGTCGGTTTCCATCGTGGTCAAAGTCGCCTTGGCCTTCCTGCTGTACTGGAGCGGCAAGAACTCAAACTCCGGAATGATGGTGGCGAACGCGAAGAACATGCGCAGCGACGTGGTCATCTCCGTCGTCGTCCTGTTGGGCCTCGTGTTCACCCAAATCCTAGGCATCGGCATGATCGACCTCATCTTCGCCTTCCTCGTGGGCCTGTGGATCATGCGGACAGGTATCGAGATTTTCATGGAGACAAACACCGAACTGATGGACGGAATGGACGACAAGACCCTCTATTTCCAGGTCTTCGACGCGGTTTCTTCGGTTTCTGGCGCGCTGAACCCCCACCGAACCCGGATCCGCAAGTTTGCCAACTACTACATCATCGACATCGACATCGAGGTCGATTCCTCGTTGACCGTGGCGGCCGCTCACCTCATCAGCCAACGGGTCGAAGAAGCAATCAAGCGCCGGATGAAGAACGTCTACGACATCATGGTTCACATCGAACCCGAGGGAAACGTGGAACAAACCGAAAAGTTTGGACTCAAACGGGAGAGTTTGTAGGGCGATCCCCCTTGTGACGGGCCGCCGCACGGGAATATCCATAGCAGCTTCCTATCTATCTGATAGAAAACATATCTTTTACAAATACTTCGCGACTCGCTAACCTCGGAAGCGGAGGTCCTGCATGCCCACCGATCCCTGCGTTCCCTGGCGGCGACACCTGGCCGTCGTGTTCTTCGGTTCCTTCACCACCGTGGCCGCCATGGGATTGGTCGTCCCCTTCCTTCCGCTCTACTTGAGCGAGTTGGGCATCCACACCACCGCCGATCTCGAATGGTGGTCGGGGCTCGCTTACGGGGCCACCTTCCTCACCGCGGGACTCACGGCCCCGCTTTGGGGCCGCCTGGGAGACCGGTACGGCCGAAAACTGATGTTGGTCAGGGCCAGCCTGGGCATGGCCGTCTCGACGGCGCTCATGGCGCTGGTCAGCAACGCCGGGGAGTTGGTGGGCCTCAGGCTGCTGACGGGTCTACTGGGTGGCTACTCGTCGGGTTCCATGATCTTGGTGGCGGCTCAAGCGCCTCCCCAACGGTCGGGCTGGGCGCTGGGCGTTCTGTCTTCCGGCATCATGGCAGGAAACCTTGTGGGGCCCTTGGCCGGAGGAATTCTCCCGCCGATCATCGGCGTCCGCCCCACGTTCCTGGCCGCCGCTGCTCTCATCTTCCTGGCCTTCCTGGCCACGGTTCTGCTATTGCGCCACGACCAGCCGGCTCGGGAGGGAACCAGGAACAAAGTCCCTTTCCGTGGACCAAAATCGGGCAGGACGGTGGCCGTCCTGTTGATGACGGGGGCGCTGCTGATGGTGGCCAACCTCTCGGTGGAGCCGATCTTGTCCATTTTTGTCGCGTCCCTGGGGGTGGATCCCCACCAAGCGACAATCTGGGCCGGACTGGCGCTTTCCGCCTCCGCCCTGGGGAGCCTTCTGTCCGCCACGTTCCTGGGTCGCCTGGCCGACCGCGTGGGGGTCACCCCGGTTTTGGTGGGAGGCCTGGGTACGGCGGCCTTGCTGGTGATCCCCCAGGTATTCGTGACCTCGGGCTGGCAACTCATCCTCATCAGGTTTCTGATGGGTTGCGCGTTGGGAGGACTGCTGCCGAGCATCGCCAAGGGCTTGCGTCAGGGGGTGCCTGCGGAAAGCACCGGCCGAATGCTGGGGTTGTCGGTGTCTGCCCAATACGCGGGTCAAGTGGCGGGCCCCCTGGCCGGAGGTTGGTTCGCCGGGGTGGGAGGCATCCCCGCGGTGCTTTGGGGCACCAGTGCGCTCCTGTTTGCGGGTGCCCTAGGGAACCTCGTGGCGTCGCGGTCCCGGTGAGGGCGCCCTGGCGGCTCCCTGGTACTTCAAGTTCGGCTTCTGGGCTATTCTACCCACAGCATGGACCAGCTCTTCCCCGACCGCGCGCCGCCCTGCCTGAAGTGCGTGCATTTCACAGTCACGTTCAACGCGGCGTTTCCCCGGGCGTGCCGGGTGTTCGGCATCCAAACCGCGTCGATGCCCAGCCACGAGGTGTTCCTGGCCACGGGGAAGCACTGCCCCGAGTTCACCGAAAACCCCAAGATCAAGAAAGCCTGAGAGAGGGTTTTCCCTTCTGAACCAGGGGAGGAGCCGCGGCGGCGCGGGACGACCTTCGGTTCCCAGCGCCGTTTCTCACACAGAAGAGCGAAACATCCATTTTCTCAATAGAGTCTTTTTTCATTATTTGGAACAAAAGAGCTTGACATTGTCCCCGGTACCGATATTGTAAAACTCCTAGTCTCACTCTCTTGTGAAGGAGTCTTCCATGAAGAATATTTCCGGCTTTGCCCTGGTTGCGGGCATCCTCGCGTTGGCCGTTTCCTGCGCGTCCCCATCCAGTTCGACCCCCGCCACCGTGACGAACGCCGCCAAGGTGACGGCGGTCACCCCCCTAACCCCGGCGTCGCTGACCGCCTCAGGCGCCACGACATCCCCGAGCGATCTGGCCAGCACCAAAACCCTGGTGACCAATATTGTAAGTAGTTCCGGAACGGCGACCGAACTGACCAAGGTTCTCAACGACATTCAGACAATCTTGTCCAATCCCAGTGGCTCGGTTTCGAGTCCTGTACTGGCTAGGTCGGTCTCGTCTGCCTTACAAACCTCGATTACGAACTTTGAAAACGCCTACAAGAACTTCCCGACGACCAAGACTGCAACTTTTTCCACAGACCTCTCCTCGGAGAGTTTTGGCACGTACCTGGCGGTCACGAAAGCCCAGGCGACGGTCACGGTCACTGCCGCGACGCTGGACGGTGCGGCCGTGGCCAACGACTACAGCAACCTGAAGAGTCTTTCGGCCTCCGCTTTGGGCGTGTTCGACGCCAACGCCGTGGGTTTGCTCACGGTGGGCGGTCCCGTGAAGGATTTTAAGCTCCGGGCCAATGTGGGTGCCGACGGTTCCGAGACCATCAACAAGACCACTTCTCAAGTGACGTTCAGTCTGAACTACAAGGCCAGTGCCTCGCTGGCCCTTTCGGTCAACAGCGGAACCGTTGGTGGCAAGATCATCCTCACCTTCAACGCGGCCAACAACAACACCAAGACCTACTCGGCGACTGCCCTCACCTCCACAGTACTCTTGGCCGATTTTGTGCCGACGAGTTCAAGTTCCTTGACCCTCGATGTTTACGATGACGGCGGTACCTTGAAATTCACGAAGGCGTACACCGACGTCAACGCCCTGCTCGCTGATTTCCAGTAATTCCAACAAGAGGACGGAGGGTGCCGAGCGCTTCTCTCCCATCCGTCCTCGTTTCCTGGTTCAAGAACTGAGAAACCAAAATCCTTCTGATCCTCCACGACCCGTTTCCTCAGAAGGGGGCGATCCACAATGGTGCGAGTGCTGACGTTCATGGGTTGCCTCCTTTTTTCCCCATTTCTTGGTGCTCAGTCTTTTCAGACGGGTCTGATTTCTGGACTTCGGGACGGGGCCGGGACGCCGTGGTTGTGGTTTGCCGCAACCGACGCCTCCCCTCTGGTCGGTGGAGTCGTGGGTCTTGAGATCCCCCCATCCGGCGGGATCGATCCCGCTTCGATCCGTTTGTACGGTTTGGGCTGGCTCATGACCACCCAAGACGGATCCACCATGGTTCTGCTCGGCGCGGTTCCGAGAAACACGTTCACGCTGTCAGGGAGTTGGTCGGGGTTGGATTTGGTCTCTGACCCGGCGTTGGGGTTCCTGTTTACCGATCGCTACGGTCCGTGGTTCTTTGGCGCTGGAGCCTTCTCCGCAACGGGAACGATCCAATGGGCGAGTTCCCTACCCCTCGGAGAGGTCCAGGGGCAGGTCCGCCTTCTGTTCGCGGGCGTCCCTTCGTTCGGAGTCTTCTACGGGGATGTTGACCTCCGGGGACAAGCGCGCCTCGACCTTTTCGGGTTTTCCCCCTACCAAGGGACAGGTTCAATACAACTCAAAACCGTGGGTCTCTGGGACCAAGTCTCGCGGTCTCTGGGGGATTGGCGTTGGGGTCTGGCGCTTTTTGGAGGCCTGGCGTGGGTCACCGAGGGAACCATTTCGACCGCGACCCAATGGCCCGAGATCACCCTTTCGCCCCCGTCCTTCACGGTCACCACATCGAGGGTCGACGACAGCCTGACCGCTCACCCAGCGTGGGGCATTCTCATCAAGCCTGAAGTAGATTGGGAGCCGCGCCCGTGGGGCAAGTTCTCACTCTCCCGATGGATCCCCATCTCGGGAGGATGGTCCTTTTCCGAGGGAAGCTCCGTCAAAACCGCGCCGCCTTCGTTGACCGCACCGTGGATTCCGTCGAGGTTGTCCACCACGGACCTTTGGAACCTCTGTTTTGCAGGAATGGAAATTGGGTACTCGGCCCGGTGGTAGACCGACTGGGCCGGGAAAGAGAAGTCAGGGTTTAGGACCGCGAGGCCAACCCCGTCAACCGAAAATCCGAAAGCACCCGGTCGCAGAACGCTTGGGCCCTTTTGACCGCGTCGCGCTCCTGGGGAGTCAGGGCCTTCTCGTTGACCGCCGAATCCAGGAGGCGCTTGATCCGTTGGAGGAGTTGGGCTGCCAGCAAGAGGCACCGGTTCTGGGCCCGGGCTACCTGGCTCAGATCGGCCTGACCGTTGAGCAACGCCCAGTACGACTCGATTTCCTTGGGCCATTTGTCGCCCTGGAGCGTCAGGGCACCCAGGTCAACATCGGCGGCGAACAAGGCAGGGCTGGCGCACTTTCCCAGGAATACCGGGTAGAGCACTTCCCAGATTTCCCGGCGGAACCACCGCAGGGTGCCGTAGAGTTTGTCGACGTCGGGGCTCTTCTCGGGGTGGTCGGGGAGACCCAAAGCCGGGTAGTCACGGATCTTGGCCCGCAATTGCTCGACGATCTTGTCGGCGTAGGACTGCTTGCGCGAAGGTTTGGGTACCGGTGGCGGCGGCGGGTTGGCCGCATCGTGGTGCGCCTTCTCGAGAAGCGCCTGGATGACCGCGATTTCGGCACCGAGGAAAACCGTCAGGTCGGCCCGTTTTCGCAGGGCATCGGCCCAGCGGTCCTCAAAATTCCGCTTCATCTCGGTAGTCTTGTGAAAGTGGACGATGTAGTGGTCGTACTCGGACCGGATCCGGGCTACGGTCTGATCGATCTCTTGATCCGACAAGCGAGGTGACATTGTTTACTCTTTCGGCATTGTTTGGACATTTCCCCACGGTATCTCGTACAATACGGGTATGCGCATCCTCATTGTAGACGACTCTCGGATCATGCGAAACATCGTCAAGAACACCTTGAAGGCTCTCAAATATCCGGCCGACATCTTCCTCGAAGCTCCGGACGGGGACGCGGCCTGGTCGATCCTGGAGGCTCAGGAGATCTCTCTCCTCCTGGTTGACTGGAACATGCCCGGGCTGAACGGACTCGAGCTGGTGAAGAAGCTCCGGGCCACGGCGAAGTTCCAGGCGCTTCCCATCATCATGATCACGTCCGAAGCCGCCAAATACAACGTCATCGAAGCCGTGAAGGCCGGAGTCAACGACTACCTCGTGAAGCCGGTCAGCGAGAAGAACCTCGAAGAGAAAATCCGCAGGGTCCTCGACAGGAGGCCGTCATGAACATCCGCTACATCCTTCCCTTCATTGAAGCCGTCGAAGGGGCCTTCGATCAGATGTTCCAACTTCAACCCCGGGCGCTGACGCCTTACCTGGTCCGCAAGGAGGAGATCCTCGACTGGGACATCAGCGGGATCATCGGCATCGCCGGAGAGGCGAAGGGTCTGGTCGTCCTCAGCTTCCCCTCGATCCTGGCCAGGGACCTCACAGCCCAGCTTACCGGCGAGGTGAAGGAAGAACTCGACGACGACGTCACCGACACGGTGGGCGAACTGGTCAACATCATCGCCGGCAACGCGAAGAAGGGTCTGGAAGAGTTCCGACTCCTGATTTCTCTTCCTTCCATCGTCCAGGGACACCACCACCAGGTGACCTGGCCTTCGGGGCCCGTGCCCATCATCACGATTCCATTCTCCACCCCCCGCGGCCACTTCAGTCTTTCCGTTGGACTGGAAAACATCATCACGCCCTGACCGGAGAAACCCATGAAAAAGTTCTTTAAAAATGTTTTGTACAGCGGCATCCAAGACAGCCTCGGTCCGGAAGAACAGGTCAAGCTCCTGTTCATCAACTCGATCATCTTCCTGGGGATGGCCGTCCTCACGGTCTTCGGAATCCGGGACATCACCGGGGGAAACCTCGTGTTGGGTGGCGTCACCCTGGCCATCGACGCCATCGTCCTGGGGCTGTACTTCACGATCCGGACCACGAAGAACTACCTGATCGGGGTCTGGTTTCTCCCCTTCTTCATGTTCGCCTTCTACTCCTACCTGACGGCCAGCGGAGGGGCCGGGTCCACCACGGTCCTGTGGATGCTCACCTACCCCTCGTTCGCCGTCTTCCTGGCCGGAACGGTTTGGGGAGCGGTGTTTTCGGGGGCGTTCCTGCTCGTTCAGTTGGCGCTTCTGTTCGTCCCCGGTCTGAGCCCGGCCTGGGGAATCGAGCTCGAATACAAACTGCGGCTGGCCGGCGTTTATGCCATCTTGTTCACGTTCTCGCTGGCGTTCGAGACCATCCGCATGAAGGCTCAACGGGAACTGGCATCCACCGCCGCCGAACTGGCCGCCGCCAAAGTCCAGACCGACGGCATCCTGAAAAACGTCAACGAGGGAATCTTCCTGCTCGACCCCGAGCTGACCATCGGAGACCACCATTCCCTCTCGCTGGCGGGGCTGCTCCAAGTGGAGGCCCCAGCGGGGAGGACCCTTCCGGACCTTCTGCGCGGGCGCATCGAAGACCGCAACCTCAACGCCTGCCGGGACTACCTTTCGATGTTTTTCATGCCGACTCCCCCGTGGCACCTGATGGAAGACATCAACCCGCTTTCCGAAGTCGCCGTGGCGACCGCGGATGGGACCGAACGCCACCTCACCTTCGCATTCGGCCCCGTGGAGCTCTCCACGGGACGCCGGGTGCTGGGCACCGTCCGCGACGTGACCCAAGCCTGGGAGCTGGGACAGAAGCTCAAACAAGAGGAGGACAGGTCGGCCCGGCAGATGAAACATTTGTTCCAGATCATCCACGTGAAGCCCGAACTGCTCCTTCAGTTCCTCCAGGACGCCGATGAGGAGATCGCCGCGATCAACCGCCGCCTGAAAGACCCGAAATCCGACCCGGTGACCCTGGTCGAAGAGCTGTTCCAAGGCGTCCATTCGGTCAAGGGAAACGCCGCCCTGGTCGGGCTTGTCTCGTTCGCCGACCGGGTCCACGATTTGGAGACCACCATCGACTCGTTCCGGACCAAGAAGCCCGTGTGGCAGGACTTCCTCGAAATGACGGTGCGCCTCTCGATCATCCAGGCCGAGCTGACCGAGATCCGCGAGCTGCTCGACAGGATGGCCGCGTTCCAAAGGGGGCTGGAGGCGTCGGTGGGCGGAAAGGACCTGCTTCTTCTCGCATTGGAAAAGGCGGTGGATCGGCTGGGCCAGGACACGGGCCTCGGCGTCGACCTCGACACCAGCCTGTTTCCTACCGAAATCGTTCCGGAAAAGCACAGAAAACTGATCCGGGATGTGCTGATCCAACTGGTCCGCAACAGCTTTGCCCACGGCTTCGAACCGACCTCGGAACGCCGGGCCTCGGGCAAACACACCCGGGCCAGGATCAAGGTCGCCGTGACCCCCGCCGACCAACACCTAACGCTGGCGTACTGGGACGATGGCCGGGGCCTGGATCCCCAACGGCTCCGGCAAGCCGCGAGAACCCTTCCCAGTTGGGGAGGCCGGGACCCCGGGTCCCTCACCGACGCCCAGGCTCTGGAACTCGCGTTTGCGCCCGGCCTGTCGACCACCGCGACCCCCGGCCTCCACGCCGGCCGCGGGGTAGGACTGGGGTTGGTGAAGGAACGGGTGGAAGCCGCCGGAGGCCGCCTGAGACTCCGGTCGGTTCCCGGGAAGGGCGTTGCCTTTGACATCACCCTTCCCATCACCTAAGATGGGGACAAATGGCTGATGACCTTTTTCTGACCGAACTTTCCACCCGCCTCCAAGCCCACGGGATCGAATTGGAACGGTCCGTCCTTCCCGGTCTCAAGGCACAGGTCGCGAACCTGAAGGCCACGAACGACTCCTTGATCGGGCTCCTCAAGAAAAAAGGCCTGTTGGCCGACGACCCCTACCAGTTCAGCGAGAAGATTTCCGAGATCAAACCCGTCGGAAACGAGCCCTTCCTCGAATCGCAGAAGCAGGCGATGGTCAGCATTCGGATGCACAACTACGAGAGCCAGCTGGCCTACTTGTCCGACTACTACCAGTTCAGCCTCGACTACCTGACCCTGGCCCGGATCAAGGCAATCACCCAGCTTCTCCGGTACGTTCGGTGGGACGCCCTGACCGAGACGAACTCCGAACAGAACACCAAGTTGGTGGCAGAACTGGTCGGCCGGGTCAGGAAGGGGGACGACGCGATTTCCGCCGGGCTGGCCAACGACATGGTCAACCAGATGAACGTGAACACCGCCAAGGTCTTCGAATCGTTGAAGAAGGTGACGGTCTTCAAACGCGAAGAATACAAGCTTCTGTTGAGGAACAGTTTCTGGTCCGGGATGAACCTCGCCCAGGAAGAGGTCTCAGGGAACCCCGACAACGTCCAGAAGAAAATCAAGAAAGAATTCATCGCCCACCTCAAGGGCCAGCCCTACGTTCAGGAACTGATCAAGGAATTGCTGGAAGAGGATTTTGCTCCGAACGCCGCGGCCTTGAGGGAAGAACTCCTGCTCAAGCTCCACGTCGCCAAAACGGCCCAGGAGAAACCGAAGGCCGCCGTCGACCCCCGGGTGGAGTTGATGGAGGCCGTCCGAAGCCTGTCGGTCAGCAACCTCCCCCTCGATACGGCCTTGAGGAAACTCCACGACAACGCGGCCCTCCTCGATGTCTCCCAGGACACCCTCGGCGAACGGTTCCAGAAGTGGATCCGCAAGCTCATGGGGATCCAAGGCAAACCCCGGGTCTTCGTGATCGACCTCTTCGACGCCGCCACCGGAGCGAACAAACGCGACCCGCTTGAATTCGATCCTTTCGTGGCCGATACCACGGCTCGGGTCAGGGTGCTGACGGGCCTTTCCAACCGCAACGGCCCCTCGTTTCAAGCCATGCTTCAAAAAACGGAAGAGGAAATCCTGGCCTGGTTTGAGAGGCAGTTCATCGACCTCGCGAAGACCGTCGAACGCCTGAACGGCCTCGACGTCTTCTTCAAGACCGAGGTTCCCAAGGAAAAACGCCCCCAGGTGAAGGGCATCAAGGCCGAAGTGGCCCAGATCCGCACGGTGATGGGAAACGCGAACAAACAGCGCCACGAGGCCGTGGGCCGCCGGGAAGAACAGGAACAGCTCAAGCGGCTGGGAATCAAGAGCTAAGGTCCCTGCCTCGTTACGCCTCGTAAACCCCTAACAGCCTCAACTCCTTCGCGACCGCTCCCAATTCCACCTGGGTTCCTTCGAACGCCGCCGGCTCGTCGGGAAGCTGCACGTCGACGTAGAACATATAGTCCCACGGACGACCGTGGATGGGCCTCGACTCGAGCTTGGTCATGTTGACGCCGTGGCCCGAGAACACCGCCAGGCAGCGGCTGAGCGCCCCCGGCTCGTCGGCGGTGGCGAAAACCAGAGACGCCTTGTTGGCCTTCCCTTCCCCGGCGTCGGTTTTTCGGGCGATCAAGAAAAACCTCGTGAAGTTGCGGTGGTTGTTTTCGACGCCAGGGACGAGGATTTCCATGCCGTAGACCCGGGCCGCCTCGGCGCTGGCGATCGCCGCCATCGTCGGGTCGCCGGTCTGGGCCACGTGTTTGACGCTACCGGCGGTGTCGTAGAACGGAACAGCCTCCCATTGGGGATGCACATCGAGGAACTGTTTGCTCTGGGCCAGCCCCTGGGGGTGGCTCAGCACGCGTTGGATCGTTTCCAGGCGTGTTCCGGGGATGCCGATCAGGTTGTGCTCGACCCGAACCTTGGTCTCACCGACGATGTGGAGGTCGGGAAACTCCAACAACAAGTCGTAGTTTTCATTGATGGGACCGGCCAAGGCGTTTTCGATGGGGAGCATGCCAAACTCGACCTCACCGGCCAGCACCGCCGAGAAGACTTCCCGAAAGGTGGGCAGGGGGACCGCCCGGGACGTCGCCGGGGAGAAGAGGTTGAACACGGCCATCTCGCTGTAGGCCCCATGTTCGCCCTGGAAGGCCACCCTCGCCCCCTCCCGGATGGAATACCTCCGGGCGGGGTCCGTCAAAACCACCCCGTCCCTGGTCGTCCCTTCGGCTTGTTTGGGAATTCGGGTCAGTTCCCTGCCCAAGATGCCCGCCAGGGCCTTGAGTTCGGTCACGACGTACCCGACCTCGCCTGGCAGGCGGCAACGCAGGGCCACCAAGGGAGCCCCCGCCGCCACGGCCGAAAGCGCCAAGGCCACCACGTCGTGACCTTCGAGGATCGGCCCCCACGGCCGGGTGAGGGTGCGGGCCCAACCGGGGTAATGGGAAACTTGAAATCCCGTATCCAGGAACAGGAGCCCGGGGGCGGAAGGATCCAGTCCCTGGGCCACATCGGAAAGGGGGACCACCGGTACCGAGACCGACGGTCGGGGCCCTTCGATACAGGCCACGCTGACCCCCGATTCCCGGAGCGCCTCCCAGGCGGAAGCGTCCCAGGTGGCAGCCTCGGGGCCGAGGATGGCCACCACCGAAATGCGGGGATGGCCCAAGGTGACGGGGCCCAGACGGAGGGGAAGGGTGTCGGTCATGGGCGAAGGTTAGTCGCCGCCGCGACGCCCTGTCAACAGGCCCCGCCGGGTCCGGCTAACGCAACGCGAGGCGGGCGTCGTGGCTGAAGTACAAGAAGGCGATCGCGTCCCGGTCCATCCGCTCGCGGTCGGCCAGGATTTTCTTCACGTAGTTCAGGGTGCTCCGCGGGAGAGCCCGGTCGGACAGGAAGCCGATGCCCGAGTTGTAGTACCCCAGGGCTTTTTCCACGGTTCCCAGACGGTCGAACGCCGCCTTGTAGAACGTCAGGCCGTGCTGGGCGTTGCTTTTCGGATCGAAGACGGTTCGTCGGTCGAGCCGGGGAAAGGTCTTGGAGTTGAGCTGGAAGAGCCCTCGGTCGATGGTCGTCACGTTGTAGCTGACGGCCCGGGGGTCGAACTTGCTCTCGTTCCACGCGATGGCAAAACCCAGGGAAGGATCGACGCCCAGGTTGTCGCAGGTCTCGAGGATCGCCACCGCCACCGACCTGTCGCCGGTGAGTTGGGAGTAGTACTCCACCACCAAGGGCCGCAAACGATCGTCCCGGTACAGGGTCAAAAGCGCGTCTTCGGCGGGCTTTGACACGGGGGGAGGAAACTGGCAGGAACTGAGAATCAGTAACGCCGCGAGGGCGAAGAGGATGGAAAGTCGAATCGGGCTCACTCCTCGTGGCTCGCCAGAAGGCGCCTGATCGAATCGACCAAGTCTCTGGACTGAAAGGGTTTGTGAAGAAAAAACCCCGTGCCGGCGGTGACGCCATGACGGAGGATTTCGTCGTCGGTGTACCCTGACATGGATAAGAAAGGGATGTCAATGCCCGTTTCGAGGAGTTTTTGAAGCAGTTCCGCTCCCGTCATTCCGGGCAAAACCAGGTCGCAGACCACCCCCGACCACGCCCGAGGTTCGCGACCGAGCAAGGCCAACGCCTCCTCGGCGTTGGCAAACGCCGCGACCCTGAATCCGTGCCGGATCAGGATTCGCTCCACGTACTCCCTGACCGGCCTGTCGTCCTCCACGACCACCAGACCCAGTTTTTGGGTCGACGGCGGCAGAGGCAGGGGGGCCGCCGTCGGAAGCGCCTCGAGGGAGCCGATCTTCTCGAACAGCAGGGTGAACGTGGTCCCCTTCCCCGGCTCGGAGACCAACTGGAGACTCCCCCCGGCCTGTTTCACAATGCTGTGGACCATGGCCAAACCGAGTCCGGTTCCCTGGGACTTCGTCGTGAAGAACGGTTCAAACACCCGATGGCGCACCGCCTCGTCCATGCCGACCCCGGTGTCGGCCACTGAGAGCCGGATGTAGCTTCCCGGCAACAAGAACTCGCCGGATTCGTAGACCGAACTGGTCAGAACCACCGACCTCGTCGAAAGGGTCAGCGCCCCCCCCTCGGGCATGGCGTCCCGGGCGTTGAGGACCAGGTTCAACACGACCTGCTCGATCTGCCCCCGGTCGGCCAGAAACGGGAGCGGGCCCTGGTCCAGGTCGAGGACCAGCGAGATCCGCTCGGTCATCAACCGCCGGACCATGGACTCCATCTTTTCCACCACTTCGTTCAGTTCGATCACCCGGGGGGTCAGCACTTGGCGCCGGGAAAACGCCAGCAGTTGCCGGGTCAGCTCCGAGGCCTTCAACCCCGCCTGGAGGATCTCCCCCAGCTCGTGGGACTCGGGCTCGGGTCGATCGGCCATCAAAAGCTCCGCGTACCCGTTGATGACGGTGAGCAGGTTGTTGAAGTCATGGGCGATCCCCCCGGCCAACCTCCCCAGCCCCTCCATCTTCTGGGCCTCCCTCAGCTGGCTTTCCAGAGCGCGCCGCGGCGTGTTGTCGAACAGAAACCCCCGGATTTGCGCCACCCTCCCGTCTTCGCCCCTGACCCCGGTGAGGTTGGCGATCACCGAGACCAACCTGCCGTCGGGCCTGACCAACTCAAGCTCCTGGTCCTCGAACCCCAGTAGCGGAGCAAACAACGCCAGGACCCGCCGCAACTCGGTCCGGTGGGCAAACAGCCGCCTCAGGTCGAAGCCCAAGGCGTAGTCCACCGAAGGGAAGCCGAAGATGCGGGCGAAGGCTCGGTTGCAATCGACCACCCGGCCGCCCGGTCCGGCCACGAAGTCGCCGGTGATGTCGTCCTCGAAGAACCTCCTGTACCGCTGCGCCTCGTTCTTGAGCCTCCGCAACGTGTTTTCTTTTTCAAACAGGGCGTTGCGCAGTTGCACGGCCTCCCATCGAAGGTCGCCGTCCCCCATGGCCACCGGAGGTTGCCGCAAATACTCGGTGAGGAAGGGAATCCGCAGGAAGACCTCCAGACCACCCTTCACCCGCAGCCAGATCCGGTCGGGGGTGGTCCCGGCCACGTACTCGAACGACGCGGGATGCGGATTGGACGAAAGAGGGCCCAGGAAGTCCTCGAGTTCGGCGGCCAGCACCGTAAAATCTCCGGCAGCCGGGGGTCGAAGAAAAAAAACGGGGAGATCCTCGACGGTGCCGACGCCCGTCCACGGCAGCTCGGCCAGCCTGACCTGGGGCAGGATCAGTGCCCTGTCGAGGCCTTCCTCCTGGGACCACCGGGCCCACGAGGGAAAATCCAGACCACCGACGGGGCCCTCGGCGCCGGGAACCAGGACGACCACAAGCCGCCTCACCCGGTTCACGAGCCAATCGAGGTAGGGCTTCGCCTTGTTGAAGTCGTCGCGGTCGGGATCGCCGAATACGATGAAGGCCAGGGATTCCACCGGGACACAATACTCTTTGATTCCTGGTCCGGGCAAGCTTACACTTGGGAGGATGAGGTTCACATGGCAACGATCCTGGTCCTCGATGGCGACGAAGCCGTCCTCTCGTGTCTCCACGACGTGCTCGAGGCGTTCGGCCACACGGTCTTGCCCACCCTGACCCAGGAGGCGGCGATGGCCGTGTCCCAGGGGTTGCGGTTCGACCTGTTCTTGGTCGACGTTCAGCTCGAAGGCCTCGACCCCAAGAGCCTGGTCCAAGCCCTGCTCTCCCACAGCCCCGGCGCCATCTTGGCCGCCGTGAGCAACTATCCGAAATCCCCCCAAACCCTGGCGGCCCTCGAGGCAGGGGCCACCTGCCTCATGCGCAAACCCTTCGAAATCGGGCGCATCCTCCACCTCGTGGAAGGGGCATGCCCTTGACCCCCGAGAAAGACCAGACCATCGCCAAGCTGTTGGAAGACAGTCAGGACATGCTCAAACGGTTCGAAAGCCTTTCGGGCAAAGACAGCGTGGAGCAGATCAGCGCCGACGTGCAGAAGGTCACGCTCGAGGCCTTCGAAACCGGCCTCGAGCCCACCGCCGATGGGTACTTTGACCTGTTTGTCGAAGAGGACGGCATGTCGGCGGTCGCGGAATTCCGGCCTCCCTCGGGGGACGGAAAGCCCCTTTCGCTGGACCGGATCGAACGCGCCCTCGCCGAATGCGAGGTCGTCCATGGCGTGCTTTGGGACGAAATCAGCCGGGGAATGGCGCTTTGCAACCAGGAGCACCAGCACTTGCAGGGGGCCGTCGTCGCCCGGGGAACCGCCCCCGTTCCGTTTCAACCCGAGCACATTCGGCTGGAAGACCGCTGGACCACCCGTCCGGCCACCGACCTTCCCGACGGGCGGGCCGTCAATTTCAAAGAGATCAACCCCTTCCTCGTGGTGAAAAAGGGGGAGTTGCTCGCCCGGCGCATCCCCGAGGCATCAGGCTCTCCCGGCACCGACGTGCTGGGTCGGGAGATCCCCTTCCCCACGACCAAGGTGCCCCGGGGGGACCCCGGACCCCACGTGGTCGAAACGCCCGCAGGATTCGAGGCCGAGCTCGACGGTCGCCTGGTCCTGACTCCCTCTGCCTTCTCCGTCAACCCCGTTCTGGAATTGAAGGAAGGGGTCGACTACAAGACGGGCCATATCCGGTTCAAGGGAGAGGTGGTGGTTTCCGGGAGGGTGTTGCCCGGATTCTCGATCGAGGCCGGGGGGGGGCTAACCTGCCGGGACGTCCTCGACGCCTTTCAGGTCAAGGTGGGAACCGACCTGACCACCCCCAGCGGCATCATCGGCAACGGCGAAGGCCGGGTCGACGTGGGCGGCGGGGTGACCGCCAAATTCCTGGAGCACCTCTACCTGTTGGCCCAGGGCGACATCCGGGTCGAAGCCTGCATCCTCAACTCGGTGGTCAAAACCAGGGGAAGCCTGACCATGGCGGAAAGGGGAATCCTGGCGGGGGGCCAAATCCACGTCCTCAACGGCGTCGAGTTGTTCCAGATCGGCACGGCAACCGGGCCCAACACCGAGCTCTTCGTTGGGCTCGATTTCCAGGGAATGGAGCACATCCGATGGATCCGAGACCGGACCAAGGAACTTCAGGATCAACTCAGGAAGGTCGACGGCGTCCTCCCTTACGGGGGAACCCGCGTCCACGACCTGATGGAGGCCGCCAAGAAGCTTCGCGTCGAGATCCTGCAACTCACCGAGACCGCGCGGTCCCAGCTGATGCATCTGGGTCAAAACGAGGAGGCGGAGGTGGTGGTCCGGGGGTCGGTCTATCCGGGAACCCACATCGAGATCTGCCACATGCAGTTTCAGGTCAACCAGAAACTGTCGTCGGTTCGGTTTTCCCTCGATAAGAGAAAGGGCATCGTCGCCGTGGCACCGCTGAACCCTCCTCTGTCCAAGGACGCTACCCATAGCGGCTCATCCCCAAAAAAACGCTAGGAAAAGCGCTTCTTCCCCCTTTACAAACCCCGACCCCCCGCTATATTGGAATGAATCTTCACTGGGAGGTGGAAATGGACTCATCTAATAAAGTGGCGGTGCCGCCGGTCGATGTTCCCGCGTACAGCCTGAAAAAGCTCGACGGTCGCACGGAACCGTTGAACCGCGACAAACTGTTGGCCACCCTCGAACGGGCCGGCGTCTCCTCCGAGCCTGTGTCGGTGAAGACCATCCTCAAGGAAACCTTCAAGAACATCTACGACGGCGTGTCGACCACCGACTTGGAAACCACGCTCGTCCTGGCCGCCTCGACGTTCATCGAGCGCGACAGCGGCTACAGCCGGGTGGCCTCGCGGCTGTTCCGGCAGAAGATCGCCAAGGAAGTCACCGGGCGGTCGATCACCGGCGACGACTTCGAAATGGTGCTCCGTCAAGCGTTCGTCGACAACATCAAACTCGGGGTCGCCAAGAAGTACCTCGACGAGCGCATGCTCGGGTTCGACCTCGAGAAACTCGCGTCGCACTTGGTGTTCGACCGCGACCTGATCCTCGACTACATCGGCATCCAGACCCTGTACGAGCGGTACTTCCTCCACGACGGCAAGCGCGTCATCGAGACCCCCCAGGCGTTCTGGATGCGGGCCGCCATGGGCCTGGCGCTCCTCGAGAAGGACAAGGAGAAGTGGGCCGTCGAGTTCTACCACCAATACTCCCAGCTGCTGTTCGTCAGCTCCACCCCCACGCTGTTCCATTCCGGCCTGTCCCATCCCCAGCTTTCCAGCTGCTACCTGAGCACCGTCGAGGACGACCTGACCAGCATCTTCAAGGTGTTCGGCGACAACGCCCAATTGTCGAAATGGTCGGGGGGCATCGGCAACGACTGGACGAACATCCGGGCCACCGGCAGCCCCATCAAGGCCACCCAGGTCGACAGCCAGGGCGTCATTCCCTTCCTGAAGATCGCCAACGACGTCACCGTGGCCATCAACCGGTCCGGGAAGCGCCGGGGGGCCACCTGCGCGTACCTGGAAACCTGGCACATGGACATCGAGGACTTTCTCGACCTCAAGCGCAACACGGGCGACGAGCGCCGGCGCACCCACGACATGAACACCAGCAACTGGATTCCCGACCTGTTCATGAAGCGCGTCGACGCGAACCAGGAATGGACGCTGTTCAGCCCCAGCGACGTGCCCGACCTTCACCACCTCTACGGCGCCGCGTTCGAGAAACGCTACCTGGAATACGAGAAGATGGTCGCCGAAGGCAAGCTCACGTTCTTCCGGAAGATCGAGGCGCTGAAACTGTGGCGCAAGATGCTCACCCGGCTGTTCGAGACAGGCCACCCGTGGATCACGTTCAAGGACCCCTGCAACATCCGTTCGCCCCAGGACCACGTCGGGGTCGTCCACAACTCGAACCTCTGCACCGAGATTACGCTCAACAACAGCGCCGACGAGACCGCCGTGTGCAACCTGGGCTCGATCAACCTCGCCAAGTTCATCGCCCCCGACAAGAACGGCGTCAGCAAGCTCGACGAGGCGAAGGTCGCCCACACGCTGAAGATCGGGATGCGGATGCTCGACAACGTCGTCGACATCAATTTCTACCCCACCATCGAGGCGTCGAACTCGAACTTCCGCCACCGGCCCGTCGGTCTGGGCCTCATGGGCTTCCAGGACGCGTTGTTCCAGCTGCGCTACCCGTTTGAGTCGAAAGAAGCCATGGAGTTCGCCGACCGCTCGATGGAGCTCATCGCCTACCACACGATTTTGGGCAGCGTCGAGCTGGCCAAGGAAAAAGGCGCCTACGAAACGTTCAAAGGCAGCAAATGGGACCGGGGCATCCTCCCCCACGACACCGTCGACCTGCTCGAGAAGGAACGCGGCGTCCCCATCGTCCTGGACCGGTCCACCACCCTCGACTGGGACCACGTGCGCGCCGAGATCAAGAAGCACGGCATGCGCAACAGCAACACCATGGCCATCGCCCCCACCGCCACGATCAGCAACATCGCCGACAGCTACCCATGCATCGAGCCGATCTACAAGAACATCTACGTGAAGGCCAACATGTCGGGCGAGTTCACGATCGTGAACGCCTACCTCGTCGACGACCTCAAGAAGGCCGGCCTGTGGAGCCCCGAGATGCTCGACAAGCTCAAGTACTACGACGGCAACCTGAGCCTCATCCCCGAGATCCCCCAGGACCTCAAGGACCTCCACAAGGAGGCCTTCGAGATCGACCCCCTGTACCTGCTCGAGATGACCGCCCGGCGCGGCAAGTGGATCGACCAGAGTCAGAGCCACAACGTGTTCAACAAGGGCACCAGCGGCAAGGTTCTGGAACAGATCTACATGCACGCCTGGAAGCTGGGACTGAAGACCACCTACTACCTGCGGTCGCTGGCCGCCAGCCAGATCGAGAAGAGCACCCTCGACGCCGGCAAGTTCGGGTTCACCCAGAAGCGCGTCTACCAGACCGAGGAGCAGAAGGTCGAGAACCCCGAGCCCGGCGCCCAGAAGGAGCTTCCCCTGTTCCCGAAGATCGCCGTCCAGGAGTTCGACACCGGCGCGGTCGACGCGAACGGCGTGAAGCTTTGCAAGATTGAGGACCCGGACTGCGAGGCGTGCCAGTGAACCGTGCGGTGCACGGTTCGCACCCGTAGTCAGGCGGGCGACGGCACGCCGGTGGCTGGCTTCGGCCAGCCAGACTGCGGTGGTTGTCGTTCGGGCTCTGACGTCGCCTCGGAGCGTTCTCCGTCCTCGCGTGCTTCCAGCACGCTCCGGGCGTCGCTTCACCCGCTCGCCTGGGCCAAACCGACGATCTCCGGCGACCTTGGCAGTGCGGGTTGCTGACGGAGACCTTTCTTAGGGTGCGTCTTCGTGGGCCTCGATCGCTTCCTGAGCCCGGAGCACGACGGCCCCGGCGAGGTCGGCGTTGCCGAGGATGCGACAGTCTCGGCCGAGGCCCAGCACGACCAGCTCGGCGTAGAGCGACGAGTCGAGGCCCACTTCCGCGGTCACCCATCCGGGCCGATCTTCGCAGGGCCCCTTCACTTCGACCCGCCCCGGGGCGATGGAACGCAGAAAGCGGACCTGCGCTTCGGGCAGGGCCAACGCAAACCGAAAGGCAGAAAACTCGGCGGCGAATTCCTTGGCGTGGAGAGGCCACCAGTCGCTCAGATCGAACGCCGGGTCGCGCCGAAAGGGGGTGGTCTTCCGGGCGTCCCAAAAACGCGACACCCGATAGGTGCGCCACTCGCGTTCCCGGCGGCCGATGAAGTACCAGAGTCCGGCCTTCGCAGCCAGGCCGTAGGCTTCCAGGCGCACGGGTTTACGGCTTCCGTCCCAGCCTTGGTACTCCCCTTCCACGAGGCGGTCCTCCCACACGGCGGCCTGGAGGGTCTCCAGGTTCGGGTCGGCGGCCTCGTGCCACCACCAACGCGAATCGATCACCAGCCGGCGCCGGACAAAATCGACCCCCGGCTCGAAACGCCGGGGCACCGTGGCCCTGAGCTTGCGCTGGCTTTCACGGAAGGCCTTGCCCCAGCCCAGGTCGTCGAGAAGACGGCCGTCCCCCGAAACCAGCAGGGTGCGCAACTCGTCTTCCTTCATGCCCGTGAGGGTGGTGCGGTAGGCGGGGTCGAGCCAGACGCCGCCGCCGGGCCCTCCTTCGGCGAGGACGGGGATGCCCGAGAAGGACAGCGCCTCCAGGTCGCGTAAAACTGTCCTCCGGCTGACCTGCAACGCGGCGGCCAAGGCCGAAGTCGTCGTCTTTCCTCCGTCCTGCAACGCAAGCACCATCGAAATCAAACGGTCGGCACGCATGGCTTCCTTTTGGGTGACAGAAGCTGTCACCCACGCGGCCTCACTATGCCATCAAGGAGTATCCATGATCCATTCCATCACCCTGCCCGGGGGCGCCCGGGTGCATTCTGAAGTCGAGGGAACCGGCGAGCCCGTGGTCTTCCTCCACGCCGATTTCGTCGACGCCCGCATGTGGCTCGAGGTTCGAGCCGAACTGGCCCCCCGCTTCCAGGTCGTCGTGTACGACAAGGTGGGCTTCGGCCGTTCCGAACCGGCGAGGGGCCCGCAATGCCGCCGTCGCGAGCTGGGCCAGGTGCTCGACGCCCTGTCCCTCGACGCGGCGCACCTGGTCGGGTGTTCCAACGGAGGGCTCCAGGCGCTCGACTTCGCCCTCGAGTTCCCTTCGCGGGTGCGGTCGCTGACGCTGATCAACGCCTCGCCTTCGGGCTGGCAACCCCAGGGCGAGATCCCGGCTCCCCTACTGGCCCTGTTCGAAGCGTTCCAGCGGGGGGACACGGTGGCAGCCTCCGAGCTTGCGCTTCAGATTTGGTTCGACGGCCCGGAGCGTGCGGCCGCGGCCCTCTCCCCGGCCTTGAAGGAGCGGCGAGACCGGGCCGGCGTCATGAACCGCATCGTCGTCGACCGGGGCACGTTCTTTGTGGCCGACGCGAACCCCGAGGCGCCGCTGTCCCCGCCGGCCCTGGGGCGCCTGGGCGAGGTCTCGATGCCCACCTTGGTGGTGGACGGCCAGGGCGACTGGCCCGAGAACCGCCGGGCCAGCCGGTGTCTGGCCGAAGGGATACCCGGCACTCGGCTGGTCGAGGTGGAGGGAGCCCACGTGCCGCCGATGGAGGATCCCCGAGGGTTCGCGGCCTTGTGGGAGGGGTTTGTGCAGGACGCGGTTCCGTAGACAAGGCGAGGGGGGGGCCCGCAACGCCTCGCCTTTCTGCTTGACCCCGGACCCAGGCCGATCCACAATGCCCCATGGCCGACCAGTCTGTAGACAAGAAAGCGCTGACCGAGACCGATATCCGGTCCAAGTTCATCACCCCGGCCATCGTGGGACCCTCGGGGACGAAATGGGACCTGATGTCGCAGATTCGGGAAGAGTACTTTTTCACCAAGGGGCGGATCGTCGTTCGGGGAAAGGTTGTCACCCGGGGCGAAGCCAAGAAGGTCGACTATCTGCTTCTCTACCAGCCCAACCTACCCCTGGCGATTGTCGAGGCGAAGGACAACAATCAAGGCGTCGGCGCGGGGATGCAGCAGGCCTTGGAATACGCCGAGGCCCTGGACGTTCCGTTTGTCTACAGTTCCAACGGCGACGCGTTCTTGGAACACGACCGAACGGCCACCACCGGAGCCGTCGAACGGGTCATTCCCCTGGATGCTTTTCCGAGCGCAGAAGAACTTTGGGAACGGTACCAGCGGTCCCAAGGCAAGACGCCGGATCAGACCAACGTCAGCCTTCAGAATTATCACGATGGCGGAAGCGGCAGGGAGCCCCGGTACTACCAGCGCGTGGCAGTCAACCGCACCGTCGAAGCCATCGCCCGGGGACAGAACCGCATTCTGCTCGTCATGGCGACAGGAACCGGAAAGACCTTTACGGCGTTCCAGATCATCTGGCGGTTATGGAAGGCCGGGGCCAAGAAGCGCATCCTGTTCTTGGTCGACCGGAACATCTTGGCCGACCAGACGAAGATCAACGACTTCAAGCCTTTCGGTACGGCCATGACCAAGGTCACCAACCGGACCATCGACAAGGCCTTCGAGATCTACCTGTGCCTGTACCAGGCCGTCACAGGGACCGAGGACGAGAGGAACATCTATAAGCAGTTCTCGCCCGACTTCTTCGATCTTGTCGTGGTCGACGAATGCCACCGGGGGAGCGCGGCCGACGACGCGTCGTGGCGGCAGGTGCTCGAATACTTCGGCTCGGCCACGCAGATCGGCCTGACAGCCACCCCCAAGGAAACCAAGGAAGTCTCGAACATCCACTACTTCGGCGAACCGCTCTACATCTACAGCCTGAAGCAGGGCATCGAAGACGGATTTCTCGCCCCGTACAAAGTGATCCGGGTGGGGCTCGACAAGGACCTGGGCGGGTGGCGTCCGTCCCTGGGCAAGGTGGACGACTACGGCCAGGTCATCGAGGATCGGGAGTACAACCTGAAGGACTTCGACCGCAACCTCGTCCTGAACCGAAGGACCGAAGCGGTGGCAGCGCGGATCACCGAGTTCCTGAAGTCTGAGGGGGACCGGTATGCCAAGACCATCGTGTTCTGCGAAAACATCGACCACGCCGAGAGGATGCGCCAGGCGCTGGTGAACGCGAACGCGGACCTCGCGGCGGCCAACCCCAAGTACGTGATGCGGATCACCGGCGACAACCCCGTGGGAAAGGCCCAGCTCGACAACTTCATCGACCCCGAAAAGCCCTACCCGGTGCTCGTCACGACCTCGAAGCTGATGACCACAGGCGTCGACGCCCAGACCTGCAAGCTGATCGTCCTCGACAGGTCGGTGGGGTCGATCACCGAGTTCAAGCAGATCATCGGCCGGGGCACCCGGATCAACGAAGACTACGGCAAGCAGTACTTCACCATCCTCGACTTTCGAAAGGCCACGGTCCACTTCGCCGACCCCGACTTCGACGGCCCTCCCCTTCTCGTTTACGACCCCGAAGACGGCTCGGGGTCGGTAGAGGAGCCCGGAGAAGACGCTGGGGGTGTTCCCGACGCGTCCTTCGACGTGCCCGGCGGCAGGCCCACCCGGTATGTGGTCAGCGACGTTCCCGTCCAGGTGATCTTGGAACAAGTGCAGTACCTGGGCCCCGACGGCCGGCTCATCGCCGAATCGCTGAAGGACTACAGCAAGAAGAATGTGCTCCGGACCTACCAGTCCCTCGACAGTTTCTTGACAGCCTGGAACGAGGCCGACCGCAAACAGGCCCTCCTCGATGAACTCCAGACCCAGGGCGTGTTTTTCGAGGATCTGGCGAAAGCCGTGGGACCCGAGTACGATGCCTTCGATTTGGTCTGCCATGTGGCCTGGGGGCAGCCTCCCCTGACCCGAAAGGAAAGGGCCGACCGGGTCAAGAAGCGCGACGTGTTCACCCGGTACGGCGTTCAGGCTCGGTCGGTGCTGGCGGCCCTCCTCGACAAGTACGCCGAAGTGGGCATTGGCCCGGTGGAGACCACCGAGATCCTGAAGGTCGCCCCCCTGCCCACCTTCGGAACCCCCGTGGAGATCCTTGGGTATTTTGGGGGTCGGGACGGCTACCTGAAGGCGTTGGACGAGTTGGAGAAGGCCCTTTACGTCGCTTGACGATGCATAGGATCAGGGGTCACTATGCATAAGGAGGCCAGAACGATGCGAACCACCCTGGACATTCCCGAGGCGCTAATGGACGAGGCGATGGCCCTGACCCACAGCGCCACCAAGACCGACCTGATCAAGAAGGCCTTGGAAGATGTGATCCAAAAAGAGAAGATCGCGAGGATCAAGGGCTACTTCGGCAAGGTCGACCTCGAGCTCGACCTCGACACCCTGAGGGCTCGCTGATGGTGATGGTCGACACCTCGGTGTGGATCGACTATTTTCGAGGCCGGGCCGAGGCCCGGGTCCTGGATGCCCTGATCGACACCAACCAAGTCTGCACGAACGAGCTGGTGCTGACCGAGTTGGTCCCGGCCCTGGTCCAACGCCGCCAGACCGACCTGGTCGACCTGTTGTTCACCTTGGCCAGGGTTCCCCTTTCCATCGACTGGGCCCAGATCCGGACCCACCAGGGGACGAACCTGAAGAACGGATTCAACCATATTGGCATCCCCGATCTGATCCTGGCCCAAAACTGCCTACAGAATGACCTGACCCTCCTGACCCAGGACAAGCACTTTGCCTCGTTGGCCCGGTCTCTCCCCCTGAGCGTCCACAGTTACTAGTCAAAGGAAAACCCATGGCCCCCGTCAGCAACATTGTGAAGAGCATTCAGGACATCATGCGCAAGGACGCCGGCACTTACGGCGACGCCCAGAGGCTGGAACAGCTGGGGTGGATGTTCTTCCTCAAGATTTTCGACGACCGGGAGAAGGAGCTGTCGGCGTTGAAGGCCGACTACCGGTCCCCGTTGCCGGGCCATCTGCGCTGGTCGGCCTGGGCCACCGACGCCGAGGGCCTGACCGGCGCCGGGTTGCTGGCCTTCGTCAACGACACCCTCCTGCCCAACCTGCAAGACCTGACCACGGGCACCAACCCGCTGCTCCGGCTCATCCACATGACCTTTCAAGACGCGAACAACTACATGAAGAACGGCACGTTGATGCGTCAGGTCATCAACAAGATCAACGAGATCAACTTCAACGCCAGCGACGACAGGCACACCTTTGGCGACATCTACGAAAAGATCCTCAAGGACCTGCAGTCGGCCGGGAACGCCGGAGAGTTCTACACGCCCCGGGCGGTCACCCAGTTCATCGTCGACCAGGTGAATCCAAGGCTGGGCGAAAAGATCCTCGACCCGGCGTGCGGCACCGGGGGCTTCTTGACGTGCACCCTCGACCACCTGAGGGAGCAGGTCAAAACCGACGCCGACGAGCGCAGCGTCCAGGCCAGCGTCCACGGCATTGAGAAGAAGCACCTTCCCCATGTGCTTTGCATGACCAACCTTCTTCTCCACGGGGTGGATGTGCCTTCGAACATCCTCCACGACAACACCCTGGCCCGGCCGCTCCGCGATTGGGGTCCCCAAGACCGCTACGACGCCATCGTCACGAACCCCCCGTTCGGGGGCATGGAGGAAGACGGCATCGAGTCGAACTACCCCGCCGAGTTCCGCACCCGGGAGACCGCCGACCTGTTCCTGGTGCTCATCATGAAAATCCTTAAGGCCGGGGGCCGCGCCGGGCTGGTTTTGCCCGACGGTACTCTTTTTGGCGAAGGAGTGAAGACCCGAATCAAGCAGGAACTGCTGACCGAGTGCAACCTGCACACCATCGTCCGGCTACCCAACGGCGTGTTCAGCCCCTACACCGGCATCCGGACCAACTTGCTGTTCTTTACCAAGGGCCAGCCCACCACCGAGGTGTGGTACTACGAGCACCCCTACCCTGCGGGGGCCAAGAGCTACAACAAGACCAAGCCCATCCGCATCGAGGAGTTCGACGCCGAGAAGGCCTGGTGGACGAACCGGGTGGAGGGCGAGCAGGCCTGGCGGGTGGGCATCGAGACGATCAAGGCCGGCGGCTACAACCTCGACCTGAAGAACCCCAACCGCCCCGAAGAAGGGCCGGGGGACGTGGACCACCTGCTGCCCGAGTACGAGAAGCTGCTGGGGCAGATTGCCCAGACGAGGAACGCGCTGAAGGCTGAGTTGCAGAAAGCGCTGACCCGGGGGAATGCCCCATGACGCTGGAGAGGTTCTTCGAGAAGTTCGACGTGTTTGCCGACGTGCCAGGGGCTGTGGGGAAGGTGCGGGAGTTGGTGTTGAAATTGGCGGTGCGGGGGAAGCTGAATGATTCACCCTTGAGCGCGGGAGTTCCAACTACGATTGAATCAGTGGTCAAGTTGATTTCGGGCCAACATCAGCTAGCTGATGAGCAAAATCAGGATCGAAAGGGGCTCCCTTATTTGACGGGTCCTGCGGACTTTGGTAGCAAGTATCCAACGGCGTCCCGCTGGACCGAATCACCCAAGGTGACTGCCGAATCGGGAGATATTCTGATTACCGTTAAGGGTGCAGGTGTAGGAAAAACAAACCTCGTTGATGTGGGGCCAGTCGCGATCAGTCGGCAACTCATGGCGATTCGGGTTGTTGGTGCGTCAACAGCTTTCGTCCATCTGGTCCTCCAAAATGCTTCAGACCATTTTCAAGGTGCCATGACAGGAATTGCGATCCCTGGAATTGGAAGAGACGATGTTCTGAGTCTTAAGTTTGTCCTCCCCCCCCTCGCCGAACAGAAGCGCATCGTGGCCAAGGTCGACGAGCTGATGGCACTCTGCGATCGGTGGGAGGTCCAGTTGAAGGACAAGGCCGACCGGAACGCCGACCTGGCCAAAGCGGCTCTTGCCCGGTTCACCGCTGACCCGACCCCCGGGAACCTGGAGTATCTGTTCCACGAGGCATTTTCGGTGGACACCGTCGACCTGCGGAAGACCATCTTGACGCTGGCGGTCCGGGGAAAGCTGGTGGAGCAACAGCGCCAAGACGTCAGTGCTCAGACATTACTGCAAACAATTGAGGAAAGGAAACTTTCACTCTTTTCCAAACTGTATCCGAACCCGGCTGAAGCAAGAACGCAGGCTAAGAAGCACAAAGAACAAAAGATTCCAGCCGATCTACACAGGTTGCCCTTCGGTTGGAGCTGGGCCACGTTGCTTCAAGCCAGCCTCCTGGTGATTGACTGTCACAACAAGACGGCACCTTACAAACCCGCCGGCGTCAGGTTGATTCGGACTACCAATATTCGAAATGGTGTCATCAATTCTCTTGACCCGAAATATGTGGACGAGACCACGTATCTGCGTTGGAGTGCGCGTTGTTTCCCAGAGCCTGGTGACCTTCTCATTACCCGAGAGGCCCCAATGGGAGAAGCCTGTATCATTCCGAATGGAATGAGGATCTGCCTCGGGCAACGTGTCATGCTGATCCGTCTTGTGGAGCAAACTGTTGATCGAGACTTCCTCCTGCTATCGCTGATGGAGCCCGGATTGATGGACAGGGTCCAGGACAAGCCTGTCGGAGCAACCGTGAAACACCTGCGCGTAGGCGGTGTAGAAACACTTCTTGTCCCCCTCCCTCCTCTAGCCGAGCAGAAGCGCATCGTCGCCAAAGTCGACGAGCTGATGGCCCTGGTCGACCAACTCGAAGCCCTGCAGACCGAGGCCCGGAACCGGGGAGTCCAACTGTTGGAAGCCGCCGTCGAGGCCGTCTTGAACGCCCCGACGGAGGATGTGCCACGCGACAAGGTACCAAAAAAGCTGGCCCGGGCGGTGCTGTCGGCCGAGATTGTCCACCGGCTGCACGCCGAACCCACGTTCGGCAGGGTCAAACACCAGAAACTGCTGTTCCTCTGCGAACACGCGGCCCGGTTGCCCGAAATCGAGGGGAACTACCATCGCGATGTGGCTGGCCCCCTCGACAACGATCTGCTGTACGCCAACGAGGCCGAGCTGGAAGCCCAGGGCTGGTACTCCAAGGAAGCTAGGGAAAGCAGCAAGGGGCATCGGTATCACCCCCTGGCGGGGGCGGGCGGGCACCGGGCGGTGTTCCACCAGCTGTGGGCGGGCCGCCGGGAAATCATCGACAGGCTCATCGACACGTTGCATTTTTGGGACACGGAGAAGTGCGAGTTGCTGGCCACCCTGTTTGCCGCCTGGAACGACCTTATCCTTTGGGGTCGACCGGTCACCGACGATGTCATTCTGGTCGAGGTGCTGGAACGGTGGAACGCCTCGAAGACGAGGTTCTCGCGAGAGCGGTGGTTGGCGATGCTGGGGTGGATGAAAGCCGAGGGGTGGGTGCCAACGGGGTTTGGTCGGCCGACGGATGGGGAGGGGTTGGGACTCTAAACTGTATCCAACCCCACCGGCGCGATCGCCTTCTCGGGCCCCTCCGGTAAGCTTCGGAAGTCCTTCTCCCATTTCTTGTAGGCGCGAAGGATGGGCACGTTGATGTCATCCTCCGAGAGACACCGAACATTGTTGATAAAAATGCCGGGGACGCTGAGGAGGGTCTCGAACGAGACCTCCCAGTCCGACTGAGCCTTCTGATACGGCAGTTTGGGAAAACCCAGGATCACGTCGAGAACGTAGCTGTCCCCGGGTTCCAGCTCGGCGTCGGTGTTGAGTTGGAACAACACGAAGGAGACGTCGTCGGCTTTCTTTTCCCAACGGAGGATCGCGTCGCTGGCGACGCTGAGCCGCGCGTTGAACGCATCGGGAAAGGCAGGCCTCAGATAGCGCCTTGCGAGCCATCGCAATACAACATTCAGCTCTGTGCTCGGCCAGGACAATTGAGAGTCCCGGGAACACGATTCCAAGAGGTTCTTGGGAACTTTGATTTTGCGGTGGATGCTCAGTCTGAAACAGGGGACGCCAACCGCCAGGTCCAGGACCCTCGGGTTCCGTCCCAGCGTGAAATTGCCATCCACGTGGCGGATCGACTCGGTGACAAGGAACTCGACCCAGGGCTCCTTCGAAGCGGGGGCCACCAAATCACAGTCCTGGGTGATCAAGAGAAGGCCACAAGGGACCAGCGAGAGCTCGACTCCCCGATCCAGGTTGGCCTCGATCAACCGGGATGCGGGTTCACCGACGAGGAAATCACCCTGCCGCCAGCTTCCTATCCGGGTCACGCTGCCGTTCCTCTACCCCTCGGTACCGAGGGAGGTGAGGTGGTCGTCCAGCGTCCTTTCGCCCTCGGAAGAATCGGTAAGCGCGGACACCGCCCCCACCCGTTGCTTTCTGGTTTGAGTCTGGCCCCAGAGCTCCCCGATCATTGAGGTCAGTTCGCGTTCATCCCAATCGGACTTCATCAAGGCGAGGTTCAGGGGTTCCAGGTATCCGTGGAACAACGGAGTCTGGCCGTCCCATCGAATTTTGTTCACCACCCGCCCGAGCATCGCGAAACGGTCAAGTTGAGGTTTCTGGGGTTCGCTTTTTCCAGAAATCCAGGCGTAGAGGGCAGGGCGGGAAACACCAAACACTTTCGCCAAGTCGCTCTTGTTCAGCCCGAGGAAAGAAACCAAATCACGGATCTGCTCCTGAGGAGAATCGAGCAAGCGGCCAAAGAACCGGCTTGAGGTGGGCACTTGATAGCCGTTGGTCTGATCGGCGTAGCTGAGCTTCTTCTGTCCACCGTTCGTCCAAGAATCAAAGGGGCTCACGGGTGAGTTGTAGATTACGGTCATGTCCAAGCCTCCACGGCGTAGGGGGTCAAGACACTCTCGTGCAGTGCCTCGATAATATCGTCGTGCATCGCGAAATAGAGGGTCTCTATCTTCTCCAGGTCGACAGAAATGGGAATCGGCGGTACGAGAAAATGATCCAGATCGACCAGAGTGGTGGTCGTGGAATTCGCAGCCCGTTCCACCGGGGGCGCGAAAGGAACCAGGTCGGGCGGCAAAGTGGAACCTTCTGTGTTTTGGCTCATGCGCACGACCAAAGTCCCGGGGGTGTCGAACCCAGGAAGAACGGTAGCCACCTGGGTCGCCGTCGAATGCAGAGCCTTCCGTTTGGTCGATGGAAGCGTCATCCCGTGGAAAGGCTCCCGAAGGTAGTCCTTCCAGGTTTCTCCAGCGTTCATCAGTCTGACCCAATCGACATACCGAAGCCCAAACCGGGTCGCCACCCCATTGCGTTCCAGTTCGGTCGTCGTCAGAACGATTTTCAAGACGGCCCGATAGCGATCCCAAAACGTCTCGAATCGATCATAGGCACTGCACTGAAAGAGCACTTGCTCCGAATCGACAAGCACACTCTCGGTCTGGGTTGCCGAGTCGAATCTCCACTGAAGCGATGACGTTTCTTGAACCCCTTCGGGTCCGACCTGGATGCTTTTCCCTTCCCATTGCGAATACAGGGGAAATCCAACCTTCCTCAGCTGGTCCTGAATGCTCGGAATGTAGTCCTTGATCCCCACCAGGGGAGAGAACCGCAACTGTACCAAAACCAAGACCAAGGGCTTCTTGGTCAAACTTTGATACCGGCATTTTCGAGTGGCCACAGCGCCCCCTTTCCTGTCCATCACTTTACACCACACTTTACAAACCAGCAACGCACAAAGTGGTTACAACCCACCCCCTCTCCCCACACCCTCCCGCAGTCTCCCGACACCCGGCCCCGGTGTTCGAACACCCTCTGAGGGTCTCCCGAGACCCGCGATGGGTCTTCCGACACCAACGCCCGGTGTAGGGACACCCATCCGGGGTGTCCGGAGACCCTGAATCGGTGTCCCGACACCCGAGGAGGGTCTGAGGACACCTTCCGGCAGTGTTCGTACACCCCCTCGAGGTCTACCGACACCCTGCCCGGGTCTTCGAAGACCCTCCAGGGGTCTTCTTTGGCACCTTTATTAACCTGAATTAATCTTTTCCTTGCCAGACTGACCAAGACCATCCAGAATATAGATGATTTCACCCGATTTCGTATGAAATTGGGAATTCTTTGAGGAGGTACACCATGGCTGTTCAAAATCTGGTTTCGTCGTCCATCGCGGCCGAGACCAAAGAGGAGATCTTGAAGCTGGTCGCTCAGATCAAGGGGAAGCTCGACTTCCTGTTGACGCTCCAGGTCGACGAGCGTAACGGTTTGCTGAAGGCGGGAAAGGAACTCATCCCGTTTCTTGATCTTTGCCATACCGTGACAAAGTCCCATCCCGAGATCTTGTCGGGGGTGTTCGATGCACAAGAGTTTGACCGGGACTACCAGTTGTCCAAGGACCTGGGGGTGATCGCCGACGCCATCCGCGAACTGAACGAGGCCGTGAACCACACGCTCACCGCCGCCCGGAGCGACGCCCTGGTCGCGGGGCTCGACGTCTACTCGGCCTCGAAACTCAACCGCGACAGGATTCCAGGCCTGGGTGGGGTGGTCGATACCATGGGACAGTATTTCTGGAAACCGTCCCGGACAGCGGCCAAACTCACGAAGTAGCCCGATCGGTCGCTGACCAAACTCACCCCCGGAAGGGCCGTCGCGGCGTTTCCGGGGGTGTTTTTGTGGCTTCCCTACACCAAAACCCGTCGGCGTTCGTCGATACAATGGAAACCATGAGCGACCTGCCGTCCCCCGACCCATCCGAACAGCTCGACCTCGCCTACCAGAAGGAGGGTCCCCGGTTGCTGGCTCGGATGCGCCACGCGGGGCGGACGCTCCAGGAGGCCGAGGACGCGGTCCACGACGTGTTCGCCGAGGCGTGGACGCTGCTCCCGTTCGCGGGGATCCGCAACGTCTCAGCGTGGATCAACGCGCTGTTCACCCGGCGCCGGATCGACGGGTGGCGGAAGGACCAGCGGCGCCGTGTCCTGCAGACCGACCTGGCCGAAGAAACCTGGCGCGAGGTCATCGCCGACACGGGCCTGGACCCCCTCGACGCGTTCGTTCGCGACAACCTGGTCGACGCGCTGAACGACGCGATCCGGGCGCTGCCGGCGGCCCAGCGCCGGGTCGTCGAGGCCCAGGTGTTCGGCGGCCTGACGTTCCGCCAGATCGCCGAGCTTACGGGCGAAGGCATCGACACGCTGACGGCGCGCAAGCGGTACGCGATCAAGAACCTGTCACGGGCGCTTCGGCACTGGATAGAAGAATGAAACGAAGTTCGCAGGAGGTGTGGGATGTCTGAGAAGAAATGCGGGAGTGGTATGGGCTGGTGGGACGATCGGAGCCTGGCCGGCAAGGTGGGCATCGGCCTCGGACTGGCGGTCCTGGGGGTCGGGCTGTTTTTCTTGTACGGTTGGCTGGTGATGTCGCTGTGGAACTGGTTGATGCCCGACCTGTTCGGTCTCAAGACCATGGGCTTCTGGCAGGCGGTGGGGCTTCCGTTCTTGATCATGCTGCTGTTCATGGGGGTGGGGTCGAACAACAGCGACCGCAAGGACCGCAAACGCAAGAGAGAACTGCGCCGGTCGATGCAGCCCGATTCCGAGGGAGGCCAACCGTGACCGCCACGGCGCTTTCGCCGAACCACACCTCCCGGATCGCCGGGTTCTGGTACCTGGGGCTGGCGGTCTTCGCATCGGTCGGCATGTTGCTGGCCGACGCACGGTTCGTCGTCCCCGGCGACGCGGCGGCCACGGCGGCGGCCATCCGGGGCGACGGGTTGCTCTACCGCCTGGGCATCGCCAGCGCCCTGGTCGGCCAGGGGTGCTTCGTGTTCGTGGGCCTGGCCTTTGGCAGGCTGTTTCGCCCGGTGGACGAGTCCCTGGCCCGGGCCCTGGTGACGCTGGTGGTGGTGGCGGTCCCCATCGCGTTTCTGAACGAGGTGTTCCGCTTCGCCCCCGTGGTCCTGCTCGGGGAGCCGTCTCTCCCGGGGTTTGAGCCCGCCCAGCTCCAGGCGCTGGCGCTGTTCTTTCTGAAGCTGCACGAAGAAGGCATCCTGATCGTGTCGGTGTTCTGGGGGTTGTGGCTGCTCCCCCTGGGGATCCTGACCTGGAAGTCGGGGTTCTTCCCGAGGGTGTTCGGGGCGCTCCTGCTGGTCAACGGCGTCAGCTACGTCGTCGACAGCTTCGTCGGCCTGGTCGTCCCCGACGTTCACAGGGCCATCGCCCCGGTCATGGGGGTGTTGCTGGCCATCGGTGAGATTCCCTTCCTACTGTGGTTGCTCGTCCGGGGTGCCCGGGTGTTTGTGTCGAAGTCCGTCCCGGGCTAGACTCTCGGGATGGCAGACACCCCTTCCCGCTGGCATCGCATCCTTCAAGAACCCCGGGGGCTGGTCCTCGGGGTTTGCGTTTTGTGGCTGGGGCTCCAGGCCTCGGCGGTGAATCCCCTGTTGCCCATCCTGATCAGCCACTTTGGTGGCCTGGACAAGGGCCAGGTCGTGGTGTTCTTCGTGATCAGCACCCTGGCCGGGATGGTCTGGAACCTGGCCACCGGGCACCTCTCCGACGGCAGGGTTCCTCGGTCGGCCATCGTTCTGGTCGGGGGACTGGTGGCGGCGGCGGG
>JGI26470J50227_1000097_pt1 | contig 39833 bp, 60 predicted proteins | sample FreactTroBogLake_FD_50227 | JGI IMG/M metagenome (IMG submission 50227)
GACTGTAAAGCGACGCAAATTCTCAAAACTAGCGACGCAAAACCTTGAAATGGCTTTGAAGGGCCTGAAATTTCAGGTTTATGCGTCGTTTTTGTAAAGATGCGTCGTTTACGTGCCCAGCGGGTAGGAGGGACAAACTGGGAGTGCCTGGGTGGGGTCGCCAGATTGTGCACCAATGATAGAGCGCAATGCATGGCGGTAGGTTTGCCACGGCGGTGGAACCGGGGTATTTGCAGAAACACACCGTATCACCGTGATGTCAGACTTATCTAACAATGCCTGGGCCTGGGCCTGATACGCGGCCCACTGAGCAGCTGCCGCGGGAGGGGGCGCTGCGGCCGCGATTGGGGCCGCACCAGACCAATCGATAACCTGGCCACTTGCCTGGGCTGACTTCAGCGCCAAATACGCCGATTCATCGATAACCGTGGCGTCAGCGGGCAATGCACAGCGAGGGTTGGGCAATTCAATTAATGGCGGTTGCACCGTCCAGTCATCTACTAAAGGCGCTTGCGCATCCATGTCTGGCTGTTCGACCCCTTCAACGACTTTTGAAGGGCGACGCCAAGTCGGCGACGGAACCTTAGGCCGGACCCATGTAGGGTCGGTCCCATAAATGCTCTTGGAGAATGCCGGGTGCGCGCCATTGTCGTCATCGTAGAACGCTTGGTTGAGCTTTGAAAAATAAATAGTCATGATGTTTAGATCCCCATAATCCATGCACCCCAGGCAGTCCCGGCATACCCGGAGCCTGGTGATTTGCCATACGCCTTAATAGTCGAAAGGCTCGCGCCGTTCCGCTGCCAGCCAAGTGAATTGCAGCCGACTCCGAAGTCCATGCCAACTGCACCAAAAATCATCGACGTGAACGTTTGAGGCAATGAAACGACGTCACCGTTCCCGGTTGGGAGTGCTTGACTTAGCCACTGCAGGATCAGGCCAGACTGCTTGTCTAAATAGCACCAGTCATTCGCTGTGTATGTGTGCCCAGGACGGGTACTCAGCAATGCGCCAAGTTCAGCTTGAACCCAGGCAGTATTTGGGATGCGCAGCGAGTTATCTCCCAACGCTGGAGTCTGCGGCAAGATCCAGGTCTTGCCGCTATCGCCTGTCAGCGTCGGATTTCCCCCTCCATCACTCCAACCGGCATACCCTGTGCGCGCCCCAGTTGGGTCGATAAATTGAACTAAGCCGGAGTTAAGATTGGTGCCTGGCACGAGCCAAGCTTGCCCGTTACCCGCCCCATTTTCGGCTGCAATCGGACCCAAGCCGATCGACGTAAATCCGTATGGCCCAATAGACGAAACGCCACCGCCTTGAACCGTCAAATTGCCTGTCACAGTTCCGCCACTGAGGGCAAGAAATTTTCCTAACAACGCGCTGATAATTTGGTTGTTTAAGGTTGGATCAAGAGCTATTCCCAGCCCCTCTAGTATGTTGGCAAGCTCCTCCTGGACTGAGTTCAGCCAAGCATAAGAGAACTGGGTCGCCAATGCACCAGTTACTGGGTTTCCAGGTTGCCACCCAGATTTGCCGGGGCCAAATAAATTTGGAGCGGCATTTGGTGTCGATATTCGTTGCATAAAATCTCCTAGGAAGTGTAGGTAATTAGGGCGTTTGTGTGGGCAGGCTTGGCGCGATTTATGGCACAGGTAAGTGCCTCGTCGCCCCAGGTTCTTAGCGAGTCAGAGCAAAGTGAATTGCAGTCGGCTACGTGGATATCTGCGGCGGCCGCCACATTCAAAGACCAGACGTACACCCAGTCCTGGGAAAACACCAAAGCATCGCAACTTGAAACGCATGTCGCGGGAGCGAACTCGGTAATAGTCGCGCCCGCATAGCCGTATCGAGCAGCCAAAGCGACCATCGAATTAATCGATAAATCACCCACGCCTTGAATCGCTACCATCAAGTCGGCGCGACGCCTATTTATGGTGCTGTTCTCTCCGGCGCACGGGTCTGGAAGGCCGTAGTTGCGCTCCCAATCGGGAAGGCTATTTATGGCCTGTGCGGGATCATGCTCATCGAGTATCTCAGTGGCCGAGTCTTCAGCAGGGCCAAGCACTGCTGCGACGGCATGGGCTTGCACCAACTGATTCGGTCCGCTGGGGTCATACGCCTCTGGCGGCAAAGAAGCCAAGTACGCATCTTGATAGTTTGAGGCGGTTGTCATGACGTGACGCTCAGCACGCCTAGCGTGATGATTTGCAGGTTATTGATATCAACTGTCGCGGTGACATTAGCCACTGGAGACGCGAGGATCACATCTATTACCCCTGGCACGCCAAGAATTGCACTGATTAATGCATTTCTGATCAATGTGTCCCCTGGGCCGAGTGAGGAAAACAGCGCACCAATTGCCGTTTCTACCTGTGCCACAACCGTAGTGGCAACCGCGCCAGATGCAATGGATAAAGCGGCGCTTACGCCAACCGGGACAGCAGTGGGAATGAGCGCAACCGCCCCAGCCCCATTTAACATTCCGACCGGACGAACTGCATCTATCGCGGCCTGAACCGCCGCGACCAAAGTTGCCGACGGAAGGCCAGCGCTGGGCATCGGTACCACGTCGACGGTACCGGCACCTCGACGCAGCGGAAACACGAGCGCACGACTGACTCCTGGAACCGCAAGAGCCCAACGGCGGTAGTCGGCGGCATTGCCTCCTCGAGGAAGCTCCGAAAGCAGATCCAACAGGCGGCTTCGCAGTTCGTCATAGGACTCGGAATCGGAGCCGCCTGTCATCGACGCAACGGAGACGCCGTTGACGCCGTCAGGAGCCGCGCTGAGCGCTCCTGGCGAGGCTATAGAGATGTTCCCCGCAGCACCTGCCACGATGGCCTGAGATTCGATCTGAACCGTGCCATCTGCTCCAACTGGCGTGGCCACAGTCGTCGCGTAGGACTGCTGATTGACCGTGAATTGAGTTCCGACGGGAATGTTGGTACCGGCCACGCCAATGAACTGTGCCAAGCCGCTCGCGAACGACGCTGGCTTGAGCGTGAGTCCCCGTTGGTTGGCAATTTTTTCCATGATGTCGTCGTCGGCGAGGTCTGCGAACGCTTGTCGCCACACCCACGTTTGGTGCGAGTACAGCCCCTCCACACAAGCAGCGATCGCGGAAGCCCTCACATAGTGATCTGAGTCTTCGCCAACGTCGGCGTCGGGTTGCATGTTGAGGATATCCGCCAAGTACTTATCGCGAATTGCCTCAAATTCTGGAGTCATAATTGGCATTTCAAGCCACCTTCACGGGAAATTTAAAGACGCTTTGCTGACCAATGGCATCCACCACTGTGATTAGCAGCATCAACCACCCAGTTGCGTCGCCTTGGAATTCCATGTCCGCCGCCACATCAATCGATGTTGCGCGGCCAGCATCCAATATGGGCTGAAGCGCAGTGCGGGCATATTGAATCGCAGCCGTGGTGGTTGCAGGAAGTGCTTTGGCCTTGCGCAGCTCGTAAAGCCGTGAACCAATCGCTGGGTTGGCCCAATACGACCCGAGAGGCGTCATTAGACGCAGATACAGGGCGTTGGCGAGCCCAGTCGAGCCTGGCGCCAATACCAATGCACCCGAGGCATCAACCTCGTAGTCGCGTGTAATTGGGTTAATCCAGGCGTCCAAGCATCACTCCATTTTCTGATTGGGCTTATCGGTGGTAGGTCCGGTTACAGGGTGGTCATGATCGTCATACGTCTGTCGTATGGAGTGCATTGACTTCGGCGACCCGGAAGCGCCGTCTGACACGTCCTTCAAGGAAGTTATCGATCCATCTACGTTTAAGTCGCCAGTGATATGAACTTGCGGGCAATCGAGCGTGACCTTGGTGCGAGCCTTCACGTACGCCTCGCCGGACTTCTTCAAGTAAAAAACGTCGCCCCACTGGTTGTACAAGGCTGCTTCACCTACCTCCGAGACCTGAAATCGGTATTCAACATGCTCGCACGCGACGATAACCAACGCGCTGGTGCGCCCACCCAAGGGAATGCCAATGCCCTGGAATCCATCAGGAGGGGCCGATACAAATCCGAATTGCTGAAACAGCTCGACGGCGGGTATTTGCTCGCCAACCAGCCCCTGCACTTGGACCACTTGGACTGGCGCGCCAACATTGACTTGCGCCCCGAATAAGCGAAACGGTTGCCGAACCGCTGCAATAGCTCTGTCGATGTGCTTTTTAAGTTCAGCGATCATTGCACGTCCACAATTCTGAGAGGCCCAATATTCTTACCACGGCGACGACGGCGATGGTGAGGCAACGCATCTAGCACCCATGCGCCGTCCTCGACTAGTCGAAGGTGCGTCGTTTGACCCTCCGATTTGTTTCCCATCAGGCGACGGCCCATGAGGAAATAAACGGCGTCGATTCCGTGCGGCTCGCTCACAACCTTCACGCGCTGGCCAGGACGCCACAGAACGCCAGAATCGGCCCTGTGGCCTGGCACCTGGACGATCTGTTCGTAGGACGCCACACGGCCGTCCGAAATGATCTTGCGGGCCAGCGCCCGTGCAATTGTCACGTTGACGGCCTCATGGTTGACAACGACCTTAGGCCGATAAACGCCAACAGAATCGTCACGCACGGTTGCCTTAACCCAAGGGTGACCAGCCGTGTAGCCGGTACCACCCTTTTGCCCAAGGACAGTTACATGGCTGTACCGCTGATGAATCGAGCGCTTTTCTTCCAAGTGATAGACATTGTTCCCTTTGCCATTTTTGCGTATGACCAGCGTGCCTACGGGTTCGGTGTCATAACTTGGGCCGCCTACGACAAGCGTGCCATCGGGCTCAAACCAAGGCCACAGGCCATTGGCCTCTGCCGCGCGGCGCAGCGTTTCCCATGCGGAGTCGCCTGGCTCAACGGAAATCTTGTCGCGCGTGATTTCCATTTCGGTATCAATGCGTATGCGCTTGACGCCGAGAGGGCGCACGATTTTTGCGACGATCTGATCTAGCGTCATTTGCTGGCCCGCGAAGATCGCAGCGGAGCAGTCCAACAGTATTCCGGCCCCGTCGCGGCCCGTCAACTCCAGGCGCTGATGTTCCTTGCCGATGCCGTGACTCACTTCGTCCACCATCGTGGATAGCACCACTTCTTGGCCGATCATGACCTTGGCGATCGCGCCTGGCGCGACGCCCGACGGAACTTCAATCGATCTTTGTTCAATAGAGGCCGTCCACGCATCAGCGGGCTTGAGCAGGTCGGCTTCTATGGAATAGCTCGACCATGTTGTTTGAGACACGCCACCGATTTTGACCTCGACGGTATCAGGCTGCATAGCACACCACCTGATCGCCACGGTTCACGAAAGTGTTTCGGCCAAACGAGTTTAGGCGCTGCAATTGAGGCGCACGGCTTTCGTCGCCGTAGAGCGCATGGGCGACCAAACGCAGATGCCCCGACACTGGCGAAGCTTTTACTACCACAGGAGGAAGTGCTTGCAAAATCGCTCGCGCTGTCTCCTGCGTCGCGTAGGCGGTAGCCGCGAGTGCTGCGGCCAGCGCCTGGCCGTGCTCTCTGTCTAGGCTTGCCCGAGCATCGTTTATGGCAAGCTGAAGTGCGCCCCTGACCTGCCCGGTCACTTGATCGATATCACCTCGTAGCAGTGTCGGGCTTTCGACCTCGCCCTGAAACACGAAAGCCGCTGCCTGGGCCAGCGCGCAAGCACTTGTGGCGTGGACGAAAGTGAGGACGCATGCGGTGTCTGCCTGAATATTCGCGTCGGTGCTGTCTGTCTCAATGGTCATTGAAGCAGGATTCAATGCTCCATAAACCTTGGCAAAGTCTGTGATCGCGGTGCCCGTCGAAAACGCATCGTCGGGGCCGTCGAAGCTGTCATTCAAACCACCAAATGGATAACCTTGCATTCCCCGATCCACAAGCGCGGCCGTGTCGGCCAGAAAGGAAGTCGGGTTGAGAATGGGGTCTAGATTTGCAAGCGTCGCGGTCAACGATGTGGTGCGCATCAATTGGGCCAGCATCGATTGCCCGTTCATCATCGCGGCCGACAGTGCATCCAGCCGATGCATGGCCGAGCTTTGAATGCTTGAAATGCGATCTAACAAGGAAGTTCCGGCCGCGAGCTGGGCCGACAATGACGACGTCCCGATTGAATCAACCGATCCAGACGCCGTCTTAGCATTAAAGACCGGCGTTTCCGTGCTGCTGACGACAAAGCTCAACTGCAACTCGCAGTAATTGCGCTTGCCATCTTTGTGGGTCGGCGTCCAGGTCTCTGCGTAAACCGTTTCAAAAGCGCCGTAGATCGGGTGGACCAGGCGTCCGGGACCGGGCGATCGCAACGCGGTTAAAAGCGCCGCGAGCTGTTGCTCGTATGTCGGTCCGTTCAAGAATGCCGTGACATGGATGCGCTGCGCCTTCAGGCCAAGATCCTCGACGTCCGCGCCTGGCTTGTACGGATATTCATGAATGCCCAGGGCACGCGACTCAGGATCGCTCGTGTCGTTAACTAAAAACGGAGCGCCTTTGAAGCTGGCATCTTGAAAAGTAGTTTCCCAGCCCATTACTGCCGCCTCATGTCCCGAGCGTTCTTGGCGTTTATCGCACCTACAAGCACGCCTGTATCTAGGCGCACCTCTAGTGGGCGATCGGCCATCATCTTGGCGTAGGCCTGCATGGATGCGCGACTATCGCGTGCTTCTTGGCTGAATGTTGATGCGAGCATCGCGATCATGGACCCGATGTTGTCTGCCGCGCTCGTGCCGTCAATCGCCTTGTTGATGCCCTTGCCGATCAGCCAACCGCCGCCCCCGGCAAGTGCGAGTGATCCTGCTGCAAAAGCGGTGCCGGTGGCGACCGCCCCTCCAACGCCTAGCGACCCTGCGCCGATGAGGCTCTCCCCAGCGAGGCCTGCTGCTGCAGTAGCACCTCCCGCTCCGGCTGCAGCGGCCGCAGCCGCGCCAGCGCCGGTCAGCAGCCGCATGACGCCCATCGCAGCGAGCGCAGCTGTGAAACCAGAAACTGCAACCTTTGCCCCCTCTAACGCCGAAGCAAATCCGGGATATCGACGATACAAATCTGTTTCCGCGTCGGCAAGCTTTGACAGCGCGCCGTTGGCAGATCCTAGGGCCTTCGTCTGAGCTTGCTGCTCTTCGAATTGACGCTGACCGTACTTGTATCCAGGCCCTTCGCTGATGAACGAGTGGGCATCCTCAACAGCCCCTAAGACCTTCGCGTCTTGACTAGGCCCGATTGCGCCTAGAATCTTTTCAACCTGCTTGCGCTGAGTGAGTTGCGCCATGATTGCACGCATCGCCTCTGTGTTATGAAACACGCTTGCAAGGCCCATGCCCTTTTGATATTCCACCATAGACTCAAGGGCGGATTTCTTGCCCGATTCGTCAGGTGCGTCCTCATACTGTTTTTGGATCTTTAAGTACTTCGGATCGTGCCTGGACATTTGATCGGCGACGGCCAGGAATGCCTGGTGCGGCGACATGCCGCGATTTAGTACCAAGTTTTGCACCGACCCAGGCAAATCGATACCGCGCTTTTTAAAGAAGCGCTGTGTAAACGGGGCCATCTCATCTTTAAGCATTTGTGCTACGTTCGTCGCGGCTTGCCCTGGACTGCCAGCGGTGTCAATGGCAGCCTCATTCATGGCAAGTAGCTCGTTTAGCGCGGGAAGCCCCGACATGCCTGTGAGCTTCAAGCCTGGCGCAAGCTCCGCGATATGCTGTGCTGTGTCGCTAACCTTGAAACTCCCCATCTGACTTGACACTAAGACGCGACCAAGCGCAAGCGGCAGCTGCTTGACGCCGATGCCTAAGTTTCGCTTGAGCGCGATCGCCAGTTGAGCCATCTCAGTGGCAGAAGCGCCTGAAGCGGTGCCGGTCTTGGTCAATGACGGCAAAAGCGAGATATTCTCATCGACGCCACCAAATGCTGCAGACTTGATTAAATGCTCCAGGGCGTCTGACACGTCCTCGCGATTTCCACCACCGAAGCGAATTGCGCTGGTAATGGCCGAGTCAATCTCCGCCATTTTTGACTGCTTTACGCCGAGCGACTTTCCTCGATATGCGGTGCCGACCATGTAACGCAATCGAGTGTCGTAGTCTGCAGCGCGCTTTATTGGATCCGCAACCACATGATCAAACGCAGCTACGCCCGCAACGCCCGTAGAGATATTTTTGTATGCCCCCACCGCTCCGTTGACGGTGCCTAGGTCCTTCAGGGTCCTTAGCAAACGCCCTGTGGTGCGTTCCAACAGCGACATTTTGCGCTCTGCGTTGGAAGCCTCATTGCCAAGTTCGGCAACGCCTTGAGCAGCACTGCGCACGCCAGCCTTTTGCTTGCCGACAGACTCCAGCTTGTCTGAGACGTTGGCGATCGAGGAATTCAACCCCTTGATGGTCTTTTCAAGATCCTTGAACTCGCGCTCGATATCGCCGACCGCTTTAGCTAGCGGCCCGACGAGCTTGTCCTTGAGGGACAGCGTCAGCGCGACGTTCAGATCATTACTCATGGCCACCTTGCTTCTTCATGACACGACTTGACACGTATGTGATTTCCTGATCACCGCTAATTTGCTGTTCGTGATCCCCCGACTCTGAACCTGACTTTCCGTTCAATATGTTGAGGAACGACACGAATTCGCTCATCGGCCATCCAACTACGAGGTCGGGGTTGACCCCATGCCGTACTAGGGCTGCGCGACAGACGCTCCACCATCTGTTGTCCCCAAGGGCCCGTCGCGCAGCAATTTTTTTTCCAATTCGGTGCTCGCCTTATCAAGCACATTCCAATCAGACGTATTCATCTGACGCAGCAACTGGTGGGTAATCTGGTCTTTGGTAAGCGTACCTAGCTTGACGAGCTGAAGGGACATCAAAACCGCAGACAGGCTCAATGCGGTCGGAGAGACGCCGTCGTTGATCAACGTCTCTGTCGCGTCGATATTGTCCTGCACCGTCGCGGAGCGAACTTCGAACTCTTTGTGAACCACCCCGTCGACAACGATGCCAATGGGGAGTACTCCTTTTTCAGTCAGCATTGCAATACCTTGGTGGATAGCGTCAATTACTCGGTGATTTCGTCTTCAGCAAACATGCTGATGCTGATCGCGGCCTGCCCGTTCACTTTGAACTCGCGCCCGACCGAAGTGGACACGCAATTGATGTACGACGTGCGCGTGCCCCCTGCCTGCGGCTGAACCGTAATCCGAGCACCAACGATGTCGCCCCACGCAATCGGGTCACCCGCCACCGGAATTAGCGCGGTCACATCCAGCGAAAACATGGTAATGCCTTCGCTGTATCCCACGATGCGCCCCTTCGAACTCATGGCGGTCGCTGGCTCGCGGCCAGTCACTCGCTTGGGCGTCAAGCTGACGATTTCAATTTCCTGGCCGTCAACCTCCAGAACAATTGCACCCACGTATTCTTGAAATGCCATTTTGTGGACTCCGTTTCAATCAGGATGGCTGGTCAGCCGGAATTAGAGAATGAGGTCCAACTGCATTGCAACCACGTTTAGGTTGGGCACAATGTTGGTCGGAATTTTGGCGTCGAGCCAGTCCGGGTTTTGGAGATCCTGCTCAACTAGCAATCCGTCTTTGTTGGCCTCGACGTTTTCGACGATTTCAAGATCCTGCAACTGCAGCAACATGGCGTACAGCTCGGAGCGCACCTTGGGAGCGGTCCGAGTGCTGTTCTTAGCGCGTGGGAAGCGCAACGCAATACGAGTGACGGCCGCTTTTCGAACGTAGTCCATAGAGCGAATGGAACTAAAGTCGAGCCAAGAAATATCTGGAATGTTCGCAGGGTTAACAACGTACGTTGTCACGGCACGCACGATTTGGCACAACTGGCCTGGCCCGACCTCAATAGGCGCACAGCCATTGTGTAGCGCCGTTTCCTGGTCGATTCGAACCAATTGCTGAGGCTGAGGTGGAGGCTCAATGCCAACGAGCTGTAATGTGTTGAGAGAAGCGGATGGGTCTTCCTGGAATGCCGCGACGCTCGCAAATGCAGCTGCGACTTCAAACGGAAGTGACGGCGTGAAGGGTAGAAGCGCGCAGACGCAACGCTCCCCATTGATCAACTCAGCCAGGGTCGTCCCAGTTGGCATCGAGTCTGTAATGCCGTAGATGAGATAGCCACCCCGCTTTTCAATAGCGTTTGAACGAGCGTTCAAGAAGTCTCGTATGGCAGCTATCTGGACCTGCGTCGTGTAAGGTGACACCAACATCTCATACGTCGACGGGAATAGGTTGGTTAAAGCGCCAGTGAGATCTGGATCCGTTGCGCCTCCTGCGAATTGAGCGGATGACGTGACTGTCATTCCAGGCACCGTTTCGACCGTCGAGAACGTCAACTTGTTCATGACAGTGCCCGCATTTTTTGCCGTCAATGTAATCGTCGCGGCACCAGAAGTAGCGGCAGTAAACGGCCAATTTGCCTGCAGGTTGATTGCGGCCACCAGCGCGGCCATGATTGTGGAAACGCTCTCAGTAGCGGTAACCGCGACCGACACCTGGCGGTCCATGCGACCAGCCGTATTCCACAAGAAAGTGACTGTTCCCGCGCCCGTGGGCGCTCCGACGAACGTAATCGTTGCATGTGCAGCTGTCGAGCCTGCGGCATCTGCAAGCGGCATCACGGTAATGTTAGCGTACTGGTTGGCGGTGAGCGCTGCCAGTACCATCAAGTGCGCCATCGAGCCAGGTCCGAACAAAGCTGCCGCTTGCGCATCAGACGAGCACCCAACAGCCACGCCAGCAGGTACGGTGGCAGCACCAGTTTGCTGAGCAAATATCAATAAGCGCTGCTGATTCGTCGGAAGCGATTGCACCGCCAACGTGTTGTTGAACTCTGCATAAACGCCAGGCTTGCGCGTCGACGCAGGAATCGAATTAAAGGAAATGTTAGGGCTCGCCATAGTAGTTAAGCTCCGGTTTTTGCAATCTGTTGGAGTTGGAGAAGACGAGCAGCGCGATCGTCGCGTGCGCGCTGCTCAGCGGCGGCGCGCTTGATGTTGCGCGCTTGAATTCTTTCCCGTTTCGCTTGCGCTGCCGCTAATCGAGCACGGTCACCTTCGGCAGGATCCATAGGAAAAGTATTGGAGCGTGAGCGTGACCTTTGTCCGCGAATTGCGACTCTTGGATAAACGCTAAAGCCTTCCTGAAGGGCGAACGAAGATAGAACCGCAATCGAGAACAGAATGCTGCTCGTATAACTCGATTTGCCCAAGCGATTAGTCGATTGGCTCATTGCTTAGCCTTAGAAGCCGCTTGCGCCTGCGCCGCTTCTTTCGCAGCTCGTTGGTCGTCTAAAGCCTTGAGCGACTTCTCAACGGCATCGTTGGCATCGGTCGCATCCGATATTTGCTTTTCGGATGCGGCTAAGAGATCACCGTCAGCGCGTCGACGTTGGTAGTATTGACTATCAAAAACCTGCACTGCCTTGGCGTCAGTGATGTAGCGCTTAGGAATGCCCTCGTAGGGAACCTTGACACCATTTTTTGCAATAACCCATATGCTACTCATGCGCACCTCATGCAGTTAGATCGACGGAGTCAGATGCATCCGGCGTTGTATGTCCGGAGCTTAAGAAGTAATTCAGGTTCACGCCATTCAATGGCGGATCGTTGGCGGTCTTGTCAAAGTACTCGACCCACCACGTAGAAAAATACTGGGCATAGACGGCCACTGCGTCACCATGCGCTGGACGGCCCTTTAACATCGATTTCATCGCGCCGACGTTGATCGGTTCAATCGGGAGGCCTAGCGTCATATTGGCGAGCGTTATCTTGGCCTGCTCCTGTAACTGATAGACCCCCAGCTCGCCAGCGTTGCCCTGGCGCCGATCCGGCTCAGGACCAAGGACGCGAGCGGCCGCGATGGCCACAAATCGCCCATTGAACTTGGTTGAATTCGCGCCCACCTGCTCTACATGCGTATGCTCATCGAAGCTAACCCAAATTGCAGGAAGCGTGCGGATCCATTCAAAGGCGTCGTCATCCAACTGGCCTGAATAATTCTCAACCTCTACTCCTAAGCCAGCAAATCCAATGCGCAACTGCGCGACCATCGCGGCCTCAATTTGTGCGATCGGGGACGCATCCATCAGTACAGCTCCCCGAGATTGCAGCCGCCAAATTCTTTCGCTCGGGTGCGCACCGAAGTGGCACCGGCGAGAGGCGCAGACGGCGACGACGACAGCTGCAGCTCGACGCCAAGACCAACGTCTCCGGCGGCGATTTTTTCGAGGAGCTTTTCGGCTATTTTGTAGCGATCGCGGATCTCATCAGTACAGATGACGTGGGTGCCGGTCATTTGGAATCGCGCCACGTCGCCAACGATGCGCTTCAAAATCTCTGGTACGCCAGCTGGCGCACCGTTGACGGCCAGCACCAGCGGAATCGCATAGCGCCTGGCGAGATAGCCGTCAACAAAGGTGCTAGCCTCATCCAAGCCACGCTGCAGCAGCAGTGGATCCGTCGAGCCTGTATTTGCGCGATCGGTCAATGCGCGAGCCTCCCGATCGGAGAACCGATCAATGAACTCAGCTGCAAGTAGGTAGGAAGACATGCTAGCGCCCGTGCCTCGTTGTGATTAGCTTTGCTCGGGCTGTGCGTCCACCTTAACCAATTCGACGGCGGCAGGGTGAGCCAAGAGTGGGGCCGCGTCGACATCGTTCAAATCGATGTCCTCTCCCGGACCATATTCGTCGCCATTGTGATGGACGTTGCGCAGCGTTTTATATGCCTTGGTGGGCAATTCAACTGCAGGTGCTTCCGGTTTTCTCTTACCCATGATCGTTGCTCCTAAAAGAAGGACCGCGCCGTAGCGCGGCCAAATTCACCACTTGAATCAACCGTGTATCGTGATCACTACCGCTTACGCGGTAGCGTTTTGCCAGAAGAAGGCGGTCTCAGGGGCCGCGATCACTTCTTGGACGTACTCACCGACTTTGATATCAACACCACCGGCTAAGCCCAGCTCTGGGTTGGGAATATCGCCCGCGATCCGCGCGCCCATTTGCGCCGTAAATCCGAAGACCGGCTGCATCGTTTCAGCGGCCTGCTGATTGATGTACAAGGCTGCGGCGTGCTTGCCCCAGGCACGCTGATTGGTGACAGGTTGGTTCTTGCGCGCCGTGTTCAAAAAAGCGTCGCCGACGAGAACCTGCTTGACTTCGAAGATCTCGGCGATCGCCTCGCGTGTTACCACACCTGCGCCGGCCAGGTTGCGGAACACGGCTTGAACAATCTTGGGATGCTTGCGCAGTGAAGTGAAGGTGGACCGTCCAAACACCAGAGCGTTCGGGCGCACCAAGCAAGTGTCGAGCGAACTCAAAATGGTTGTGATCGGGTCCGATGTGGGATCAGACCATTGGCTGGAGCCAGCGAGAATGGCTTGCTGAGACGCGGGATAAGTCGCGGGGTTGAAGACAAGATTTGCGACTCGGACTTCGCGATCCAAAAGGATCAGGTTGGTCAGCATCATTGCGCTGAGCTGGCGAGGGTCGAGCGGACCCCCGGAGGCAGGCTTGGGCATCTTTTCAAAGGCCTCGATTTCCTCGCCTCCGACCGAATCCATCAGCCCGTATGGATTGACTTTGCCCAGCTGCTCGCTGCCACCAAAGTCAACGCGGTTGGGGGCCGACTTATTGCCAACGCGAGTGTCTTGCAGCGTGTAGGCCTGATCCGAGGAATACTTCGTCCACTTGAAAGAGTAACCGGACGGAATGCGCGGCAACACGGTATCGGCAATCAGCGAGTCGGACTGATTTTGAAACGCGATCGCAATTGCGGTCAGCGTCGGATTAATGGGAAAGGAAAAGTCCATTGAAAGGCTCCTGAATTAAAAGACCAAATGCAAGTAAGAGAGTCCGAGGTGAGCGGCTATTAGCCCTGCATCACAGACAGCGCAACCAAGATGCGCGTCAAATCGCCCGTCGACGCACTTTGCAGCGCGACGCCGACAATTTGCGCATTAACTCCGGCCGCAGGTGCCGCAGGTATCGCGTGACCGTTCGCGTCAGACGTCAGGCGTTGGCCGAATTGAATGGGAGCCCCGGCAATAACGTAGCGGTCCTCGCCCATGAAGACGTCGACTCGATCGCCTGCGTTTTTGGCGTTGTCCTCGCTGACACCAATGATCAGGTCGGTGGATGCAGCCGCAACCGCAACGTAGCCGTCGGTGTTGGGGCCAGTGGCCTTGACAATGGAATAACCAGGTATCGCGGCCTGGGCGGTGAAGTTTTTCGTGCTCATGTTTACCTTAGGTTTTCAGTTGCAGGTCTGGTGGCGTCAATTACGATTGACGTTCGACAAAATTGACGGCCTCGGCGATTGAGATGGTGCGCCCGGCTTCAGCCTCAGCCTCGACGTGCGCACGCGCCTTGGCCGCAATGACGGAGGGATCCTTCGCGGAGTCGCCAGCGCCTTGCTTTGCGAACTCGCCAAATTCAACCGACGGCTTTGCGCCGCCCAACAATGCCTTGAATCCGTCGAGCGCTGGCTTGGCATCAGCACCCTCGCCAAACATGACGGTTGCACCGGCAGCGTCCGGCGTCGCTAGTTTTTCGCAGATGGTTGCCACCAGTTCCTTTTCGGAGGCGGGAAGCTTGGCAGATGCGACCAGCGACTCAGCAAAGGCCAGCGCCTCGGCCCGGCGCGCAGTAGCAGCAGCTTTTGCAGCTGCGCTGTCGCGAGCGGCAATTTCTTCGCGAGCGGCCTGGAGTTGGCTATTGGCCGCGTCTAATTCGGCCTGGATTTGTTCGGGGGTCTTCACGTTCACGGGTGGTTTCTCCGGGGTTAAAGTGTTTTTGCTGGGTGCGGGCTCGGCGAACACCGGCAGCGTTGAGTCAGGGTTGTCGTCTATGTCAGACTGGGCTGAATCAATCATCCAGTTGGGTATGACACCGTCCGCCGTGTCGACACCCTTTTCACCGATGATGTATTCGCGCAGATTGCGCAGCATCGTGACGATGAGACCGCCGCCATATGCCCCGAACGTGACGACGCCCTCGGTGCTGGCGTCCGCGAATGAAACGGAGCGCAAACCTTTGATGGCTGGCGCGTGAGCGCCAAGAAAACCGATATGGCGGGGGTACCAGGATCCAGGCTTAGGATTAGCAGGCGCGTCGGGCGCGTAAAGCGAGATTGAAACCTTCTTGAAGCGGCCCGCGTTTACGAGGCCTGAGAATTGCTCATCAACTTGAGTTGGCTCAGCGCATAGCACACCCCCTTGCACGACAAACTTAGATGCCCATCCATAGGCCGGGTCATCCATGTTCGGATGCCCAACGACCAAGGGAGCTTCAAACGTCTTAGGGTCATAGCTCGAAGCGATCGCTCGCAGGTCTTCCTCCGTAAAGGTGACAGGGACGCCGTTCGCATCTACATGCTTGCCGGTTTTGAGGACTTCAATGAGCTTTGACATAGGTTCGCAGTTTGATGAGGGACGCGGTTTCGTCTAAGACTGAAATGCTTCAGTGTTCTTCGCTGGCTTAAAACAAGCCAGCCGGTTCTGCCTCGGCATCCCAGCTGTAAATGAGCAGCTCGGTGCGCTCTGCAGACTTCCCGCCTCCGCCCACGGTGTAGGTGATGGGCAGTGTCTCCATCTGGAACGCGCCAAATATCCGCCGCATGTCCGGGTGGTCGTTGACGCTGACGATCACCTTACCGCGTACCTTTGCCATGAGATCGGCCATCAGCTCGTACTGCTCGATGCCGAATGGGACGCCATACCCCTCGGTCTCCCAATACGGTGGGTCCATATAGAACAGGGTGTGGTCGCGGTCGTAGCGCTCGACGCACTTGGCCCAGTCGAGGTTTTCTATGTAGGTTGAGGCCAAGCGCAAGTGAGCCGCGCTGAGCTGCTCCTCGATGCGCATGAAGTTGACCGGCGGCGCTGTCGTCGCGGTGCCCCAGCTCTGACCGTCGACGCGGCCACCGAAGGCGTGGTGCTGAAGATAGAAGAACCGCGCAGCACGCTGTATGTCGGTCAAGGTGGGCGGCGGTGTGTCCTGCGTCCACTTGAACAAGTCGCGGCTTGACAGTGACCACTTGAATTGGCGCACGAATTCTTCGAGGTGGTTTTTGACCACACGGTACAGATTGACCAATTCGCCGTTGACATCGTTGATGACCTCGACGGGTGCGGGATGGCGCAGGAAATAAAGCGCTGCGCCTCCCGCAAACACCTCTACATAGCATTCATGTACGGGAAAACGAGCAATGATGATGTCAGCTAGGCGTCGTTTCCCCCCTATCCAGGGGATGATTGGCTTACTCATGTGTGCTTCCTACAGGTGACAATGTCCTGGCCACGCGCGTGGTAGTCAGGGCTTTGGCTGAACTTGCAGCTCACACTGCGGGGGAGGTGGCTCGTACCAGGTTGCCGCCTGGTGCGGGTCGCCCTGTCTTTTTAGTGGGGTAAAAACTCCGAAATCTGTTTGAACGCGCCTCGCATCACTCGATCGGCTAGAAATTCTTGGGCGGCAAGGTATATCTCGCGCTGATCGCTCGGAGTTATGGACAAGAAGCGACGCGCCGGAATGACACTGCCTGGGTGATTAACTTTGCGCACGCAAATGCCTCCAAAAGAGAGCGCGCGAGCATGCTTTGCCTCGATAACGTGAGGTTTAGTACGGCCGCCAAACTGCTGAATGGCCGCGTAGACGACGTTGGTTCCCACGGCTGCAGAGTCGTTATCCCATCGCTCCTGAATGCTTGCCGCCAGGCGACCGGAGCGCTGCAATATCTTCCCTGGCCAGGTGCCTTGCGCCGCCCGCGATGCTTTAGTGGAATCGGCCAGATCCACCCACCTGGGTCGGCCCTCGGCCGCAAAGTTGTCCTCGACCGCGCGCATCATGATCCCCGCGACCTGGCTCATGAGCCCGCGCCGGTTACCCAGGCCTGCGACCGCTTTGTTCAGCTGCTCGATCACCGGGGCCCAGCCGACCTGAATGTTGATCAAACTTTCACTCATAGGGTAAACTCCCGAACGTCGGCGTCGTAACCCTTACGAGCACTTGGGGCCCCAAACAGGCCAGCCATGATGTGTAGCGAGAGGCGGGACTCTCGTGCCGACATTTCTCTCATCTCAGCTTCCTCCATCCTTTAGCCGGTTTTGGCTTGCGCTCACGAAATAGACTGACCAGGTACAACTGGGTCTGATCGTTTGTGAGCTTGACCACTGCGCGGTAAGTCACATCACCCTCATGCAAATAGACCTGGCGCATGTCGCCTTGCGCCCAGACCTCGCCGAAGTCGATGATGTCCGGCAGGAGTCGATAAGCATCTAAGCCCAATTCGGGATGCTTGGTGTCTGAAAACTGCTTAGTGAGGGTGGCGTCACTGAGGTATACGGTTGAGGCCTTAGTGTCGAACGCCTTTTGTGCGTCATCGGGCAGCACTGCGACCGGAAACTCCCCGGCCAGCTTTCCCTTGGCTTCGATGAAGCGCTCGAACTGCGGGCCGTCCACGGCCTGGCGCACGAAGGCTCGCGACAGGTCGCGGGGCTTGTCCTCTAGCTTTGGCATCCAAATAGACGAGGCTGGGTTTGAAAACCCAACGTCCGGTTGGAAGTGGCCACCGGGGAGCGACTTGTCGACAAAGCGCGTGACTTTCGCGATCGTGCCATCTTTTAGTGGCACCTCAATTTGCTCCAGCTTGCCCGCCGTGCTATTGACTTTGATGCCGCGCCTGGAAACCTCGCGCTCGGAATATCCGACGGCTCGGCACCGGCAGCGGTAGCCGCAGGGCGGGAAGAACGTCTTCCAACCAGGATCGTCATACCGGAACGTCTGGCCGTGCATCGCAGCGTGCATCGGCCGCGTGCGCGCGTCCATGACCGCAACGTATTCCCAATATGGCCGATCGTCGACCTGGGCCATCATCTGGTTATACCGACCGGCCATGTATGCTGACTGCATATTGGTCGCGAAAATAGTGCTCAGCCTGGCGGGCGTGAGACCCTTGGCAATTTCGCCAGTCTTGCTGTCGATGCGACCGGCTTTCGTCAGCTGCTCGGTCGTTGCGTCGCGCTGCCACCAGCCCTTGGCCTGCAGCGTCGGGACGATGTTCTTTTTCCACTGCTCAAACGTTTGGCCCTCTTTTAGAGCCTTGGTCAGACTTTGCTGAATGTCGGTTACGACGTCGAGCTTGGCGACGTTCGCTACAGTGAAAGCGCGGGCGTGCTCGCCATTTAGCCACTCGGTCCAGGCTCCGGTAACAGCGGCCTCTTTCGCTCCAAGGTGCGCGACCGCATCCTTGGGCTCCAGCCCGATAGCAAATGACAGGTCGGCACCGTCCATTCTTTTCTTTTAGCCCTTTGGCAGCGAATGAACCAGAACGATCGTTGCAGGCCACAGCGCGGTCACTAGAGTCTTTGCGATGCATACCGTTGCGCTTTCGTTCTCTTTAAAGAAGTCGACGATCTTCTTGGCTGCGGCTACGCCAAGCACCACGAGTGCTGCGCGCACTGGCGAGAAATGCGCGACTGTGAGCGCCACGCCCAGCGCGCCACCGTAGACGATGTGATTGGCATAGTCGACGGGCACCTGCGGCAATTTATCGAGCGGGTTGATCCAGTTCATGACGATCTCCTAGTTTGCGGGGTTAGATTCGGGGTCTTTAGTCACGCTCTGGCGACCAACAACGTCCGAGACGAAATACGCACGCTTCATCAGGTCTTCAAGCGCGGATGAATCCAGCTTTGGAAACGCCTCGGTGAGAGCAGCCATAGCCTCATCGGGTGTCGCTGCAGCGTGGATTGCGGCCAACGCGGGCCGGAGCATTTGCTCCATCGCAGATTGGATGTCGCCAGCTGGCAGCAGCTCGATCGCTGCGTCGATCGCTGCCTGGTCCGGGGGCACGGCCGCAGCCTCCGCAAAATCCGATCCATCTGGCGGCGCGCCTTTGTCGGGCGGCGCATCGGTAGGCGAGCTTACTGACTCGATGTCGCCTTGCTCCAGGGTGTATCGGCGCATGAAATACGCCTTGCTGAACTTCACACCGGTATCTGAAAGGAGTTTGTCTCGCTCGGCCAGAGTGCGATCAATTTGCTCCTTCGGCCAGAACATGTATTGAGGCGCTTGCTGCCCAGGCCAGTTGATGTCGACGATCCAACGCACCAGCTGGTTCAGTCCAGCGGCTACCATCTCGGCGTCCTCATCGCGCAATTCGTCCTCAACCTTTGCGCCCTCGGCCGCGCTGGCCTTGTTGGATGACATTTCGACGGTTTGGTTGTTACCGAGCAGCGCGATGGAGATTTCCCGCGAGCAGTACATCAACAGCTCTTTATACATATCGGCATTTGCCGTCGTGCTCGTGTTGAGCAGCTCGACTGATGAATCGTCAGGAACGACAGCGACTGCATCACGCACCATCGACACGAGCTTGTTGGCAAGCTCGTCCGCCTCAGCCTGGGGAGCGCCCCGGCGTTGTTTGCCAACTGCCCAGGGCATACCGTATTTTTCCGCGAACGTTACCCAAAACTTCAAGCCGCCACGCCGAAATGCCACCGGCCAGAAGCAGCTGGCCAAGTCTGGCTCACCATATGGATTTTCAAACGTTCGATTGTTTCCAACGACAATGAACTTGCGATCCGGTACCGGCTCGCCAACCGCGCTGCCCAGCTTGCGAAAACGCAACTCGTCCGAGTTCGCGTCAAATCCAAACCAGCGGGGTGGTTTGACTATCACGTCTGCTGGCACGATCAAGCCGCCTACACTTTCCCAGACCACTTCGGCGACCCCATAGCCGAAGAAAGCGCCGTCGACCAGGCCTTTGATAATCCGGTTGAGATCCAGAGCGTAGATGATGTCTTCGATATTGCGCTGCAGGCGCACGGGAGAACGCCCCTCCGGATCAAACCCACGCTCCAAGGCAATCACAGCTGCGCGACGACGTCGACGCGCGCCCTTGACCATAGGATCCACGAGCAAATCGTTATAGACTCTAATAGAAGCGCCCATTTTGCGCAGCACCGGGTCCGGGTTGGGCAGCAGCCCCCAGTACATCTCGCCAGCCGCCATCCGGGTGGCAATTTGTTGGGCCAGGGGGGCATCTGCCCCGGTCTCGGCAAAAGACATGAATTCCCGGTCGTTTAGCCAAATTCCACGGCTCATCGCAATCCCCCGGGTCCGCTGACCCCTATTTTTCGAAAATGAGGCGTTAACCTACCGTTTAAAAACCGCGAACGGGACAGGGCTGGGGGGGTAGTAGCCAAAACGGATCTGGACCGCCCAAAACGCCGTTTTTTCGCGCCGACCGTTTTTTGCGCCGCAACAACACGAAAATCGGTCATCCGAGATACCCCCCGAGGTCGACCCCTTCAAGCCCTGAGCGAGCCCGGCTGGCCACATTTACCGGCCCACCGTCCTGGCGGCTGGCGAACCAGGCGAGCGCTCCTGCGATCGCCGAGTCGCCGTGGCGCTTCAGCTTGAGGGCGTCCTTGGTGCGAACGTCAGGCACCTTCGCAACGCCCTTAATCATCTTGATCGCGCGATGGTCATTGACGATGTCTAAGTCCGCCGGTAGCTCGATCCCACGGTCTTCGAACGCGGCCTTGTATGCGGGCATGTTCTCGACATACCACTTCTCGCTGAGCATCACTTGCGTCACGCAGTTGGCGCCGTACTTCTGAGCTGCTGCCTCAGCCATTTGAAAACCGAGGCCGCGCGCGTCGATCGCGACGTGATTGATCGAGATGCGGTCCAGGACGTAGTACAAAATCAACTGCTGACAATCAAACGGCATGCCTCGCAGCTCGATCACGAACGGCGCGCTGCGCGTAAGGTTGTGCATCGTGATGAGCGGCAAAAACACCGACAAATCACTCACACGCCCGATATCTGATCCAATGCTGCAGGGCAACTTGGGCATGCGATCAAGAATCGGTCTCAGATGCTCCTCGCACCAGTCGATGATTTCACCGTGCCGCAAGTGCTCGGGATAGAAGGTGAACTCGGGCGACTTCGTCAGGCGCAGCACCGGAATTTCTTTCTTCATGCACTGCTCGATCAGGGCGCGGCTGAGGAAGGTGCCCGATCCGGCCTTGGGAACGCAGTCGAGTTCCTCCTCTGCGTCGTCGCCATAGTTTGAACGAATTTCAGAAGCCCAGGCCTCCTCGGCTTCTTTGCTGTACGGCTCCCCAGTGCGCAGGCAGACGCGCTTATAGAGACCTTCCCGCAGAGCTTCGTCGAATGTGATTCGATGGACCGAGTACGGATAACGACCAGCACGCGTGTCTTTGATCAGCTCATTAAAAGGATTGGCGTCACCATCGTGCGTCGATATAACCCGCAAGTCACCGCCCCAGATGAGCAACGCCATCGCGGCCTTGAGGATTTCCGCCTGCGACTCGTGGAAGGCTGCCTCATCAAGGATGACGCGCCCTTGCTTGCCGCGAAGGTTTCGCGGCCGCGAGCTGAGCGCCGTGATCCGGTTCCCCGAAGCAAACCGGATCGAGAACGCAAATACGCTCTTTTTTTCATCGCCCTCGACGAACACTTCCTCTGAAACGTCGATTTGCTCAGCGATGCCCTGCAGGTGCTCTGCCCACTGAGCGCAGTCGAGGATGAACTCGATGGCCATGTCCTTAACATAGCCGATGTACCACACGTCCATGCCGCCCTCGCGTGCGGCCTCGATCACCGAGTCGCAGGCCTCCGCCCAGGACAGACCGATCCGGCGGCTCTTTTCGCAAATCTTGACGCGGGCTTTGTCCGCCAGCCAATCTTGCTGATAGGGAAGCAGCACGGATGGCGCGCGGTCCTCGAATTTGTAGTCGACCTCATGGGCCAACTCCATCATTTGAGGCGTGATGATGCCGCTCATACCGCGTCGGGCTCCTGCGCGCTGGGCTTCGCGGCGCGCTTAGCTTCGCCAATGCCCAAGATTTGAGACCGGAAAATCTCAATCGTCTCAGCAGACACACCGGCCTTTCGCGCGGTCTTGACGACGTCTGCAGCTACCGCTTGCGCCTGGTCGGCGATCAATTTGCGGATATTGACCTCTTTGTCGACCACTAACTTGTCCGCCTGCGCGATCGACTTGATGGCATTGCCGAGGAACATCAGATCCTCTGGCCCAGCTTCATCCATATTAGATAGGGTCTGAAACGACACGACGCGGAGCATTTCGATGATGAGGCGACCCACATCGCCGTCGGGTTCCTTGCCCAACTTGTCCACCCACACCTTTGCGACTTCTTGCGCCTCGCGGTATTTCTTGAGCTGCTCCGACTGGTTTTTGACGTAGCGCCCGACAGCCGATCGGGAAGCGTCGCCTCCCATGTCTCGGATGAGGGCCACGATATCGTCGATCGATGCGCGCCCCTCGCGCACTGCGCGATCCACCTCGGTCTTAATCCGCAGATCGAGCTTCGTAATCGTTGATTTATTTCCGGCCATATCGTGCCCTCAGGGGGTTGGCCGCTTGACACCTGGCACCGTGGCTAGGCCTTTGGCAACGTCGACGCCGCGAACGGTCAGCTTTGCCACCAAGACGCCCCCGCTCTCGCGCTGCTCGACTAGCGCCTGCTCGGCTAGCCAGGCGATATCGGTGCGCAGCAAATCCGTCGATGCGTTGTGCCCAAAGACCGACTGCAGCCCGCTTTGAAGCAAGAATAAATTGGCCGTAAAGCCTGCCGACTCTTTGAGCAGCAGCAGCAAAGACAGGCGGCGATCTTCTGACATGGCGGACGCGAATGACATGGCTATTTGTTAGTGAGCAGAAAGTTTTCGATACGCGCAAGTGCTTGCGCAAGGCCCGTCTGTGCGCCTTTTATGCCGTCGAGCGTGCCATTGATACACGACACTTGCGAGCTGAGCTTGCCGAGTTCCTCGCTAGTAGGTAGGTGCTCTACGTGCTCCTGGAGCACCGCGAATTCTTTAGACAGGTCTCCAATGCGTTGATCCATGTCATTTTTGAGTTTAGTGACGGCCGCAGCCGCGTCCTGGCCTGGCTTGCGCACCCAAGTGATTACAGTGAGTGCGGAACACCATAGGCCCAGCATGACGTCAATCCAGTGCGGGTCCATCTGAAGAAAATTCATTTTTATGGGGCTTTAAAGACGCTGTTAGTCAAAGGCACGGGCAATCACTTTCTAAACACGCCAGGCGCGATACATTGCGCCCGGCGTCTTCTCAACCATCAGCCAATCAATTACGCACTCGGGCCGGACGCAGTGCCGGTAGACGCGCCTGCAGCCGCGTCGGCTCCAGTAGCCGAACCAGCCGCAGCACCGTTGGTGCTTTCACCCGTGCCGGTACCGGCATTGGAGGCGGTCGTATCAGCAGGCCCCGTCAAAGCAGCAACGGACGCGGCCGCAGTGGTCAGCTGCGTCGAGTGGTCGCTAATCTCAGTCAAGATGGCAGAGACGGCGGCTTGGTCTAGGCCATTGGTCTGTGCGGCGGTTAGCGCCGCCGTGACCTTCGCCAACAGTGCGACGGTCGATTGGATGACTTGTCCCTGTGCGTCGAGGGCCGTTTTGATGGTAGATAGGTCTTGCATGATTGCTCCAAGTTGATCGGCAATTTGAGAGAGCTTGCTCGTTAGCTCTTCACCAAAATGGTGATAGTGGTGAACTTCGAATTTCATATTGAGTACCTGTCTATTGCTCTCGGATCCAAGCCGCAGAAGTGGAATCCCACCGAACGCGCATGCCGGTATATGCAGCCATCGCGCTCGCGTTGGTCCACCCGAGTACTGCGGGACTGAATGTCAATGCTGTGACCGCTCCCGCGTAATTAACGAACTGAAGCACTTGGCCGTCGAGTAGAGCTGTGGGAAGTGTGATCGTCGATGTGGCGACGGTCGTGGCCTGGACAAGACGCACGCAGTCGGTAGCCGCCGGAACGGTGTACCCACTAGTTGTGAGTGTTACGCGCTGGCATGTGCCGTTAACAACTGGACTCTGAGTTATCACTGGCGACGTACCATTGCCAATTTTTGTGCCGGTACTGTCCAATAGCAACTTCCCAACTCCCGCGCTCGCAACAAATTGACCGCTCACGGTGACGACTGTCGACGACGACGCCACTGAATTTGCGGGTGTGTAGGTAACGGCTGGTGGCGTGCCGTACCCCGATCCCGCATTCGTGACCGTCAGATCTGCGCCGATCTGCCAAACGGTCCCAGTAAGAGTCGGACTCGTAGTACAAGTGCCACCAGTCAAAGTTGTAGTAGCGGGCCACGGATGGGTGTAGTAATAGCTTCCGCTCGGGCCCGCCGTAAACGTTGCAACAGAGCCGCCTGATCCGAGCGTAAGAACTTTAATAGTCAAAGGCGTGCCCGCTGCGAGGTTCGTGCCTGATATAGCGGGGGTGCCCCCTTGGATAGTCAAAACGTCGTTGACCGAACACCCTGCGCCACCCGCCGCAGTGCCGAAGCCCCACAAGAACAGTACGTTAACTTGCGCAGTAGCTTGCGCGCCACTCGCGGGGGCCGCAATCGAGACTGTCGGAAGCGCGCCATTGAGCGATGCTCCCGTAAAGTTGTAGGCGCTCGACGATGGCTTAGTAACGTAGGTAACAGAGCCCAGATTGGTGAGCGTGCCAATCGCAACCGTAGAGGGGAATACTGTGTTGGCTGGAATCGTTAGACCGTTGAAGCCTCCGACGGACTCGTTGCTAGAGTTGCCTGAATTGTCGAGATATTGCGCGGTTCCATAGCGGTAGACGTTGTTCGAGGCATACTCATTTTTTTGAGTCGCTGCAAGGCTATTAGGGAACGTCTGACAGTAGATCCAAGTCACGCCGCCGTCCGAGCAAGTGCCTGACGTACATGTCGGCGCGGTTCCTCCTGTTGTTCCGGAGCCTTGGGCGAGATAGGTATTTGTTCCGGCTAGAACATAGGCGCCAGATGTCACAGCGACACCGCTGGCCCAATTTGAGTAGGCGGGCGGGTACAGAGACACGCCATATTTTTGTGTCGGTGTTGCTTGATCGTCGTCAAGTACATTGTTAGCCACTACATTGACTGATCCGACGCCACCAAATGCCCCTTGGATACGGATGCCTGAGTCCCAACCAGAATTACCAGCGCCGCCTTTGGCATTGTTCTTTGCGTAGTTTCCAACCACGACATTGCGGTTGCCATATACCTCTATACCGTTCCCCGCGCAGCCGATTGCTTCATTTGCTGAAACAATATTTTCGTAGCCAGTGATCGAAATGCAGTTGTCACCCGTGCCCTCGGCGTGGTTACCGATGATCCTATTTTGGTAGGCACTTCTAACAACACCAACAAGCTCTATGCCATTAGAAGTTGTCTTGTTTCCTTGCACAAGATTTTTGTAAGAGCCGTCCGCGATAATTACGCCAAAATCCACTAAATTTTGGAACTCGCAGTTCGTGACAGATGAATCGTGAGTTTGGATAAATTGGACCCCGTTGTAAAGGCCGTTCGACATGTATAGCTTGTCGATATTGATATGGTCAGACGCCGTGAACACGAATCCACCCGATGGATTGACTACTGTCACCCCGGTGATATCCATTTGACTGACGCTGTTTGCAGTAATGACTTGAGCGATGCTTGTGTGTATCGACTTCTGTTGATCGATCACAAACCCGCCCAGGCCAATGTTCGACACTGACGTAGCCGTGAAAATTGCGCCACTTGATCCGGTTGCCCGCAAAATTACTTTACCAACCGGCTGTATATCCACATTCGACGGCAGAGCAACCGCGCTTGCTAGTGCGTAGCAGCCGCCGGGCGGCGCCGGCATATACACGCGCACTCGATTGCCCCCGCTACTTGCGGCAGACGCAGCGGCGAGAAGCGATGTCAGCTTTGCGCTGTCGTCCGACGAACAGTCCCCCTTTAGTGAGTCGAGGGCGTTGACACCCGCGTCGGTCGCTCGCTGGGCGGTAGTGCGAGCGGCTCCCGAGACAGTCACGGTCGCAAGCGAAATATCTGCCTTCACTGAGCCGAATACCGGATTGGGAAGCGTTTGCGCAGAGCTTAGGGTGGCGAACGCGGAAACAAGCAATGCGGTAAGAAGGTTTTTCATATCTATGAAATCGAGATGACGCCGCCGTTATTCCACGGCGTGCCTGGCGTTGAGGGAAGCGTGGCGGGGAGGGTAGCAAGAAAAGCCGCTAGCGCAGCCGCCCCGAGCAGCGTTGACATATACACACCCGGCTGCGTCTCAATTAACTGAATTTGAGATCCTTGTCCGCCAGTAACCAACGGCCCATTGATCGTCACGCCACTTGCGGCGGAGACAGCAATGACTCCTGTCCCGGCCTGCACCAGCGTGACCTTCGCAAGACCGGCCACAAGCCCACTCACAGCCACTGGAGTGCCAAGGTTGCTGATAAAAGTCTGGTTGGTGTCAGAAGCGGAGAACGAATAATTCCCGATCAGCTGTACGCCTGGAGTTGGTGGCTGGTAGGTCCCACGCCGCATGTTTAGCTCCTATCAATCAAAGGTTGACTAGTCGCCGACGCCAACGGCTATAAAAACGGCGCACGGAGCGCCCTCTGCGAGCAGCGACAAAAAGCGTGACGACCCAACGCCGACGGTGCCGTACTCTCCCGGGAAAAATGGCATCGAATTTAAGTCTGCGACCTGGGTTCCGTCCCCAGCGAGCGCATGCACCACGGTGCTTCCCTTGTTCCAGAAAAACAGGTCGGTCGCGCATGAGCCTTGCGGTACCAGCGTCGATAAATCGATAGGCTGTGGATTGGAGGTCGGCGCGACGAATACAGCGCCCTTGTTTTCAATTGAAAAATTCATGATCGTTAATGCGCCCTTTTTGAATACTTCAATGCGTGTTCATTTGTTCCACGTGGAGCAATTTTTGCAACGCGGTCAACTGTAGGTAGCACTGCGAGAATCGCTGAAAGTTCACTTGTGCGTTGTCGCGTGCTTGAGCGAGCGATACACCGCTGTCAGAACTTAGAGCTGCACTGGCGGCAACGGCGGTCGCATCAGCTCCGCTGGGACCGGAGGGCACTGAGTAATCAAGGGTTGAGTTCCAGAGCATCCGGCCAGCAACAGAAAGATGAGCATCGCCAGGAGTAGTGCAGCTTTTTGTAGGCACGGTGTATGGTGCATTTTTGAGCCTCGCATTAATTGCATCGGTGCGCGTTTGTAAGTCGTTGAGATTTGACAGCAGCTGATTTGCGGCACTGGTGGCGCTAGCCAGGTTAGATGCGAGCGTCGCATTCGCAACCGTCAATTGCTTGATTTGATTCTTGGCCTGCTCGTCCGCGCATTTAGTGCCGCGATAGAAGTAGCCAGACAGCCACGCGCTGACGACGATGATTAGCATGATCGCGATGCGCAGTGCCCACTGACGCATCCAGTTTAGGATTGCGGCACCGATCATTTGGACTCCGTTACTGGCTGAGCAATTTGCCTGGCGTAGATCTGGAAGTATTTAAGAGCAGCGTTAGCGTCCCGCTCGCGCTGCGCGTTGGTCGATCCGGCTACGGTAATGGTCACGCAGCCGATCCGAAACTTCGCAACAGGCTCTACGGGCCCAATGGCAGATAGAGGGATCGGCTTAGGGTGGCTCACTTGCTCAACCCCTGAGTCGTGATCGAGCGCAAGCACAGGTTTACGATGGGAAGGCCGAAGGCGATCATCGTGTAGATATTTACCGGCACGAGCGGCTGCAATATGTTCATGCGGGACTCGGCCGCGCCGAGGGCCAGCACAACGACGTTGAACCATATGGTCTTGCTGGTCCACCACGGCTTGGTAGCGGGCGCAGGAGCAGCTTGCGTGGAATCGCTCATAGCAGCCCCCGTCCATACGTCGTTGGAGCACCTGGGTTGAACCGAGCGGTGAGCACCTCGCGGCGCGGATTGCCATCCGGCACAGCCAGCCCTAGATGCACCCAAGTGCCCTCCATGATCAGCTGGTCGAAGTTGATGCCCACGTCGATAATGCGCTGGCATATCAAGCGCGGGCAACCGAATGCCGGGGCCGTGAAATCCGCCGCGCGCCCGTCCAAATGTGCGCTGTCAGAAGCGCCGCCTACCATCGAGTTGAGCATCGGCGAGCGAAAGCCGCTAGAGATAAGGATCGGCGCGTTTTGCAGTGCGACGCGCACATCCTCCAGCATCAGCGCGACGCGTTGGAGGTTTGCGATCTGGTTGCTCATCGGCTCATTGCGGATGCCGTGGCGAGACGCAGTTTGCGAGTTCGTAAACTCGCTGAGCGCAAAATGGGGTGATAGTTGGGTGTCCGGTGTCATGCTGCCAGTGTCGGCAGATCATGACTTTTCACTAAGACTGAAAGGCTTCAGTCAATGCGCGCTTGGTTTAGCTTTTGCGTTGTGAGCATCGACCGCATCTGAGACTTCAAATACGCGGGCTTCGCAGTCGGCGTAAGATCTTCCGTAGTCCTGCGCATGGGTGACCACGTCAGCTATTTCCTTAGTCGTCGGTTTTCGCTCGCTCAAATTCATATCGCTGGAATATCCCCACGCCAAAAACAAATATTGAGCCGCATCTGCGCATGGATAAAAATAACTTTCTTTTGCGTTGCCCACCAACTGCTTTTGCGCCAAGTCTCGCAGCGCTTCGAGCCTTCGGTACCTATCTCGTTCGCGCGGTATGTCACCAAGCGTGGCAGGATCAAAAATCTCGAAACTACGAAGCTGCATGTAGATCGCGTTTGCTTTAGGCAGCAATGCGACGTCCGTCTGATTGTATTGGGGCCCGGGCACGTATGGCACCATGAAGTCATTCGCTGCATGCGCGCTTAAACAAATAGTCGAGCAAGCCATGATCGCCAGCCTGACGACCTTCGATCCCAAGCCCCTAGATCTAATCTGCAATGGATGCAGTACTTTGAATATTTCCATGTAATGTTTTCGCACTGCGGACACTCCCTCGATACCTCTGGCCTATCTGGTTTATTGGGCGGCTCCCTGTGCGAAATCGTGTATTGATCACACACCACCACCTGTTCTACCTGGCCGTTGAACTCCTGCCTGGTCATCTGAACTCCGACGTTTCTTGTTGTTACAAGCTTCGAACTTTATTCATGTTGACACTTAGTGATCGTGGGGGCTTTCCCTTGGTAACTATGTTTTTTTTCTGACCATCTTGACATTCATATGCACCGGGGAATTTTCACCGTTGATTTGACCTACCGGCCCATGAAATGTCTGTGAGACTTTTGGCTCGCTTGGCTGAGATTTGGTAGGAGGATCTCCCAACTCAAACGCTGCGATGGTTGCTTCGAGTGCAAACTTTGCTTTAGGCGATAAATACTTTATCGCTTGCACCAACTTGGATTCATCGTCCGACAGTTTGGCCCCCCGCTTGCCCGCGACGATATAAAAAACATCCATTCCCAAATCGTTGCATTGAGATAGCGCATCAGCGGGCGGCATTGTTTGCCCGGTCTCCCACGATGCCACCGTTCGCGTGCTCACTTCTATTTTTTCCGCAAGCTCACCTTGGTTGATCTGAAGGCGCACGCGCTCCTCCGCGAATCGGCCCCCTAAGCTCTTGCGAGAGGAGGGATCCAGGGGTTTACCTGAAGGTGTTGCAGATTTGTGCATTCCGGCGTTGACAAGATGCAGTTTTCTGCATCATAATTTGTACAAGTTGCAATTTTCCGCAAGGTTATCACCGTCATGCACAAATCCGCTACCCCCAAATCGGGGAGTGTCAAAACTTTAGACCAGGTCCGTGAGGAATTCTCACGAGTCGGTCGAAGCGTGAAGAGCTGGGCTGAGGAAAATGGATTTAACCCTACCGACGTATACGCCGTTCTATATGGCCGCGCGAAAGGGCTACGGGGTGAGAGTCACGCTATCGCCGTGCGGCTTGGCATTAAGCACGGCGTGGTTGTCATCAACAAGAAGAGAGGTCACTCATGAACGAGTGGCTGACATCTTCACAAATCGCGGACATGCGCCTGCCTGGCCTGGAAATGGCAGCGAGAAATATCCGGGCTAAGGCAAAGCGCGAACGCTGGGCGAGCCGCGAGCAAACATGCCGTGGCGGCACGAGGCAGGAATATCACATCACTAGCTTGCCTCCTGAGGCGCGCGCCGCACTTGCGAGCAAAGTTGCGCTCGCGGCGATCGCCCAAGCTGCGTCCACCAGCTGCTCCGCGCCGGTGCCTGACGCAAAGTCCGAGGCAGCAGTACTTCCCGCCGGTGCCCTTGCGACTCTTACTACTTCCCCGATCGCCGCCCGCCAGCGCCAGGCCAACGCCGTCAGCGCAGCGCTCGCGAACATTGGCTCCGTGTCAAATAGTGAGGCTGAAATCAGTAAGCAACGAATCATTCTATTGTTCCAGCGCTATTGGGACGCCCTTGGCGGGCAGCTACACCCAGCGCTTGAGGCGTTCTCAGACCACTGGTCTAAGAGCCTCATCGATTGCGATGCAGCGCTTCGCGCTCAATACCCAAGGCTAAGCGCCTCAACCCTGCGCGGTTGGTATCTCAGAATACAAAAGCGCGGACACTTAAAGCGCAATTCACACCCGCGTAAAAACCAATTTGCGGCACTGTCCGGCGATATCGGCACCGCCGTCCTTGCGATGCTCCACGAAAAGCCGCACTTGAGCGCAGCCAGCATCCATGAGGTGCTGAGCCAGCTCAAGACGCCAAACCTTCCCAGCTTGCGTGCATTTCAGCGTGCCATAACTGCCTTCAAATCTCAGAATGCACAGGGCTGGTCATTCCACGTCAATCCAGATGGATGGCGCAGTCAGTTTATGTCGGCCTCCGGCGACGCCTCTGCCCATGTATCGCGGCCCAACGAAGAGTGGCAACTTGATTCAACCGTCGCCGACGTCGAGCTGTTCGATGCAGAGACCGGCGAATTCCGCCGCCACGCCATCATTGCGTGCATCGACGTTTTCACGCGCCGGGTTCGATTCCTCGTTACACGCACGTCGAGGGCCAATGCCATCATGGCGGTTATTCGTTTATGCATTAACGACTGGGGCTTGCCAGAGCGCGTCAAGACTGACAACGGCCAAGACTACGTCGCTGAGGCGCTTGAGTTCGCACTGCGCTCGCTCGACATTGCCCACCGCCTCTGTGAGCCGTTTGAGCCGCAGCAAAAACCATTTGTCGAGCGGGTATTCGGAACGCTCACGCGCGGCCTGTTTCCCCTGCTAGACGGGTTTGTTGGGCACAGCGTAGCCCAGCGCACCGAGCTGCGCAACGCCGAAAGTTTTGAGGCACGGCTTTGCCGTAAAGAGGGCCTGGGCAAAACAGTCGCGCTGCGCCTATCCCCTGCGCAGCTGCAGACCATGATCAACACCTGGGTGGGCGACTACGAAGCTGCCCGCCACGGCACGCTTGAGATGAGCCCAGCTGCGAAGGCTGAGGCCCACACCACACAAGTGGTCCGCGTCGACGAGCGCGCCCTAGACATCTTGCTGGCTCCGCTCGCCAAGCGCGCCGCCCCCATCGTCCAGAAAAAGGGCATCCGCGTGGACAACGGCTGGTATACGGCCGCAGAGCTGGGCGGTTTGGAAGGCGAGCAAGTCATTGCGCGCCAGGACGACAGCGATATCGGCGTTGTGTACGTATTCAACACGTCCGGCCATTTTGTGTGCAAAGCCTTGGACACCACCCGCCTTGGCGTCAGCCTGGCCGAGGTCAGCAAGGTGCGCAAAGCCCACCAGGCCAAGGCAGTCAAGGCAGTCAAAGCCCAACTCAAACAAGCTGCTCGTGACTTCGATGTCAACAAGGCAGTTCGCCAGGTCTATTTGGAGCGCACCGACGCTGCTGTTGACGCCAGCCAGGCAGGCAACGTTCGCAGGATGAAGCCGCGCGATGTCTCGCACTCAAGTGAGGCGATCGCCAGCGTAACGGCTGCGCTTGATACACCCGCGCCGCAGCTCAGCGAAAGCGCCCGCGCTGCGATGGCACGCATTGAGTCCGCTCCAGCTGCTCCGGTTCTGGATGCGTTGAAAACGCCGAATGAGAAATACAGCGCGTGGGTGCGTATTGATGCCCGTGTGTCGCGCGGTGAGGCATTGAGCGCCAAAGAGCGCGCTTGGTACGACAGCTACAGCACTTCGGCTGAATGGCGCTCGATGAATCGTTTACATGCGGGTCACGATCCGCTGGCCGTCGAGGCCGGTGGCTAAAGAAAAAACCCGCGCGGTGTGACAGCACCAAGCGGGTTAGAGGTGGCCCAGGCAACGGGCCGATGTTGAAACTAACTATGCAGAGGCAAGTATATGAGTAAATCAAGCGGTAATGCAAGTCACGTCGCGGAACAGCGCGGCGTAGCGCCAACACAGACCGTCGCTGCGGCTGTGTCAGCGATGGATCAAATCATCGCACGCACCGAGGGCATGCCAGGCATTGGCGTGCTCAGCGGGCCTCCAGGGCATGGCAAGACCAGCGCGCTGACCTATATCGCCCACCCCGCGACTTTCAATTCGGTGTACATCGCATGCCGCAGTTTCGAGACAACAAAGAGCCTGGCGCAGATGACGCTCAAAGAGCTGGGCGTCGCAGGTAAGGCGTTCTGGTCCGTCTCTGAAATGTTCGATGCGATTTGCGCGACGCTCAGCGCCCAGGATCGCACCTTGGTGATCGACGAAGCTGATCACATCGCCGAGAAGATGACCATTGAGTTCTTGCGCGACTTGCACGACAACGCACGCACTCCCATTCTATTGGTCGGTGAGGAGTACTTACAGCGCAAGCTGCTGCGCCGCCATGAGCGTTTCCACGATCGCGTCCTGGTTTGGGCCAAGACGCTGCCCGCCGATGCTGGAGACCTGGCAAAGCTGCAAAAGCACTACGCGCCTAACCTGGTGCTGGAGGACGACGCCAAGCGCGTCCTGCTGCAAAAGACCAATGGCGTCGCTCGCCGGATCGTCACGGCGCTGCACCGCATCGGCGAGGAAAGCAAGGCACGCGGATGGCAAAAGATCACCTCGGCTGAATTGGCGGGGGTGCTGTGATGGCTGACGTCAAATTAGCCAGGGCACACATTACTCTAAGCCCTGGAATAGAAAAACACGGGCAGTTTGCATTCATCGGATTCGTTGACGTCAAAGAGCTTGGGCTTGTCAACGTTGCGCTGTGCTTTGACATGGAACGCAATGAGATTGCGTTGGTCGATTCGTGTGGATGTCGGAGCGGCTTCCATATCGCAGAGATCATTGGAGGTTTGGCGAACGTCAAGCTTAAGAGTCACCCGAACAGCGACCCGGGAGCGCCAAATGGCACGACTACCCATTGATGTCGAGATGCGCGGTGGTCGCACGCTGCGCGAGCGCATTTGGGATGCGATGGTCTCCAAGATGCGTAAGGCTGGCAAGTTCACGGTTGCCGAAATTTCCACCGACGCACATCCGGCTAGTGAAGACTCGATTAATGAGTATTTACACGCCCTTGAAACTGCGGGCTATGCCCTGGTGCTAAAGGCCCAAGGTCGCCGCCCGAGTAAGAAGTTCACCGCCGTCGAATGGAAGCTTACCGTCGCGTTTCCCATAGCGCCCCGCGTCAATCGGGCAGGTAAGCCAATCATGAGTGGCATGAAAAACCTGGCTATGTGGCGTGCGGCCAAGATCCGCAAGCAGTTCAAGCCCAGCGAGCTGGCGCGCGATGCAACGCTTGGCCCGATTGTCGTCAGCTTAGAGACTGCCAAGGCCTACTGCAGCGCCCTGGCTAAAAGCGGCCACTTTCGCATGAACTCCAAGGGCAAGGGAGGCATTGAAAGCGTCTACACCTTGGTGAAGGATACAGGCCCTCATGCGCCGTGCATCACACGCGCAAAGGTTGTGTTTGATCGCAACATCGGAATGATCGCCGTCGCTCAATCCACTGAGGAGGTCACTCGTGAAACTGCAGCGTGAATCACAGTTTTTAAACACGTCGCCCGCTTTCTATCCCGTAGACATGACGCGGCGCGCAACGCCCGCGATGTCCGCTAAGAACGCGCAGGTCATTCGCCTCCACACGCCGCGCCACGTTAAAGCGGGCCGAGCAATCAAGCGCGCCGTGAGCCGCGTCGTAAACAAGATTCGGAATCTAAAAAAATGACAGCACTTAAAACAGCTCCAAAGTTGGAAATCAAGCCGCTCGACGCCGATGTCGTCAGCGCCCTGAAAAAGCAAATCGCCGCAGGTGTTACGCAGTCCGCCTTGGCTAAAGAGTTAGGCGTTTCGCCTGCGACCGTTTCAAACGCGGTGAGCGGCAAGTTCAAAGGCAACCCGGACACGTTTAGCGCCCGCGTGCGCGGCCAGTTCTTGAAGTCAACTGTGCAGTGTCCGGTGCTCGCGACTATCACCACGAAGGTCTGCCAAGACAAGCAGCGCTTGCCCTTTGCCGCAACCAATCCCACACGCCTGGCGCTTCATAAGGCGTGCCCTAAGTGCCCTCACCGAAACAAAGGAGAGTGATATGACGATTTACCAACGTCCGAACAAGCGAGCGATTGACTGGCCGCTGGGCTTGCTTTCTGCTGCGTTGCTAGTCGTGCTGTACGCAGCGATCGCCCGGGTCGACGACAACGCGTTCGATGCTGACGCGTTAGCGCGCCAGGAGCAAGTTCGCTTGGCTGCTGAGCACGAATCCGCCGAGCAGGTCGCCCGCGCTTACGAACAAGGCCAGCGGGACGCCCTTGACGGCTTTGCGAGAAGCTCGAAAGGTGTCGCCTTGGCTCAAACGTGCATGGCGTGGTGGTACGGCGGCAACGTCGATAAATCCACCATGCGTCAAAAAGTTTGCAGGGGAGTAGCCCAATGAAAATTATGACGACCAAGTGCGACAGAGATAACGCATTAGTTTTGATTCACCGAGCCGGGGTGATGAGACCTGAGGAGTTAGCCGAGGCACTTGAATGCGATCGATCAATTGCAGAATTGATCTTGGGCGACCTAATAAATCTCGGATTTCTATTGACGACTCGCCCTGACCTGCCGGGCTGCCGTGACTACATAATTTGGAGGACGGGGAGGGAATATCTCCTGAAACACAACCTAATTGGCGTCAAGAAGTCCAACACTCGCCAAAAAGTTCGCGGAGGTGCGCAATGAAAATGAACACATCTGCATTGCTGCGCCTTCGGTGTCTTAGTCTGCTTTCGCAAGGTCCCCAAACGACCGATGCCATCGAAAGCCTGCTAGAGGTTCGGCGGGACCTCGCCGTCAAGATCGTGATCGACCTGCGCAACCTTGGATACGCCAAGAGCATCGGCGAGCCCGGAAAATCAAAGCGATTTAACTCCCACACGATCACTCCTGTAGGGCGCAGATTTCTAGAAGATGAGCAAACCAACGTGCGCTCGACGCCAGAAAACCCTAACCCTGCGAATGTGTTTCAGCGCGTCGTCTCCGCCGACGCCGCAGGACCTATCAAGCCACCAGGCGTGCCGAATTCAATCTTTGACACCTCATCGATACCTCAAGAGCCGACCCAAGAATCTCCGACGCCCCGATCTAGTGGGGCATCGTTTAAGGGGTGGCTTAAGAACCGCGCCGCAGTTGAATCTGGGGCCCCGCGACATGTCAAGGTCAAGCGTTCTCAACCCTCTCAGCAACCAGACGACGCGTTTCGCTGTGCCCTGTTCGACGATGGCGCGCTTTTGGTCCAGGTTGGCAGCGAGAAGTTCGAGCTTAGCGCCGTCCACACGCAGTATCTATTCCAGTACACGGATCTAGTGCGCCGTGTCGGAAGTCAGGCCTAAGCCATGAATCAAAAGCCTATTTGCGGACCAATCGAGCATGGCATTCCCAAGCCTGGCGCGCGGCCGATCAGGACTACGCCCCGCCTTATCGACTACGGCGAAGGCATGGAAGTTGGAGCCAGCCGCTCCATTGACACCTGGGGCCAAGCTAAATCTATTACCACCGCGTTGCGATCGCTGAAGGACGGTCGCACCTGGTCACTACGCCACGACGGTCAGACGTGGCGAATTTGGAGAAATACATGAGCAACAAAAGCTATGCGCTGCGCGCTTGCGTGCTGATCGCCCTGGACAGTTTCAAGGGCCAATGGTTGACGACGCGCTGGCTGTGCAAGCGGCTGGGCGTTACCTCCGAGACGCTTACGGATGCGGCCCTAGCCGTCATCGACGAAGGATGTCATGACGTCCACCGCGAGCGAATCGACGGCCATGTGTGCTTTGGCGTCGGATGTTCAAAGGATAGCCCAGTCGTTGACATCGACCATCAACCCGATGAACTTTTAAAGGCCGCTGCATGAATATCACAAAGCTCCTCAACGCCATGAGTCGCCACCAAGGCTGCGAAAACGGCATTTCTGCCGAGCACCTCGCCATCGAGCTGGACGTCAATCAGCGCTCGCTGCGCAAATTGATAGGCGCTGCGCGTGAGGATGGCTTTGCGATCTGCGGCATGCCTCACACGGGCTACTACATGCCGACGACGCCTGAGGAGCTGAACGACGCCTGCAAATTCCTCGAAGCGCGTGCGCTGCATTCGCTTCGCTCGCTCAGTCGCATGAAGAAGGTGGCGCTCCCCGAGTTACTCGGGCAACTTAACTTAAACCAGGCTTAAACATGGCAACAGGTCACACACACCGATGCGCGGTCCCAGGATGCAAGCGGCATATTCGTCTTTCCATGCTCATGTGTTCAGACCACTGGTTCCAAGTCCCTGGTGATCTGCAGCGTTCCGTCTATCAGACTTGGAACGCATATCGATCACCAAATAAAACCGGCGAAGCTGAAACGCTGAGCCTTCGTCGCGAGTATGTGCTCGCAATTCAAAAAGCAGTCGACTACGTCGAGGAAAAAAAGGAAAAAGCGGCATGAATTCCACACCAAACCCCATGCATTTAATCGAGCAGCGCGCCAAGGCCCTGGCCGATGTGCGCACTCAGCTCGGCGAAGTCTGCACCGAGATCAATGATGGCATTGAGGCGATCAAGCGCAGCAAGATGCGATCGCTCAAAGCCCTTACCGGAAAACTCGCCGAGTACCACCATCAGCTCAACTGCTTGATTCAGGAGCACCCGGAGCTATTTAAGACTCCGAGAACAGTGGTTTTACACGGGTTAAAGCTGGGCTACCAAAAGGGCAAAGGCAAGATCGACATAGAGGATCCAGACTTGATCATTGCGCGCATCAAGAAGCACTTGCCGGGCAGCGTTGACGATCTGATCAAGACGACCGAGAAGCTCTCGAAGTCCGCTCTCAATGACCTAGACGGCGCGGAGCTTAAAAAAATAGGTATATCGGTTTCTGATACTGGCGATCAGATCGTCATCAAGCCGGTCGATGGTGCAGTCGACAAGCTGCTCAAGGCGTTGGTCGCGAGCGTGATGGGCGATGAGCCGTCCGAGGATGACGAGTCGTGATCTGGGTCCACGTGAAGTTGGTGAAATCGGGAAAATCACAATGAGCCTGTATGTGCCCTATAGCGATGACCGAAAGGCCGCGCTTATCTATTGGCGCGATCACGAATTGAAGGTGTTCGCTGTGGACGTACTTGCTGGCCCACAAAAGAAGCCGACTTACGCAAAAACATGGTACGCAAGGGCGCGATCTCAAGAAAGGGCTATAGCTTGCGTTCAGCGTGACGGTGGCGCGTTTGGAATCCCGGCTAGGGCTCGCTATCAGGCGCGCCTCGCAGGTCCGCGTGAACTCGGATGTGTACCCGCAAAAAGCAGCGGCACAGCCTAAATCAATTTCAATTTAATTAGTCAGCGCCATTGAAAAATGAGAATCGCCAAAAAAGTCGTAGACACCGAAGGCCCTCGACGCGCCGACCTTGCCAAGATTCACATGGCGAAGAAGGCACTCGGGCTCAGCGAAGAGGAATACCGCGATCTCATGTTCACGGTCTGTACGGTGCGCTCAAGCAGTGAGCTGGACTTCGCAGGACGCAAGCGCTTTCTTGATCACCTGCAAAGGTGTGGCTGGAAGGCCAAGGCCAGCACAACGACCAGGCGTCCTAAGCGTCCTACGCCTGCGCCTGAGTCATTCAAGCTGGTGCGTCGCATCCGTGCTCAGCTTATCTCGCTTGGCAACCTGCCCGACACCTACGCTGACGGCATTGCCAAGCAGGCCTATGGCGTCGATTTCTTCGAATGGTGCAACTGCTCCCAGCTGTGGGAGTTGACAAACATGCTCAACGCTGAGCAAAAACGTAAAGGAGTTTGAAAATGGAAAATGTTGGATCTGAAAAACCTTCTGAAATGTTCGCCATCGTCGAGCTATTCGGCCATCAAAAAATTGCAGGCCGGATTAGCGAACAGACCTTTGGCGGCGCGAATTTCGTCCGAGTCGACGTTCCTGAAGTTACTGTATCGAATAGGTATCTTAGTGAGGATACTCGCGGCCGAACGATTCCCGCTCACACTCGTAGCTTTGGTCCGTCAGCCATCTATTCGATCAATTGGTGTGATAAGGAAACCGCAAGCATTGCTGCCCAGCAAATCCGGCACCTTCCAATATCAGATTTCTCGATTCGGGAAGCCATAGACCTACTGGACAGCGGATCTCGCCAGCGCTTTTTGGAAAGCTTTGAAAGTAAAGTATGAACTCGAAAATTAATCCACTAAATGATGCACAGGTCGAGGCTTGGCGCTTCGCCCTCGTGTCTATTTGCAAGTCTTGGGATTCGTCCGACGGACCGTTCAACAGGGTACGCCAAGACGCTGAAGCCATTTTGCAAATCGTCAATTCTTTGAACGACTCGCAGCGACTTCCCGACGCATTTAGCGAAGTACTAGAGGAGCTTGGAAGAGCCACTTCTAAATTTCCTACGTGGCCGACGGATCCATTGCACGCGCTAGCCGTCCTAGGCGAGGAATTTGGAGAGCTAACCAAAGAAATGCTCCAGCTAACATATGAGCCGCATAAGTCGACGCTTCAGGCGGTGCGCACTGAGGCGCTGCAGACTGCGGCTATGGCGCTTCGTCTGTTCATGAGCATCGATTCATACGAATACAAGGGTTGCCATCAGCACACCCAAGGTAGCCGTGTCTGATCAGCTGGCGCTCTTCGACCAAACCACGCTGCAGGTAGCGCGGGCGGTTGATGGTGCGCCTGATGATTTGCCGCGCTTGGCGCGCGATATCATGGAGGTCATCGGCGAGTGTGCCACAATCAAATTGATTGGTGAGTTTGGCGGCACGACGCTTAGAATTCCTCACTGGCCACTTCCGGCTTTCGGTCCGCAGACGCGGCGCACCGCCGAGCGCATTGAGTGTGTAATTGGCGCAGAAAGCTCGGCCAAATTGATGGAGAGGTATAGTGGCGATGTGCTCTGCATTCCCAAGTGTGAAGATGCAATGCGCACGCTCCGAAACAGATCGATCGTGCGCGACTACAGCAACGGAAAGCGTCCCGCTGACCTGGCGCGCCGATGGGATTTGACCGAGCGCAGTATCTGGAATATTTTAAAAACGACGACCTAAATTAATGTGATTTACACAGCAAAAATGGTCCTTTAACGGGCCATTTTTAGTGCGTAAATGCATCCGACTTTGATGATAAATTGGCCTGAAAGCCGGATGAATTCTGTAAAAATAGCATCCGACTTGGCTTATGTGTCGGTTTGCACCAGATCGCAAACCGCCTTATAGAACAATGGGTTACGCAAGTCGGATGCTAGTTTAAAAGTCGGATGCTGGCGTCCGACTTAGCACCCGAACTACAGAATTCTGTACATGGCGCACATTTTGGCGTGATAGCCCGTAAACCCGCGCCAGTGCTTGTTTTTTGGCGGATGAGGGGTATGCGCTGGGGTGGTGGCGTGGCGGCCTTGTAGGGCGGTTAAATCGGTCTGAGTATGCGTCGCGCCAATTTTGGGAGGGTGGTGTGGATAAGTCGGCTAAGTGATTGATGTGGGCCAATTTTTCCCACCTGGTCCCGCTTTATCCCGCCCCATCCCGCACTTTAAGATCATGCGTCGCCTCACANTCAA
>JGI26470J50227_1000098_pt1 | contig 39756 bp, 36 predicted proteins | sample FreactTroBogLake_FD_50227 | JGI IMG/M metagenome (IMG submission 50227)
CCCCGTCACACCCCTGGCAAGGCATCTTCTGACAGCCTGAGGGCATCCGCCGAATCGGGGGCACTCCACTCTCAATAGAGAGGATAGCTTCGGATCGATACAATCCGCATCTGAAAGCGTGCGGAACAGACATACTGACCCGCCTGCAGAGTGTACCGGGGGACGTCTCGAAGGAGGGCTTCTCCCCGGATTTCTTCGGGACGGTTGTAGAGCTTGGGACGCAGCAAGGCTCGGACCGCTTCCTTGATGGCCTGGTTCAGGGCTTCCCGCCGGCTTTCGAGTCGGTCCAAGACCTTTGCTTTTCCCGTCCCCGAGGCCTGTTCGATGTCGGTGGAGGCCCAGGCCAGGCGTCGAGCGGCCTCAAAGGGCGGCATCGAATAGCGAAAGAGGACGGTCAAGATGCCCTGCTCTTCGTCAAGGCGGGTGGAAACGGCGACGGCCCGGGCCGTCGCCGGATCCCCGGTGGTTCCCACGATCCGCCCCAGGGGGACTACCTGAAGGGCCTCGGTGACTCCCCGATCTTTGTCCACGGGCTTGTAGACGAACGACCATCCGTAGATCATCCCGGAAAAGACGTCTTGCATCTCTTCGAGGAGGGCGTCGAGCTTCTGGGGATCGGGAACCCGCTTTTCCAGTTCTCCGGGGAGGAGGGCCTGGAACGGCAACCACAATTCCCCTTGGAGCAAGGTATCCGTGAACTCGGCTTGGCCAAACCCCAAGGTGCCCACCGCCACGAACGCGGCCACCAGGGTGAGCCGGGTCACCCACCGGGTCATGGGGCCCAAAAGGCCTTCCACGGGTTGACCCGGAGCCGAAGGAGCAGGTACAGGAAGGCGAAGACGAACCCTGCCAAGTGGGNGAGATGGGCCACACCACCGTAAGGATTCAAGATTTCGCTGAACACCTCGAACGCCGCGTAGAGGATGACCAGGCTCCGGGCCCGGAGGGGAATCACGAAGAACAACAGCACCCTGGCGTGGGGCCGGAACGCGGCAAAGGCCAAGGTCACCGCAAAGACGGCCCCCGAAGCCCCCAGAAGATCCACGTCAAACTGCGAGAGGGCCGTGAAGATGCCCAGCGAAGCCAGGCCGGCGAGGATGCCCGTGACGTGGTAGAACGCCAGGAACTCCCAACTCCCCAGCTCTTCTTCCACCGCGCTCCCGAAGAAAAAGAGCCCGATCATGTTGAACAGGATGTGGGTCACGTTGGCATGGGCGTACATGTAGGTGAGGGGCTGCCACCAAGCCCCTTCGCCCAAAATCCTTGCGGGAATGAGGTCGAGGTCGTAGTGGAGGCTCGGATCCAGCTCGGTGAGGAGGAACACGAGCAGGTTGACCGCGATGATCCCAAAGGTGGCGTAGAAATACCGGAAGGGAAGGCGGCGCTGGAAGAACGGGGNGGTTCGGGTCATTTTTTCAGGCCTTCCCAAAACGTGTCGATCATCTGCTCCATGGCGGCCCGGCTGGGGCTGGGAGCCCAGTTCCGGTTCAACCGGGTTCGGGCGGCCTCCAGCAGAGCCTCGCCCTCCCGGTAGGCGGCGTCGAGGGCTCCCGAGTCCTTCATCAGCCCGATGGCTTGCTCAATGAACGGCTGCACTGGCTGCTGGGCAGCCTTGGCCCGGGTGACCTGGAGAAACAGGTCCAACAGGGCAGCGCCCCCGTCCGGGGCCCGGGTGCCATGGAGCAAAACGGGGAGGCTTTTCTTGCCTTCAATGATGTCGTCGCCCCGGAGCTTCCCGGGGTTGCCGGTGACCAGGTTCTTCACGTCGTCGAGGATCTGAAACCCGACGCCGATGTCTTCCCACAATTGCCCGAGGGCTTCGATGGCCTGGTCCGAAGCCCCAGCGGAGGCAGCCCCCAGTTCGGCGGCCAGCCGACTCAAGGCCCCGGTTTTGAACCGACACATCTGCAGGTACTCTTCGGGCTGGGGGAACCCTCGGTGGTCGTTGTGCCAGACGATGTCTAGGCCCTGGCCGAAGTGGAGCCTGCGCATGACCCGGAGGTACAGCTTCATCATACGGTATTGGAGGGCCTCGGGAAGGCCCGATTGCTCGATGAGGTAGGTCGGCTCAAAGTACAGGAAGTTCCCGGTATTGATCGCCATGTCGACCCCATGGATCAGGTGAATTGCCGGACCGCCCCGGCGTTCCTCGGCCTTGTCTTCGATGTCGTCGACGATCAGGCTCCCGTTGTGGGGCAACTCGACGAGGGTGGACAGGTCGACGATGGACCCGAGGGATCCACCGTGCAGTTCATGGCTGAGGATCATGACCACGGGCCGCCACCGCTTGCCCCCCCGGCGAAGCAACTCCCACCCTGGGGCATTGATGCGGTCCAGAGCGTCCGGAGGGAGGGTTAGATCGGGTTGGCCGGCGACCAGCCGGGCCCAAGCGACGTCGGAACGCTGGGGAAAGACCCGGGCCAACGAGGCTTCTACGTCGGTCAAGCGTTTGGTATACTCTTTGCTGGTCATACCCGGGAATTTCTCCTATTCCCCCGGGTCGGTCAAGGAGCTGGACGCCGTGGGTCGAGAAAAACCGGACTTTTACGCCCTAAAGGCCCAGCGGGAAGGCTACCCTGCCCGGTCCGTCTACAAGCTCGAAGAGATTCAACAGAAGTTGGGGGTCCTGAAGCGGGGCGGCAGGGTCCTCGACGTGGGTTCTAGTCCTGGGAGTTGGAGCCTCTACACCCTCAAGTTCCTCAAAGGTTCCGGGTTTGTCTGCGGGGTGGATCTGACTCCCCCCTCCCCGGGGGAACGTCCGCCCAATGCGTTCTTCTTCCAGGGGGACATCTTTGACGCCAAGACGCTGGAGACCCTCACAGGCCACGGGCCCTACGACACCATTTTGTCCGACGCGGCCCCCCTGACGACGGGGAACCGAACGGTGGACACAGGCCGGTCGTACAACCTCTGCGATCGGGTGATCTCCTTGGCCGAATCACCCCTGCTCAAACACCAAGGAAACTTGGTGATCAAGGTCTTTCAAGGGGGCGACGAAAAGGTCCTGAGCGATCGCATGCGCCGGCTTTTCACCACCGTCAAGGCTCTGAGACCCCAAGCCGTACGAAAAGAGAGCTTCGAGACCTATTTCATTGGAATGGGCAAGCGAATCTCCCATGACACCCTCGGCGCCGTGGATTACAATGGGTGAAATGATGCGGATGGTGGGATTCCTTCTTCTATTGCTAGCACCTCTGGTCGGGGCCATGGCCCAAGCGCCCTCGGCTTCGGTGTTCTTGGACACCGACCCCATGGGCGCCCAGGTTTTCCTGGATGGTCACCTGCTGACCGAGAGAACCCCCGTTCTGCTCCGGGGTCTGGCACCGGGCTCGCACCAGGTGAGTCTTTGGCACCAGGGCTTTCAACAACTCGATCAAACGTTCGAGGTGGCGGCGGGGAAGGTGCCCACCGTGGCGGCGGCGCTGATTCCCACGTCGGTCATCCTGGCCTTCCCCGACAACGACACCGTGAAGGGTCCGGATTGGTCATTCCCCGCGGCAGGCAACCAGTTCCGGTACCCGAACGGCACCTACAGCCTTCAAGGATCGGACTCGGCGCTCCTGACGCCGGTCTTTCCCGACGAAACCTTTCTCAGTCTCACCGGATGGGGTCTGCTCATCCTGTCCACGGCGACGGTCCTTTCGGCGACCTCGGACATTTACCACGCCGAAATGGGGTGGTACGACCATCCCAGCGAGCTGACCATTGTCCTCGCCCTGTCGTCCTTGCTCGATCTCCCCTGGTTCGCCACCCTCCAGAACTCCAAGGCTCGGTTCCAAACATCCATGGCTCCCAAGATTTCTCCCNCTCCCGAAGGCCTCACCCAGGCGCAAGCCCGGTTTAACGAAGGCGAGAAGGCCTTGGAAGCCGGAGATTTGGTGAAAGCGGAAACCCTCCTGTCCCAGGTGGTCCGGGAATACCCTGACTCCTGGTTAGTCCCCGGGGCGTGGTTCCGACTCGCAAAGATTCACGCCGTCACCGGTCGAAAAGACCTTTCCTTTGGAGAGTATCGCCTGGTGGCCGAAACGTACCCCCAGGCTGCGTACTACGACCGGGCCCGCCACGCCCTGGCCGATCTGTACCAAGGGGCGGGGAACCGGGCCAAAGCTCGGGAAAATCTGGATGCCATGGTCCTCGTCGACGGCTTCTTCGATCCCTCGGACATCGCTACCGAAAAGGCAAAACTCGACGTTGCCCCGGAGGCCGCCCATGCGCCTTAACTGGTCCCTCGTGGCCCTGACCCTGGCGCTGGTAGCCTTACCGGTCTTGGCCGACACTCCCAAGGCTACGCCTCCCCCGGCTGCCACCCCCTCACCCCGGCAAGCCTACCAACAGGCGATGACCCTCTACGCACAGGGCCACGCCTTCACCTCGGACGAACAGGATCAGTTGAGAGCGTTGAAGGGAAAACTCATCGAAACGGGGGATAGCGACCTCGCGGCCAACCTCGACCTGCTCCGAATCGGGTCGAGTGCCGAAGCCACCCGGTCACAAACCCAGCAAGAGGCCACCACGACGTTGCTCGAAAACACCGACGAATGGAACGACCGTGTGCATCACCTCGAAGACGCCCGGCTGTGGCGGGTCGTCCGGGACACAGCCCTGACCACGTTTACCGTTTCGATGTTGGCCACACTCCTGCTCGCGACCGTGAACGATCAGGATCAGGCCTACCTCCACAACGGGCAATTCAACGACAGTGATCCCAAGCGGACCTTTTCGAATGGAATGAGCTGGGCCTTGGTTGGTTCTGCGGGCACCATGCTGGTGAGCCTCTTCCCGTTGCTGTGGGGCCAAGCCCACCAATAGAGAGGCCGGGTTACTCGTTATTTTTCATGCATGACTTCGATCCCCGACCATTCCGGCGGGGGAGGAGTCACAACCCAGCGATCGCAACGCTCAATGAATTCCATGGCCAGGGGGTCCCCAGGCATCCAGCGGTCGGCCACTTCCCGGAAGAGGGAGCGAGCCGCAAGAAAGTCCCGGGCGTAGTAGGATTCCAGGCCCGAATGCCAGGTGGCCCAGCCCACCTTCTCGGCCTCGGTGAGGGTGGTCTGGGCGGTGTAGATGCACTCCCCCTGGGTCTTTCCTTTAACGACCACCTTGTCGAGAAGACGGCACCACACTTGGCGCCCCACTTTCTGGTAAACGGATTCACTGAACAACAGAGTCTGCTTGTATTTCTTCGTGAGACCCTCGAGGCGGCTGGCCAAGTTGACCCCGTCACCGATGACGGTGTAGTTCATCTTCTTCACCGACCCCATGTTCCCCACGGTCACTTCCCCAAAGTTGATGCCAATGCCGATCCGGAACTCTTTTTTTCCTCGGGCAATTTGATCGGCGTTGAAGTCGTCGAGGGCCCGGGCCATTTCTAAGCCCGCCAACACGGATTGCAACGCATCGTTCTCGCCCCGGACCGGCGCTCCAAAGATGGCCATCACGGCATCACCGATGTACTTGTCCACAGTGCCGCCGTGGGCCATGATCACGTCGACCATGGAACTGAAGTAGCGGTTGAGGGTCACCACGAGTTCGTCGGGGGCCATGGATTCGCTGATGGTGGTGAACCCTCGGATGTCGCTAAACAGCACGGCCAGGTCACGGTTCTTCCCCACCAACATGGCTTCCGGGTTTCCCAAAACCTCGTCGATAACGTCGGCGGGAACGTACTTTTGAAAGATGTTTCGAATGCGCTGTTCCGTCTTTTGAGCCAAAACCGATTGCAGGGCGAAGTTCTTAATCTGACCGTAGGCGCGCCCCAGTTCCGCCAGCATTACGTTGAACGTCTGGGCCATGCGGCCAATCTCATCGCTATATTCCACCTCGACCCGGCGGTCGAGGTTGTTGTCGCGGATGATTTCCTGCATGGTCCGGACCATCTTGCTAATCGGGCGGGTGAGGTAACTGCTAAAGAAGAGCAGCAGGACGAAGGCAAACACAAGGGACCCGGCCAGAATCAGGTAGTTCTGCACCTCGATCTCTCGCACACCTTGGTAAAAGGAGTCCCGGGCCTCGCTGACGAAGACCGTCCAGCCAAAGGGTTCGAACCGGAACACCTGGGCCACCCGGTCCCGACCCTCGGTCGAGAACTTCAGCCACCCCGTCTTGCCTGCCTGCGTCAGTTGGGCCAGGGCCCGGAGATCGGCGTCTGAAAACTTCACCGGGCGGGTCGACATGGCCACCGCATCGCCGTCGGCGACGGCAAAGATCAGCTCTGTGTCGGACCGGATGAGGCTCTGGGCAAAGCTCTCGACGGCCTTTTTGGCCGTCTCCACGTAGTCTGGTTGGGTGGAAAGGTTGTTGGCGACCAGCAGTCCCCACTGGTTGTCGGCATTTTTCTTCAGTTCCTCGGCCTTGAAGCCCAGAAAGTCGATGGCCACCTTGGTAATTCCGGTCTCGGCCGAGAAAACCGCGGCAAAACCCGTGACCAAGAGGGTGGTAACCAAGAGGGGAATAACGATGAAGAGGATCTTCAGTCGAATGCTCACGCTTCATTCTCGGCAGATTATGGCCGATACTGTAGTCAATGGNCCCAACCCCGCCCCCCCCCGTGGAAAACGAACTTTTATCCAGTCTCTACTCCGATGAGGAAAAGGCCCAGATCCTCGGTCAAATCGAGCAGGTGGCGATTTCGAACCGGATCACCGTGGACACCGAGGCCTTCCGTCCCCTGAAGCGGGGCATCATGTTCCCCGTGGTGGTGAATCTTCTGGCCATCGTGTTGGTGGTGGGAGCGTGGTTCGGGGCCAGCGCCTATTTTCAAACCCGAGAAGAGGGACTCAAGCTCAAAACAGACCAAATGTTCTCCACGGAGTCCAAACTTCTGGCGAAGGTTCTGGAGGATTCCAAGAATCAGTTGGCGGCCAAGAACGCCGAGATCGACAAGATCAAGGGCGACCTCGACCGGGTGAATGCCGAGAAAGCCGACCTTCAAAAGTCCTTTGACGATAGAATCGCGGCCCGGGAAGCCGAACTGCGGGTCGAACTCAACAACGCCCTCGCGGCCGAGAAGAAGCGACTGCAGGATTCCGGGCTCAGTGCCCCGGAAGTGGCTGAGAAGCTCAAAGAATTCGAGATCCAAAAGGAAGCTGAGTTCAGCAAACGTCTCGAGAGCTATCGAAGAGCGGTTCAAGCCGAGATCGATGAGCGCACGTTGGCCGTGTCGTCTCTGCAAGCCAAGCTTCAGTCGACGGTCTCCCAGCAGGAGGCCCTCCGCCAAGAGATCGAGAAACAGACCAAGGCCCGGGAAAATGACCTGAAGAACCAACTCAGTTCCCAGGCGGCCAACCTGGACCAACTCCAAAGGGACAAGGACGACCTGGACGCCTTCTATCGAGACCTCGACGGCGCCATGGCCGGGGTCCGCAAGGCGTTCGAGGCCGGGGACTGGGCCCAGGCCGAGACCGAGGTGAGTTCCCTGCGCCAGGTGCTGGCCAAAGGGGTTGCGTCCACCAACGAAGCCGTCCGCCGTCGGGCCCAAGCCCAAGCGGGCGTCGCCGCCGCCCTCGACACGGCGGTCACCGACCTCTCGGAGTCGGCTACCAAGACCCAGGCAAAGAAAGACCAAGCCCTCGCCCTGGCCGAGGCCCGGTGGAAGCAAGCCCAAGCCGACGCCGACGCATTGAAGGCGAACCTGGAAAGCCTCACCAACGAACTGGCCGAAGCCAAGGCCCAACTCAAAGCCAGCACGGCGGAAACGGAGGCGCTGAAGCATCAGATGAGCGACCTTCAGGCAACCGTCGAAGAACTGACTCCCTACCGAACCCGGGAGCAACAGCTCACGCAACTGTTTGAGGCCCCCTACCCCACGGCGAAGGATCGTTTCGTGGCCACCCTGGGTTCCGAACCCGGGCACCTGCTGTTTCCCCAATTTGATGAAGCCTGGAGGACCCTCCAAAGGGAGGGGCAGAGCGGCAACNCCTCGGAAGCCTCTCGCCAGAGGGCCCTGGATGACGTTCTGCAATTCACGTCGTACCTACAAGGAACGGCCATCGATCCCCAGGCGACCCGGGAAAGCACCGAGAGGCTGGCTCGAACCGACGGCACGTACCGCCATGTGGTGGACAGCATCCAGGCCCTCGCCACGGCGGGGGCGGTGGAGGCCAAGGTGAGCACGGCCACCACCCAGCTGTACGGGACCGTCGCTGCGGTCGCTGGGGCGAAGGTGACCCTCGAGCCCCTCACCAAGGTCCGCCCCCAGAAGGGTCAGCTCGTGGAGTTGCGCCGGGTGGATGGGAAAAACCAAACCGTTTTGGGTCGGGGCATCGTCCTCACCGCCTCAGACCAAAAGGTGGAGCTCGACTGGACCGGCAACCCCGTGCCCCCGTTGTCCGGGGACCCTGCGTACGTGGTCTTGCCCTAGGTCCCCCGTCCGGTTAAGGTAGGGAACCATGACGTTCATGCATTGGAAAATTTCAGGGAATCCCGGCGATATCGTTCGGATCCAACTCGATNCCCCTGCCTTCGTGCGGATGCTGGACTCTCTGAATTTTGAGTACTACCGACGGGGCGCGAAATACACCGGAGAGGGCGGCTGGACCGACAAGCGCGACGTCGACTTCTCCCTCCCCTACAAGGGAACGTTCTACTTCACCGTCGACCTGGCGGGACAGCCAGGCCTCGTGAAAGCCACCTGCGATGTGAGACGCAAATAACATGAAAACAGTGCTGATTTTCGACCTCGATGACACGTTGATCCTCCAGGATAAGATGACCGAAGAAACGGTCCGCTACTGTACCGCCTTCTTGGGCCTGGACCCCCAGGAGTTCTGGACGACCTTCCAAAAGACCAGCCGAGCGGCGTTCTCGGCGTTGCCGAGCGCCGAATGGTGCCGCATGGTGGGCATCAGCGCCCAGGAAGGGCTCTGGGGAAACTTCGGGGGGCCCCATCTCGGTCTCAATCAACTACGGCAGAACCTAGCGACCTATCGGTTCCAGGCTTGGCACGAAGCCCTCACCCAGCACGGGTATCCCGATCGAACCCTGGCCCAGGCCATCGCCGATGATTTCGCCGCCCTCAGGGGCCGCAAGTACTACGCCTTCCCCGACGCCAAGGCCGTCCTGACCTCGCTGAAGCCGCACTTTTCCCTGGCCATCCTCACCAACGGAGCCCCCGAGCTCCAGTGGTCCAAGGTCCACGGCTCGGGCCTCGAAGACCTGTTTGACAGCGTGACGGTGTCCGGAGATTACGGCATCGGCAAACCCAAGAAAGAGATCTTCGACATTGTCATGGCCAAGCATCCCGGAGCCACCCGGTTCCTCATGGTGGGGAATAGCCTGACGAGCGACATCCAAGGGGCCCGGAATGCCGGAATTCCCTGCGTCTGGTACGAACAGGGGGACGAGCCCAAGGACGTTCCCGTCCGGGCCGATGGGGTGATTCGGTCCCTGTCGGACCTCCCGGGGGTCCTGAACCAAATTCTCGGGCCCCTGGACTAGAATTCCAACGCCATTAGCGTTACCTTGTACGCCGCTAACGCCCTTCAGGAGGACGCACTTTGGACGCCGGATTTTTGGAAGAAATGAGAAAAGAATTGTTGGCCCNCCGGGCTCGCCTCCTGGGTCACTTGGCGGCGGATCAGAACCCCGACGAAGGCGGCGACGTCACCTCTCCCGGGGACGAGGTCGATGTGGCTGCCGAAGCCTTGGAAAAGAAGAATCTGGACGCCCTCGACGCGGTGGATGCCAAGCGACTCAAGTTGATCGAGGGTGCCCTGGCCCGGATCGAGCAGGGTCGCTACGGCTACTGCCTTGAGTCCGGGGTCCCCATCTCCAAGGAACGGTTGCGGGCCGTCCCCTGGGCCTTGTTTACGGTGGAAGTACAAGCTCGTAAAGAACGCGAGTCCCGGTAGCCTCGGATCTCGCCGGTTTGGCTTTGCCTCAGTTCGGCTCCGGTGCTCGGCGTACGAGGGTACGCCTGCGCTCCTCGCTCTCCTTCGGCTTCGCCAAACCGACGATCTCCTTCGGCTACAGCGGTGACTGCGCTCGGGGAGCTTCGCTTCGCTGGCTCCGGTTTTCGGGGCAACTTCGGCCCGCTCGTTGTGGGTTTGCGGGTTAGACGTCGAAGCCTGTGTTTTGTCGTACGTAATCGGCGGCCGAGGGGCTGGGGGCCAAGACGACTTGATCGAGGCTCGACCACCGGTCCGGGNGGCCGGGGATGTTCAAGATTGCGGTAGCGTCCATGGTGAGCCCCATGGGTTGGCCGTTCCCGTGGAAGACCATGGTCCACCCCAGGTTGGCCAGCATGGGAAGGCAGGCGGCGAAGTCCCACAGTTTGAACCGGGTGATCATGGCCCCATAACAGCCCGCGGCGAGGCGGGTCATATTGAACACCGAGGAGCCTGTGACTTGAACGTAGAACGGCAGGGTGTACGACCCGAAGCGGGCCAGCTGTTGGCTGATCGAGATCATGCAGCCCCGGGGCAGGTCGGCGCTCGGCGGGGTCTTCAGCGCCACGGGGTGCCCCAGTTTCGACTCCCAAAGGGTGGGGTCTGAGCCGAGCTTCTGCCGGTAGGTCTGTCCCCGATCCGTGTAGTACAGCTCACCGAGGGCGGCGAGAAACACCATACCTTCCTTTAAGACGCCGTGTTCCATGTACCCTACGGAAACNCCCCAATTGGGCAGGTTGTTCGCAAAGGGGGCCGTCCCGTCGATGGGGTCGATGATCCAAGCCGTGTGGCGAAAGGCCGCTTGCAAGTAGTCTTCGGTCTGTTGGCCAATGGTTTCCTCCCCGAGGAGGTAGGAACCGCTCTCGGGGCGATTGAGCTTCTCCGTGAGGTAGGCTTCGATCGACTTGTCGGCCAGGGTCACGATGGTGTTGTCAGCCTTAAATTCCTTTTCAGGGTAGTCAAAGTACGACAATCCGATCCGACCGCTTTCCAAAACCAGGGGCAATACATCGTTCACGTTCCATTTCGTCATGTCCCCATTGTAGCGGTCTAGGGATCATGGTACAACTGAGGCCTGTGAAGCCTTTGGATTGGTTTTTTCTGACCGTGAGCCTGGTGTTAACCCTTGGAACGGGCTGGATGGTTCTGGCTCCCAGCGATNCCCCCATCCGGGTCGAGGTCCAGGACAGCGGGGGCATCTCGTTGTNCCCCCTCGACGTGGATCGTTCCATCGACGCCAAGGGCCCCTTGGGGATCACGAACGTCCGGATCGCCCAGCGAGGTGTCTACGTCCATGACTCGCCGTGCACCAACAAGCTTTGCATCGCGATGGGGACGATCCACTCCCCCGGGCAATTTGTGGCGTGCCTGCCGAACAAGGTGTTCGTTCGAATCACTGGTTCCCGTTCTGGTCAGGATGTTCCCGATGCCGGAATCTGGTAAAGCCCCGGTTCGCACGGACCTGGTCGCCTTTTTTGGGGCCCTGTCGCTGTTCTTCGCCACCCTGGAATATCTGTTCCCCAAGCCCATTCCCTTCTTTCGGTTGGGCCTGTCGANCCTGCCCCTCCTCGTCTCCCTCGGGTTCTTCAGTTTTCGGGAACAACTGCTGCTGTTGCTTCTTAAGGTGGTCGGGACGGGCATCGTGAACGGCACCCTGGCGAGTCACGTGTTCCTGTTCAGCACCGGGGCGACCCTGGCCAGTTTCATCGTCATGTACGGCCTGCATCGCTTCGTCCCCCCGAGGTTCCTCTCGCTCACGGGGATCAGCCTGGCCGGGTCCCTAACGAGCAATGCAGTCCAGATTGCCTTGGCCATGGGCATCGTCTTTGGCCCGGGGGCCGGGGTGGTCGCCCCCTGGTACTTTGGCCTGGGCACGTTTACGGGGTGGGCCATGGGGGTCGGTGCGACCATCTTCTTAAAACACTCGAAGTGGTTGGCCAGGCTTCATGCCCAGGCGTAGGGGGCCCCGGAGGGACCTGTTAGGCCCCCACCTGCNCCCCACCGTCCGCTTCTTTTGGGGGCTGGGGCTCCTCGCCTTGCTGGTGTTCGCAGGGGATTGGATCCCCCGGGGGGCCTTGATGGTTTTGGGGTACGGGCTCGCCCTGGCCGCGGGAAAGCGGGTCAGCCTGGGGTACTTCGGGTTCCTCATCGCCACCGTCGTCGTGTTCAACCTGTTGCTACCCTTGGGCCGGGTCTGGATGTACCTGGGTCCCCTCCCCCTCACCGAAGGGGCGTTCCTCCTCGGCTTGGGCAAAGGCTTTACCTTCACTGGTCTTGTTTTTTTCTCCCTGGCCTCGATCAGTCGGGAACTTCGGCTCCCCGGCCGGTTTGGGGCTCTGTGGGGAAAAACCTTTGCCTGGTATGAACAACTGATGGACCAGAGAAAGGCCATCAAGCCCCGGGCTCTGCTGTTGTCCCTGGACAGGCTGCTGGAACGCCTGTATCCGACCCGGACCCGGGGGCCCCAAGAGGCACCGACAGAACCCCCACCCCACCCGCCCACCAGCCCCTGGGGCTGGGGCCTGGTCATCGTCACCCTGGGGCTGGGGGCGGCCGCCGTGCTGGTCCTGCCATGAATCCCCGCCCCGTGCTCATCGCGTGGGCCAGTCGAACCGGCAACACCGGCCACCTCGCCCAGCGCATCTTAGAGGTGTTGGAACAACGGGGCATCGAAGGAACCCTCCAACCGGCCCGGGAGGTGGAATGGGACCGCATTCAGGACTGGGCCGCCTTGGTGTTCGGGAGCCCCACCTACGGGGCCGGAGACCTCCACCCCGATTGGGATGGCCCGGAGAGGAAACTTCGGGACGTCCGCCTGGCGGGGATGCCGGCGGCGGTGTTTGGTTGTGGGAACCCCCGGTACGTGACCCCCTGGTGGGCCGTGGACATCCTTGAGAATCGGCTGAAGAACGGGGGCGCCCGGCTGGTGGTGCCGTCGTACAAGGCGGACACCATGGAGGGCTTTCGGGTCCGGGACGCCGATCCTTGGATCCAAGGGCTGGCCACAGCCCTCGAGGCTGCCGAGGAACGGTCCTAGGTCGGACCGCCGGCCCCGGTCACTTCTTCGGCTGAGGGTCCTTGGCTTCGGGCGCCGGGGGCTCAATGGCCAGGAAATCCACCACAAACACCAGGGTCGCATACGGGGGGATCACGCCGCCCCCGGCCCCCTGGGGACCGTAGGCCAGGGACGAGGGGACGGTGAGCCTGTACTTGCCGCCCACGGCCATCAGTTGCAGGCCTTCGGTCCATCCGGGAATGACCTGGTCCAGGGTAAACTCCGCCGGCTCACCCCGCTTGATGGAACTATCAAACTCCGTCCCATCGGCGAGGGTGCCCACGTAGTCGACTTTCACTTGATCGGTGGCCACGGGCTTCGGGCCCGTCCCCGCCTTGAGGACTTCGTATTGGAGCCCCGAGGCCGTGGTGATCACCCCCGGTTGCTTGGCGTGGTTGGCTAGGTAGGTCTTTTCCTTGTCGACCAGGGCCTGGGTGGCCTTTTGCTGGTTAGCCCGGACCACGTCGTTCACGATCTGCTTGGCTCGCTCCAGGGTGAGCAACGGCGTTCGGGTCTTGTCGGTGGCGTCCTGAAGCGCCTGCCGGAGGACGTCCAAGTCGAAGGTCATCCCGGTGGCCGCCAGACTTTGACCAATCAGCAGCCCGAACGCATAGTCGATGTCGTGTTGCGACGGGGGGACTGCGGGGGTCGGGGGGGGCTGGGCCATCAAGGCCGAACCGAGGGTCAGGAGCGACAACAGGGAAACCAAGCGCTTCATGGCGATATCCTTCTCAGAGACAGGTCAGTCGAGAAAATGTTCGTTCTGGTCGGCCCGGCGGTACGTGACGTAGTCCTGGGGAGTGAACCACAGGGCCAACTCCCGGGCCGCATCGGTGGCGTCCGCCGATGCGTGGATGAGATTGCGCACCGACTCTCCGATAGGCTTGGTGGCCGCAAAGGTGTGGTGGGCGAAATCGCCCCGGATGGTCCCGGGGGCCGCCTTGAGGGGTTCGGTGGATCCACAGAGCTTGCGCACGTTTTCAATGGCACTGATCCCTTGAACGGCAAAGGCAACGACGGGTCCCGAGGTGATGAAGCCGATCAGGGCGTTCCGGACGGCTTCGCCGTGGCGAACGGCAATGTCCTCATAGGTGTAGTGACGACCGGCGAGGTCGGCATCGGCCACCAGCAGCTTCATGGCGGTGATTTTCAGGCCCATGCGTTCAAACCGCAACAGGATCTCTCCCACCAACCCACGGCGGACGCCGTCGGGCTTGATGAGGCACAAGGTTGTTTCCATGGGACCACTGTACGGGTTTTCTTCCCTTTGACAAGACCCTCGGTCCGGAGGTAAGGTCTGGGACATGTATCGGCTCCTCGTCCCCGTGGTGTTGTCCGTGCTGGTCTCCTGCGGCCCGGGTCAGCCGACCTTCCTTGACCACGTTCGGCCCCTGAAAGGGGACCACGCCCACCCCCTGCTCCTCCAACTTCTGCCCTTGTTGCAACATCCCGAACAACACCCCGCCGACAGCCTGATGCGGACCTGGAACGAGTTCCTGGGGGACGCCGAACGGCCTCTGCGCCAAGAGAACCGGGTGACCTTTGTCTACTACGATTTCACCAAGGCTCTGGACCAAGTGTACCTCGAGGCCTCCTTTGCCCCGGGGAAGCTTCTGCCCCTGACCCGGTGGGGCCAAACCTCGTTGTACTACGACGTGTACGAGGTGCCCAAACTGGACCGCCTCAAGTACCGGTTTTCCGACGGGAAAACACCCCTGGTCGATCCGTTTCATCCCGACGTCATCCCGGGGGACGAACTTTGGCAACAGGCTGTTCCGGGTCCCGACCTCGGGCTGTCGGTCCAGAAGGTCCTGGGGGCGTCCCAGGTGCTTCTGGCCGGTCAAGATGTGTCCCTCGCCCTCCCCCCCCTGTACCACAGGAACCTGGCCTGGACCTACCCCTTGCTCGTGGTGGTCGGCCTGGACGGACCGAACTGGACCCGCCCCTTGGCCCAGCTCCTGGAGCAAAGTGCCATCCGGCCCGTGGTGGCGGTGGCCGTCGGCTCCCGGCTGGGCACCCCGTGGACGGGGTCCGAGCTGAAAGCCACCGTCGAAGAGAAGGTCGTCCCGTGGGTGCGAAGCCACTATCGGGTTTCTAGCCTGCCCGCCGACCTGTTCCTCGTGGGTTGGGGCGACTCCGCCCGGGCCGTTCGGGAGATGGCCGGGTCCCGCCCGGACTTTTGGCCCAAATCCTGGATCGTCCCGCCGACCGAGGCCCAGGGAGAAGAGGCTTGGAACAGCCAGGCCCAGGCCTGGCTCCGAACCCAATTTCCGGTGGTAACCCCATGAGTGATCGCTTGTTCCGATTCCTATCCCAGGCCGTGACCCCGTGGCATGGGGCGTCGGCCCTGGCCCAACGCCTGGGGGAGGCGGGGTTCACCGAACTCCACGAGACGGAACCCTGGCAGCTCGTCCCGGGCCGGGGCTACTACCTTCGCCGGGGGGGAACGGCCCTGGCCGCCTGGGTCCTGGGTTCCGATCCGGCCCTGGGCTGGAACATGGCGGTGGCCCATACGGACTCCCCGGGTTGGAAACTCAAAGTCGGGGTCCAGAGCCCCCAACCTTCGGGGGTGGTCCGGATCGGGACCGAGGTCTACGGGTCCCCCATCCACGCCACCTGGTTCGACCGGCCCCTGGCCATCGCGGGTCGCATCTACCTGGGGACCCCCGGGGGTCCCCAGGAGCTCCTGGTCCGGACCGAGGCCTTGGGAGTCTTCCCCAACCTCGCCATCCACTACAACCGCGAGGTCAACAAGGGCCAAGCCTACGACCTTTCCGAACAACTGAGCTTCCTCGCCGCCCTGGGGACCCATCCCTCCCTGCAAGACTTCTTCGCCCGCCGGTATGGGTTCCGGGTCGAGGACTGGCTCGCCGCCGACCTCTTTGTGGTCGACCCTTCGGAACCCCAACTGCTCGGGTCCTCGGACCTGTTCCTGTCCCCCCGGGTGGACAACTTGGCCGGGTGCCACGCCGTCATCGAAGGGCTCTTGGGTTCCCTGAACCGACCGGCGTCGGGGCACCGCCTGGTGCTGTGCTTTGACCAGGAAGAGGTCGGCTCCTCCACCTGGACGGGGGCCGACTCCTCGATGCTCGGAGACCTCCTGGCCCGGGCGAACCTGGCGAGCGGGGGCAGCGCCGAGGCGGCGTTCCGGTCCAAGGCCGGGAGTTTCATCCTGAGTGTGGACGCGGCCCACGGGGTCCATCCCAATTGGGCCTCCCAACACGACGGGGGTTCGGCCCCGAGCCTGGGCCGGGGCCCCGTCCTCAAGGCCAGCGCTCGGTTCAGCTACGCCACCACCGCGGCCACCGAGGCCCGGCTGCGCACCGTCGCCACGGCTGCCGGACTCCCCCTCCAGTCCTTTGTGATGAAGTCCACGTTGACCCCGGGGAGCACCGTGGGCCCCATCACCACCTCGTGGACGGGAGTCCCCGGGGTCGATGTGGGGATTCCGATTTGGGCGATGCACTCGTGCTGTGAAACCGCAGACCGCCGGGACCAGGCCGCCATGGAGGCCCTGGTCTCGTCGTTCCTTAGCTCGTAGCCCGGTGGCGCTGGTACAGCGCGAACGGGGATTGTTCCTGCCGGGAGTGGGCCACCAGGGTGAACGCGAACCGATACGGCTGGAGGGGAATCCGATAGGGGTCAAAGGTCAGGGGACCGCAGCTACCGCTTCCTAGGCCGCACTGATGGCGGTCCAGGGTCACGGTGATTTCGTCCCGCTGGGGCACTTCGTGGCGATGCTGGGCTCGGTCGAGGTCCTCGATGGTGTACGGATGGGCCCCGAACCCAAAGAGCTCGGGGCTGGTCACCCACAGGCCCGTCCCCCGGTCATCGTACAAGCCCACCCACCGGGTCCCAAAGCGATTGCCATTCTCTTGGGGGTAGGCGTAGTCGGTGTGGAGACCCGGCAACCCCGCCTCAAACACCCCGGTCTTCACCCCGGCGTGGCTGTCGACGTAGCTCTCTCCCGGTCCCAGGCCGTACCACGTCGCCCGGCCGAACCCCAGGGGCACCGTGAGGTCCACCCCCAACCGCGGTAGATGAGGACCGTCTCCCCGGGGCGTGACGGTCACCTCCACCTGGACGGCGCCCCCGGTTCCCCAGCGATAGCGATACTCGACCTCGAACCCCGTGGTCCGGGAGGGCGGGGCCACCCGGGCTCGGACCACCACTTCGGGTCCCGACGCCCCCGACTCCACCTCGCAGGACTCGACCCGATGGGCCAAATGGTTGTAGCCGGCGGCCTCCCAGAGTTTCGTGAACCCGTCGGGAAGGCCAAACTTCCAGTCGTTGTCGATCCGAGCCCGCCACAGGTTCAACCGAGGCCCCCGGGTCAACACGGGGACCCCGGCCAGGGTCCAGCTGGACCAACGGCCCGTGAGGCGGTCGAAGACCAGGTTGTTTTCACCGAACGAAAAGCGAATCCGCTGCCCCTCCTCGACCCATCGTGGGGAGGGAGTCGCCCCGGTTGGCCCGGGGACCCTCGGGGCCAGGGCCGGCAGACCGAATTCTGCGGAGCCGATCTCGTGGGCCGCCGGGGCCCAGGGGGTATCGGCCTTGGTTCGGAAGGTGAGTCGGATCGTCCGTTCGCCCCCGTGGACCGTCCCGAGGGCCGAGGCGACCCCGGGAAGGGTCCACAGGACGGTGGCCCCCGGGGCCACTTCGGGGGCCTCCACCCGGGATCCCGCCCGGGAGATCCCGTCGACCAGGAGGGTCCAGTCGACGGTCAAGGCGTCCAGCCCCGAAAAGTCGTAACGATTGGTCACCGAAAACGAGCCCGAGGCGAGGTCGACGGCCGTCACCTTCACGGGAGCCTGGTGGGCCTTGAGTTCGAGGAGGCCCGGGGACGGCGTCCTATCGGAAAACACTAGGCCATCGCAGACGAAATTGCCGTCGTGGGGATACTCCCCGAAGTCTCCCCCGTAGGCATCCCACAGACGACCGTCGGTCTTCTGCTCGATCCCGTGGTCAGCCCACTCCCAGACAAAGCCGCCCTGCATCCGGGGGNGACTCCAGAACAGCTCCCAGTACTCGGTCAGCACCCCGGGGCCGTTCCCCATGGCGTGGGCGTACTCGCACAGCACGTAGGGCTTCCCCGTGGTGTCGGCGTCGGCTTCGGCCTTCCACTGGTCGGGGCTCGGGTACATCCGGCTGATGACGTCCACCGACGCCGCTTCCCGGGAGTAGTCCAGACCGGCGGCCTGGCGGTCGAGCATCCGGGCGGTCGCACCTTCGTAGTGGATCAGACGTTCTGGGTCCCGGGCCCGGGTCCATCGGGTCATGGCCTCGTGGTTAACCCCGAAGCTGCTCTCGTTCCCCAGGGACCAAAAGATCACCGAGGGATGGTTCTTCGACGCCTCGACGTGGCGCTTCATGCGATCCACGTACGCGGGTTCCCAGTCGGGCCACTCGCTGGGGTTCTTGCCCTCGTCGTAGGTGAACCCGTGGGTTTCCAGATCGCACTCGGCCACGGTGTACAGTCCGAGTTCGTCGCACAGGTCGAAGAGGTGACGGTCGTTCGGGTAGTGGCTCGTCCGGAGGGCGTTGATGTTGTGGGCCTTCATGAGCAACAGGTCCTTCCGAAGGTCTTCGATGGGAGTGACCCGGCCCAGCCGGGGGTGGTTGTCGTGACGGTTCACCCCCTTGAGGATGACCCGCTTTCCGTTCACCAGGAAGGCGTGGGCCCTCCGCTCGATGGTCCGAAAGCCCACCCGGACGGTCACGGCGGTCAACTCCTCCCCGTCCGAGGATTTCACAGCCAGGATGAGTCGGTACAGGTGGGGTGTTTCGGCGTTCCACGGGAGGGCCCCGGGGAGGCTCCCGGCCAGGGTCGGCGTGGCCAGGGATGCCTTGCCGGCCCACACCACCTGCCCTGCCGGATCGAGCAGTGTGCCTTCGAGGGTTCCTGGGGGGAGGGCGCCCCGGGAGCGAAGGTCGGCCTCGACCCTGAGGGACCCAAGGTGGGTCTGGTGGTCCCACCCTGCGTGGACGAAGGCATCGTACNCCTCCACCGCCGGGGGCGCGAGCAACCAGACATCCCGAAAAATCCCCGACAGCCACCACTGATCCTGGTCCTCCAGGTACGTGCCGTCGTTCCACCGCACCACCCGGACCTGCAACTCGAATGTCGGCCCCTGGACGAACTCGGTGATGTCAAACTCATGGACCAGGCGGCTGCCCTTGCTGAACCCAACCTCACGGCCGTCGACGAGGACCCAGAAGGCCGAATCCACCCCTTCGAACCGGAGCCGGAGGGACCGCCTCTGGTAGGCCGGGGGCACCTCGACGGTTCGGAGGTACACCCCCGTGGGATTGTCCGAAGGGACCCGGGGGGGATCCACCGGAAACGGATAGACCACGTTGGTGTAATGAGGCGCCCCATACCCCTGGAGTTGCCACACCCCGGGGACCCGGATCGGCGCCCAGGCCACCCCCTCGGTCGCCGGAACGGCCTGGGGCGAGGGAAAGAGGGCAAAGTCCCATAGGCCATTGAGCAGGTGTGAGAACGCCCCTTCGTCCGGCCAAGGGGCCAGCCAAGCGTGGGGCTCGAGCCTGTTTCTTCCGGTGACAGTGTGGTTTTCCCATTCGTTCATCGTCGTCTCCTGAGGTGGTCTGCTACCAGCCTAAGCCCACTCCCCCGAAGGACTATGTCGTTATCCACTCTTTATCGGTATTATTCGTGCATGGCTAGTGACTTCTCCACCCTGGGTCAGGCCCGGGAGTTTTACAACGTCATCGACCACAAGGCCCGGCTCGGGGTCTTGTTCGCGGGCCACGAGGGGACCAAGCCCGGTCACCGGGTCCAAACGGTCCGGGACCATTACCTGTTCCACTACGTCCTCGGGGGTCATGGAGAGTTCACGGGGAGTGGGAAAACCTGGCGCCTGGGCCCGGGGGACGGCTTTTTGTTGNCCCCCGGGGTTCCGGGGCGGTACGCCGCCGATCGCCTCAACCCCTGGACCTACGCCTGGGTGGGGTTCCACGGCCGGGACGCCGCCCAGTTGCTCCCCCAGGTCGGCCTCGAAGCCCATCACCCCGTGCTCCAAGCCCCCTGGGACGAAGCCTTGGCCCAGAGAATCCTCGGGCTGGCCACCATCCTCGAAGCCCGGACCCCGGGGTTTAGCCTGGCCGCCGAGGGGCAGATGTTGCTCCTCCTGGCCGACGTCGCCCGGTTGGCCGGGGACCGGGCCCGGGTCGACATGGTGGCCAAGGCCGAAGCCTTCACCTGGGCCGAGGCCGCCGCCGAGTTCATCCAGACCAACCATCACCGGTCCATCGGTGTGGAGGCCGTGGCGGCCTACGTGGGCTTTCACCCCAGCCACCTGGGACGCCTGTTCCAAGCCCACTACGGCACCACCGTCCAGGCGTGGTTGACCCGGACCCGGATGGAGCGGGCCAAGCTGTTGCTGCGGACCACGGACCGACCCGTCGCCGAGGTCGCAAAGTCCGTCGGCTACCGAACGTACGCTGCGTTCGAAAAACGGTTCAAGGCGTGGACCGACCGGAACCCCACCGAATACCGCCGGGATCCGTTTTTCACCTGACGGGCCCTCCGTCCTGGGGTCCCTTCCCCACCGCCTGTTTGGCCTGGTCCCAGAGCCGCCCGAGGGCTGGGGCGTCCAGGGTCTTCAGGGCCTCGGCCCCTCCCGCCTCGGCCTCCAGAAAGCGGAACCGGGCCTCGAACTTCCCATTGCCGTGGATGAGTTCCTGTTCGGCGTCGAGGTTCAGATACCGACCCAAGGCCGCCGTGGCCAGCAACAGATCCCCGTACTCCTCGGCCAGGCGCTGGCGTTCCCCGGAGGCCATCTCGGCCTCCACCTCCGCGACCTCTTCCCTGACCTTGGCCAGGGCCTCCTGGGCCGAGGACCACGCAAAGCCCGCGGCCATGGTCCGCTTCTGCAGGGCTTGGGCCCGCATCAGAGCCGGGAGCGACCGACTGACCTTGTCGAGGACCGACGTCCCCTGGGGCTTCCCCGCCGCTGCCTTTTCCGCGGCCTTGATCTGCTCCCACTGAACGTGGACGGCTTCGGGGGTGTCGGCCGTGGCAGTCCCAAAAACGTGGGGATGGCGACGGATCATTTTCTCCGAGATCAGCCGCACCACGTCTTGGATGCCAAACCGGCCCTCTTCGGCGGCGATCTGGGCGTGGAAGACCACCTGCAACAGCACGTCTCCCAGCTCTTCGGCCAGGTTGGCGTCGTCCCGGGCCCGGACCGCTTCGACCNCCTCCACCGACTCCTCCAACAGGTGCTTGAGCAACGACTCGTGGGTCTGCTCCCGGTCCCAGGGGCACCCGTCGGGGGCCCTCAACCGGGCCAGGATTTCGACCAAACCAGCAAAGCCATCGGGGAGACGCGAGGGATCTGTCATAGGCACTCCTGGATCGACCATACCACACCAGGCTAGAGAGAAATGGCCCCCTGGATCTCGGCTCGGGTTCCGGGGGTGACTTCGCCGCTCCGGCTGATTTCACCGTGCTCCATGAGGCAGTACCGGTCGGCGTGGGTGAGGGCGAACCCAACGAATTGCTCCACCAACAAGATGGCCATGGTCCCTTGAGCCTTGAGCCTCCCCAGGGTGTCTCCGATCTCTTGGACGATGGAGGGTTGAATGCCTTCGGTGGGCTCGTCCAGGATGAGGACCTTGGGGCCCGTCAATAGGATCCGGGCCAGGGCCAGGATCTGCTGCTGCCCCCCGGACAGGTTCCCACCCCGGCGGTCCAGGAGAGACTTCAGGGCGGGAAACAGGTCGAGCATCCCGTCGACCTCTTTGCCGGGTTTGCGGCCCCGGGCCTCGAGGCCCAGAACGAGGTTTTCTTTCACCGTCAGGAAGGGGAAGATCTCCCGGCCCTGGGGCACATAGCCGAGGCCCCCCTGGGATCGCTGATACGGCGTCCACCGGGTGATCGGGGCCCCCTCGAAGGTGACCTCCCCGCTCTTGGGTTTAATGAGTCCCATGATGGTCTTGAGCAAGGTCGTCTTCCCCACCCCGTTGCTCCCCATCAGTGCCACCACCTGCCCCGGAGGCACTTCCAAGGTGAGGTCCCGGATGACCATGGATTCCCCGTAGCCCGCGGTAAGATTCTGAACGGTTAGCATCAGTCCTTCCCTCCCCGGCCCAAATAGACCTCCACCACCGTGGGGTCGGTGGACACCTTCTGAAAACTCCCCTCGCAGAGGACCCGTCCCTCGTGGAGGCACGTGACGATGGTCGAGAAGGTCTTCACAAAATGCATGTCGTGTTCCACCACGAGGACCGACGTCTGCTGGGCGATGGACTGCAACAGCTCCCCGGTCCGAATCCTCTCCTGGCCCGTCATCCCGGCCACTGGCTCGTCCACCAGCAAGAGCTTCGGCTTCTGCAACAGCGTCAGGGCGATTTCGAGCCACTGCTTCTGGCCATGGCTCAACCGGGCGGCCACCAGACCCGCGTGGGCCCCCAGGCCCACCCTCTCGAGGGTTTCGTCGATTTCGTCCGCCTCGCCACCGGCCCAGCGATGGAACAGACTGGAAAACACCTCCCGGTTCTTTGGGTAGGCTAATTCCATGTTTTCCCGGACGGTCAGGTTCGAAAAGATCGACGGGGCCTGAAACTTCCGGCTGATCCCCAGGCGGGCCACCCGGTGCACCGGAAGCCTATCCATCTCGGTGTCTCCGTCAAAGACAATCCGACCACTCTGGGGGACCACCTTGCGGCAAATCACGTCGAGGAGGGNGGTTTTCCCGGCGCCGTTGGGCCCGATGAGGAACCGAAGCTCGCCCCGGTCCATGATGAAATTGACCTGATTCAAGGCCTTGAAACCGTTGAAGTTCACCGTCACGTTGTCGAGATACAGGATGTCGAGGCTCATACCGTCTTCTCCTGGGCCACGTCGGCCCGCTTCTGGAACCAAGCGTTCCACNCCCCCACGATTCCCTTGGGAAAGACCAGAACCGACACGATGAACAGCACTCCCAAGAAGTACAGCCACACTTCGGGGAAGGTCTCGCTAAAGAAGGTCTTGGCCAGGTTGACCACCACGGCTCCGATCACCGGGCCGAACAGCGTTCCCCGGCCCCCCACGGCCACCCAGATGGCCATTTCCACCGAAGGAAGGATGCCCATGGAGGCCGGACTGACAATTCCCACCTGGGGAGCGAAGAGGGCCCCGGCGAGGCCCGCGAGGCCTCCCGAGGCCGTGAAGACAAACAGTTTGAAGTTCACGGGGTTGTAGCCTAGAAACTTCAGGCGGTTCTCCCCATCCCGGATGGCCACCAGAATCTTCCCCGTCTTCGTTTTCATCAGGACATGGGTGGCCCACAGGACCAGAAAGAGGATGGCGACGGTGACGAAATACAAGATGAGGACTTGGTTGGGATTGCGAATCGAGACCCCGAAGAAGCCTTTGAAGCTGGTGATTCCGTTGGTTCCCCCGGTGAAGGCTTGCTGCCCCACGAAGAAGATCGACAGCGCCAACGCCAAGGCCTGCGACAGAATCGTGAAGTACNCCCCCTTGATCCCGGCCTTGAACGTCGGCCAGCCGATGAGGAAGGCGAAGAACGCAGGCCCGAGGACGATGAGGGGGTACGCCACCCAGGCCTCTTTCAGGGGGGCGATGAACCACGGCAGGGAGCTCAGCCCCGACCAGGCCATGAAGTCCGGGAGGCCTGCGGTCTGCAGCTTCAGGTGGTAGGCCATCACGTAGGCCCCGAGGGTGAAGAACACCCCGTGGCCCAGGCTCAGGATTCCGGTGTAGCCCCAGATGAGGTTCAGACTCACGGCCGCCAGGGCGTAGGCCAAGTACTTACCCAACAAACTAATACGAAAGGACTCTAGTCCGAAGGGGATCACCACTAGAACGGCGACCGCCAAGACCGTCAGGCCCAGCTTCCAGTAGAATTCCGAGGAAGGTTTGTTCTGCGTCATGGGAACTCCCTTAGTCCAAGGCTCGGGTCTTCCGAGGAATCAGTCCCTCGGAGCGATAGGTAAGGAACAGAATGATCACGATGAAGAGGAGCACCTTTCCCATGCTGGCGTTGGTGAAATACTCCAAGAAGGGCCCCGCAAACCCCATCATGGCGGAACCAGCCACGGTGCCCGCCAGGGATCCGACGCCCCCCAAGACGACGACGAGGAAGCTGTCGACGATGTAGTTCTGACCGGTGGAGGAACCGATGGATCCCAACAAGGTCACCATGGACCCCGCCACACCGGCGAGCCCCGAACCCAAAAAGAAGGTCAGCGTGTCGATGCGCTTCGTGTTGATGCCCATGGCACCCGCCATCGGACGGGATTGCATCACGGCCTGGATTTGGCGACCCTGCCTGGTCCGGTAGATGAACCAGGCCATGGCGGCCAACGCAAGGCCCGCAACGACAAAAATAAAGATGCGGGCGATCGGGATCTCGACCTTGTCGAACACGATCCAACCGCCTTGGAGAACCACCGGGGNGGAAACTTCCACGTTGGGGGCGCCGAAAATGTTCCGGGCCGCCTGCTGAAGGATGAGGGACAGGCCCCAGGTGGCCAGAATCCCTTCGAAGGGGTTCCCATACAGGTGGCGGATCAGGAGTCGCTCGGTGGCCCAGCCCAAGAGGCCCGCCACCCCAAAGGCCACGGGAATCGCCAGGAAGAAGGCCACGTCGTGATTGAGGGGGAGGATGACCGACTGCATGAGGTAGGTGGTGTAGGCGCCCACCATGAGGAATTCCCCGTGGGCGAAGTTGATGACCCCCATCATCCCAAACGTGATGTTGAGGCCTAGGGCAATGAGCAAGTAGATTGACCCGAGGCTGAGACCGTTGATCACTTGTGAAGCAAATACTTCCATGGTAATTCCTTGTGACTGAACAAAAGGGCGGGGACGAATCCCCGCCCTAGGAACAAAGGATCAGTTGTCGGTGACGACCCCAGGTTCGCTCACCTTCTTGGTGGTGTAAATCGCGGGGAACGGATCGGGCTCCACGGGACCGTCGGTCTTCGAAACAATGTCGAACAGACCGTCATCCCGGATCTTGCCGATGAGGACGGGCTTGAACGTGTGGTTGTTCTTGGGATCGATGGTCACCTTGCCTTCGGGGGCTTCGTAACTCACGCCCCGGACGGCCATCCGGACCTTGTCCGTGTCAAACGTGCCGGCCTTCTTCACGGCTTCGGCCCAGAGGTACACGCCGAAGTATCCGGCTTCGATCGGGTCGTCGGTCTTCCGGGTGGCCCCATACTTGGCCTTGAAGGCCGCCACGAACTTCTTGTTCGCAGGGGTGTTGACGGTTTCAAAGTAGTTCCAAGCGGCGTAGTGGCCCTTGATGTTGTCGATGCCAATCCCGCCGACTTCTTCTTCGGCCACCGAGAACGACATGACGGGAATCTGGGCGGCGGTGATCCCGGCGGCCTTCAGCTGCTTGAAGAACGCCACGTTCGAGTCGCCGTTCAGGGTATTCAAGATCGCGTCGGGCTTCAGGGCCTTGATCTTGCTGATGATGGTGGAGTACTCGACCGCGCCCAGAGGGGTGTATTCCTCGGCCACGGCGGTGCCGCCTTCCTTCTTCAGCTGGGCCTGGATGATTCCGTTGGCCGTCCGGGGAAAGACGTAGTCAGAGCCCAAGAGGAAGAACTTCTTCTTGCCCTGCTTCAACAGCCAGGACACCGCCGGCATGATCTGCTGGTTGGGAGCCGCCCCGGTGTAGACGATGTTCTTCGAAGCTTCCATGCCCTCGTACTGGACGGGGTAGAAGAGCAGGTGGTTCAGGTCTTCGAAGACCGGAAGCATGGCTTTCCGGGACGCCGAGGTCCAACCACCGAACACCACCACGACCTTATCCTTCTGGATCAGCTTTGTGGCCTTCTCGGCGAAGGTGGGCCAGTCCGAGGCTCCGTCTTCGACCACGGGAACAATCTTGGAGCCCAGAAGGCCGCCCGCCGCGTTGATCTCATCGATGGCCATGAGTTCAGCGTCTTTGACCGCAACTTCGGAAATCGACATGGTCCCACTCAGGGAGTGAAGAACCCCCACCTTGACGTCGGCCGCCGATACCTGACCGGCACACAACCCCAAACCAGCGACGACCAGAGCCAAGGCCCCCCAGGTCTTAAAATGCGTTGTCTTGTTGAACTTCATTGGAAGCTCCTTCGCAAAGTATTTCGACCCCAGGGGCCGCTCTTGTATACAAGCAATTGCCATGCCACTACCGTATATCCTTACTGGATTAGAAAAAGCTCATTCTGAGACTAAGAGTAGCCTACATTCTTGTAATAATCAGCTCGTGGATCGCACAAACTTGTATACATGATCAGCAAGAGAAGAGGTCGTCCCTGGGGACACGGACCCTTATCCAAAGGCCCGTTTCACGGTATGGTACTCCGATCCATGAGCAAGACCATTGAATTTGGGATGGGCCTTCCCTCGCCTTCCCCCAGGCCTAAGGCGAAGCCCGACACCCTGGTAGACCGCATCTACCGAAAGATCAAAGACGACATCTTCGAGTTCCGCATTCTCCCTGGGGATGAGTTCACCGAGACGGCGATCGCCGAGTACGTCGAAGCCAGCCGGACTCCCGTGCGGGAGGCCCTCTTCCGGCTCGAAAACGAAGGCTATTTGCAGTGTCGTTTTCGCCACGGCTGGTTTGTGAATCCGTTTGACTTCAAAGCCTTCGAGGACCTGTACGACCTGAGGACGGTGATCGAGAGTGCCGCCGTCACTCGCCTGTGCGAATCGGCGGCCCCCCACCCTGACCTTCCCGGGCTCGTCGAAGACTGGTGTGTCGATCCTCTGGCGAGGGTCCAGGACGGCCTCGTGGTGGCCCAGAGGGACGAGGCGTTCCACGGAGCCCTCGTGGCCTCCACGGGGAACCAGGAGATGGTCCGGATCCACCACAGCATCACCGAGCGAATCCGCATCATCCGCCGGCTCGACTTCACCGTGGCCGAGCGAGTGGCCATCACCTACCAAGAGCATGGGGCCATCTTGCAAGCCATCCTGGCCTTCGATGCCCCCGAAGCGGTCCGGAGGCTCCGGGAGCACATCGAAGTGAGCCGACAAGAGGTGAGGAAAATTACCTTCGAACGACTCTCGGGAGGACGCACCCTTCTTTTCCAGAAAGGGGCCTCCTCACCCACGGTTTGAATCAGTCCTCGGCGATCACCAACAGGGGGTCGCCGGTGCTCACCAGCCGGCCCGTCTGGCAGTGGATTCCCTTCACGACCCCAGAAACGGGGGACTGGATCCAGTTCTCCATCTTCATCGCTTCGAGGATGAGCAGGGTGTCGTCCTTCTTGACCCGATCCCCCACCTTGACCCGGATCTCCCACACGTTTCCGTGGATCTCGGCCGTGACCACGTGGCCGTCCCCGTCGGTGGTCGGGGTGGTCGGGGCCTCGGACACCGGGGCCGGGGGGGTCTCGGCGTCGGCCTTCCACAGGGAAACCTCCTGGAGAAAAGCCTTCTGTTGGGTTTCCCGGAAGCGAGCAATGTCGGCGGCTTCTTCGTTCAAGAAGCGGTCGTAGCTGGCCAGGTCAAAGACTTCTTCCTCGATCCGAAGGCCTGACTTCCCTTCCCGGAAGGATTCCCGCAGTTGGACCAATTCGGCTTCGTCCACGGGGTAGAACCGCACTTGGTCGAAGAACTTCAGCAACCAGGGCTCACCGTCGACAAACACGGGGCTCTTCAGGAAGGTGTTCCAGATCGGCAGGGNGCGCCCGATCAATTGGTAGCCCCCGGGAGAATCCATGCCGTAGATGCACATGTACACCCCACCGATGCCCACCGTCCCTTCGGCGGTGAAGGTTCTCGCCGGGTTGTACTTCGAGGTGAGGAGCCGATGCCGGGGATCCACGGGCACGGCGCACGGCGCACCCAGGTAGACGTCTCCCAAACCAAGAATCATGTAGCTTGTCTTGTAAACGATGTCCCGGACGTCCTCCCGCCGGGCCAAGCCATTGATCCGCTGGATGAAGTCGACGTTGTTCGGCAACCAGGGAGCGGTGTCCCGGACCGACTGCCGGTACTTGGCCACGGCATCGAGGGTCGCCGAGTCTTCGAAGGCCAAGGGCATGTAGACCACGCGGGTGTTGAGTTTCATCGTCTCGACCGGGGGAATTTTTTCCTCGGCGCTCCTCAGACGGTCGAGGAGCTGGGATTGGGTGATCACCCGGGAGTCGTACTTGATCTGAAGGGACCGGACCCCGGGGGCCAACTCCAAGAGGCCCGGGATCGGATCGCTCTTCAGGGTTTCCATCAACCCGTGGACCCGGAACCGCAACCGCAGGTCCAGGACCATCGGACCGTACTCGAGCAGAATGTACTTATCGCCCGCCTGACGATACGTCACCTCGGGGCGGTGGGGAGTTTCGGGCAGAGACGCCACCACCGCAGGCCCCGGGGCCGGGAGCCAGACGGGGGCTGCCACCGCCCCCGGACTTTCAAGCCGGAGCGCCCCGTCGATGGCCCGTTCCAGGGCCAAGGCCGCGTCGAAATCCATGGGCCGGAAACGGATGGTGTCCCCGGGCTTGACCTGGCCCACCTTCCACAGCTCCCCCTTGGCGACCGTCACGGGGCACACAAAGCCCCCGAGGCTGGGCCCGTCGTGGGTCAGGATGATGGGCATGTCCCCGGTGAAATTGATGCTCCCGATGGCGTACTCGCAGTCGTGGATGTTCGACGGGTGCAACCCGGCTTCCCCCCCATCGGTCCGGGCCCACGAGGGCTTGGGGCCCAACAGGCGGATGCCGAGGCGGTTCGAGTTGTAGTGGACCTCCCAATCCGTCCCAAAGAACTGGGTGATCGATTCGCTGGTGAAGAAATCCGGGGCTCCATGGGGCCCCGACAGCACACCAATCTCCCAGTGGGATGGGTACGGAGGGATGAGCCCCCGGGGAACGGTGGCCACCGGCGAGAACCCCTCGGTACCCAAGGAGGGCCCGGGGGCGGGCCCGATGGCCAAGGTGTCTTGGGCCCGGAGGGGCCGACCACAGTGACCACCAAACTTTCCCAACACAAAGGTGGCCTTGCTCCCCAAGTAGGTGGGTACCGCCAAGCCCCCCCGGATCGCCAGGTAGGTGCGACATCCCGCGGTGGCCTTCCCCACTTTGAGCACCTGGCCCGACCGGACCGGCACGGGACCCCAGAGCGGTACCGCCTGCCCGTCGAGGGTGGCCGGAGTTTCGGCACCCGTGATGGCAATCACCGTGTCGAGGTGGAACTTCACCGTGGGTCCGAGGATGGTACACTCGAGACCGGCCGCCGACCCGGGGTTTCCCACGATGCGGTTGGCCGCCCGAAAGGCGAAGTCGTCCATGGGACCCGACGGGGGAACGCCCACATCCCAATAGCCCNCCCGCCCCGGATAGTCCTGGACGGTGGTGTAGGTGCCGGGCTCCAGAAACTCGACCACCCGGCCTGAGTATGCGAACGTGTCCAGGAACCGGGTATACACCGTCCCCGTCTTGAACTCGGGGGACGCCACAATCGCCCGGAGGTAATCGAGGTTGGTGGCAATTCCGTAGAGCCGTGTGTCCCCCAGGGCCACCTGGAGTTTGGCCAGGGCTTCCTCCCGGTCCTTTCCCTGGACAATCAACTTGGCCAACATCGGATCGTAGTGGGGCGACNCCTCGGTGCCCGTGCGGATCCACCCGTCCACCCGGACCTCGGGAGGGAACACAACTTCGGTCAAGGTCCCGGGAGACGGTTGAAAGTTGCGACTAGGATCCTCGGCGTACAGGCGAACCTCGATGGAGGCACCCCGCAGGGGCACCGCCTGGGACAGGTCGGGGGGCGTCCCGGCCCCGGTGAGGAGCATCCATTCGATGAGGTCGAGGCCGGTCACGGCCTCGGTCACGGGATGTTCCACCTGCAATCGGGTGTTGACCTCGAGGAAGAAGAACTGGTCCCGGGCCCGGTCGTAGATGAACTCCACGGTCCCGGCGGAGCGGTACGAGACCGCCTTCCCGAGGGCCACGGCCGAGGCCCACAGGGCCTTCCGGGTGGCGTCCGGCAGATCCGGAGCCGGGGTTTCTTCCACGACTTTCTGGTTGCGCCGCTGGGCAGAACAGTCCCGTTCGCCCAGGGCCACCACATTCCCCAGACCATCCCCAAAAATCTGAACTTCGACGTGCCGGGCCCTGTCCACGAAGCGCTCCAGGAACACTCCACTGTCTTTGAAGAAGTTGGTTCCCAGGCGCCGGACAGACTCGAAAGCCGCCCGCAATTGGTCCTCGGAATCGCACTTGGACAGGCCAATGCCGCCCCCACCGGCCGTGCTCTTCACCATGACGGGATAGCCAATCCGCTCGGCCGCGGCCACAGCCTCGTCGAGACTCGAAAGGAGCCCTGTCCCCGGAGTCATGGGGACCCCGAGGCGGGCGGCTAGCTCCCGGGAGGCATGCTTCAAACCAAACTGGCGGATCTGAGCGGCGGTTGGCCCGACAAAGACGATGCCCGCCGTCTCACAGGCTTCGGCGAACTCGGGGTTCTCGGACAAAAACCCGTACCCCGGCAGGATGGCCTGGGCTCCCTGGTCCCGGGCAATCTGCAGGATGAGGTCGCCTTTCAGGTAGCTTTCGGCGGGCGTCACGCCCCCCAAGGGGACGGCCACATCGGCCAAGGTCACATGGGGACTGTACCGGTCGGCGTCGGAATACACCGAAACGGACCGGATCCCCAGCCGCTGGAGAGTCTTGAGAATCCTAACGGCAATCTCGCCGCGGTTAGCAACAAGGACGGTGTGAAACATGGCGAACCTCCTCCTGAGGGGTGAAAAACAACGACTTAGGGACGGTTTCGGGCCAAGAAGTTCCGCCACCCACCGAATTCACTGATGTCCCGGGCCCCTTCCACCGCCCAGGCTTCGCAGAGGAACCCTTGGACCGTCCTTCCGTCTTCCAGGAGGATGGTGCCGATCCCCAGGGGGCTGGGAATGGCGGCCACGAAGGACCCGTAGGCCTCCACGGGGAGGTCCCAGAGTTCACACTCGATCGACNCCCCCTGGGGAACCCGGACCAGCCCCGGCTTGGGGGGCTTGGCCTGGGCCAGCTCGTAGAACCGATAGACCGGCGCCGTCTTGACGGTTTGGACGTACTGGCCCTGGCGTTCGGTCAGTTGGTAGTTCAAGGGCAGCCCCGCCAGGTGAGCCCCCACCACCGCAACCCGAACCGAACCCGGGGCCAGGGTGGGCTGGATGGTCTCGAAGACCCCACTGTTGCCCAAGGGCCACGGGCGGTGTTGGTACCAGCGCTCGGCCAGGTCCAGGAGGGCCCAGTCGTCCCAGGTCCGTCCCAAAAAGGTAATCCCCACGGGCAGGCCATTGGCCCGGAACCCCGAGGGAACCGCCAAGGCGCTCCAGTCGGCCAGGTTCACGAAGTTTGTGTAGGTTCCCAGCTGACTGTTTAGGGCGATGGGATCGGCCTTGACCTGGTCAATGGTATGGATGGTGGGAGAGGTGGGGACGACCAGGGCGTCCACCGAGGCCCAGACTTCGTTCATTTGGCTCACCAGCCCCACCCGACGGTACTCACTGCGAAAGACATCGAGGGCCGTCAAATCCACGGCAGGGGCGATGACGGACCGGACCACGGGGTCCATCTTGTCGGCGTTCGATTGGATGAACCCCTCGATGGCGGCGTACCGTTCGGCCACCCACGGGCCTCCGTACAGCAGGGCGGCCAGCTCGTGCATGGGCTCAAAGTCCACGGCCACCAGATCGGCCCCCATGTTGGTCAGGTCCTGGAGGGTTCGGGTGAACAGCTTTTCCGCCTCCTTGTCCCCAAACCACCGAAGCTTCGCCGGATACCCGACCTTGGGCTTCCGAGGGTACCGGCGTCCCGGGGCGTCCGCCGGGGCTTGCCGGGAAAAGCCATCGGCCTTGTCCGGTTGACCGAGGACACTGCACACCAAGGCGGCATCAGAAACCGTTCGGGCGAACACGGAGACACAGTCGAGGGTCCGGCAGGCGGGGACCNCCCCCCGGGCGCTGAACAACCCCCGGGTGGGCTTCAGGCCCACCAGGTTGTTGAACCCCGCAGGGACCCGGCCCGACCCTGCGGTGTCGGTCCCCAGGGCAAACGCCACCAGCCCTCGGGCCGTCACCGAGGCCGACCCCGAGCTCGACCCACCGCTCACGTACTCGGGGACAAAGGTGTTGGGAACCGCTCCGTAGGGGGAACGAACCCCCACGAGGCCGGTGGCAAATTGATCCAAGTTGGTTTTGCCCACCAGGATGGCCCCGGCGGCCACCAAGAGGTCGACCACGAAGGCGCTCTGACCCGGGGTGTAGGCAAACGCAGGGCAGCCAGCGGTGGTCGGGACGTCGCGGTAGTCGACGTTGTCCTTCACCGCAAAGGGCACTCCCAGGAGGGGAAGGGCCTTCTCCAACGAAGGGTTCTCCCGGAGCCTCGCCACCAGGGCATCGACTTGCCGTCGAATCCCAGCCTCGTCGACGGTATAGATCCAGGCAACGTCGGCCTCAGCGGTGGATCGGGNGCATTCCAACAGAGTCGCAACCCTGTCGTGGGAGGGATCAGAAAACAGGGTTTTCCAGATCTGGATGGTGGATTCGGTATGGTAACTCACGCCCAAGGCTTTGCAAGAAGCATGCCATCTTGTATACAAGACCAGGGAACAGCCTGAGCGCACCCCAGGGACAACCCCGGTCATAAGTGTTGCCTAAGAAGGAACATAGCCAAAAACCCAGGGGTCCCCATTTTTGGATTTCCGGGAACCCAGAGGGACAGGGGTGCGGCCTAACAGTCCTACATTGAGGTATGATTTATCGTGCCAAACATTCGCCCCTGTGGGATCTACTCAGCAACAACCTAGGGGAGAACGGCCACCTTACCGCTTTGGGTGTCGTAGTAGGCCGCCCGGACGTTCAACGACCCCGCCTTCATGGCGGTCATCAGCACCGGCGTTCCTTGGATTTTGGCCACCATGTTTCGGGTGTTTTCCCTCACGGCGTTGTCCAAGAGGTCCCCCTTCAAGAACCGGGCTGCTTCCACGGCCGGACGAATCTGGGCGACCACGGCCTCTCGATCCGCCGGGAGGNCGCCCCCTCGGATCGCTTCGGCGACGGCATCGCACCCCTTGTGACCCAAGACCACCACCAGGGTGATGCCCAGGCGGTCCACGGCATCTTCGATGGTCCCCAGTTCCAGGGACGAGACCACAGCCCCGGCGGTCCGGATGACGTACAGGTCGCCGATTCCTTGGTCAAAGATCACCTCGGGGGGAACCTGGCTATCCGAGGCGCAGACGATGAGGGCGAAGGGATGCTGGGCCCGGGCGGTTTCTTCTAGCCGGGCCATGGACTGGTTCGGGTGGGTCACGTGCCCCGAAACGAACCGCAGATTGCCATCAACCAACCGTTGCCAGACGTCGGCACCGCCGTGGCCCAGCCGGGGATCCATGGTCGCCGTGGGCATCGCCTCGGTCATCGGCGCCCCCCCTTCGGGAGGGGCCACGACCCCGGAGGTCTTGTCCATCGGGACGGGAGCCATGGGAGGGCTCATCGGCTTGGCCCCCGGGTCGGCCATCGGCTTGGGCGCAGGCTTGGCCATGGGCGCGGGCTTGGCCATCGGCGTGGTCGGAGCTTCCATCTTGGGCTGAGGAGCCTCGGGGGTCGGCAGGGGAAAAAGATCCAAGGCCAACCGGGCCCGGTGAAGGTAGGCAACGGCCTCGTGGGCCGCCCGGACCGCATCGGTCATCCGGGTTCCGCCCACGGTCTCGACGCCCTTCTCGACGGTGATCTTACCGGTCTTGGGTTGGATCACACCCCGGAAATTGAACCGGGCTGACTCGTCGTGGATCTGGACCACCCAGGTCTTCCCCTGGTTTGTGACCGAAAGCCAATGGTTTTCATCCCGCCGGCCTAGGAAGGTTGAGCCGTTGGGCCCGAGGACCCGGGCCACTTCACCGAGCCATTTCCAATCGTTGTCCTGGACCCCCACCGAGGTGGTCACGGGGTCGGGGGCGTAGGTCACGTAGCCCAGCCAAGCGTTGGCGGTGTCGGCGAACAGCGGCAATGAGAGCAGACCCATGAGGGCCCCTACGGTAATTCGTTTCATACATGNCCTCTCCGTGAGTCTAGTCCCAGTCCTGGTCATCGACAAGGTCGGGGGGACCCTGTCGAAAAATCTTGTAGTCCAACTCAAATTTCTTAAGGCGCAACCCCATGATGCGTTTGGTTAACCCCAGTTCCCGGCCGGCCTGGGTGATGTTGCCGTGGGACGCCTTCAGGGCCTCCACCAGCATCTCGTACTCCAGGGAGTCGAGCCGATCGGCCAGCCGGCCATGCATCCGGGTGCCACTGTGGACGGAACTCTGGAGAGACGGGGGCAAGTGGTACCCGTGGATGACTTCATCATCGGACAGCAACACCGCCCGCTCGATCACGTTCTCGAGCTCCCGGACGTTTCCCGGCCAGGGATAGGTCAACAGCATTTCCAGCGTGGGCGTCGAGATGCGCTTGATCTCCTTCCCCGTTTGCAGGCTGAACCTCGTGACAAAGTGGTCGGCCAGGGCGATGATGTCCGNCCCCCGGTCCCGGAGGGGGGGGACTCGGATGGGGAACCGACCCAGCAGACTCCACAAGTCCTCCCGGAACCGCCCCGAGCCGACCAGGGTTTCCCAGTTCCTCCGGGTCGAAACGATGAGCCTGGGCCCCGGGCGAGGCGCGGTCAGGACCTCCAGGAGCCGGCCTTGGACGGCCAGGCTCAAATCCCCCACCTCGTCGAGGAACAGCGTCCCCTCGTGGGCCTCGACAAACTTGCCCCCGGTCCCGGGGGTGGGACCGAAGAGTTCCCTCTCGACCATGGACTCGGGGAGGGCCGCCCCGCTAAAAACGACGAAGGGTCCCCGGGCCATCACCGACCGTCGGTGGATGACCTCGGCCAACAGAGCCTTGCCAACCCCCGATTCCCCGGTGAGCAACACGGGCTCCCGGGTCGAGGCCGCCTGGTCCACCAACCGCACGACGTCTTGCATGACCCCCGAGGAACCCACGAGCCCGGTGGCCGGGGCATTGCCCCCCGCCAGCCGACGGATCTCCACCTCGTGGGCGATGAGCAAGGCCACCGACGCGCCAAAGGCTTCCGAGGGACTGGGGCGATCCCGGGGGCCGGGAGGACTTTCGAAGGCCAGGGCCCCCAAAACTCGGGATCCCCGGACGAGGGGCCAGCTTTTCACCGGCCCCCCCTGGGGAAACTCAGACCGCCCCGTGACCAACGGGATTCCGGCCCCCAGGGTCACCGTCGCCCGGAGGGGGGCCCAGGCTTCCTCCACCAGGCCAAGGGCCTGCTGCAACAGGGCAGCAAAACTCTGGTCTTCGGCCTGGAGCAGGGTCCCTAGGCGAACGAGAAGCGCCGTCTCAGAAAAAAGCGTCGGGTCAAGGGTTGGGGGCATGGGAGGTCTCGCCCCCATCATAGAGGGTCAACCTCCGCGGTTCAACTCGCCCTTAGGGGAGGGGGGCTAGGTAACACGGTCGATCCCTGATAGAATCGAAGACACATGTCATTTGAATCCTTAAACCTTCTCCCTGAGCTGCTTCGGGCGGTTCGCGAGAAAGGCTACGAGACCCCCACTTCCATCCAGGCCCAGGCCATTCCGACGATCCTTCAGGGTCGGGATGTCCTCGGCGGAGCCCAAACCGGCACCGGCAAGACCGCTGCCTTCNCCCTCCCGTTGTTGCAGAAACTCTCTTCAACAACCCAAGCCCCCGGCAAAAAAGCCGTCCGGGCGCTGGTTCTGACCCCGACCCGAGAACTCGCTCTCCAAGTGGAGGAGAGCATTCGGTTGTACGGAAAGTACCTTCCTCTCACGTCAACGACCATCTTTGGGGGTGTGAACGTTAACCCCCAGATCCGGACCCTGAAGGCCGGCGTTGACATCGTGGTGGCCACCCCCGGTCGCCTCCTCGACCACCAGGACCAGGGAACGATTAGCCTGGGCAAGGTGGAGTTTCTCATCCTCGACGAAGCCGACCGCATGCTCGACATGGGATTTATCCGCGACATCCGGAAGATCCTCGCCCTGTTGCCCGCCAAGCGCCAGAACCTCATGTTCTCGGCCACGTACAACGATGACATCCGGACCCTGGCCGAAAGCCTGTTGAACAACCCCGTGTCCATCGACGTGGCCCCCCGGAACTCGGGCACCCAGTTGGTAACCCACGTGGTGCACCCCGTGGACCGGGATAAGAAAACAGCGCTGCTGATCCACCTGGCCAAGTCGTTGAACCTTCGCCAGGCCCTGGTGTTCACCCGGACCAAGCACATGGCCAACAACGTGTCCGACGCCCTGAACGAGTCGGGGATTTCGGCCATGGCCATCCACGGGAACAAGAGCCAACCCAAGCGGGTCCAAGCCCTGTCGGATTTCAAGACCGGACGAATTCGCATCCTGGTGGCCACCGATATCGCCGCCCGGGGCCTCGACATCGCCGACCTTCCCCACGTGGTGAACTTTGAGTTGCCCTACGTGGCCGAGGACTTTGTCCACCGGACGGGCCGGACGGGTCGGAACGGCAGTGCCGGCGACGCCATCGCCCTAGTCTGCGTCGACGAAGACCATCTGCTCAGGGACATCGAGCGCTTGATGAAACGCACCCTCCCCCGGGAAATCATTCCCGGTTTCGCCCCCGACCCTCAGATCAAGGCCGAACCGTTGATGAAGACCCGACGGTCAGACGGGCACCGCCCCCAGGGCCAAAGGCAGGGGGGACCCCGGCCCACCGGCGGCCAGCCGGCCCGGCCCCAGGGCCCCTCGGGGTCCCGGCCTCCGTTCGGGTCTGGACGCCCCTCGGGAGCCCCTTCGGGGGGCCGAGGCCAGCCCCGACGCTAAGGGACCTGGGGTTTAAAGCCCTAGGGACTGGACGAAGTCCGTGAGCGGCTGACGCCACAGATCTTCGCCAAAGGTGATCAAGAAGTGGCCATTGTGCCCGGGGACGGCCGGCGTGTGAACGAAGTGCGCCGGGCTGCCGCCCTCGGCGAAGGCCTGAAACCACGTCTCGGGAACCGTGGGACCCCAGTACAAGTCGTTCTCGGCGTAGAGCCAGAGCGACGGTACTTTGGCCAGCCGGCCGTAGCCCCGGTAGATCTCGGTGAGCCGTTCGGGGTGTCCACTCTTCCCAGGGGATAGGTCGGGGTTACCGCCCCCTCCCCCCGCAAAGTTCACAAACGCCCGGACGCCGGGAAGGTTCAAACTCCCCAACTTGACCGTGGTCATGCCACCCACCGATTGCCCGGCCAGGATGATCTTTTGATTGTCGGCCCAGGGCTGGGTCTTCAGCCAGTCGAGGACGGCTAGGTCGCACTCGGCGGCCCGGGTGGCTTCGGCGTCAAAGTCGGGGTTGCCCCCAGGGATGCCGGCCGACGACCACCGCTGGCCCGAGTCTTCTCGGTCAGGACCGCCGGTTTGACCGTACCCGACCCGAACCGGCGACACGACGGCAAAGCCCCGGTCCAGCCAGAACTTCACGAAACCCGTGGGAGGGACGTGGTCCCGGGCCCGCTCCTGGGTGGTCCCGGCCCGCCCATGGGAAAACAGCACCAGGGGGAACGGCCCCGGACCCGCAGGTTTGTGGATCAAGGTCACCAGGTCGACGCCGTCGAAGGGCACCCGGGCCGTCTCCGACGGGGCCAGGGCCCCCAGGGTCGAAGCGACAAGGAACAAGAGAACCGTAAAGAGGGAGCAAAAGAGTTTCATTCCCTCAATATGACCCACGGGAGGTTCTTCGTCGACGCCTTGGGTCATGCTATCCTGGGACCGGAGGCTTCCATGGTCCGTTCGTGGTTCGTCGCCCTTTCCCTCCTCATCGCCCCTTCTCTGGCCGGGGCCCTCCCCGCCCTGGCCCCCCATCCCCGGCTTCTGGCCAACCAAGAGGCCTTCGACCGACTCAAGACCCGGGTGACGTCCGACCCCCAGATCCAAGGGTGGTACGCCCGGCTTCGGTCCGAGGGCGATGCGTTGATCCAAAAGGCCCCCTACCCCTACGAACTCCGGGATGGCGTCCGGTTGCTCATGGTGAGCCGAGACGTCCTGCACTTAGTGACCACCGAGGCCCTCCTCTACAAGATCGGCCACGATCCCCGGGACCTGGCCCGGGCCTGGGAAGAGTTGGACAACGTGGCCCGGTACACTACGTGGCACCCTGCCCACTTTTTGGATGTGGCCGAGATGGCGGCAGCGGTCTCGTTGGGCTACGATTGGCTCTACGACGATCTGACGCCGGCCCAGCGAGCGGAGTTGCAACAGGCCCTGGTCGATAAGGCTCTGAAGCCCGGGGCCCCCGACCTGGAACACCAGACGGGGTGGGCGTCGACCACCAACAACTGGAACTTCGTGTGCAACGGGGGAATCACCCTGGCGGCGCTGGCCATCGCCGACGAGGACCGGTCCTGGATCGACCATCTGCTGCCCCTGACCCTCCAGTCCCTCCCCAAGGCCCTGGGCGGCTATGCCCCCGACGGAGCCTGGAACGAAAGCCCAGGGTACTGGGACTACGGAACCACCTACCTCGTCGAACTGATCAGCAGCCTGCAACTGTCCCTTCNCTCGGACTTTGGGCTCCTGGAGACCCCCGGGCTCGATCGAACGGGACTGTTCGCGGCGGCCATGTCCGGTCCTGGACCGTACTTCTTTTCCTTCGGAGACGTCGGGGCCCCCCGGGGCTGGGTCTCGTCCCCCGCCCTCTGGTACCTGGGAACGGTGTTTCACCAACCCCTCGACGGGTGGATGCGTTGGAAGGCCGTAGGGAAAAACCCGACCGCCCTCGATCTTCTGTGGTACGACCCGGAGCAAACCTCGGGGTCTCCCGAAGGGACTGGCCTGCCCACCGCCCTCGCCTTTCGGCGGGTCGAGGTGGCCACTTTTCGAGGGTCGTGGTCCCAGCCCGACGCCTTGTTCGTAGGGTTCAAAGGCACAGCGTTCCCCGACAGGAATCACACCGACTTGGATAGTGGCACGGTGTTCGTCGGGGCCTTTGGGTCGGTCTGGGCCACCGACCTCGGGTCGGACGACTACAACCTCCCCGGCTATTTCACCATGGATCCGAAGAAGCGGGACAACCGCTGGAACCTGTACCGCAAGCGGGCCGAGGGCCACAACACCCTGGTGATCAACCCCGGCCCTGGCCCGGACCAGGTCCTCGGGGCCTTCGCCCCCATGACCGAGTTCCACCCCGGTTCCGAGACCCCCTGGGCCGTGGTCGACCTGACCAAGGTGTACCCCGGGGCCACGTCCCTTCTCCGGGGCGTCCGCTTTTCGGGGACCCGGGTCTTGATCCAGGACGAAGTCCACCTCGACGCCCCGGGAGATCTGTGGTGGTTTCTCCACCTCGACCGGGATGTGACCGCTACGGTGAGCGACGACGGGCGCTCGGTGCGCCTTACCAAGGCGAAGACCAAGGGCACGCTCTTGGTCCGCCTGGTGTCGGACGGCGCCGACCAGTTCACGGTCCTGGACGCCACGCCCCTGCCCTCGTCGCCCCCGATCCACCAGGACCCCAACCGGGGGTACCGGAAGCTGGCGCTCCACAGTCCGGGGACGAAGGACCACCTGTGGGCGGTGGAAATCCTGACCCAGGGCCCGGATCGCCCTGAGATCCCCGCCCCCGAAGTCATCGTGCCTCTTCGGGAGTGGCCCCGATTCGGCTGATGAAGTAGGGGGCGAAAGAAAGCTGTCCATGGTGTTGATCCTCAAGGAGTTACCATGGACTTCGTTCCTCCCTTCTGCCCCCATCCCGACTGCCCGGGACATCTCTCCGGAGCTTTTTCAGCAGTTTCGGCTTCTCCCTGGTTCCTCCGCAACGGGTTTCGTCCCACCCACGTCGTTGGTCCCGTTCAAAAGTTCCG
>JGI26470J50227_1000099_pt1 | contig 39743 bp, 26 predicted proteins | sample FreactTroBogLake_FD_50227 | JGI IMG/M metagenome (IMG submission 50227)
TCTTGCTATAATTTCCGTTTTACCGGGTCGGTAGCTCAGTCGGTAGAGCAGCGGACTTTTAATCCGTTGGTCGCGAGTTCGAATCTCGCCCGACCCACCAAAGACTTTCAAGCTGTGATGCGCCAAGCAGAAGAGCAATGGTTTTTACAACATTGCACTTTTTGTAAATCACGATTGGAGGTTTTTATGAAATTTGCAGAAGCGGTAGCTAACTACAACGCCTTTTACCCAAAAAAGGATCATTCGGCAGCAGCCCGAGTTGAATTCTGGGAAAAACAACTAGGCCCTCTCGAAATTACCCAAATAACAGCAGATGTTATCGATGCGGGAATTCGCAAGCTCATAGAAGAGCCAGCGAAAATCTATGTAGGTCGTAATCCTGATGGATCACGTCGCTATAAATCCATTGGCAAACCAAAAAGCGATAGCACTTTAAATCGCTATATCAATGCACTAGGATCCGTCTTAAAACACCTAAAGAAACGTCGCCAATTACCAAGGGGCTGGGTATCACCACTTACTGAAATTCAAAAGTTCAAAGAAAACCCAGGGCGCCTTGAGTATTTAACCGAAGCCGAGGTAGAGCGCTTAATCATTGCAGCCAATGCAGCTCAGTGGAAAAAGCTCCCCGCCTTAATTCGTGTGGCTTTTACTACTGGCCTGCGCCACAGCTCAATCATGGAAATCAAGTGGGCTGATATCGACTTTGAGAAGTCTACGATCTACATTGAAAAAACCAAGAATGGTAAGCCGCATATAGCTGCCCTCACCCCGTCATGCATTAAAGCATTGGAGGGTGTTAAGAGTCTTTCTAAGAACCGAAAAGATACCGATCTGGTCTTTTGCGGAACCAATCCTAATAAGCCCCACATATACCGCAGGAGCTTTGAAAAACTCATTGCAGAGCTATTTCCTGGCCGCCGAATTACCTTTCATACAATGCGCCACTCAATGGCCTCTCACTTGGCCCTTAATAATGCGAGCCTGCTTGAGATATCGGATGCCCTAGCGCACTCGGGGGTGAAGCTAGTGCAGCGCTATGCCCACTTATCGGTAAACTCACGTAAGGACCTTATCAATAGGCATTTCTCATGAGTGAACACTTAGCCCCTTGGATGCTTCAGAACATACTGGATCCTCATGCGGAAACTCATGAGGAGCTAATCAAACTTCATCGCCAGCTAGTCAGGGTTGTAAGGGATCAGCACGATGAACTTACCAAGATAAAAGAAGAAGCCAAGCTTAAAGATAACAACCTTGTAAACAGATCTGGAACGTTAAATAAACTTGGTCTTTTCCAATACTCTCGCCGGACCTTATTTCGCATGGCAATGCTGCGCTATTGGAATTTCCCTCAAAAAGGTGATTTGCGCGAAATGGGCACACTACAGTCGGATGGTGAGAGTGTAAATAGATCAAGTGAAACCTTTATCGCCCCTTTTCCCTATAGCCACAAAGAAATTGCAGAGGGTACCAACGAGATAACAACCCCAAAGGGTAGTTACAAGAATAAATTACGTGAAATCATCATAGATATTATTGAAGAAAGTCTAGAAAGAAATCTCACGGCCATCGAAACAGACTGGGTGCAGGAGCTAACCAGCGAAACAAATCTCATGAAAATGGTCAAAGAATTCCTGAAATGACCTAGACCCTATCTTAGGGTCTTAACGAATAAGTCACGCCAAATCAAAATTTCACTCATCTGCTTGGCGCAGATCAGTTTGGAATTTTTTAAGGTGACTTATGAACACAGAAGCTATAGAACTTAAACCCATGCCTTGGAGGCTTTGGTACTCCTCAGAGCATGGTAAAGCCCTAGACTGGCTTTTCCCTTCAGCCGCATCAGTTGCTTATTTTTTGCGGAATAACTCAACCCAATTGGAAAAAGACGGTCTCATCGTCCTGCTCCCAATCAGGGGCTACATCATTCGCCCATCAAGCTTTATTGAAGCGAATATCCTGCCCTACTTCAGCGCTAGGGGTAATCAATCATGAAAAACCTCATGGATGTAACTCGTCGGCATTTAGATCTAGTCGACATTGATACCTATGCCGTTCAATTGCACCTTTTCTCGAAACAGAAGAAATTAATTTTTCGTAAATACCTAGAAAGCCAAGGGGTCGAAATTATTTCAATTGGCGGGGATGCTGGACGAGCTGACCTTGCAAATAGGAATGATGTTGAAAAACTAATTAATGAACTCGGCAATAGAGAGAGGCTTGATGCCCTACTTGACCAATCAGATAACAAGGAAGAGAAATGAAGAACCCAAATCTCATTACCCAACAAATCTTAAGCCACTACTTAATGGCTAGCGCAAATAGCTCAGTAGGCATTGCCATGTGGACTGCTGCAATGAAGTTTTTAAATCAACATAAAAAGGAGACCAAATAATGANCCCGCCCGTAATTGACGTTCGCTTAACAATAAAAAATACCGGAAAAGGATTCCATGATCTTAAAAATATTTTTACTGGCTCAGAGAAATCAGATCCACAACCCTTTAACTCACTAATCCCGATGCCTATTGATATTTGGAATACTGAGGTATCAACACTTGACTATGCAAATGAAATACTGGATCCGGAAGAGGGAATTTTTGATAAGGCAAATAAAGGTGCCTGCAGATTGATGTCAGAAGAAGAAATCATTAATTACAAAATAAATGATCCAATCAAAGACAAATTATTTGATATGTATGGATGTAAAAATTGGATTGAATGGTCACTAAAAAATTGGGGGTCATCTTGGGAGGCTACTAATGTAGAGATTCACGATATCTCCAACGATCAAATAACAATTACATATCAGTCATTCTGTGGATCCTCATGGCAGATGTTTAAAAAAATATCTGAAGCTTATCCAGAGCTTACTTTGGCCATTGACTCCTACTCTGATGAGCTTGGAATATCAGTTATTGGAGGGTATGCGCCTGATTTCCCATTTCAATTGGAGAATGCATACACCGGGGTAAAACCGACGGATGATATTCCAATGCAAAAAGTTTCTGAAGATTTGCTTCACTTTATTACAAGGTTTTCCCAATATCCTTTCGGCGCAACGGCCTTCAAGAATATATTTAAAAATTTCCTTGAAGACAGCCAAGTATGACGCTTGATCAGATTCTTGATCGACTTGAAGGCGTTAAAAAGCATGGGAATGGGCGCTTCATGGCGAAGTGCCCTTCTCATCAAGATAAAACTGCAAGCCTTGGGATTACCGAAAAAGATGATCGGATCCTTCTCCACTGCTTCGGTGGGTGCGAGACCTGCTGGGTTCTGGGTGGAATGGGCCTAGAGATGCACGATCTATTTGCAGATAGCCCTCAAGACTGGAAAAGACCAATTAAAAGTCGATGGAGCGCCACGCAAATCCTTGAAGGCCTGGGAGAGGCAATGTCTGAGGTTATGACTTTGCTAATAAGGCAGAAAACCCAAAAGCTTAATGATTTTGAATTAGATAGACTTCGACATTTCTCAAACACCATCATCATTTTGTGCAATGAGGTAACGGCTCGTGGATGACAAAATGAAGCAGGATCTTGTAAAGATGGAAAAGTTGATCCCGATTACTGCCTCAGAGCTACAGAAGAAGATGGGGCCTCAAGTCTTTGTCCTAGAAGATATTCTGGCCAAGGGAAATCTTTACACACTGACGGCTAGAAATAACCACGGTAAGAGCACTCTTATGGCCGCACTCATTAAAGCAATTACTGATGGCGGGACATTTAATGGCCTTAGAACAGTTCAGGGTCGAATTTTGCTGCTATCAGGTGAAAACACGGTAGACACCATGCTTAAGCTTGAAGCTATTAATGTGAATCTAGATCTTGTTGATATCGTAGACGCACCCTACGATATAAAGACCCTGATTGGCGATCAAATTAAATATGCGACAAGTGAATATGTCGGCGTAATGGTTGACTCAAATCAATCTTATTTTGGCGATGGAGATATGAATGGCAATGGCCCAGGACTTCTTCATTTTCAAGCCTTAAGACGTCTTACTGAACTAAATGGCAACCCTTTTGTTGCAGTCCTGAGTCACCCTACCAAATCAGCTAAAGAAGATGAGCTAATTCCCTACGGCGCTGGATCAGGCATCAATGAAATTGATACTAATTTAACGTTATGGAAGGCTGGAGAGATTGCCACCTTTCATATTGGTAAAGCTAGGCAACAGCGGTTTGAGCCTATCAAATTACGACTTGAGGTCCATATATTTCCAGATAGATATAACAACTTTGGAAAGCAAGTAACCAGTAGCAAATTTACTTGTATTAGTGATACAGAAGCCGAGGCAATTGAAGAGCGTGAGATCTCTACAGAAGTTGGTGTCCTGGAGTTGCTAAATCTAAAGTCTGATGCTACTTATCAACAAATTGGTGACACCTTCTTTAGAAAACCTGGTGAGATGCTAGATGACCCTAAGGCAGCTGCAGCAAGAAAGAAACAGGCAGATAGATTTATCAAGGCTCTAATTGCTGGAAAGTACATAACAAAAACAAGGAAATTAACAAAACTGGGCAAGGAATTAATCAATGGTTAATTACCTTTTTGCTACAAACAGACATGTCCCACTGGGACATGAAAAAGACATGATTTGGGACGTCCTCAATTTGTCCCAAAGATGTCCCGATTTTGTCCCGCTATTCCTTAAGACCCATATAAATAATAGCTTTGCTGACAATCAAACTGAGGGGACATTTTTAATGTATTTGTCCCGAGAACATTCTGGGACACATCTCTCTCTATTTATAGAGAGAGTGTCCCGTGTTGTCCCAATAAATTCCCAAGTATTTAACTTTGTAACAAGGTGTAACAACCATGCATAAAAAGAAACCAGGAAGACCGCGATTGCCACCTGGATCATCCCTATCTAGCTCTACCCTAAGAACCAGAGCATCTCGAGATCGACAGGCCAAAAGGAAGTTGGCCGATGAGATCGCAACTGATGCCCTTTTGCTTAGCGTTAAGTCAATGGGCAAAGAAGTCACCGATGAGACACTGGCTCTTGCCGAGAGAAATACTCAAGAGGCAATGCGTCTATTACTAGAACAGGCTCCAGAAATCATCAGAAATCTTGCTGATAGAGCCAAATCAGATACAGCTGCAGCTGCTCTATTGATTAAATATCTTCTGCCCCCAGCAAGCCGTGTGGTTCGCTTTAGGCTTGGAGAATCAGCTGATACAACTGCCCACAGCATTCTTTCTGCTGCAGCTGAGGGTCAAATGAGTGTTGATGACGCCAGTGCAACTTTAGAGCTGTTAGATAAGGCAGGCAACGTTGCCCTTAGTGGAGCAATAGTTAGCAGAATCAATGCCTTAAGAGACCAAATACAGGCTATTAAAGCCAATGGTGGCGGTAACGTTACAGCCAACTTCGAAATAGTAGATATGGGAGGCAATCATGAACCAGAGGGAGCTTGAGGCTCAGATTGCGGAACTAGAAATGATGCTCGGTACTCTAACTGGATCTAGATATGAGTATGTATTCTTTTTAGCTCCCGATATTTGCTATCGCCCTTCTGCGGAGCTTGCGAATGCTTGGTTAGAGCGCTACGGGGTTAAAACGGATGAGGTATTGGTAAGCTATCACCGCAATCTACCTGCCAAATGCCCGCTCGTTAGCTTTACAACCCATAACGCGCCCACTAACCATGGATGGAAGATATTAAAGGAGCCTATTCAGGAAGGCGCTATTCCAAACGTACATCATTGGCTTAACGAAGGCATCAATAACCTGTATGAAGAGTGGAAAAGTACAAAGGACTAGTGATCCGTTGCACATGATTGAAAAAATAAACCTAGACCCTCCCATGGACCATCAATCTGTTGGGGGATATAGAAATAGATATAAGTGCGCCATATAAAATAAATTGATATCTCACGATTGAGATGGGTCGTAGATGTGCTCGGGCCTCATTAATCAATTCAGTGCGAGTTTTAATCAGATGATGCAACCACTGCTCTGTACTGCGTGGGCACTAAATCAATCTGCGCAGAGAGATCTCCCCTAAGCGCAAAAACTTTCCCGACTCGTGCTTCAACATCAAACTCATAAACTCGATATAGAAAGTAATTTTCTGGATGCTGAATACTGAACACAAGCTCATTTGGAGAAATAAAGAATGGAGTAGTAGCCGGCCCTTTAGTTGTTTTAATTTCAATAAATTTTGGACTACCCTCCAAATCATATGATCTAACGTCGTGCCCAGCCCCATCACCCTCTACCTTCGAAACATGCACAACCTTGTCCGCTAAATCATGACGACCTGCATCTCTTAGGGATTGAATTTCCTTTTCAAGAACAAGCAACTCCCCTTCCAGGCCCAGCTTTTTATTCTTACTATCTTGTAAAACATAATCAGGAGCCTTTTGGGCCCTAAATTCATTAGTTTTGACCCCTGCATTTCTAGGCTTTGGTTTTGGGGGCTCTTCAAAAATTAACTCATTGATTCGCACAACCCCTTTTGATTCGCTCTGCAACTCTACTGCCTGGCCAATTAGGCTTATACCAACCCGCTCAATAAATTCAGCTGGGGCAGGCCAATCTAATATTTGCCACTGAAAATACACTGGGTTCTCGCGCTCTGTATCGTGAGTTAAATATCCCAATCTGCCAAAGTAGCCGTAGTCATTACTTCTGCTTGCCCTTAAAAAAAGATAAATATTATTTACTCGATCATCATGAGTGATTAATGACTTAATTACGTCGCTTGATAGATCGAGCCTTGGTTGGGATTGCCAACTAAGCACCCCGTCCTCAGTAATTGATTCATCAAATAGATGTTCGCCCTGTTGGTTGCCTAGGGAAACTAAAAATACCCAATCGCCGGGCCTGTCAGGAACGCGGACCATGCCATGAAGCCCCCAGGTTCCTGCTTGAGGGGTAAATGTTGTATCTGGAGAAAAGATAGAGTGAATTTGCTCCCTAGAGTATTCAGACCACAATTCAAGATTTTTCATATTTCAGCCCTTAAGATTTAGAAGGGTCATAGTGACCTTTGCCAGGTATTAAATGTCTAATTCCACCTTTTGGCTCATCTACATCACCATCCCTCCTAGGGATCAAGTGAAAATGGCAGTGGAATACAGTCTGGCCAGCAGACTCTCCCGCATTTAGACCAATATTAAAACCAGTAACTTCAGAATCAGAAGTTTGAATTTCTTCTTTGAGGGATCTTAAGAGCTGATCGCAGGCTAGTAGCTCGTCCTTAGACAGTGAAAAGTAGTCAATTTTGTGACTTTTCGGGATAACCAACGAATGTAAGTGCGTAACAGGAAAGCCATCCCTTATGGCATATGCCAACTCATTAGAGGTAATAACGCGATCGGGTGGAATTTCACAAAACAAGCATGCCATTTAGCTCCCTCGGAATAAAAATTTAAACGGCAGATAACAGAGTGGTTTTATTTAAATCTACTGCTCTGACTTAATCTTATCGCCCAAAGCATACTGAGTACTACACTGCTCGCATGACTTTGGACTATTCCTCCAAATTGGACCGTTTTGCTTGTTGCCGCATTTCTTGCAAATAGCTTCCCAACCATTAATAATTTTTTTAATTCTGTAATTGGCAAACTGAATTAAGTTGCTAACCAATGAAATCTGTTTAGCGTGCTCATACGAACCCCAAGGCGAGCTAATTTGACCACCATTTTTATGCTGATTAATCCAATAGGTCCTTGTTAGTTGCGAAACATCCTCGGTCTCTTGAGCAAGGATGGTTGTTGAGTAGACTATTGAATACTCTTTATTTGAGTCCTCAAGCTCTATTTCAAGGTCTTTATTACCAAGTAATTGTTCGATCTGGCTTCTTATTGCTTGAGAATTCTGGTTAGTCATGGAATAAGGCCACACATTTTCATAAAATCATTTTCTGTCAATATTTCGATCTTAATACCTTCTTGAATCAATTCCTCTGCTTTTCTTTGCTTTGAGCTCTTTTCATGGCCAGCTAGAGTACTTAAATCCTGAATACCCACAACTAGAAAATCAGTCTTTTTAGTTNCCCCCGAGCCAATCTTAAAGCCATATTGGCTTGCATGAGTTGCAGCGCCATCGCGGGTCATAGCTTGCAAAGCTCCGGTAAAAACAATAGTTTTCCCGTAAAAAACACCCTCTTCTTTGGGAAGATAGTCTCCGGCTTTAAATCCATGGTGATAGGGATGAGGATTTTGTTTTTGAAATTCAATCCCCTTTATCAAAACCTCCTTTGCAATCAAACAATCCGCTATGGATCTATGTGCACCCTCTGTAGATACGCCTAGATGTTCTGCGACAGTGGAAAGCTTGTGGTTCTGAAGTTCGGGGAATGCCCGCCTTGCTAGAGCTAATATATCCTTTAAGGGTCTATGAGAATCGGTGAAATTATTCAGGAATTTACTGTCAAATCCTGCGTTATATGCCCAAATCTGAAAATCCTCTGCAAATCGAAAAAAAGACGATACAGCCTCTTCATTGCAAGGGGCTCCAACAAGCATTTCGTCCGTTATTCCCGTCAACTCCACAATAAATGGGTCTAGCCCTAATGGCTCGCCCTCGTCTTCATCAACCTCTTCACCCTCTTCATCAAGGTAAATATCTTCCGGCTTAGAAAAAGTCTGAAACTGCTCCAGTATCTGGCCACTATCAAGATCGATTTTTATAGCACCGATCTCAATAATGTCATCTATATCTCCATTAAGTCCGGTAGTTTCTAGATCCACAATAATCGCTATATTTCCCATAATCAAACTTTACCAAAAAATATAACGACTTTTTGATTAAGCCATGAGTAGCACTTAAACGATGGATTGATGATCTCTGCACATGATCAATAATTAATTCCGAGACCTCCCCAGGGTACCTAAAGTCGGCGGGGGGCATGCGCATTTTGATGTGCACCACCATCTAAATGGTCTTAATTTTTTGAGAATATATTTGATTCTTTTAGGAGCATTGAACCCGCTGAATGCGCAAAAAAAATAACTTAGAGCTTTATAATTAATGGATGAAAAAACATCTTTTTAGCGTCGTTTGCGTCACTCTATTCAGCAGTTCCTATGGAGCGCTTGCTGCTTCAGATTCCAGCAATTCAAGCACCTCAAATATCAACTTTTTTGCCACCGTGAATAACACGATGCTCACAAAAGGGTTACTTGATCTCAATATCAAAGCAGCTGTAGCCCAGGGCCAGAAAAATACTCCTGAACTACAAAAAGCCTTAAAAGATGAACTCATTAATCGTGAGCTCTTAGCCCAGCAGGCTGAGCGTATGGACCTGGAAAAAGGGATTGATTTGGATGATCAGTACACCCAACTGCGCCAAACCCTATTGATTCAAGCGCTTGTTGAAGAGCACTTTAAGAAGTCCCCAATTACCGATGCGCAATTACGCGAGGAGTATGACCGTCAGCGTAAGTTAACCGGGGACGCCACTTCTGGCTACCAGTACCGTGTCAGCCAGATCATTGTTGCTAATGAAACCGATGCTTTGGATCTCATTAGCCGCATCAATAAAGGTGAGCTCTTTGGCAAATTAGCCCAGCAATACTCTATTGCTGACGGCGCTAAGAGCAATGGTGGGCAGCTGGGATGGCTGTTTCCTGGTCAATTGAGCCCTGAGTTGCAGCAATTAATTTCCAAGCTGAATAAAGGGTCTATTTACGGCAGCCCTATTCAAGTGCAGGGTGGTTGGGCCATTATTAAGCTAGACGATAAGCGCACCTACAAACTGCCGGGATTTGAAGAAGCTAAACCGCAATTGCGCCAAGCATTTGTTCAGCAATACTTAGTTGAGACTGTCAAAGACTTACGCGGCCGCGCCAGAATTACCCAGTAAGCGTCAGCGATCTTGATCTCTCGTTAGGGTGGCATCAAGTTAAGGGCAATCTTTCTTTTTCAGAAATTCAGGTATCTGAATTTCGTCATCTAAGTTTTGCTCAAAACCGTCAAGACTGACGCCCAATCCCTTTGCATAAGCCTGTATTGCCACCAGAAGACTAGATTGTGAGCGGGCAAATGCAAGAGTATCGCCCCGCTCTATTGCCGTTAGCTGTACTACAGAGAGATTGCATTGGCCAGCAAGGATAGCCAGATTATGACCTTGTGATTCACGCGCTTCTTTGAGCTGCTTGCCCAGCGCTCTAATATGCTTAGGAGAATTTAATAAATCCATCTAAGCTTTTCATGGCGGTTACTTAGTAACCACCATGATCTTCTGACTTAATACCTTGTTACCACGCATTAAGGTCACTTTTACAGATAGTGGCAACGTTACTTCGCCAAGCTTAGGCACTGTGAAGTTCTTGCTTCCTGCATCGTATTTAATGCCAGCCGGCAATGCAGCGCCATCAGGCAGGGTAACAACCAGGCGGCTGCCTTTTGGCAATAACAACAGCTTATAGCTACCAGCTTGCTGAGTCGATGGCACATTCTCACCCGAAAGATTAATCAAGTCTTGAATGATTTGATCTGGTACTGGGAACTTGAATGCACCTGATGATGGCACTTCAATAGCCTGCATATACTGCTTCAAGTCGTCTTTATCGCGCACGTAGATCAATTCACCTTTTTTGATACGATCAGTTGGACGATCCTGGACGAACTCTTGAGCAACTTGCTGCTGAACAACAGCCATATTGTTGATAGTTTGTGGGGCAAGTCCAATCGTCAATGTAGATGGGACGTACACCATGGATGAGTAATTCGCATTCTGCAACAGGCTACCCTGCGTGATTGCGTAAATTCCACCAGAATTCTCACCAGAAATGCGAGATAAAGCACCAGTAAATGTATTAGCTGGAGTATCGGCTATGACCACTCCATTGGCCAATGTCACGCTAACTAAGCCGGTCACGGTATAAGCAAAGGCCGGATCTGCAGCACCAAACATTTTGGTCGCAGGGACAGCCGTTACGGTTAAAGGAAGCGGTGCTGGTCCAGGCCCAATCCAAGGACCATCTGTAACAGGATTCCAAGCACGGCGTGGGGTAATTGTCAGCACTCCTGGTGTGTATGTAAAGCCGGAGTAATTTCCAGAGCCGGCTACTGAACCTTGAGTAATCGCATAACCTGCTGGCGTGACCTGCTCTCCTGCAAGTGTATTGACTTGTGCACGCGTCAACTGACCAGTAAATACATTAGCGGCAGAATCATTAATTGCGATGCCATCGACCGTAGCAACAACAAAGGTACCTGCTGGCGCACTTGCGGTAAAGGTTAAGGCAGGATCATTAGTACCATACATCTTTGTTTTATTGTCAGCAACAATGCTGGCACCAGTCACAACCTTTGGTGTGATCGTAAATTGAGCGCTGTTATATGCAAAGCTTGAGCCATAGTTCGAGTTTTGCAGGGCTAATGTGCCTTTATTAATGGTGTAACTAGCCACTTGCTCATCCGCAAGGCTTAGCGCAACACCGGCAGCACTGGTGCCTGCGCGCAATACATTGGTAGAGCCAAATACCGTAGTGGCTGTGTCAGTGATCCGCAAACCGTCCACCACCTGATCTAACAAACCAGCCACTGTATATGCCAAAGATGGATCATTCGTGCCATACACCTTGGTATTGGTAGTTGCATTAACAACTAAAGCTTGAGGCGCGGGTCCTGGGCCAGGCCATGGACCAGGACCAGTCCATGGGCCACGAGGTGTGATAGTCAATGTACCCTGGTTATAGATCAGGCTGTAATTTGAATTGGAAACTAAACTGCCCTGACCAATGCCATAACTGCCTACATTTTCATGGGCTACATCATTTACGGTAACTACACCTGAAACACTGCGGGTTGTGCCGTCACGTAATAGCGCGCCTGATAAAACACTAGTTGCTGTATCAGTATTAGCCAGACCGCTAACTGTATATGTAAGACTTGGATCATTCGTGCCATACATCTTCGACTGGTTGTTTGCAGTAACGGTTAATGTTGCTGTAGTAATAGTGCTAGTTGTATTAGGTGTATATGTAATGGTGTAGTTACCTGAAACATCAACTAAGCCATTAACAGTAGAAACCCCTGAAACATTCACAGTCTTATTACCAGTACCAGCATTAGGATCTGCATAGACAAAGGATCCGCCACTAAGTGCGTCTGAGTAAGCCAAGGCGTTGCTAGTATTAGTCAAGGTTGCAGCAGGAACTGTGGTTGCAGTTGATACCCCATTAGTGCCGTCATAGACTTTAGCCGCATTTGTTGCCGTAACAACAATCGCCAATGGAGTCACCGTCATCAATCCATCTACTGAATAGACATGGTTGTAGTTCACTGCACCGGTAGTAGTAACGGGAACAACGTTGCTAGTTGAGACTGCATAGACTCCAACATTTCTTGCTGCAGCATTAGTGCTGTCATAAGGTGAGCTTAATGTGAATGAAACACCACCAGGAATTGAAAGGCCATCTGTAAATGTCCAATTATTTCCTGTATGGCTTCCAGTTAAATTCACAACGCTAGCTGATCCAGTACAGGTTGTGCAGTAGCTAGCAGTTGGGGCGCCATAAGTAACTGATGAATTGGCTGTTCCATAAACAATACTATTTGTCGATGCCTTAATTAAGAGGTCATAAGGGCCAGCTATCGTAAAGGTCGAAGCTGTGTTTCCATTATTCGTATATTGATAAGTGATGCTGTAGTTGGTTGCACTGGCACCAGTAGCGGTAATGTTATAAGTACCGGCCGTTGCTCCAGTCGCACGAACTACAGTAGGTTGAGTTAAGGTGCTACCCGTCTTGAGCAACCCCAAGGCATCGCCGTTCACAAAACCACTATAGACCACAGGAGAAATCTGGGTAGCTGATGCCTGTACTTGTGCATCAGTTTGGAAGACAAACTTACCGTTATCAGCTACGGCAATAGTCAAAGGAGCCTGGGTAACAGTCAATGTACCGTTGACGTATGTAGGCGTACCGTAATTAGCGCCCGCACCAGCGGTCAGGGCTACGGCAGATGGGTTGATAGCGTAAGTTCCGACATTGGAGGCGGATCCGGCTGTGCCATTAAATGCTGTAGCAGCGGTGGTTGGCAAACCAGTGAGTACAGATCCAGCAGCGTCACTCCAAGTCACACCGTCAACACTGAATGAGCTTGGAATGCCGGTTGGAGTGTATGTTAACGATGGAAGGCTGCTTGAGCCATAAACCATCGTCTTATTGTCTGCAGTAATCGTAATGGTTCCTGCATACGGAGTAATCGTGAGAGTACTTGGGATAAGCAAGGTGCTGTAGTTGGCGCCAGCATTGACTCCGCCAATGGTTGTCGCGTAAGTACCAACCTGCTCGCCCGCTACTGTGCCATAGCCTGCGCGTCCTAAGGAGCCTGACATGATTGCGCTGCTATCGTTAATCGTTACGCCATCCACCACTACCCCACTCAAAATACCGCTGGTGGTGTAAGTTAATGCTGGATCACTCGTGCCATAGGATTTCGTAGCAGAATTTGCGGTCACAGTTACTACAGCCGGGGTAATTGTTAAATTGGCAGGCGTGTATACCAAGTTATAGTTCGCAGCATCCAATGTGCCTTGATTAATAACATAGCTACCCACCTGCTCGCTTGCAAGAGAGGTAGCTACATTTGGCGCACTTGTACCAGCACGTATCAATCCACCCGTGATGGAATTTGCAACAGTATCTGTCCAAATTAAACCATCAGCATTGAGGATATTTGGTAGAGCTGAAATACTGTATGTCAAGCTTGGGTCGCTTGTTCCATAAACCTTAGTTTGAGCATTTGCTACTACTGCCAATGGTGTTGCATATGGCGTAATTGTTAAGTTAGCAGAGTTGTAGGTAATGTTGTAGTTGCTTGCATAAACGGTTCCCTGGTTAATCACATAGCTACCGACCTGCTCGCTTGCAATGGAAGTGGCTACATTTGGTGCAGTAGTGCCAGTGCGCACTAAATTACCAGTCAAAGCAGTGCTAGGCGTATCAATTAATGTCACACCATCAACGGATACTCCATTTACCAAGCCGGTGACTATATAAGTCAGACTTGGGTCATTGGTGCCATAAGATTTAGTTTTGGCTGCTGCAGTAACCACAATTGGAGTGGCGTATGGGGTAATAGTGAGTACCGCTGGCGTAAATACCAAAGGCATGTAATTTGCATTTTGTGTCAAAGTACCCTGAGTAATGGCATAGCCAGATGCTGTATTCACTTGCTCACCAGCAACTGTTCCATACAAGGAGCGAGTTACAGATCCGGTTAATGCACTTGCTGCAGTATCGTTGATGACAACCCCATTGGCGAGCGTGACTGAGGCCAAGCCAGTAACGGTATAGCTTAATGTCGGGTCATTTGTTGCATATGACTTAGTTTGATTATCAGCAACTACAGCCAAGGCCTGTGGTGCAGGACCAGGGCCAGGCCATGCTCCAGGTCCAGTCCAAGGACCACGTGGGGTAATCGTTAGAACACCAGGTGTGTAATTAATACCTGCGTAATTAGGGCTAGCTAGGCTACCTTGTGTAATCGCATAGCTTCCAACCTGCTCGCCTGGTAGGGTTGTTACAAGCGAACGTGTAATAGCGCCAGTAAAGATATTGCTAAAGGTATCTGTAATGGCAATTCCATCAACAGTGCCATTAACCAAAGCTGATCCAGTTGCTAGGCTTGCAGTGTATGTAAGTGCTGGATCATTAGTTGCATACATCTTGGTTTTATTGTCAGCAACAACATTAATNCCCGCTGGTTTGGGGGTAATCGTAAATGTAGCAGGCACAAAACTAAAGCTGCCGTAATTACTGTTAGCAGGTAAAGCCAAGGTGCCTTGACTAATTGCATAGCTACCTACCTGTTCACTTGCAAGACCGGTTGCAACACCTGGAGCTGAAGTTCCAGTACGCAAGACACTGCCAGTAAAGACTGAGCTAACCGTGTCATTAATAGTTAATCCATCCACCACAACCCCCGTAAGTAACGCTGGGGCGGTTGATGTCAGGGTTGGATCATTAACACCGTAGACCTTAGTGTTGTTATTAGCCGTTACTACAACATTAGTAGTAATAGGCGTAATTGTGAGGTTTGCGCCAATATAAGTGAGCGCATAGTTGCTATTTGCGACTAATGAGCCCTGGCCAATGGCATAACTGCCTACATTTTCTGAGGCGAGTGAAGTGGCAACGTTTGGAGCACTGGTGCCTGTACGCAATAAACCACCAGTTAATGCACTAGAAATAGTATCGGTGCTAGCTAAACCAGTCACCACATAACTCAATAATGGGTCATTAGTGCCATAAACCTTGCTTTGAGCATTAGCGGTAATCGTTAATGCAGCAGGTGTAATCGTGCTGGTTGTATTGTTCACATAAGTCACAACATAGTTAGACGCAACATTGCTTCCACCATTCTGGATTGCAACTAAATCTGGTGCTACCACTTTATTACCAGCCCCTGCGCTAGCACTTGTGTAGGTGAATGTGCCACCGCTTAAAGTATCGCCAAAATAGGTCTGTGTGCCTGCAGTAGTAATGGGTGCCGCTCCTACTGTTGTAGCCAATCCATCGTAAGGCTTAGTGACATTAGCGGTGGTAATCGAAATCGGTGCAGGAGTGACAGTGAGCACACTATCTACCTTGTACAAGTTGTTGTAATTGGTACCGCCTGTTGCATTAGTGATTGGGGCTACATTGCTAGGGACAATAGGATAGTCACCAACACTACGGGTTGCTACTGCTGCAGTGCTATAGCTAGAGCCCAATGTAAAGGTAATACCACCAGAAACTGAAAGACTATCTGCAAAAGTCCAGTTATTGCCAACGTTTGTGCCAGTGAGGCTCACGATACCAGGTGTGCCACTAGTACATGTCGTGCAATATGTCACTACTGGCCTTGTATAAGTCACGCTGCTGGTGCCGTACATTACGGTGGTTGGCTTGGCTTCAATCAAAACATCGTAAGGACCGGCAATAATGAAATTCGAGTTCGTTCCATTTGGTGTGCCTGCACTGATGCCTTGCGTATATTGATAAGTGATGCTGTAGTTGGATGCGCTGGCGCCGGATGCAGTAATTGCGTAACTACCTGCTACTCCATTACCTGCTGACGTTCTCACAACAGTAGGTTCAGTTAAGGTGCTGCCTGACTTCAAGGCGCCTAGTGCATCGCCATTCACAAAACCACTATAGACCACAGGAGAAATCAGGGTGGCTGATACCTGTACTTGTGCATCAGTTTGGAACACAAACTTACCGTTATCAGCTACGGCGATCGTTAATGGTGCAGGGGTCACACGTAAAGTGCCGGCGTTGAAGTTATTAGCAGCTACAAAAGTATAGTTAGCGCCCTCACCCGTATTGAGTGCCAAAGTACCCACTGCAATTGGGTAGTTACCAACGTTAGATGCTGACGCGGCTGTACCGTTATACGCAGTAGCAGTAGTACTGAGGTTGCCAGTAAAGACGCTAGCAGAGGTATTGCTTAAAGTCACTCCATCAACTACTGAGCCGTTGACTAAACCTGTAACGCCATAAGTCAGAATTGGCATACCACTTGAGCCATACACCATCGTCTGGTTATTAGCAGTAACCGTTAACGGTGTGGCGTATGGCGTAATCGTCAGATTTGCAGATGTATACGTTGCAGTGTAGTTTGCATTTGGGGCTACAGTGCCTTGAGCAATCAGATAAGTGCCGACGTTTTCGTTGAGAGCACTAGTAGCTACACCCGGCGCAGAAGTTCCAGCACGCAATAATGAACCACTCATGGTATTGGCTGCGGTATCAGTAATTGCCACTCCATCAACCACTACCCCACTCACCAGGCCAGCTACAGCATAGGTCAAGCTTGGGTCATTTGTCGCATAGGACTTCGTTTTAGCATCAGCTGTAATGGTCAGCGGTGTTGCGTAAGGGGTAATCGTGAGGGTTGCTGGCGTAAATGTCGATGAAGCGTAGTTTGCAGACGCCACCACACTTCCTTGAGTAATCGCATATCCAGCTGTTGTTACCTGCTCACCCGCTAAGGTACCGTACTGTGCACGAGTCAAAGTACCACTGGTTACTGTTGCAGCAGTGTCATTAATCAGTACGCCGTCTACTGTGGCATTGACTAAAGAGCCATTGGTGGCATTTACTGTGTAAGTGAGCGCTGGGTCATTCGTTGCGTAAGACTTAGTCTTATTGGCGGCAACAATATTGATAGTTGCAGCATTCGGTGTAATGGTTAAAGTGCCGGCGTTATAGACAAATCCATTAGCTGCTAAACCATAGTTAGCTTGTGCCCCAGCGTTCAAGGCTAAAGGTGCTGTACCACTGTTATTAGCAATGGCATAGCTTCCCACCTGCTCGCTAGCGATACCTGTTGCTACTCCAGGTGCAGAGGTACCAGAACGTAACAAGCCTCCAGCAAATACTGAAGCAGCTGTGTCGTTAATGACTACACCATTAGCCAGGGTTACGCTCACCAAGCCAGTGACGGTGTAAGCCAAGCTTGGGTCGTTAGAGCCATAAACCTTGGTCTGATCAACTGCTGTAACGGTTACTGGAGCTGGTGCTGGACCGGGGCCAGGCCAAGCACCAGGACCAGTCCAGATTGCTCGTGGCGTAATCTTGAGGGCCCTCGATACATAGCTTGTTGAGTAGTTAGCATTGGCTGCGAGAGTACCTTGCAAGATGCTATAGCCTGGATTGGTATTAACCTGTTCGCCAGCTAATGTACCTGAAAGCGCGCGGGTTAAGGAGCCGCTCATCACTGAGGTTACGGTATCACTAGCTGCTAAACCACTGACGGTGTAAGTGAGGGTTGGATCATTAGTGCCATACATCTTTGTTTGTGCATTAGCAGTAATAGTTAATGCAGCTGGAGTGATGGTACTAGTAGTGTTATCAACATAAGTAATACTGTAGTTTGGCAGTGCATTTACAACGCTCGTGCCACTTATAGCTGCATTTGATACGCTGACTACACAAGTACCAGAGCAGACATTAGGCGATGCATAGACAAAATTGCCGCCACTAATAACATCACTATAAATACCGGTTGATGTTGTGCCAGTCGCTACATTAATTGCACCAGCGCCCATTGCTGAGGTAGCAGCAGTTGTGCCGTCATACACCTTAGTCACATTAGTAGTGGTTATTGTGATTGGCGCAGGAGTGATAGATAGCGAGGAGCCCAAACCAAAAACACTTTGATAGTTATTACCACCTGCACTATTACTAATTTGTGAAATACCGCTTGGTGTCAATGTATAGGCATCTACATTGCGCAATGCCGGCGTTGTGGAGTCATAGTTTGTGCTTAAGGCAAAAGATACACCGCCTGAGCCCTTGGCAGGATCTGCATAGGACAGCGTGCCATTGCTGGTACCCGTGTAATTGAGGGTCACGATATCAGTAGGCGCAGCACAAGGCGACAAGCAAGTTTGTACTACTGGTTTGCCTAAATTAATATTGGCATTAGCAGTGCCATACACCGCCGTTGCTGGCGCTGGAGAGATCAATAAATCATTGCTACCAGCAACATAGAAGTTGGAATTCGTACCAGTAGGATTGCCAGATGTAACGCCTTGGGTGTACTGGTACACGATGATGTAGTTGGTGGCCGATGCGCCAGAGGCTGTAATGGCGTAAGTGCCAACTGTGTTATTACCGGCGCTGACACGAGTCAGCGTTGGAGCAACTAAACCAGCTGCCGTAGTAGAGGTATCACCGTTTACGAAACCAGAATAGACCACGGTTGTTAATGGGGTTGGATCGTTCTGGAATACAAACTTGCCGTTATCTGCGACGATGACATACAAAGTCGCTGGATTAATCGTGAAGGTAGCTGCTGTAAAGGTAGCTGGATTTGTTGGCACCCAAGAATAGTTAGCACCTGCCCCGCTATTGAGAGCCAAGCTACCAACACCAATGGCATAAGTGCCCATACTCTCACCAGCGGCACGTGCAACATTACCAGCAAAGAATGATGTGGGTTTAAGCGTGTCATTAATCACCACGTGATTACTGAGGGTGACGTTGGCTAATCCGCTGACTGTATAAGTTAAGGCAGGATCAGATGAACCATAGCCCTTTTGATTATTGACAGCAGTTACGGAAATCGTGCCGGCATATGGCGTAATGGTGAGCGTGCCTGGAGTGAAAGCTAAGTTGTAGTTACCGCCAGTGACAGCTAAGGTGCCCTGTGTAATGGCATAAGGACTAGTAGCAACCTGCTCTCCTGCAAGAGTACCCGCTTGAGCGCGGGCCAAGCTTCCTGTCAGTACAGAGCTTGTATCAGCAATGGCTACGCCATCCACCGTGGCATTGATCAAGCCAACTGGATTATTGAAAGTCAGCGCTGGGTCATCTGTAGCATAAGACTTAGTTTTATTAGCAGCGCTAACCGTCAGTGGCGCCGCAGTAATCGTGAGATTAGCGCCAACATAGCTGATGTTGTAATTGGTCGACACCAAGGGGCTTGTAGCATAGGTGTTGGTAATGGCATAAGTACCGACTGCTTCTGGTGTGGCATTAGGCGCCACTCCAGGAGCTGTCATACCTGCACGAATCAATGAACCTGTTACAGCTGTTGAAGCCGAGTCAGTCCAAGTTAAACCATCCGCCGTCAGAGAAGCTGGTAAACCAGTGGTGACATAAGTCAAGGTTGGATCATTGGTGCCGTAGACTTTTGTTTTGGCATCAGCCGTCACTGTTAAAGAATTAGCAGCGTATTTAGTAATCGTGAGGTTAGCCGGTGTATAACTTGAAATCGTGTAGTTTGAACCTGCACTTAAGCTGCCAATCGCGATTGGGTAGGTACCAACCTGCTCATAAGTCACGCTGGTGGCAACATTGGGCGCTGTAGTACCTTGACGCAAAAGATTACCCGTCATCACCAATAATGAATCTGTTGGTACCAAGCCAGCCACAGTGTACGTAAGTGTTGGGTCGCTCGTGCCGTAAGACTTCGTTTGCGCTAAAGCCGTAACGCTAATGGACTTAGCGGTAATCGTACTTGTGGTGTTATTGACGTAACTAATGGTGTAATTCGCGCCAGAGTTTCCATCATTAGCTAGCACGCCAGTCACTGTGACCGTTTTATTGCCAATACCAACATTAGGATTGGTGTAGGCATAAGTGCCGCCACTAAGAGTATCGGTAGTGCCACTATTTGAGGCATTAGCGTACAGCGTTCCAGAAACGACTACTGGAGTGGATGTCGCACTATTCGTTCCGTCGTAGGTCTTAGTCACATCCGCAGCAGAAACAGTAATTGCCGCAGGCGTAATGCTAATGGCGCTGCTTGCACCCACTAAGGTGTAGTTAGATGCCAAACCAATCGTGCCGGTAGTACCATTCGCTAAAGTTAAGCCTGAAGTACTCGATAAGGTATTAGCAACACCGACATTAGCGCTATTGGCAGTTCCGCTACCTCCTAAGACTAAGGTTTGCCCTGCGATACCAGTGACTGTCAAATTGCTTGCCGAGAATGCAGTAGTACCGTTATAGACGCGTGTACCCGTCAAAGACACGGGTACTGGGGTAATGTTGGCAGCAAGAGGAGTGCTAGGGCCGGCAACATAATAGTTACCAGAATCTGCGCCTGTCAAAGTAACACCAGTCATCACAGTCAAACCACCTACGGTTGATGTTTTTGGTGTCACGGTTAATCCGTTCGCAGCATCGACCTGACTAAAGGTTCCACTGTAGCTTCCAGTAGAACTAATGCTGACCGCGTCACCACCCAATACCCCGGCTAATGCTTGACCAGCAGAAGAAATCGTTGCTGCATTAGTAGTGTCGTATACCTTATTGTTTGCAGATAAGCCGGCAACTGTTAATGGTGCTGGCGTAATCGTGCCATTAGTGCCAGCCAAAGTATTTGTGCTTAAGACATAGTTGGCTGCATCAGCACTACCCAATGCCAAGTTGCTAATGGTGTAACCCACATTAGTACCAGCATTTTTAGAGTTATAAGCTGCTGTGCCAGTCATGCTCAATACATCACCCGCAAGAGCCATACCACTAGTAGTGAGCGGGGTCATTGTTAACGCAGTCGTAGCGTCATAAACCTTAGATGGGTCCTGATTATTAACTGGGGTTACAGTTAACGGTGTAATGGCGACAGTACCAGGTACGTAATAGGTATTAACAACGGCTGTAGTGTCAACGTGAATAACTTGGTTATTTGATGCAGTAGCCGCATAGGTTCCAACCTTAGCAAAACCACCGGTACTGTACCCAGGAGTAGCTACTGAAATCGTAAAGTTATAAATGCCACCTGTTGAAGAAGTAGCGCTCCAAATATTAGGTGTTGTGGTAGAAGCAACCGTTAAATTAATCACTGATCCAGCACATGAACCAGATACAGCAGCGCAATACTGCACTACTGGTGTAGCTGAGGTTGCTAAATTAGCAGCAGTAACAGTGCCGTACACATGAGTTGCATTACCTGCAGAGATGACTAAGTCACGGTTACCAACAACCAACAAAGTCGCCGTTGTAGGTGTGATGGTGTAGTTACCGGCTGTAATGCCGCTAACGATAGAAGGCGTCAGAGTGTAAGAACCGCCACTAGCGCTTGAAAAACCAGCTGGTAATGGCAAAGATACCGCTACTGAATCAGCTCCTAATAGGCCAGTCACTTGAGCAGATAAGGAGGTAGCGCTTGGGTTCGCGGGTGCAGATGGTGATGCGGCCGTTACGCTGACACTAGTTACCGCTGTTGGAGTGGTACCACCAGTAAACATAGAATAACCATTAGCAGCAACGCCTAAGGCAGCTGCGGTAATCGTGGCATTAGTGGCTGATTGAGCGGTGCTTGGCAATACATAGTTACTCAAGGTGGTATTTGAGAGCGCCAAGATATTAGTTGGAGATATAACTGCTTTTACTGCATTCGCTTGGCTACCTGCAGTTACTGCAGCTGCATTAAGGGTGACATTTGGCGTTGCCAGTCCACTAGTAGCGTTAATGTAGTTACCAGTAGCCGTTGTAATGTAAGCGCCCTCACCCGCTACAAATCCACTAATAGTGAAGCTACCAGATGCCGCAGTGCTACCTGAGAGCGTTACGCCATTACCAGCTGTACAGGGATTTGAAGTGCATGATCCTGCAGTGAGATTAGCCGTGCTCGTGGTGTCGTAGACCTTGGTTTGTGCAGCACCACTAATGGAAGCAGTCAGCGTTAACGGGGTAATAGTGACAGAAGAAGTTGAGCTCGGAAGAATGTAGTTTGCGGCTAAGCCGGTACCGTTGCCCAGAGTGTATCCAGAAGTTACCAAGCTCGAGACGCCCACTACGTTGGCGCTATTGGCCAATCCTGTGCCCGCACTTGCACTTAGCGTTTCAGAACCAACACCAGTAATGGTCAAAGTACTTGCAGCAAAAGTGGCTGCGCCGTCATAAGGCTTGGTGGCGACTACTGTTGCAAGTGCTTTATTGATGACATAGGTATTGTTTGGCGCATTAGCCCATACGATGTTGTAGTTAGTATTTGATGATGTACCTGCTAATGTACCAACGGCATAGGTATAGGTGGCCGCATTCGTTACCGACGATTGACCGCTACTGGTGAAGGTCATAGCGCCAGTCAAAGATATTGGAGTGTTTGAGCTGCTATCGGTGTTTTTATATCCAGCGACTGAGTAATTAGCAATCGCATCAGAATATGTCGTGTTATTGAGAGTCGTGCCGTTATAGGTGGTGCTCACGGCGTTTGGTGTAATTGTGAGATTGGCTTTAGCAATCGTTAAATTACCTGTGGCGTAACTGATGTTGTAGTTAGCCGCTATACCGGATGAGAAAGTAGCTGCACTTGGCGTGATGATGTAAGTACCTGCATTAGTTGTGCCTGGTACTAAGTTCACACCACCCGATTGCAGAGTCACACCAGAGAGTGCATCACCATTTGGTAAGGTAGCAATGCTTTTGGTATAGGCACTAGATCCTAAAGAATACGCAGTACCGTAGGTAGCTCCAGTCTGAGCATTAGCAGTAATGGTTAAGTTCAGCGGATTAACAGTTAAGCTGCCTGCTGCATAAGAAATCGTATAGTTAGTGCTATTAAAGCCACCTGTTCCGGACGCACTACTTGGCACCAGAGCACCTGCATAGGTTCCGGCATTGACAGTTCCGGGAACGCTTGTACCCGCTCCATAATTAATCGCTACAGAAGTAATCGCATCGCCAGTCACCAAACCACCTGTAACGGTATAAGCCGTTTGCGACAACGTGCTTGATGTTCCGTAGACTGGAGTAGTAACTGCATTCGCCGTAATCGTAATGGGCTTAGGCGTAACAGTCATTGTGCCGTTGCTGTAATACACGGTGTAATTTCCTGCCCCTGCCCCACTAATAGTAGCTAACGAAGGAATAATCGAATAAGTACCTACACCAGTAGTGGAAATGCCGCCAGTACTGGTCAGGGTTAGGCCAGAAATACTGTTACCGGCCAGTAATCCAGTCACGGTATAGGCAGTGCTTACTGGATTGGTAGATACACCACTGCCGTTATAGGTAATGGCACCACCTGTAATGCTTGAACCATATACCTTAGTGTCGTTGGCAGCAGTGATATAAACCGATATTCCGTTAACGGTTAAAGTGCCAGTTGCATAACTGATCGTGTAGTTGCTAGCCGCACCAGAGCTAAATACTGCAGCACTTGGTGTGATTGGATAAGTACCAGCAACTGCGCTCGATACAAAACCACTAGAAGCAAGCCCTACCGTACTAATAGCATCGGTGAGAGTAACGCCATCAACAGTTACACCATTCTTAAGATTGGTTGTGGTGAACTCTGTGCCTGCCGGGGTTAATGTGCTGCCGTAGTTTTTACCCTCAGCAGAAGCAGTGATCGTTAGTGGTGCGGGCGTAATAATTAAGCCCGTTGGGGAGTTGGCAACTCCACCAATATTCACTGTCACCCCTGATGAAACTAAAACACCATGTTGACTGCTCAAGTTATATGTATAAACCGAGGCACCTGAATTTAAGGTTGTTGGGCCAGATCCGTTGACTTGCTCACCAGCCAATGTGCCATAACCTGTTCTTGGTGCAGAAGGCGCTGCATAGATTGAGTTGATGAAATCCGTCAGAGGCAATACAAACGACAAGGTATTAACAGTCAAACTCATACATCCAGCCGTACTCGCACAACCACTCACTCCATTGGCAATGTAACCGGGGTTTGCAGCAGTCTTTACAAAATTGGCATTGAGCTGATAATCCAATGAGCCAACAGAATTAATATTCCCTGCAGTAAAGAGTGGATCCGTCGTGCCATAGACTTTGGTGGTTTCCGCACTAACGTTTGCAGTGACTGATGGCTGAATGCGGAACTGAATGACTGGACCCGTATTGGCGCCAGCCACGATAGAGCCTGTATTCCAACTTGTACCCCCAGTTCCAGCTGCGACATTTGCAGTATTAATTGCTGCAAATGTATTCAGGGGAATTAGTGTCGCAGGAATATTGCCAGCGGCATAAGCCTGTCCAAACAAGGTATTGCTGAAGCTCAGTGTCCCCAAACTAGGGTTTAAGAAAGTCAATGTTGCTGGAGTAGTAGTTGATACCGCAGTAGTCCCAGGGGAACCTGCATAAAGATATACATTTCCGGAGGCAGAGGTAATGCTGTTGCCGTTTATGGCAGTGATTTGTCCACAATCAGTTGCAGAGCAAGCGGTATTCACCGTACCAATAGCTAGATATGCACCCGCTTCAATTACTACGGGACCAGTACCGTTATTGATAATCTTTGGCGGTGTCACGTTGCCGTTATTTGATGATGCAATGAATACACCAGCATTTGAGTTTTGGGTAAACAATGTACCAGCAACTGTAATGATATTTGCCGTTGTTCCAATAGCGCTCACTTCAATTGCGCCAGCTGTTGAGGCGTTAGTAATAGTCACTACATCGTTGTAATGGCCTGTGTAGGCTATAAGATTCGTATTGCCAAGAGTAGAATTATTGTTAATTGCCACTGCTCCAGAAATCTTAATAGCATTAGAACCAGCCGTAGTGGCAGCCACAAAAACAGGAACAATACCCACGATATTGATTGCATCAGTACCAGCGGTGAAAGTGCCAGTAGTTGTTAGCGTCGCTCCAGAAATACTGACTGCATCAACAGTAGCGGCAGTAGTAGCACTCGCAGATCCAACTACACCACGAATGTAAATACCATAGTTAGCAGTTAGTGATGCGGTGATCGGAATGCCACCAAGAGCAGTTGTAGTTCCATATTGCCATGCATTACTAACGTTAATTCCGCCCTGCACACCATTCAAGTAGGTGTTATCAAAAGTAATTGATCCTGGAACCACCAATGCACTATTGACAACAATTTGTGCGCCGCTAGTAAGGTTGTTGTAGTTAATGTGCTTGGTTGATGTTCCATTAAATACAACTGTTCCAGCATTGATTGTTGCTAGCTTGTTACCAGTAGTCGTATCAAAGCTAATAACAGAATCGGCTGTAGTATTTTGCGCTACTGTAATTTGTCCAGACTGACTAATGCTTCCGTTTGACTTGTAAAGAACGCTGCCACCATTGGACTGAACGTTGACTGCACCAGTTGATGCAATACCAGGATTTCCAATATTGGCACTGTTGTGATAACCAATAACACTAATTACCTGAGCTGCAGTTGAGGCGCTTGTTACTGTTAAAGTAGTAGCGCCCAAAGCTACCGCATTAACTGTGCTGCTGTTATTAATGCCTGACAAAGATATGTAATCACCTGCAGTCAAAGCACCCTGTGCTGTAACACCTGCCACCGTGGTCATATTAGTCGCTGTCGGCGTAGTGCTTGGTGTAAGCGCACCACTATTGGTGTTATCCACCAAGATATAACCTGATAGTGCAATAGATGAAGCTGCTGAATTACCAATAGTTAAGTTTGATCCATTAGATTCTTCAACATAATTTACTTCTTGAGTTGCGCCAGTGGCGTTATACGTAAATGACCCAGTAGTAATTTGACTAGTAGCGTTACCTGTTCTTGTGTCATAGGTAATAGTCTGCGCATGATTGGTTGTGTTTGCAGTTGCAAAATTAACTGAAGCTGTAGCAGTAAGATCGCCATTTGTGATGAAACTTACATTTCCACCATTAGAGTTATTGGTGATAGCACCTGTAGTTACGCTAATACCACCTGCCTGTCCGACTGTACCAACCGTCGCAGTAATATTTAGAGCATCGGCAACGGTTGCGTAATTACCGCTAGTGATTGTCACGCCTCCAGTAACCTGGGCACCTAAACCACCAGCTGTAGAGTTTGAAGCTGTAATAGCTACTTGTGGGGCGGTAATCAAACCAGCTAACGATACTGAATATACCCCTGTGATTGCTGAAGTTGTTGTGATTTGTACCGACCCAGTAGCTGATGTAATAGTTCCAGCAGCTGTCGAGCTAAGTGTAGCCTTTGCCGTAACGTTGCCGACAGCGTCTGCATTAATCGTAATTGGGCCATATGCATAAATTGGCGCCTGAAGATAATTAGGTCCATAACCACCAACACTATTTCCCTCTTTAGAGAGGATAGTAACGCTACCAGAATAAGACGATAGTGAGCCAGCTTGAAGCCAAAAATTAGTATTAACNCCCCATGGTGTCCGAGCATCAATATAGATGTTACCGGTACTATGCATGTAATTTGTACCAGCACTCATCAAGTAGCCATATCCAGCATTGGCTGTATCCGTATTACCGCCCTTAACAGACAAATTAATGCTACCACCAATATCAGTCGTTGCACTTGTATTTAAATTAAATCCGCCTGAAGTTGCGGCTACAAAGTTTCCACCAGTGGTAGTGGTGCTTACGACAACTCCTGTTGTCGTGGTCCTGATATCAGCTGACGCACTCAAAATTATGCCGCCACCTTTACCGTTCGTAGCCAAATCAGCGCCTCGAGTGATCGACGGATTAGAGGTGCCTAATCCATTAATAGTTCCACCCGTACCATCAAGGACAACATAACCTCCACGGGTTGTAATGGCAGCATTGATATTAATATTGTTGTTAGTTCCAATGCTTGTCATCAACTGATTGGCACTCTGTAATGCCACATTAATCATCCCAGCTGTTGATGTGATTCCACCGCTGACCGTGATTGTGCTATTTGAATATACATTCAAATTAACTGTACCTGCTCCACTATTAGTAATGCCTCCTGATAAACCTACTGCGCCAGCGCCCATGGTTCCAGAAAGATTATTCAGAATCAATGTACCAGTCACGCCAGTTGCTGGCGAAAAACCAAGTGCACCAGTTTGGGCCATTGTTCCTGTGTAAACAACGTTTACGGTTTGACCCAAGTTAACAGCTGAAACAATATCACTTGCCTTAATGTTGGTAACGCCTGCATTGACAAGATCGCCGGCCAAAGTACCAGTTGTAGACGTTGTGCCAATGGTGACGTTAGTTGGATCTAGTAGCCACTCGACTGCATGAACAACAGCGCCATCTGTTCCTAACAATGTACCGGATGTCTCCACCCGGTTAGCCGTCAAGTTGGAATTAGCAACTGCAACTAAACTTGCTACTGCGCCCTGACCATAACTTGGACGACCAATAGCAATAGTGCCATTGACTGCTGAAAGATTTGAATTGTTTACTGAGATTTGGTCACCGAATACGACAATGCTGCCGTTTGGTGCATTGATGCCGGTTTGGCTATCAAGATTGATGTTGCTGCTGGTGATACTGTTATTTGAATCTACTGCTGCTGCGACTGCTGAATTTACGAAGTTGCTAAGTGATGGGGGTGCAGTTGCAGGCGGTGCGAGGATGGTGCCATTGCCCAAGTTATTAACTTGACCTAAATTAATCACGCCACCTTGGCTTAATCCTTCAGAACTAATCAGGGCTGCAATGATATCGGTTTGGGTTTTACCAACAATCGCAATATTGCCGCCACTACCTACGCTATTTAATCCCTTACCAATGGAATCAACGATACCGTTAATAGTCGTTGCTCCAGCTGTAGAAACAATATTGATTGTTCCACCATTGATACCATTTGCTGAAATATAACTATTTGCACCAACAGTAATATCGCCTGTTGCCAGGATATTAATTAATCCACCATTACTTGTATAAGTATTTTGGTCTGCATTTAAACCATTTTGACCATTGCGGCGATTATTTGCAGTAGTAGTATTTACAGAATTCAAATTGCTTGAATTAGTGTTATTTGAATTATTGCTGCTGCTATTACTACCATTCGAATTAATATTACCTAGAATATTAATAATTGCACCAGCTAAATAAATATTTGAATTTGATCCGCCGTTCGTATTGATAGAACCATTCACATTGATAGCTTGTGCAACTGCATAGACCTGCCCTGCTGTTACGTTCGCATTGATATCAATCTGACCACCATTGGCAATGAGGTTCAATGCGGTGTTTGTATTGCCAGAATAGATATCAGCCAAGACCTGAATCAATGGCGCTTGACTTTGTGTACAAGCTCCAAATGAGCAACTATTGCCTGTGGCATCTAGCGTAACGCTAGTGGTATTCAGAGCATTGCTAATGACTGATGCAGAGGTGCTATCAACAATGAGGGCTACAGGATCAATAGTCCATGTGCCCGTCTTGCCTTTTGGCGCACTCGTATCAACTTGCGTCGTGGCAGCAAGAACAACGCTACCTTTAGAACTTGTTTCGATAAAGCCTCCATTACCGCCTTGCGTCCCACCCTTTGCAAACAAGCTTCCAGCCACGAAGGTCTTGATTTGTGACCAAATGCTGATGTTTCCGCCGTTACCGTTTTGGGTTGCAGAAGCATCGACAATCGCGTTTGCTTGCACTGAAACAGTGCTTGCCAATTGATTATTTTGCACTGCAGCTTGAATATTTGAGGCCGCATTTTGAACGTTTACACCAACGTTAATATTGCCACCGCCAGTTACGCCTGTTGCAGTCGTTTTGGAACCGCTTGCTAAATTAATATTATTAGCTGCAAGGTTAACTTGACCACCATTTGCATTAACAGAATTGGCTTCTACTGTTCCAGATTGCTCAATATTATCTGCAGTTAATGAAATTTTTCCGCCAGAAGTATTAATTCCGTTAGCAGATATTGTTCCAGTATTTTTAATGAGTGAACCCATTAAGTTTTGAGCAGCATTTGCACCGATAATCACTTGGCCATTACCCGCATTAATCAATAATTTATTTGAAATTAATGCATTTACTACTGAAGCATCGACTGAAACACTCACAAATTGACTGCCTGAGAATTTCAAAGTTACTTTTTGTCCAGCAACTAATGTAATCGCATTATTGCCACTCATTGTTGCAGTAATCACTCCTGTATTAACCACTTGAGGAGCCATTAATGCGATGTAGCTATTAATATTATTTCCGGTGATATTGCCTTTGTTAATTACTTTACCGGTAGTGCCGCCTTCGTATGTCTGGATGGCTTTGCCATCCATAAATTCTTGGGCTGAGGTATTCATGGTGGTGGCAACCATGCCACCGACGTTCACTTCTGCACCCTTACCAAAGACTACGCCGTTATTGTTCACAAAAATTACCTGACCATTGGCATTGACTGCACCATTGATCATGGATTTAGATGCGCTATTAACGTAATTGAGGGTGGCAGCTTGAGTATTGGGTTGATTAAAGTTCACTGTTGCCTGTGAACCAACATCAAAACTATTCCAATTAATCACGGCTCTTTGGCTCGACTGATTAATGTTCATCGTATTACCTGCCTGCGTAATGGCCGCTGAACCAGCAACCACCTTACCGCCCGTGGGCAAGGCATTGGGCGCAGGTGCAGCTGCCAGGACTTGCTGAGCAAGACCAGCAACGGCTAAAGCCGCTAATAACTTAGCGGCTTTAAATTGCACTTTTACATGCGGAGATGAGGTAATTCGGTGTATCAAAATTGGTATTTCACTTAAGTATTAGAGAATTTAACGAAATTCTCTGAACAATAAAATCCTTCGATCGTATGAGTTGGTAGTTTTTGTTGAATATTTTTAGAAAAAGATGCTGCCTTTGATCCAGCCCTGCACAGTGCGATACATATTGTCCGTATTAAGCTGCTGTCCGCTTTGCGTATACAGCGGGTTATTACCTACACGCCATGCCAAAGATCCAGATAGCTGAATCTTTTCATATTGATACTTTGCAGATATGCCCGTAGCGTAGAGGCTATAAGTATTATTCGCGTTTGTTTGGCCTTGCCAATTGTTATATGTCGTGATGTATTGCTGAACCACGCCTGCATCAAAGAATGCGCCTACTTGCAGATCCTGAATTAAGGTGTGGTTAATTTCAATCGAGGCAATTGCACCTTGAGCGCCACCACCCTGTGCAACCGGGTAAGCACGAACGCCATAAGGACCGCCCATATAGATCTGTTCTGCACTATTAAGGTTCTTGTTGGCTAACTGGCCATAAATCGATGCTACTAAGTTCGTTTTATCAATTGGCAATGGCTGAGTAATCGAGCCATTAAAACCAAGCTTGGCAAATGAGCCCTTTGTTGCAGCGCCTTGAGCATCGTTATTGGCTTGATTGGTGTTGTTAATGGATAAAGAACCTAAGGTTGCAGTAACGCCCCAGTTGGCATACGCCTGGTCAATAAAATTATTGCCATTAATACCAAGGCTTAAGTCATTGATCTGATAGTTACTACTCTCAATACCATTGGTTTGGTTGTTGTAGTTCTTGTTTTCAAAGTTAACTACAACGGTTTTGTTTGATCTTGCTGTGCGCTCTAAGGCATAAGTGGAATAAATTCCATAAGTTTGAGCGGTGCCCTGAGAGATCGTAGAAGAGTAACTGGACAAGCTCTTGTAATCTAAAGCGCTAACGCCAGCAGCAACACGCCAGCCGTCATACCCAACTGGCAGTCCATATTTAAACTGACCGAAGACAGAGCCTTGGGAGCCAATGACATCTAATGTAGCTTGGTCACCATTACCACTGGGGTTATTCAAACTTAGACTTGCTACTGCTTGTGCTGGACCAGTATTGGCTGCACCATAGTTAGACAGATCTACTCTACCTGCAAATAGGCCAGTATCTTTGGCATTGACCAAGATATTGGTTGTCTCCTCTTTATCACCCTGCGCTAGCTCACCATTAACTTCATTACCTGGTGTTTCATTCAAAATCGCTAAGCTGCGCTCTAAACCCTTGAGATCAATAAAGTCACCTGGTTCATTGCTATTGGTAATGAACTTCTGAATAACTTCAGACTTGAGACGACTTGGGGCTTCTTTATTTAACTCAATAATGACATTGCCAACCTTGCCCTCAATGATTTTGATGGTAATCACACCACCAACAACATCTTGTGGGGGGATAACAGCTTGTGCCATTCTTCCCATCTGGCCATACAGATTAGTGATGGCATCACCAGCCTCTTTGATCTGATCTAAAGTGAGCTGGCGATTGGTAAACGGTTTTAGCACTTCTTGTGCTTGTTCTTGGGTAATGAGCGTAATACCAGTAACCTTAAATGCAGTTACCTCAATTGTTTTATCGCCTGATTTAGGACGCGTTGGCTTGACTGGTTTTTTAATGAACTGTTCTGGGGATTGTGCTGGCGCATTGCGATCCACTTCACGCTGAAGCTGTTGCTGTAAAGCACCGGCATCAGGGCCAACTTGCGCAAACGCTATAGAACTACTGCCCACTACCAAGATGCCGGCAACTACCGAAATAGCATTGCGAGCAAATCCAGTTGCACTATAGATAGTAGTTAAGGACTTGCATTGCTCAGAATCTTGAATTTTATTGCGCATAACGTGGTCTAAATGAATCGAGAGCACATTACAACGTGAAATGCCAATAATGAAAATCCTACGAATGCAGGATAGCTATAGGGCTAACTTAGATTAACTCCCCACTACTCCGAGCGGCGAGTCTTCAGGGCAATCAACTGCGCTAATGAGCGTAGCCCAAGCTTACGCATAACTTCTGACTTATATTGCTTTGCGGTTGCCAAGGAAACGTTTAATCGCTCCATTAGCTCTGCATTGTTGAAACCCTGTGAAAGTAGCTCGAAGGTTTCTAGCTGACGAGCTGAGAGTTTTTTGAGGCCCGCCTCAAGAGCCGATTGCTCTATATGGCTGCGCATATAGCTAGCGTCTTGCTCTAGACCCTTTGCCACGGCAGCTAGGAGCTGATCCCGCTCAAAGGGTTTAATCAGAAACTCCATTGCACCCTGCTTCATTGCATCAATGGATTGCTGAATGGTGCTCTCACCACTAATAAAGATGATGGGCATTTGCCTGCCGCGCTTTAATAGTTCTGCTTGGAGCTCGACGCCAGTCATATCGGGCATGCGCATATCAGTGATGACCACTGCCGGGCCAACCTGGATTGGAACCTGTAAGAAATCGACTGCCGAGGAAAAGGATTGAACCTGATAGCCCAGAAATTCAAGCATTCCTACGAGAGATTGCCTCATCGGCTCGCTGTCCTCTATTAAGAAGACATACTTGGCCAACTTTTGATCCTGGCGGGTTTCGGAAATAGCGCTCATAAGTGGAGTGTAGCAATGACAAGCCCAGATTATTGCAATCCACCCTCAATGACCATTAACCGAAGGGCGAATACCCTCAGAAGACCTATTCAGAAATCGCTGCAAGCTCTACTATAAAGATGGCGCCGCCCTGAGGAGCGCTTTCGTACCAAAGCTTTCCATTCCAACGAGTGAGAATAGATTGCGATAACCACAAGCCAATACCACTACCGCCATCCTTATCGCTATGCAATAGCTCAAAGATAGACTTTTCTTTATCTTTGGGCACCCCTCTGCCGTTATCCTGAACGAAGATTCTGACAAAACGATCTACCTGCTTTGCAAAAATAAGAATTTTCCCGTTACTAATTTTTGCGATCTCCAGTTCATCAATCGCATTGTTGATCAGGTTAATCAATACCTGCTGCAACTCCCCGGAATTGGCATAGACCTTAATGTCTTGCTCGGCAATGTACTCAATTTTTATTCCCAGCTTAGAGCATCTACCCCTAGAAATCTGCACAACATCAATCAACAGTTGATTTAATGCAATCTGCTCACGCTCTAGATTAGATTTTCGGCTGAGATTCGAGAGATTGCGAATAATATTTGAGGCTCTATCGATGTTGCTAACTAAGGACTGGACTGCACCTTGTAATGCGGCTGCATTTTCAGGCTGCTCCTTCAGAATATGCAATGCAAATTGTGCATCGAGCTTTGAGGCACCTAAAGGCTGATTTACTTCATGCGCTACGGTACTGGCCAAAGCATTTACTTCTGCAGACTTGTTTAGCTTTGCAAGAGAGCTAATCATTTGATTGCGCTCTTCCACCACATTATTGAGGCGCATATTCATATTATTCAATCTACTGTGCTCAGTAAAACCTAAGTGCATTCGCAAGAAAATATACAGAAGATTTCTAAAGGTACTTAGAATCGCAATGCCAAAGTAAATGATGAAATTAATAGTCTGAGGATCAAAAGCGGAGTGGGCATCACCAGCTAACATATTGATCAAGCGCATTGCAAATAGCAGGCTTGAACTAAAAAAGACTATCGCAATCATTTGCAAAAATAGTTTGTGCTCAAACTGCTGCGCCACTTTATATGCAGAGTATGCGCAAAATAAATCTACAAAGACCCAGGTACTTGATGTCAGCAATGACATCGCAGGAGTTAGCTTGCCACCTCCAAAAAACCGTAAGGCTTCCTGAGTCAGAAAAAATGCTGTAACAATTCCCAAAATACGAAAAAATCCTCTAGACGCCCTATATCCGGGCAATAGATTCCATAAGGACTGACTGAGAGAAAGCAGCGCAAATGACTCAATGGATACCATCAAGCTGTAACTTACCTGCAATGGAATCTGGTCTCGATACACCGTCACCATAGTTGCTAGTGCAGATAAAAAACAACTCGCAATCCAAATCCGGGCCGATAGATCCTTGCGCCCCCAAAAAAAGCCGACAAGCAATAAGCCGCAAAAAAAACTGAGTGCGCTATAGAACAAAAAGATGGATTGAATCGTAAAAAAGTGCATGGCTGATATTACAGCGAAATGCTAAGAGAATGAATAGACGCCACCCAATGCGCCTTGCAAATCCTTACAAATGTATTAAACTACTTCCAACACATTACAGCTGCTGGGTTCTTTTAATCCGTTGGTCGCGAGTTCGAATCTCGCCCGACCCACCAGTTATACAAAAGCCTCTAGAGAAATCTAGGGGCTTTTTCTTTTTAAATACTCAACGCTTTATTGAGGGGCGCTCGCCATATCAGAATCTAGATGCAATATATGTTTTAGCCTAATATTAAAACCACCAAGTAAAAGTAGATAAGTTACTCAGAAATAATAGTATTTCTTAAAGTCCCTAAACCTGGGGCTTGCACTTCTACAACATCCCCGGGCTTCATAAATATAGGCGGAACCCTTTTAAAGCCGACTCCTCCAGGAGTTCCAGTAACAATCACATCTCCGGGCTCCAATGTACAAAAACTAGAAATATAGCTAATTAAAGTTGGTATTGAAAAAATTAACTGATCAGTTTTGGCATTCTGCATGACCTTACCATTCAAAATGGTTGTCAACTCTAAAATTTGTCCATCCTTAATCTCGCCGCGTGTAACAAGATAAGGGCCAAAGCTTGCGGTTGCGTCGAAGTTCTTTCCTGGAGTCCACTGAGAGGTGTGTTTTTGCCAATCACGAATAGAGCCATCGTTATAAAGAGAATAGCCCGCTATGTGCTTCCAGGCATCTTTTTCAGAAATTCTTCGGCCCGCAGTCCCGATAATGATTGCAATTTCACCTTCGTAATCAAATTCAACGGATTCTTTAGGCAATACCAATGCAGCTTGATGTCCTACCTGAGAACTAGCAAATCGCACAAATAGGGTTGGCTCGCCCGTCTTTGGTCTATTGGCCTCCACCCTATGCTCCTCATAGTTAAGTCCAACACAAAGAATCTTTTTGTTTTCTGTAATTACGGGCAAAAATTCAATACTTTTTTCGTCAACTCGTGAAATTTGAGTAGTAATCAGTTGTTCAATTTGACTGATTGAAAGCTTATTGAGCGCTTCGCCTAAAGTATGAATTGAATTGTTAGTAGCCTGCATTAAATCAATAATTCCATCATCAGTTAAAGCGCCCCAACGATCAATACCATTCATTTTAAAATTTAATAATTTCATTTAGTAGCCTGTTCAATATTTAATTTTCAGAAATACCCGCAACCTTCACGAGTCGAGCGGCCTTCTTATACTCACTTAGAAAAAAATCATTAAATTGTTCAGGGGTACCACCCCTAATGGTTGCCCCCTGCGAAAGCAAGGCGTCCTTGACTTCTTTCTCTAGCAAAATGTTATTGAGTGTTTTATTTAAGGTATCAATAATCGGTTTGCTGGTTCCCGCTGGGACAAGAACTCCAAACCAAGTTCCTGCATCCATGCCCATTNCCCCCGCCTGCTCCATGGTGGGTACATCCGGAAACTGTGGCGACCTTTCCTTTGAGGTAATCGCAATTGCTCGTAATTTATCTGCTTTTACAAATGGAGCTGCAGTACTAAACACATCAAACATTAGGTCAATGTCGCCACCAACCAAAGATGTCAAGGCAGGGCTACTACCCTTATATGGAACATGCACCATATCAATCTTGGTTGAAAACTTAAAGGATTCAGCCGCTAAATGAGCAGCACTTCCATTTCCAAAAGAGCCGTAATTTAATTTGCCACGCTTTTCTTTAGCCTCTTTAATTAGGTCTGAAACAGAATAAATTTTTGTTTCAGGATTGACAACCAGCAATAAGGGTTGAGTCGCAATAAGTATGACTGGATCGAAACCTTTAATTGGGTCATAGCTTAGCTTGCCATAGGTGTTGGGGGAGACCACTAAAGGCCCAGCGGCGCTAAAAAGAATTGTGTATCCATCTGGAGCCGCCTTTGCTACAACATCCTGGCCAATAGTACCTCCAGCTCCAGCTCTATTATCAACAATAACAGGTTGCCCAAGCGAGATTGATAACGACCTAGCAATTAATCTGGCAGTCAGGTCGGTTGAACCACCTGCGGCATAGGGAACAATCATTCTAATTGGCTTTGATGGATAACTTTGAGCAAAAATTGTTAATGGTGTAAAGAACAAAATTAAAGATGCCCACTTGAAAATTTTTCTAATAGTTTCTGATGGCGTAAGCACTATTTTTTTCAAGGTTGTCTCCAGTTTCATTAATCAAATTATTTTTATTTATTATTTTTCATCAACAGTCAATCCAGATCGAGATCCAAACCGAGCTTGCATCACATCCTCAAACGACGCTCCTTCTTCTGCTATGTAACTACCAGATCTAAGGGTGTAGGAGCCTGGTTTTGATGGTGCAATTGGCTTGATGCCCTGAGATATTGCTTTTGCCCCGTCCATGACTTTTCGCCTAAATTGAACTATTGCAATATCTGATGCACAAAGATGCTCAGTCGTTCTATCAGCTATCCTGCCCTGACTATCCTGAATCATTGCATCCTGTTCGGCGACACCCCTAACGCCAGTGTAATTAATATATTTCTGCATTTCTCGATCAATCAAATAATTGTTTGATCGATTCCGAATTGGAATGTAGCTCTCATCAACCTCTGCAATAACACCATGACCTGCTTTAAATTTTTCAATCTCATCCTCAGTTAGTGGACGCACTGGATTCCATGCATACGTATAAATCCAACAATTCTGGTCATCAATAGGCACCCAGGTGTAACCAAAATATGTTTCGCCAGGTAAGGTTGATGGAGTTGTACTGTGCGATGGAAGGGCAAATTGAGCAGTTCTCCAGTATCTTTTCCCCTCATCGGCAACTCTAGATCCTCCAACTACAAAACCTACATCATGTTCAATAATGGAAAACTGGGGCAATGTATCCTCCCTAATCCATTTAAGTCTTTTCTCATCCGCCGGCGCATCGGGGTTTTGATTCGATGGAACGCCTGGAGCTGGCATATGTAAAAAAGAAAAGTGGGAGGNGTCTAAAGCGCCCTCAATAGACTGAGCCCAATTGCACTCTTGCAGCTTTTTAGTAACAAACCTATGGGATGCAGGAAGCAGGCCCATTTCCAATCTAGGCGGCTCTGATAGGGTCTCAACTTCAGATTTTGTCGCGCCTAAATAACCCCAAACGATATCTCCGAATTCAACCACAGGAAATGATCTCAATCGTATAGTTTCGTGATATTGGGCTCCAGGCGGAACATTGGGAAGTTCCATTGGTAACCCATTAATATCGAATTTCCATCCATGAAAGACGCACCTAATGCCGCACTCTTCATTGCGCCCATAAAATAAATTGGCGCCACGATGAGGGCATTTAGAATCCACAAGGCCTAACTCACCATTCGTATTACGAAATGCAATGAATTCTTCCCCCATAATATTGACACACAAAGGAGATCCATCTTTTTGTGCCAGCTCCTTCGAGAGTGCAATAGGCTGCCAAAAATGACGGAAAAACTTTCCCATTGGAGTTTCTGGGCCAGTACTTGTCAATAGGTCATTGTCAACCGCAGTTAACATATTTACCCCTATGGTTTGATTAAAGAATTCAAGCTTGCCCAGGAACGCCAATTCCATATGGCGCCCCCCAACCCAAGGTTTCTAGGGTTGGTCCAGATGGGGTGTACTCACACCCAATCCATCTATCCCAGCCAAGCTTCTCAATTTGAGAAAACAGGTATGGGAAAAAAATTTCGCCAGTTCCAGGCTCATGTCTATCGGGCACATTACCAACCTGAATATGCCCTATATACGGAAAGGCCTCAATCAACTTTGGAGTGATGGCACCCTCCTCCATCTGAACATGAAACGTATCAAAACAAAGCTTTATATTCTGACAACCTAATTCCCTTATTACATCTACCCCCTCATGAATTCGGTGATATAAAAAATCAGGGAAGCGAGCGGCGCAACATGGCTCAAGAATTAAAGTAATGCCCTCCCGATTAGCCACCTCCGCAGCCCATGCAAGATTACTTTTAAAAAGATCTAGGCATTCCTTCTTATTTAGTTCTGAAGTAATGTTACCTGGCATAACATGAATCATCGGCCTTCCAACTTGAATTGCAAATTCAATCGCAGAAGAAATACTGGATTTGAATTCACTCTCCCTCCCTGGGAGTGCACCCAAGCCTCTTTCTCCTCCATCCCAATCAAATGGGGCAAGAATCTGCACAAGAGAGAGGCCATTATTTTTTAATATTGAATTCAAATCACTTGCCTTATAGTCATAAGGAAAGGCTACCTCAACCCCTTTAAATCCAGCCTGCGCAGCAGCAGCATAACGCTCGACCATGGGTAGCTCGGTAAATAGCCACCGTAAATTTGGATCAAATTTGAGCATTACAGGCCTTTATAAATATGAGGTTGAAATAAAGAGATGTGCTCCATCTTAGGTTGAGTTTATTAATTAAACAAACTATTAAAATTGATCTATTATTAATTTTTATTTGATAATAGCTTGCCATGAAAATAACCCTAAAGCAGGTGAAAGCCTTTACCCTGGTAGCTGAAAACAATAGCTTTGTTGAGGCGGCAAACCAGATACATTTAACTTCGGCCGCATTGAGCTCATTAATCAAACAATTAGAAGACTCATTGAATGTTCGTCTTTTCGACAGAACAACTCGCACCAGTCAACTCACTGCGGCTGGAAAAGATTTCTACCCGCTTGCAATAAAAGTGCTCGAGGATTTAGAGCATGCGGTCGAATCTATAAGAGATATAAACCTCAAAAAGAGTGGAGTTGTGAGAGTTGCATGTACACCCCTTTATTCAAGCACACTACTACCTCGCTTAATAGCGAAATATAAATTAGATCACCCGTTGGCTAATATTTATATTCTAGATTCGTTAAATCAACAGGTGCTTAAGCGAGTCACAAGTGGGGAGGCGGACTTTGGGATTGCCCCCGAGCGGCAATTGGAAACAGATCTAGAACAAATAAGCCTCCTGAAAGATCAAATTTATTTTATTTGCAAGAAAGATCATGTGCTTTCAAAACTTAAACATGTATCTTGGAAACGAGTTCTTGAGGAGCCAATTATTTCCCTCACAGATGACTTTACAAGGCAACTTCAACTAGATCTATCTCACCACTCGAGTCAATTGGTATTGCGACCCATTCAAAAGGTTTCTCTTATTACCACTGCCTTGGGAATGGTTAGTTGGGGGCTTGGGGTCACGGTGCAACCACAATCAGTTTTACCACTATTGAAGTCCTTCCAGTTAGCTGCGCTACCAATTAGAGATCCAATCATTACTAGGCGACTTTCGTTGATTTCGAACGGAAACCAAGAGCTTACACCTGCGGCCAAAAGTCTATACGAGTTCTTAATTATAGAAATGAAGGCCCTTAAGCCTTGCAATCAAGCTTAAGTAAAAAGTTTACCCAGCCTGTCTCGCCCTATACACCGACTAGACGCTCTACCTCTATTTACTCCAAGGAAAAGACTTTCGAGACTTATCAGCTTGTCTTGGCATGCGATCCAAAGCAATGGCAGCCTAGTTAATACTTTATTAGTGACGGCTTATGGCCGAAAGAGGTTATCCACCTCATCAGTTAACCAGAAAAAACACTTTTTTTTATAGCAATATCTCTATTGGAACCCAATTGAATTTTTTGAATCTCGTTGGTCGCAAGTTCGAATCTCGCCCGACCCACCAGTAATACTAAAGCCACCCTAGGGTGGCTTTTTTATCTATTAGTAGATGAAAGTTGGGCAGCATAGTCCTCAGGTAATAATCGATTTTTAAATGTTGGTATATTTTTCAAATAATTATCTAC
>JGI26470J50227_1000100_pt1 | contig 39601 bp, 47 predicted proteins | sample FreactTroBogLake_FD_50227 | JGI IMG/M metagenome (IMG submission 50227)
GTCATGGATGCCGCGTTTTTCCCACCCCAAAAGGGACCCGAGAATTAGCGGGACAGGTACTGGATCTCGTGCTTGAGACGTGCGGCAAAGAGTTCAGAGAGCACGCGCGTCATCGTTGCTTGCACACGTTCGTTCGCATACACACCACCCACTGATGGGCCATACAGCTTGCGCACTGGGAAGTCATGCCAACCGCCGCGACTGCCACGCTTGTATTGCTTCTTGCGTCTGAGGATGATCTTGCCAGCGGCTTTGTCTTCTATATAGACACCAGATGACCCATTGAGCCGCTGAGCGATGAATGCACCCTTGATGACCTTGGCACTACCTTTGATCTTGACGCGCACACCATCTTTGGTGTCAACGGCACTGAAGTCCAACAAGCTCTTGATGCGTCGTCGCACCTTGAGCGTTGCCACATGCCTGCTGGCTGTCGCTTTGACAATGCCAATCGCCTGTTTGATCTCAGATACGCTGAAGTTGTAGCCTTCACTTCGCAGTTCACGACTGATGGCCGTGCGACCTTGACTGACCGTGCGATTCAATGCACGCGGTATGGCTTTCTCAACAACATCAGCTTTGAATCCAGTGAGTCTGGCCAGCACAACATCAATGTTTGTTTTGACACTGACTGTCATGGCGATCCAAGAAAAAAGCCCCATCGCTTTGACACGATGGGGCAACGCTGACTTACTGCTTGCTCACAGGCGCAACTCATGCACCATGCCTGAAATGTACCCAAAAGGTTAATACTTTAAAACCCCTGTGGAAGCGAATTCGGGCTCAGTGTCTTTGGTTCCCATTCAAGCCAAAGCAGTCTGTGGATGCGATCAATACGCTGCGACAACACATGCTTGCTGATGCCGTGTCTCACCTTGACCTCGTTTGGACTGCACAGGTAATACAGCATGCAGGTTTCCTTGAGAACGTCTTCCAGCTTGGAAACCGCTTGATCGGTTTTCCAGCACTCTTCATCGTTGAGCGGTATGTTGTAGCGAACATCGCCATCACCGGGTTGGCCATTGAACATTGCAAGCATTCCGCTGCCAGATCCTCGACCTAAAGCGATCCAATCAGCCCAAGCCAAAAGACGCTGCTCGACACCATCAATTTTTGCCATTGGCAACCTCAGGCGCGCGCATGACCATGTATGCAGATCCAGCGAGCATCGCAACACGCAAAAGATCGCTTTCCGGCACGGCTGCCGCGTCAGGCGTGAATGCAGTACCGACTATTTGCCCTTTCTCAAAGGCATAGAACTGATTGACTTTGCCATGCAGGCCAGCCTGGATGCATGCGTTGACATGCTCAGCACCCCACTCTTTTCGGCGCTCATCGATCATCGTGGTGACCTTGGGCATCTGATCCCTCAGCCAGCCCGGTTTTCTCTGATTCTGTTTGCTGTCCATATGTCCAAGTTATTTGTAGGAGTGTTGAACACACACAAGGGCTGATCGCGCGGGCAAGCGAGCGTGTGTGTGCATGCGCCCGCTTGCGCATTTAGGCCTGAGCGTCACAGACATGGCTCCGCCCTGAACACTGATTTGGGCTTGCCGCTTACTCTCAGAACTCATTAAATGGACGTGGACACGTGGACACCCAGGCGCGCCTGGCCGCTTTGCGCTACATATCGATTACTACGCGCACTGCCCCGACCTTTTCCGCCGTGCTTGGCGATCTCTGGTCAGAACGGGCAGTCATAGGTAGCCCCCTCAGGTTGATGGCCCTGCACTTGGGCCGGTTTGTTGACGATGTCTTTGGGACGCACATAGACACGTGGTCTGCCAGGCAAGCTGGTACGCCTGATCTGCCAATCGAGCGCATGGAGCACTGAACCAGCACGCTTGACGACCACGTCGGTTTGCTTGTCGATGGAATAGCCGATGCAGTCCAAGAGCTCCGCCAAGCTGATCTCATCAACCAATGAGCCATTGATGCAACCAGGATTGACCTTTTGCGCTTCGTCATACAAGAAGCGTCGGATGTAGGACTCAATCGAGCTTTCAAGCGTGCGCGCTCTTTGCTGTGGATCGAACAACTCGCGCTGCTCTTTGGGCGTGGGATAGAAGCGCTCATCAGCGTCGACGTACATCACGGCCTCGGCCAGCAGTTGCTCAAGGTTCTCGCGCAACCACTCGATGTCAGGCCTGCGCGTGACGCGCACCGGCCAGAAGCGACGATTGCCCGTGATGTCGGATAGGTAGTTCGACTCGTTGGTCGTGCCGACAAACACCACTTGTCTGGGGTAATCACGCGGGCGCCGATCAAAGCTGGCGCGAAACCGGTCTTTTGATGACGATACGAACTGCTTGACCTTGCCGACCTCTTGCTTGCTCATGTTCTCAAGCTCGGCCCATTCATAGATCGAGATGCCCTGAATGTTCTGTAGCGAGTCCTTATCACCGATGGTCAGGCCGGTGTCGGCAAAATATTCACCACCGAACACCGATGCCACGGTGGACTTGCCCCAGCCTTGCGGGCCTTCCAGGATCAGCATGTTGTCGAACTTGACGCCAGGCCCACAGATGATCTTGGCGCCTTGCTTGCGCGTCGTCATCACACGCGAACAGAACGCCATCACGAACCATGTGCCCACTCTTGCCAGGTAAGGGCTGAGGAACGGGTCTTCGAGCGATTCGCAGCCCTCGGCTATCAAGCAGCGTTCTATCCATGTGGATAGGCGCTTTTTCCGGTCCCACTTGCCACGTAGCCCCTCGATTCGCTCCCGCACGGGATGGAATGCATGCTTTCTGGCAATCATGAGCGTGGCTTCCTCTAGATGCCCACGCGACATGCTTGGAAGGCCGTGGTTGCGCACCAACCATTCACCCATCATGAGCTCGTCAGCTTCTTCCCATGCACCGGCCTGCGTGCCCCATGGCGTGTCTCTGACTTTCTCGACGTTGTTGGTGAATTCGTTGAACCGTATGAGGCCTTTCACCTCAGGGATGCCGGGCACATCGGGCCCGACGCCATCCATGGCCAGCACCACGTTCTCACGCACGGGCCTGATTTCATGGCGAGGCGTGGTGAGAAGGTAGCTTTGCCATAGCTCGCTTGCCTTTCGGCCTGCGCCAGCAGCTGGTCGCGGGTTAGGCGCATCGTCTGGCTGGGCTTCCCATGGCTTGGCAGCACGAATGAACGCCAGCACCTGATCTTGCCCCCAACCCTGATGCAGGATTGCGTCGCCTACATCCCAGCCATCTGCGACATCGCCGGGCTTTGGGATCGGGATCATCATGACGGTGCAGCCGAACGATGTGACCAGCATGCGCGCCAGGTCAACCATCGTCTTCATGCCCGGCTGCTTGCCCTCAGGCAAAAGCGGCTTTGTTGCTCGGTCTATGCCTGCAGCTTTCTCTGCCGCATTCAGACGCTCGCGCTGAGCATCGCAATCTGGCCACAGGTAGACAGTCCTGTCCCTGATCCACTCCCATGCCGCCATTGCAGCCGTTTTGCCGCCCCCTGGCCAGGTCAAGGTATCGAAATGGTCGGCTAGAAGCGTATGAGCTGCCAATGCACATTTCTCGCCTTCAACAGCCAGCACTGGCAGGTTGTCTGGCGACCAATGGCCACGGGGAACATAAAGTGGGCGGGGCTCGGGCCATTGTTTGGCGTGCCATCGCTGAGTGCCATTGCCATCACTTTCATCGACGCACCAGGTCAATGGCGTGATCTCTTTGCCGCCATTTGGTCGCTTCTCGCTGGGCGCCCGGTCATACCTGCACACATAGCCATACAGCTTGCCGTCAAAGCGGTATTCCCAATGGTGGTCGGCCACACCATAGTGATGGTGCTTGAACGTGGGAACCGGGGCCATGTCTGGCACGGGGACAATTACGCGCCATTTGTCAGCCTTGGCAGGCTCAGCATCATCGGGAGGCGCGGGCCTTTCGGTGCGACGTCCAGACGTTTGGATTGGCGTGGATGGTGAGGCTTTGGTCAAGCCCAGCTGAGCCATGAGCTCACGCGCCGCTTCGCCCTGGTCTAACCTGTGAATGGCAGCGTACAGACTGATCAGATCACCGCCCTTTTCATCGGTGCCGTTGTCTATCCACGTGCCCGTGGTTAGGTTGATATTGCAGGACGTGCCTTTTTCACCGTCAAGGCTGCCGATGTAATAGCGCTCAAATGCGCCCTCACGCTTCTTATACCCATTGGGCAGCCATGACGAAACAAGATCGTATGCACGGTCCAGCAGCACTTGCGCAAGCGCCGCGAAATCTATTGGTTTTGGCATACCGCCCCTTTATCGGTTCCAGGTGGACAGGACCTGACCGAGGTTCGTGCATGCATCCCAAGCGGCTTGCTGGGCAGGGACATATCGAACAAGGGGGCGTTTTGATGTTGGCACCTTGACAGCACCAACTGGAATCAGCTCGCCTGAGCTGTACATATTGTTGACGGCTTCACGCGCCGCTTTGAAGCCCACACAAGCACGCTGCGCCAGCTCGCGAAACGTGCCACCGCGCAACTCGCCGCGCTCACTGACTGCGAGATCCATCGCAGCAGTCGCGATGGCTTGCCTTATCTCACCACGAGGTCTCATTGATGACCGTCTCTTTCTTTTATGTGAGCAAGCTCCCCTAAAACTAGGGGGCACCTTTGGGGGATGGGTTTTTCCCGATGTTTAGGCAACGATCAAGGCATCGAAAAGCATTCGGAGCGCATATGACACCGACCTCCTATTCCCATCCAAGTCGCGTCGGACCTGTTGTGATCAGCCTTCGCGAAGACGGCCGGTGGGTCATCACGATTGGGGATGAGATGTTTCAGGGCTGGCATACGCCCGAAGCCGCACTGAGCGATCTCGTCGACGATGTCGTGGGATCGTCATCAGCAGGCGATTTGTCGCAACTCGGACTGGCAGATTCGCTGCTGGAATGGACGCCAGGACCACCGCGGTAGAGGCTGAGCGATTCGCCCAGCGTTTCGAAGATGTGGGTGGCCGTCTCTACGTCAAGCAGCAAACGAAGGACGCTGCCGTCCTGCATTTCAAACGACAGACCCAGCACATCTTGTATGCGATCGAAACCCGTCGTGCCGCGCCATGTGACGGGCGTAAAGGACCACAGGCTGCGCCGTTTGCCAGGCTCTTGAGGACCGTTGCGAAACGGAAGTGGAAATGTTTTGTCAATTGGCATTGTTAGGCCTCTTGGGGTTGATGGGACTCAAGGGGATTGCGTGCTCACTCATGGGACACCTCAGTACCAACGGCCTCCCTGTCCTGAGATTGGCTCCCAATGATTTCGGGAGGAAGGTGCCCCCGCGCAATGACGCCAAGCACTCTGTCCGCGATGCGCCGCGGCAGGATTTCGGGCCATTTGTTAACCGCTTGATAGCTGACGCCTACCGCTTCGGCAGCTGCGGTAACAGTGCCCCCGAGCAGTTCAATGGCCTTTGCTTTTTCCATCACGGCATTGAACCACAGTTCAATGCTGAATGCAACTACAGTGAAACTCGCGGCTGAAACAATCAACCATGGTTAAAACATTCGGTAAACGTCTCAGTGATGCAATGGCAGCTGCTAAGCCGGAAGCTGTAGGCGCGTCATTTATTGCCAAGGAATGTCACGTCAGCTTTAACGCAGTACGTAAATGGCAAAGCTATGCGACACCAAAGCTCGCCGCAGACAGCGCAGTGATAATTGCGGAAAGGCTAAATATTGATCTTATTTGGCTTCTCACCGGCAAAGGCGAAATGAAGCGAAAGATCTCAGATGATTTCGAGGGAGCTCTTCGTACCGTCGCTTCAGAATGCAGGCAGATGGGAAGTGAGAAACGAATTGGCGTATCTGAATATATAAAAAAAGTGGTTTCAGATTGCGAAGACCAGAACAAAGTCGATAACGCTATTGCACTTGCCGTGTCTATTGTCAACACAAAACAGCTTCTGGCGAAGTAGTGCCCACTAATATCTATCACACCTCCAGAGATGGGAAAATCGTCAAATTGGGGGGCATTCGCAGGCGAACAACAAAAAAAGTGGACAAGTTGCATTCGGCAAAAATATTCAAGATTTTTTAATATTGCATGCACCATATGAAACATACAACATCTGTCTCGGCCGTTTGCTGCGCGCTTCTAACAGCGTGTACATCTGCCTCTATGCAAGACAAATCAACGCATGGGGAATTAACTCGGGAACATTTTTACCAAACATCCAAGTTATCAGATGACTCTCTTGACATCTTAGCCACCATATCGACCGTTGACGGCTATCAGGAAAAACATGGCTTACTTGGCATTGTATGGAATGATAACTTTTTGCGCGTTTTTATCGATAAAAAGACCGGCTCTACAAAATTTCAAATATATCAAACCATTAACTACGATGCCGCTTCTTGGATGTTTTACAGATCTGTTAGTTATGAAACTCCTTCAGGGCCGAATACAGCAGATCTCACAGATATCAAGAAAAGTTTTGATTGCTCGGGCGCATCGAAATATCAAGGATGCTCATATGTCGAGCATGTTGGCTTCTACGTAAGCGAAACGATTCTGCGAAGACTCAGTTCTGGATACACACCTGGCGAGACTAAGGTTTGGAAGTTCAAGTTCACCGCACTTTCAGGGGACACTCTTGATGAGACTATGACCTTAGCAGAGATAGCTGGCGCTCTTGATGCGGTTGACGCCTATCGCAGTGGCCATGGTCTGAAGGCAGAATAGCTCCTTTCCCTCAACATGACTGCCCACTCAGGTGGGCTTTTTTAAGTCTCGTCATTGAACTACAGTTGACTACATTATTTAACTGTGGTTCAATCCATCCGTCGCAACACACCGCCAACGCGGAAGGAGCACGAGATGGACCCCAAGACAGTTCAGACGTCTGGACAACCGATACCGGCAAACCGCACGGGCTCAGATCCCGTTGACCGCACATTCCTGCCTTTCCGCGCAGCGCTTCATCAGCACCAGGCTGAGCAGCGCAAGAAGCACCTTGCCGCCCTCCTGGTCGCCACAGCTGCAGCCACTTGCAGCACGCTGGCCAAGGCAGACGACACGCAGTACTGGCTGAACACGGGTGCCATCAGTGCGCACGATCAGGGCCACCACAACGCGTTGAACTACGGCCTTGGCGTCGAGGTGCGCACGTCGCCTGACTGGGGCTTTACTGCTGGTCAGTACCGCAACAGCGAGTTCAAGATCACGCACTACGCTGCAGCGATCTACACGCCTTTGCAGATCGGCCCTGTGCATCTCGGCGCCATGGCCGGTGCTGTTGATGGCTACCCGGCCAACGATGGCCACGTCATGCCCGCAGCTGCTGCGATCGCATCGATGCGCTTTGAGACGTTCGCCGTCACGGCCAGTTTCATCCCTCACATCGAGAGCTTGAAAAACGCCAACACGCTGTCCTTGATCTTCACCTGGAGGATCAAGTGATGAGACCGTTGCTCTACTGTGCAGACATCACACAAGCCCAAGGCTGCTATCGCATCTATTGCCGCGACACGCACGCGACGCTGGGCATGTTCACTCGCGCCAAATATGGCCTTGGGCTGACCTTGTTTTATCGCGAGGTCAAACCATGCTGAAAGCCATCATTGTTCGTGCTGATGGTCAACGTGTGCGCATGACGCTGCGTCACGGCACATCGGCCATGGCGCTGTATCACATCGCCGAAGTCTTCCCGCGCTTTCAGTCGGTCCAGCTGACCTTTGTGCGCACCCAGAAAGTGGGTGCGACATGCTGAGCCGCATTCTCGCCAAGGCACGACGCGTGTACATCCGCGTCCGGGTCTCTTATCTGAAATACGAGCTCAATGAGGCCCGCATCGATGCGTGTGTCATCCAGGCAGAGATGATCCACGCGCCAAAGCAGCTCAAGGTAACGCAGGAGCACATCACCGCGCTTGCCCAACGCATCCAGCGTCTGGAGGGCACGTTATGAGTGAAGGCGCTCGAATCACCGGCACCGTCCGTGAGGACGCTCACGTGCTCTTCACAGGTGGCAATCAGCCTAGCGCCATGCTTGTCTTTGAGGTGTGGCCAGCCAAGGGCTTGCCCTATCGCGTCTGCAAGCCACTCGGCACCGATGCCACGGTGCAGGAGTGCGCCAAATCCACTGCAAAGCTGCTCAAACGCGGTTGCGCAGTGGCCTTCTACGCCCAAGGTTTCAGGGCGCAATCAGACCACGGGCATGCCCATCTGTACGCACTCGGCGTGACTGATGTGCTTCCTCTGGAAGTCCCCCAAACCCGCACACAGGAGGCGTAAATGCCTTGCCATCCACCGATTGATACCAGCGGCCCTCTGGTGGTTCTTGGTCCCCGTTACGAGATCATGTTCAAGGACGGTTCGTCCATTGGACTGCACCAGGTTTGGCACAACGGTGCACCTGTCCTGCTGCTGCGCGCGTTGCGCCAAGGTTCGATGTTCGTGGTGTTCGACTTGTCCAAGATCGTGCCGTCGCTCGGCGCTGATCTGCCGCCCTGCCCAACGCGCGATGTGGTGCGCTTGGTGTATTACACCTTGCGCTCCAAGTTCAAGACCGCCAACGCTTGCATCGAGGCGATTGTGGCCAACCAAAAGGCCATCGTGCCTGCTGGCCAAGCCCAGGACCATGTACCTGAGGAGCTTGCAGCATGACATGGCTTCTCACCGCCTCGGGCAAGGACGTTGATCTGCGTTGCGTGGGTGACTTCGACCTGCGCATCCCAGACGTGGCTTATTCACTGGCCAACATCAACCGATTCAATGGACACGCATTGCGGCCGTACTCGGTTGCTGAGCACTCGCTCACGGTCGTCACCATCCTCGAAGAGCACATGGGCATCACCAGCCCGTCAGTGCTACTGGCAGGGCTGTTGCATGACGCGCATAAGTCACTGACTGGTGACTTGTCCCAGCCGATGAAGCAGCTCATTGGTGCTGCTTGGCAGGTTGAGGAAGACCGCATTCAGCGCACTGTGCTGCGCAAATTCGGTGTCTGGACGGCGTTTTGCAGCCACCACCAGGAGATCAAGCGTGCCGACTTGCTTGCCCTGAGCTGCGAGCGTGCCCAGCTAATGCACCCAGATGGCCAGCCATGGCCGGTGATGCAGTCGCACCCGCCATTGCCGTGGATCGATCTGGGTCCTGGCGCTGAGTTCACCTGGCACGAATGGATGCAGGCCTTCACTGATCGTTTTGACGAGCTGATCAGCGCGCGTGCAGATCTGGCCACAGCTTACGGAATCAACTGATTTTCCACCGCCCGCGAGGGCATTTCAACCCCAAGAGGACCTTTATGAACGACCGAATCGTTTCGGGCGATAAGCCCCTGTTTGCTTACGGCACCCCAATGCACGGCGGCTACTTCGGTGGCATCGTCAATATCAGCGGCGAGCGCTGGGGCATTGCTTTGGCCGACAAAGCCCAAGGCGAGATCAACAACGCGATCTGGCTGCCAGATTACATCGACGTGCCTGGCGCCACCAGCGTGTTCGACGGCGTGGCCAACACCAACGCCATGGCCGAAGCAGGCAGCCCAGCTGCATTGTGGGCGCGCGGCTTGCGCATCGAGGGCCATGACGACTGGTATCTCCTGAGCATGGACGAGAAGGAGATCGTGTACCGCAACCTCAAGCCGACAACCGAAAAGAACTACTGCTATCTACGCTCAGGCACGAACGTCAGTGCCCTGCCGCCAACGTATGGCTACACGCCCACCTTTCCTTTGCAGACCACAGCTGAGGCATTCAAGGCCGGTGGCGCTCAAGCCTTCGAGCCGGGCTGGTACCTGACATCCACGCAGTACTCACGCGTCGACGCCTGGTACCAGCACTTCAGCGATGGCCTCCAGACCTTCAGCGGCAAGCTCTGCGAGCTTCACGCGCGAGTCGCCCGCAGATTCAAGATTGATTAATTCAATCCTTCACTAAACCAACTCACCACTTTGAAGGCATTCAAATGCATCTCACTATCAAGAAAATCATTGTGAACGTCGAGGCACCTCGGCCCGCTTCTCTCGCCCTCATGCCGAGCGGCTTGATGGACATCCTCAAGACAGGCCAAGCCCCGGCCGCATTGCGTCGCGCTGTACCACTGATCGGCGAACACTGGGACGAGCAGGGCGGTGTGTATGGCGGCATCATGCGCGCCCCCAAAGGCCTGCCCCATTACCACCTCATCGCGCCCAACATTCCAGACGTCTACACAGAGTCGATCAAGTGGGGCACTGAGAACGTTGAAGAGCCTAACGCAATATGCGACCGCGACGGCCTGGCCAACACGCTGGCCCTGGTCAGCAGCGCCCACGAATATCCAGCAGCGCAATGGGCTCATGGCTTGAGCGTCAATGGCTTCAATGACTTCTATCTGCCAGCTCGTCGCGAGGCGCGCCTCTTGTGGGTGAACGTACCCGAGCTGTTCGCAGAAGGCGCGTATTGGACCTCAACGCATTACTCACGCCGCTACGCCTGGTACCAGGACTTCAGCGATGGCTACCAGGGCACCATCGGCAAGGGCGGCGAGCTTCGCGCGCGAGTCGCCCGCAGATCACTCATTGACTAATTCAGTCATTTGAACCATGGCCATCCACACCGAACTGCCTGTCTACAAGCTGTGCTACGACCTTTTCACACTTGCTGCGAAGTTGACCAGAAACATGCCACGCGACTTCAAATCGTCATATGGCGTGGAACTGCGCCGCGAGTGTGTAGCGATGCTGATCCTGATAGCGCGCGCCAATGCTGCCAAGCACAAGGTGCCACATCTCTCAGCATTACTCGAAAGCCTGCATGTGGTCGAGTTGATGGTGCGCTTGTCTCACGACATGGAGCACATCTCTCACAAGCAGTACGCCACAGCGCTGGACATCACAGAGCGCATAGGCAGGCAAGCCGGTGGATGGCGACGTCAAGCAGCCGCAGCGTCGTCTGTTGCATGAAGGTCATGGCCCTCATGCCCGTACGAACTTTGAATCTGGTCGCGCCGCTGGCCCACAAGGCCACCGCCATGCACACCACGGAAACCACCAGTCACGACTGGGCTCGGTCCGGTGCAGTTGCCCCACTGATCGGCTCAGGCCTTCGGTGGGATGACGTAGATAGCGCGAACCGACGCAGTACTCACGCAACAACGCCTGGTACCAGAACTTCAGCGATGGCAACCAGAACAACAACGACAAGAACAACGAGCTTCACGCGCGAGTCGCCCGCAGATCCAAACGATGCATGCTCTCTTGAAGAGGTGGTCGCGGCATACATGGATTGCCGCACCAACAAGCGCAACTCAGCCAGCGCCCTGGCCTTCGAAGAGCGCCGCGAGCGCAACCTCTACGCGCTCTTCGAACGCCTGCGCGAGGGCACCTACACACCAGGCCCCAGCAACTGCTTTGTCATCACTCGCCCCAAGGCGCGTGAGGTCTGGGCAGCCGACTTTCCTGATCGCATCGTGCACCACTTGCTCTACAACAAGGTGGCAGCACGCTTTCATGCCAGCTTCATTGCTGACAGCTGCGCCTGCATTCCTGGCCGAGGCACGCTTTACGCGTCCAAACGTCTGGAAAGCAAGATACGCAGCATCACGCACAACTGGGCACGGCCAGCGTGGTATCTCAAGTGCGACTTCGCCAACTTCTTCGTGGCCATCAAGAAGCCCGTCTTGCGCGCCCAGCTGGCCGAGCGCATTCATGAACCTTGGTGGATGTGGCTGACCGATGTCATCCTCTTCCACGACCCACGCTCGAACGTGGAGATCAAAAGCACCGCCAGCCTGCTTGAGCGCGTACCGGCTCACAAGAGCCTGTTCAACGCGCCAGACGACACAGGGCTGCCCATCGGCAACCTGAGCAGCCAGTTCTTTGCGAACGTGCACCTCAATGCGCTTGACCAGTTCGCCAAGCACCAGATCAAAGCCAAACACTACATCCGGTATGTGGATGACTTTGTGTTGCTTCACGAGTCGCGTGAGTGGCTTGCTCAGGCTCACGCCAAGATCGAAGCCTTCGTGTCCGAACGACTGTGCGCCCAACTGAACCCACGCAAGACCATCATTCAGCAGGTTGACCGTGGCGTTGATTTTGTGGGCCACGTGATCAAGCCTTGGTGCACTACTACCAGGCAGCGCACCGTATCCACGGCCATCGACCGCACCCTGCAGGCCGAGGCAGACGAGTTGGTCAGCAGGGCCAACAGTTACTTCGGCTTGCTCAGGCAGGCCAGCAGCAGCCATGCCGACCGTGCACGGCTCGCACAAGCAGTCCTCAAGCGTGGCCATTGCGTCAACGCCTCATTCACCCAAACCTATCCCAGCGAAAGGAATCATCATGGCAAATAAGTCATCCATCAATATCAAACTCAATCCCGGCGTTGTAACGGTCCTTTGTGGCCCGCAGGGGTGCGGAAAAAGTACGATTGCAAAACACATAGCCAAGGCTTACGGCAAGTTCATCGAAGACGATTCCATGATCTTGTCTGATGACGACGCCTTCAAAGAACTTCTATGCCAGGGGGCAGCAACCATCATTCTTGATGGCGCACCGACCAGGGCAGGAATGGCGGTCTTGAAGAGCCTTATTACCCATCCAGAAATCAATGTGCGCGTCCCCTATGAAAGCACGAGTCGCGCAACCAAAACACCCAATTTCATCATATGTACAGATGAAGTTGATGCGCTTGGCTTGGGTACAAATGATCGTCGATTTTATGTAGTCAAGCTCAAACGTGACGCAGTACTGAGCCGCGTCTAACTCAATTAGGGACACACACCATGGCGCATGACCTTCTCCCGATCTCGGTATTGGCCGAGTCCCCATTCAACTACCGGTTGACCTTCAACCCCGTCAAGCTGCAGGAGCTGGCGGACAGCATTGCGGCCGTGGGCATCCTGCAGCCGATCGTTGTGCGGCCGATCACCCAGACCGACATCGAGCATCAATACGAGGTTGTTGCCGGTCACCGTCGTCTGCGTGCGGCCAAGCTGGCAGGCCTTGAACAGATGCCAGTGGTCATCAAGGAGATGAGCGACGAGCAAGCGCGTCTGGTTCAGCTGCACGAGAACATCCAGCGCGAAGACCCCAACCCCATCGAGGAGGCCATGGGACTTTTCGCGCTCAAGACCGAGTTCAAGGTCGATGTTCGCCAGTTGATGAAGGACACCGGCAAGAGCAAGAGCTACATCTACAACAGGTTGCGCCTGGCCACACTCACAGGGCGCGCACGCGAACTGTGCCTGATCGGCCAGCTGGATGCCGAGATCGCCACACTGATCGCGACATTGCCCGAGGCCTTGCACGACAAGGCCCTGGAAAAGCTGCAGGACTATGGCAGCACCAAAGATCAGCCGAAGTTCGTCTCATACAAGTCTGCCCAGGATCGCATGGGCTCGTTCACGCAGGAGCTGGAGGACACATCCTTCGACAAGGAAGATCCATTGCTCTACCCAAGTGCTGGAGCGTGCGGCAATTGCCCTCACAACAGCTCGAATGACACAGGGCTTGAGGCACTTGGTCCAGACGTCTGCACACGCACCGAATGCTTCGGCACCAAGCAACGCATTCACTTCGTTCGCTTTGTTGAGACGGCCAAGGCCGCTGATACGCACACCGTGATCGAAGGCCAGGAGGCCGTTGATATAAGGCGCTCGACCATCAATCGCCCCCGCGTCGTGCAAGGCAGCGTCGCCGTCCCTGGCAGCTCGCCCATGCAATGGACTACCTACGAGAAGATTCTTGCCGACATGAAGGCCGATGGGTTACCTTTGCCCAAGCTCTTGCTGGTGGTCGACAAGGAGACGAACGAGCCCACTGAGATGCTTTGCGCTGAGGATGAGAAGAAGGTAATGGCGTATCTGCGCGCCAAGCACCCTTCTACCCCTTTAACTGCTGCGCAAGCGCAAGCAGGGGCGCACGGTTCACACAAGGATGACGATGACGACGCGCCCGATACGCCTGGCGCAAAGGTCGTGCTGTTCCACTGGCCCGATGTCAGGAAAGCCATCATGCGCAAAGCCGCGTGCCAGGCCCGCACGACCGACGAGCTGCGCATGCTGCTCGTTTTGCTGCTCGACCTGATGGACGAGGTCCCTGACGCTGTTGCAGATCTCATGGGATGGGACGACGAGCTGGCCGACATTGACTACGACGAGGTGCCCAAGTGGTTCAAGGACAAGATCAGCGGCATGTCTGCCGATGAACTGGGGACGCTGCTTGTGTGCATGGCACTCAACGAGATGCCCACGCCGACTCACTCTGACAGGCAGACCTATGAAGCCCGTATGGAGCTCGCCTCGGCCTATGGTGTGAATGTGTTGGCCTTGCAGGCCAATGAGCTGGATGGGGCCAGCTCCGCTGGCAATCAAGCCGCCGTTGGCGGTGACCTGGTCGACCAGATGGAGGATGCTGATGCCTAAGCACCATCATCGCACTCGCACGATCGGCACTCCCAAGAAGCTCGACGCTACGCCGCGATGGCTTCGACCCAAGCTCAACTCGCAAAGCAAGATCGACCTGGGTCTGGCTCATCATCAAAACGTCGATGCTGTGGCCAAAGGCGAAGGCAACGAAGAGATCCTTTGGCAGATGTATGGCGGTGTGCTCACTTGGGACTATGTCGCCAAATCCCTTGGCCTGGGCATTCCAGAGATGGACGCTCAAGCCATGTTGCTCGCTGAGGTCGTCCTGAGATTCGGCCGCACCGGCAAGGTTGTCTTTACTGGCCACGAATACCAGCTCGCCAAAGAAGGCGCTTTCGTCATGGACGAGCTGGCCAGCCAGGTCGACGCCTACACCGCCATGCAGGCCGCTGTCTGGTCAGAAGACAAGATCAAAGAAATGGCCGCCAAGCATGCCAACGCTCAACGCACGGAGGATGCCCGAGCATGAACCACTACCAAACCCTTGGCATTGAGCCCGAGGCCTCAGCAGAAGAGGTTAAGCAAGCATGGCGACGCAAGTGCAGCCAGCACCATCCAGACAAGCCAGGAGGCGATGTCGATGCTATGGCTCAAATCAATCGAGCATATGAATGCCTGAGCGACGCCAAGCGCCGTCAAGCCTATGACGCTGCTGGCCACATCGAGGGCGAACCGATGGGCGACGTCGACGCGATGGCCCAGGAAGCCCTCGCGACTTTCTTCGATCACGCCATCAAGGAGAACGTCCAGGACATCGTTGATGCCGTTCGGCAAAGCGTAAGCCTGTCTGTGATCCATGCCCTCAATGAAAAGGGCGGCTTCATCAGTCGTCGCGATCAGCTCAAGAAGCAACGCGGCCGCGTTCGCGTCAAGGGTGCCGCTCGCAATATCGCGCACGCGATCATCGACCCTCAGATCGCCCAGCTCAACGCACAGATCGGCCAGCAGGAGCAGACCATCGCGGTGCTTGAGCTTTGCCGGCAAATCCTCTCGGACTATGAGTCCGACGTGGAGGCACCGGCGCCTCAAGCTTTTCGCACCACCTATAGCAAGGGCCAACCTTTTGGTGGCGGCCGCTTCACTACTTGGTAAGGACTAAGCCATGAATACAGCATTTCTTCTCATGGCCCAGTACAACGGGCAGGCCGTCGTCGCGATTGAAACTGTCTGCAGAGACTACTTCCCTCACCTCAAGATTGAGCAGTTTTTGCGCAAGGTCGGATCAGGCGAGATTAAGCTGCCCATCACACGCATGGAGGCCTCGCAAAAGAGCGCCAAGGGCGTGCACCTCACCGACCTGGCCAAGTACATCGAGGATCGAAGAGCGGCCGCCGTCAAAGAGCAAGAGCAGATGTCTAGGTGATTTTTATGCCCATCCAGACACGCGAGCCCGCTTCGAGCGGGCTTTATTTTGTCTCTGCATTTTGGCGTTCGAGTGCTACGCCAGTGCTACTTTCAGCGAATGAGGACCGCTGCTATCTAGCATAAACAGGCTTGATGCATCCTATCCAGCATCGGGGCCACGCACATGCGCCAAGGGCTCAAACCCGGGGCTACGCCAGACAAAACCGCCCCTTCACTTAGGGAAATCGCTGCGCGTTCGTTGTGCGTTTCATGGTCATTTCTGGTCATTTTCTCAAACTCGGTGCTACATTTCGCGCTACACAAACCGGCGTGTAGCACCTGGGAGGGGTATGGGCACGATCACGAAGCGCAAACGTAAGGATGGCACATTCGGCCACACCGTTCAGATCAGGATCAAACGAGCAGGTATTGTCGTCTACACCGAAGCGCAAACCTTTGATCGGCGCCAGGCAGCCGATGCGTGGCTCAAGAAGCGCGAGACCGAGCTGGCCGAGCCCGGCGCACTGGACAAAGCCATGGGCAAAAACCCAGACCCTTTGTTTCGAGACGCCATCGATAAATATCTCGGTGACATGAAAAAAGCCATCGGCGTCACAAAGGCGCAGGTCCTACGCACGGTCAAGGACGACAAGATCGGAGCGCTCAAGTGCTCAGAGATCACCAGTCCCGTGCTACTCGATTTCCTCGATCGCCTGACTTCCCAGCCCCAGACCAAAGGCAACTACCTCAGCCACATCGGCAGCATCATGCGCGTGGCCAAACCGGCCTGGGACTATCCCCTGTCGCTCGAAGCACTCGAATCGGCGCGCACCGTCGCCGCCCACATGGGCAAAATCAGCCGCTCCAATACGCGCAGCAGGCGCCCTACCCTTGACGAGCTGGGCAAGCTGCTGACCCATTTCGGCCAGATACGATCGGGCCGCGATGACGCGCTGCCCATGCAGGAGCTGATCGTCTATGCGATATTTTCGACCAGGCGCCAGGAAGAAATCACGCGGCAGGTCTTCGAGGATCTGGATGCCACGCGCTCGGACATCTGGGTGCGTGACATGAAGCACCCGGGCGAAAAGATCGGTAACGATGTGCGCACCGCACTGACCCGCGAAGCCTTGGCCATGATCATCAAGCGCCGAGGCGATGACAAGCAGCGCACTGGCCGGATCTTCCCACACAACCCCAGCAGCATCAGCACTTCATTCACCAACGCCTGCAAGCTGCTGGGCATTGATGACCTGCACTTTCATGACCTCAGGCATGAAGGCATTAGCCGCCTCTTCGAGATGGGCTGGACGATCCCTCAAGTGGCAACGGTATCAGGGCATCGAACATGGACGAGCCTTAAGCGCTATACCCATCTAAGGGAGGCTGGCGACAAATATGCCGGGTGGATTTGGCTTGACAAAATGGGCATCGCAGAAACGAAAAAAGCCCCCGCCACACCGTAAGGTGCAGCGGGGGCAAAGGTCCATTGCTGGACCGAGGAGACAACCGAAATCAGGCAGCGGCTTTGTCGACCAGACTGGCTTGCGCCGTGACAGATGCTGCGGTGAAGTTGTAGTTGCCATCTGCTGGCAAACCGCTCCAACTCAAATAACCATTGATCGAGATGGAGACATCTTTGCTCTCATCGTCGGGCAGAACATTGACCATGCCCTCAGCAGCTGCAAGGGCAGCGCTACGGTCTTTTTCATGCACCGCCTGGTGTGCGACGACGGTCTCGTCAAACTTCGCGGCCAGCGCGGTCAGCGCCAGGCTTTTGGTTGCGGCGCGAACGCCAATCGAATAGCTCATATCAGCCTTTCTAGGGTTGTATTGCCTCAATCGAGGCGAGTGGTAAAAACCGGAAATCAGGGGGCCGAAGCGCTGGACGCCGCCGCCGAGGCAGCCGCAGCTGGCTGAGGCAGCGTGACAAGCACCTCGTTGATGAGCGCGTTGGCCACGCCCAGGTCGACGATCACTTTCTGCTGATTGGCCGCATCCAGGGTTGACCCTTTGACGGCCGCATCGAGCTTTGGAAGCGCCGTGTTGGCCAGGGCCTGCAGGCTGGCCACACTCGTGCCGGTGCCGACCGCGCAGGCGGTGCCAATCGTCTTGTCGACCAGGTCAAGGTCAACAGCCACAGCAGGGTCCAGGCTCAAGGCCTGGAGCGTCGTCAGCGTGGCCTGAGCAGTCGGGCATACGCGCACGAGCACGGCCTGCACGCGCTGCAGATCGGACTGGACCGTGGCTTGCTGCTGGATAGAGCAGCCAGACAGGCATTGCCCCAACAGATAGCCCACCGCGATCGCGGCGATACCGAACAGATACCCGATGCCTACGCGACCGGCCTGTTGCGTGACGCCAGGACCAGGCTGCTGCTGAGCCACAGGGCTTAGGCTGGCCACCGGTACAGGCTGGGCAGCCTTCAAAGCTTCGTACTGGCTGCTGAGCGCCGAAAGCTTGGCCAGCACCTCAGCAAAAGCTTGATCGGTCTTCGCGTTGTCTCGCGTGAAGATGCCCACCAGCATGGTCCAGGCATCGAGCACGAGCTCATGCAACGGCGTCAGGAACGCCAACGCGATCGCAAAGCCAGTGGTCAGTTGGTCCTGCGTCAGGTGCAGTAGCTTGTCAATGGGCAGCGGTGGCGCATAGCCCAGCAAAGAACACACCTGCGAAAGCAAGCCGAAAGATGCGACGGCCAAGGCCGCCAAGGTTTTGAACTTGTCCATACGGATCTCCAATAAAAAAAGCCCCTCATGGGGGCCTCGGTGTGGCGCGGTGCGCCGGGAAGGTTGGATCAGTGCGCTATTGCCATTGACCCGTTGCCATCTGCTTGGCCATTCGTTTGGCCCGAGCAGGTGTTTGTTTAGCCCACAATGACTGAAGCATCTCGTCTTCAGCGCGATCGAACTGGCCGGTGGCGATCAAAGCCAAGGTCTGATGGAAACCCAGCAGACCAGCAACGCCGAGCTGGAAGGCCATACCGATGAGCACGGCTCGACGCGGCTCATTGAGCTTGTCAATCCATGGCAGCGCTTTGCGCACCTCGGCCGTCTTTGCTGCGATGTCGTTGGCCAGCAGGTAGTCGATCTCCTCATCTGTCAGGCCTGCACCTGGTTTGCGCGGATCTACCAGGCGTCCCACGCCTATGGTCAAGAACCCGAGGTTGTCGCGATACACGCACCGCTTGCGCCCCTCTTCGTCTTCAAGCATTTCATCGATATTCATGGATGCATACTCCGCTGTATTTCTTCGAGCTTGTCGAAAATGCGTTCAAGCACCTTTTCGACATCTGACCTGGTCATGTAGTCCTGGGCCAGCCTTACCTTGAGGTCTGTGATCTGGGCGGCTTGGCTGCGCTGCTCGGCATACAGGTTGCTGACCCACCATCCGATGCACATGATTAAGAGCATGCACAGTCCGGAAATAAGCATTGCGGGGGTGATGACTTCCACTCTGGCCTCCTGCTTTATCGAGTGAACGCATATGCGCAGCCGGACGCCTTGTAAGGGGCGCCCGCTACGAATGATTTGGCGTCTCCGGAGATGGCCACGGAGTATCCCAACTGATTCGACGATGCAACGTCAAACGCAGTGATGACTGCGTCGAGTGCCCACGTCGTGCCAGTTCGCGTGTACAGCACTACGCCGCCAGAGTTGGGGAGTGCCATATTGCGGCGCGTCGGTTCTCCCACCAACAGCTCGTTGCCGTCGTTCGACAGGGCGATGTCGTTGCCGAATCCTGATGGCGATCCGGCGATATACACCGGCGCGTCCAGCTCTTGCTGGTGGGACCAGGTTGTACCTGACCGCGTGAAAATATCCACTGCGCCGTAGCCCTGGTGCCCTGTGCTGCTGGTAATCGACGAAACCGCTAGATCATTTCCGCTGGCGGACAACTCAACCTTGTTGCCGAACGAGTTGACGGCATAGGCTAAGGGCGATTGCAAAATAACTTGCTGCGTCCATGTAGTACCTGAGCGGGTGAAGATGTATACCGAACCTGCTGAAGTGCCATTAGAGTTGGTGTGACCTGGAGAACCGACCGCACACGTGTTCCCGTCAGTGCTGTTCAGGCGTATTGAGGTGCCAAAATAATCACTAGCAGCTGAGTCTGAGGCGGTCAACTTGGCTTGCTGGGTCCAAGTGGTGCCTGAGCGGGTGAAGATGTATGCAGCACCGGCGTGGTTGTTACCACTGATCACTGCATTGTAAGAGCCGATCGCGCATGTGTTGCCGTCGCCCGAGAGGTCAACACTGTACCCAAACTGATCACTGGTATGGGCATCAGAAGCAGTCAACTTGGCTTGCTGGGTCCAAGTGGTGCCCGACCTGGTAAACACATAAACAGCACCCGTGCCGGTCGCGATAAGCGTCTTGCCTACAACACACGTGCTTCCGTCACTAGACAGGGCGACACTGTAACCAAACCGATCACCCGATACTTGGTCCCCCGCCGACAACTTTGCTTGTTGGGCCCAAACAGACCCCGTGCGAGTGAAGATGTACACAGCACCATAACGTGTGCCTGAGGCCACGGACGTGATGGATGCAACAGCAACCGTGTTGCCGTCAGCCGAGGCGACCGCAACGGATGAGCCGAGCAGGTCCCCAGAGACGGTGTCAGAGCCGACCAGCAAGCCCTGAATCGAGCGGCTATCGGCGTGGCCAGCGGCCATGATGAGGTCGCGAATCACTTCACATCCCTCCCCATCAGCAACCCCGTCCAGGTCGTGCCACCGTCGTAGGTGAAAAAGCCCAGGACGTCGCGACCGCTCGATGTGAGTGTGGGCTGCGAGCCGCCTGGCCATTTCATGCCAGACCACCATGTGATCGCGTAAGCGCCCCCATTGGTGATGTCCAGGATGAAGCTGCAGACAATGCCCGACGCCGGGACATTGCTCACGGTCAACGTGGTCGCCGCCGTGATGGTCTTCGCGAACAGCGAACCAGCCGATGTATCGATGTTTGACGTCGACACGGCCGCCTCTTTTTCATAGAGGCCACCCGCCATCGTGCCGCCCGCCAAGGGCAGAGGCGCCCCGTAGGCGATCATTGCATTGACTGCAATAGCCAGCGAATCTATATCGGCACGCGCCAACGCTGGGCTGTCTGTGCCTGCATCCACATTTGTGGTGTTGATTGCTGAAGTTGGCCAAGTCATGTTGCAATTCCCTCAATGGTCCAGTCGATAAGAGGCGGATCAGCCAATGCGCCCGACCCGTTGTAGATGTGAATGTTTGGCCCGTTGGTGCCGTCTTTGTCGATCAGCACCCACGACCAGCCAGCGCCCACGCTTTGAAGCGCCACAGACACGCGGCTGATGTGCGCCCAGACCTTTTGAGTCGGAAGCCTCACATTGCCCGCGCCCGTGCGGTGCACACCGGTATAGGTCGATATGTCCTGATCGTTGCCGGTCTCTGTGCTGACCTTGCCGATGTAGCTAACGGTCAGGCGCGAGAGCGTGCAGATTGGCGTCACGCCTGGGCCCGTCGAGCTGCCCGTCGGTATGGTCACCGTGACCCGCACCTTGATGTAGCGCGTGACCAGAGGCCCAGCGATGGCAGCCCATGCCGACCAGGTCGTGCCATCAGGACTTGTCGACACCTCAGTCGTGATAGTCCCGTTTGCCACAGCATTGACGATCGGCGTGGTGGCTACCGTCGTGCCCAGGTCAATCGGAACGGTCACATACTGGAATGACGTAGCCGGGTCCCACACCCATCTGGTGTAGGTGCTCCATGTGCTCGGGATCGTCGCCCAGGTTGCCGCGTCGCTGGCGCGCAAGATGGTGTCACCCCCCCACACGTCGACCACACAGCTGCTGAGCGTGCCAGGCCAGCCAGCAGCGTGCTCGTCGGTGAACTCGATCGCACTGCCCAGACGAGGATCGGGCAGCGTCGCGTCGATGAAGAGCGCGTTGGCAGACATCACGCCGAACGTGTCAATCGTCTTGATGGCGAAAACGTATGGACCAGCCAGAAGCTGGTTGCTTTCCAGCGGGCTGGACGTGTGGAACCCGTCGTCTGTGTCAAACGGCTGCATCTGATCCCACGTGTACGGTCCAGCCCCAGCCAGGTAGCGGATCACGTAGCCCTTGAGGTCGACTGGTTTGTTCGTCAGTCCCCAGCTCCAGCTGAACTGACGCGTGCCATCGGCCTGGGTGGATACAAGGAAACTGGCCACGTTGGGAGGCGGCAGCAGCGCCATATAGCCGCGCACGGTGTAGTCATACTCCGCGACCGTGGCGATGTCCTCCAGCGCACCACCGTAGATGTTGAAACTCACAAACTTGAACTTGATCGTCTGACCGATCATGCTCACCTGAAGCGGATCACCTTTGGCGATCGCATCGTCAATTCGCGCGAATTGCGCGTTGACAAGCTGCGCAGACATATCGCTTTCATACGCACCACGCACCAGCCCAGACAAGGTGTATGCGTTCGTCCCCGTCAAGGTCGCAGTCTGATAGGCCAGGAATTCAGGCTGATCAGTTGAGCCATTGCCACGCATCCAGCACAGCGTTGCCAGGTTGGCAGCATCGGTGCTTGATCCACTGAGGATCTGGCCACCGTTGCCCGAGAGCTGCACAGCCAAGCCCGATGTCGCTGTTGACGAAAGCGTGGCCGTCAGCTCGCCGTAACGAGCGCCGCCGCGCACAGTGCCCACCTGCTTGTAATTCGTGCCGTCATAGCTGCACCAGACATTGCAGCCGCCCCAGTTCGCGCTGTTGCCAGTGACGGCCACCCACACCTCTAGGCCTGTCGTTGTCAGCTCGACGGGTGGTTCGATGAAGAACGGTGCAACAACACTGCCCGGTGGCGCGTTGTAGTTGTGAGCAAAGCCAAGACCGGACGCGGCCGTGTACAAGTTCGTGCTCGACACCTGAGAGGGGAAATCCTCGCAGGTGATCTTCCAGCCCTTATTGCCTTCCTCGATCTGGGTGACGCGCACGGGCTTGGCGTTCAAGCCCACACCTGGCTCGGTGAGCGTCAGGATGTTGGTTGGCAGGATGGCCGCGAAATTCCACGGCAGGGAAAACTCATACGTGTTGAGCACCTGCAAGGCACGCTTTAGCGCCAGGCGCGCGATCGTGTTGGCAGTATCAGAATCACAGCACCAGTGCGCCGAGATCGTCGACTGCGAGCGCACGCCGTACTTGCTGATGGCCACCAGGTCACGCGCCTCAGCCACGGCTGTCGCGTACTGGTTCGAACGGTCAAGCCATTCGACTTGGATCCGGTTGTAGGCATCCGCAGGTGTCTTGCGCGTGATCTTGACGGGCCCATCCGACTGGCTAAGGAAATGGTCAGGCGTCAGGTTGAAGATCGGCGTCAGATCTGGCGTGTAGGTCGCGCCGTTACCAGTCAGTGCCGTGTCGCCCAGTGGCACCACGTGCACTTGGCCATCGGCCACCACGATCAGGCTGTTCGTCAAATCGCACAGCGTCTTGACGTGATCAGATGCCGCGGCTTGTGTGTCCAAAAGCGGACTGAGCATCAGGCCGGATGCCAGGCAATACGACTGGTAAGCGGTCATGTCGCCCAGCATTGATGAGTCAATGCCTACGCCGTAGCGCTGATTCGTGATCCAGTCACTGATAACCAAAGACGGGTCAGCGTCAGGCACACCGCTGACGGTGTAGGCGCGCTGGCCAACAACCTCGAAGTTATGGTTTTGCAACTGTGCAGAGCCGCCGAGCTGGTAATTCTGAGCGGCCACACAGGCCAGGCCGCTGTAGCCGATGGCGTTAGCCGAATCGATCCCTGGCAGTGGGCCCCAGACAGCCTGGCCGATATCGCCGTTCAGCATCGAAAAGCCAAGCTGAGCCAGCGCCGATGTGGCGCCGTCCACGTACTGGGCCTGTCCAACCCAGGCACGCGGTATGGCCGTGATCGTGCCCTCGCACAGGCCCATGATCAGGCTGGTTTGATAGGTGTACGTCGTGTTTTGCATCGACGTGCCGCCACCCTTGCCGCCGCCGCTTTGTGTCGTGGTGTGCGCGATCGCCTGAAAGCCGCCATACCAGATCAGGTTGCACGCCACTTTGTTGACGCCGTGCAGCAAAGGGATGGTGACGCCGTAGCTGGATGACTGCAGATCAAGCGCTTCGATGCGCGTGTCGCTCGTCGATATTGTTTTGCTACCGCCCATGCAACGCTCCAATTGTCCAGGCGCGCATGCGCTTGCCTGCAAGGGGGTCTTCTGTCAAACGGGACTGGATAACGCCTCGGCCTAGATACGAATGCACGACCAGGTCAGGGGCCACAAAGATGCCGCCATGGCTGTATGTCTTGCCGAAGCGCCACAGGCCGATGTCACCAGGCTGGATGTCGGCCGGGTCGATCTCTGTGGCGCCGCTCTTGGCAAGACCGTCGGCATACAGCTCGGCGCCGCGATGCAAGTGCCATTGCGCCGGGTAGTTGCCCGGATCGAACGGTGCAAGTACTTCACACGCTTCAAAGACCGCGCATAGCAGATGCACACAATCGACGCCAACGCCCTTGATGCGCGCGTGGTGGTGATAGGGCGTGCCGATCCACGTCAGAGCCTCGCTGACGACGTTTTGACGAAGATCGGTCATAGGACGGTCGTCGGTACCGGGATCGCCGGTTGCCCACGGAAATGGATGATGTTCGAGAAGCGGCTCTGGCAGGTGCCCATCGTCCCGTCACAACCAGGCACGATGGTGACGGTGTCACCAATAGCCACCGGCTCAATAGCCGCCTGCATAAGGGTGATGACGCCAGCAACAAATGACGCGACTGTGTATGACAAGCCGTTGTTGGAGCCGCCCGTGAAGGTGATAGCTCCCAGATCGAAATAATGATCTGGCTGAGTCAAGCTGGTCGAGAAAGTCAGAAGCCCGGAGTCTGTCGTTGATGTGGCTTCACCCGACGCGACGAATGCCGCACGCGAGGCCTGGCAAGCGTTGTCATAGACCGTATTTGCGCAAGGCGCTTGGTAGATGTTGCGCGGCAGGTTGACGTTCATCAGCTCAAGGATGCTGGCCACGGTCACATCTGCCTTCAATCGCTCGACGTTGGCCTGACTGACGCGGCCCGTAAATAAGTTCAACTTGTTTACCCAAGCGCCCCCGACAGGCGCATATGCGCGATCGAGCACGACCCAAGCCTGATCGAGACCACCACCAGCAATGAACGGAATGATCGGCACGCCATTGATTTGCGTCGTCGAATCACCGTTGATTGTGATATCGAGCTGGTCAACCGTCACGCCTGACTGCCATTTGATCGAACGACGACTGATACCGGGACCAATCGACCAGGTCGTGGTGCCAATCTTGACTGGCACATCTGCATTGGTCCATTGCTTTACACCACCACCATCCAGCGTGATGGTGTAAAGGTCGGCCACCATTAGGATCTGACCACTCGCAAATAGCGTGGCTAAATCGCTCGGCACGTCTCTGCGCAGGTTTGTCATGGCTTAACCGTGATGAATTCCAAGGTCTTGAGCGTCCAAAACTGATACATGAACTGCTCAAACTCAAGGGACGATTTCAGGAACCTGCAGCGCAAGTAGAACTGGCCAGTCCAGGTCAAGGCCGCACCTGCAGCTGGTGGCGTCGCAAAGGTCACGATGCCGGTGTGCGTCGACACGGTCACGCTGGTGACAACGCCATTGACGTACACCGTGGGTGCACCGTTGAGCTCGAAGACCGGTTCAGAGAAGCCACCGAATGTGCGCACCAACTGAAACGCAAGGGTCGTCGCGTCACCTACGCCGAACTCTTGAGCCGTCGCGGTGTTGTCGTCCGGGTCGTCGTATAGCCACGTGTCACCATCGCCATACATCTGATTGAAAAAGCCCATCATGGTCTGCAACTCAGTGCGACCCTGGCCAGCTCGCAGCAATTCATAGACGAGCTTGTATTGCCACTTCGGCGTGGTCCACTTGACCCATGTGAACTCGCGGCCGCTGTCAGAGGTCTCGCGCTGCGTCTCCCAAACTGGCGAGCGAAAGCGAGACCACGACAGGCCCGGCATTGATGGCAAAACTTGAGTGCTCATTTGCGAGGCTTCCAACCGTTGCGCGTCAATCGGTTCAACTCTTCAGCCATGTACGCCGCGTTTTGCCTGATGGCCTCGCGACTGCTCATGCCCGTCTCGTCGTGGTAATGCACGTGATAGCCGCCATTCATACCGCCGCCATCGCCCAGGTTTCGGATCGTGTCGGCATGCTTTGCTGGCAGCACCATTTCGCGCTCGTGCAGCTGGGTCAATGGGTTGACACCGGTAGGGATGTCAAAACCTTTTGAAGCACTGGGTATCTGAGCGCCGAAGGCTTCCACAGCGACAAAGGTTGCAGCTGCTGCGATAGGCGCTATGACTGGCCCAACGTATGGGATGCCAACCATCGCTTTGTAAGCACCTGCCGCAGCCTGATAGGCCTGCTGCATCACCTGCGTCTTGCCAAAAATCGCTTGCTTTGCAAGGTTGAGCGCCATGGCAGCTGTCATGTTGGCCAGCTCCTGTGTCACAGATGAGCCTACGCTTTTCCAGACAGACTGCATGCCTTGCTTGAAGCTTTCTGTTCGCTGCATCATTCCGTTGAGCGCTTGAGCAAAGCTTTGTTGCGTGCTTTGCATCACACCGTTCAAAGGTTGCATGGACGCAGCCGAGGCCTTGCTGTCAAGGGCGGCTTTCTGAGCCTGATATTTGGCGTCCGCTTCTAGCTTCTGGTCTTGCAACTTTGCATAGGCCTCGGCGTCTGTCGCAGTATTGATCATGCGCCGCTGCATATCCTGCACTTCTAGCTGATAGGCCTCATCAAGAAACTTGCGTTCTAGCGCGATTTTTTGCGCGTCGCTTGCACCAACAAGATCAAGCTCAGCCACGGCCGCTTTCTGGGCAGCGTCAACTTCGATTTGATGAACCTTAGCAACCGCAGCAGCGTGATCAGAATCAATTTTGGCAATCTGATCAGCCAAGGACTTTTTTTCCTTCAGGATTTCGCTATAGGCCTTCTTAGCCTCCTTTGACTCGTTCCCATATGCTGCAACGATCTTGTTATAGGCCTGCTGAGCGATTTCAACTCGCGCTCCATAGTTCTTACCCAATGCTTCGCGTTGCGCATTCAAGCCTTCAATTTCACCCTCGAAGGCATTCTTGCGTACCTCCGCTTCTGCCGCATAGTATTTGCGCTGTATCTGAATTTTTTCACTAACAGTCAGATCTGCACGGTTAAGGATAGCCTTCCAATAGTCTGCCTCTTCCTGCTTTGACATCTCCCGAAACTGCCCCTCTTCGGCAGCTTCTTTTTGCATCGCATCCTTCTTGGCAGCAAGACCAGCCTCCCACTCGCCAGTACGGCTTTTTTCATCGCCGTCATCCTTCTCCTTTTTGAATTTCCAATTGGGATCGGGCTTGTGCTTGGTCTTATTTTTGTCCCCATCATCTTCAACCTTCAGCGCTGGTAAAGGTTGCCCGAACAGCGCCTTCATCTCTTCATACTTGGCTTTGTTCTTCTCGCTTTCTTGATCACGCATGCGACCAATAGCCTTGGCGCCCTCAAGATCCCCATTCATCAATGCGGCCGCCTGAGCTGCTAACGCACCAATTCCATCACCCATGTCCGTCAATGCCAGCCACATAGACTGAGCCGTGAATATGACACCTTCAAGTACTTTGGCGAACACTTGCCCAGCCTGTGGCCCTTCCTTAGAAAGCCATTGGCCGGTTTTAACAAAGACAGGCAGCAATGCATTGCCAAATTGAACTTCTAGGCTTTTGCCAACCAGGTTCAAGTCGTTCATCTGGCGGCTGTATTGCTTGCTCATCTCGGCGCCCTCGGGGCCGACTATCAGGCCGAGCTGACGGGCCCTTATCTCAGCTTGCCGCATGGCTTCATCATTGAGCTTCAAGATGGACTTGATCTCGGCCCAGCTTTTTCCATATGCCTGACGCCCGGCCTCGTCGCGCAATACGGTGTTGCTGATGTCGCCGATTTTGGCATTGACCTCAGTCATGACATCAGTCACTGGCCGGTAGTTACCAGCGGAGTCCTTGACCTTGACCCCCATGACTTCAAAGGCCTGCCCGTTGTTGGTGATCTGCTTGCTCAGCTTGTCCGCAGCAGATGTATACACGTCAGAGCTGATCCCAAGACGCGCTAGCGCCACATTGAGAACACTGGCTTTCTCAGTGGAGATGCCCAACTGCTTGGCCATCTTGCCTGCTTCGCCGTTCCACGAATTCGCATCACTGATGAATGTCTTGAGTGCACCACCGCCAGCCAAAACGGCCGTGAATGCCATGAGCTTTCCCTTGACTGAATCGAACGTGTCGCCAACCTTTTTGAACTGGCTATCGATCTCACTGGATGCGTTCAATGCCGATTTGACGGCATCCTCCATACCCTTCATGAACTTGGATGGATCGGCGCTGACATCTGTGTTAAGCGTACTGCCGTCTGAGCTATTCGACATTTTTCACTTCTCCAAAATATTGACGCTCTAATGCTGCCAAAGCATCTGCTTCGTTCTCAGCTGCCTTGAGTGCATCACTTGCTGGGATTGCAGGCATGCCAGATAACCATCGAGGTTTTGCTCCATCGCTGGGAGCATCTGTTGGATCGTCGTCGTCTTCCTTGAATTCATATCCAAGGTAAGCAGCGACTAAGTGGTGCACGGGTGGATTGCGCTGCCACTCCCGAGTGAGCGCTGGAAGCCGGTGCAAATCGAGCTCCCGCTCGGTCTGCTCCCACCCCCAGCCGGTATTAGCAACGACCATGGCAAAGACGCCATCCCAGTCGATCAGGTCAACGTGCTCACCGCCGCCCCTGTCTCCCCCGGCTCAACAGGCGGCACAGAAACACCCCAACATGCCTGAAAAGCCTCGCCTACGTTCTCCACGTCTACGAGGTCCTCAACCTGTTCGAGGGTCACACCCGGGTCCACACGTTGACAGCAAGCGAGCACCAGTTTGCAAGTAAGGCCCACCAATTCATCTGGCTGCAATTTGTTCTCGCGTACTGCTCTGATCTGCTCTTTGTTGTCGCGAATAACTGCAGCAAGCAAGGGACCTAACACGACATTTTTACCGCTCAGATTCAGCGTTATCTTTTTCATGTTTGGCTCCAATACCCGGCAGATCCAGTGCCATCGTCCAGCGCTTGCCAACCGAAGTCAGCAATGCTGAAGTCCTCGTTCTTGAACGGGATGGAAAGCTTGTCGCTCTGACAGTTGGTCAACTTGACCGCCAACGTACTGCCTTTGCTGTAGTTCACCATCAGCGCAGAAAACGATGGGCTGTAGCCCATGAGCTGGTTCGTCATGGGCACGATGATGCCGCTGGCCGTAGTCGAGCTGTACTCATAGCTAATGAGCACGCTCTTGCCTTCGTCTGCAGCGGCAAAGGTGTATGTGCCGCCAGTCTCGGAATACTGTCCCGTTGCTGGCGCCGTGGCCACACGAGTGTATGGATTACCGCTCGTATCGGTCACACCCAGATCATCAACGAACGTGCCAGTTGATGGGGGCGCGATGACTACCGTGTATGGGCCGGTGGCAGGGATCGAGTGGGCCTCGTCAAGTAAAGGGCCCTTAAAGCCAGTCGTTGGTGTCACGCCGAAATGCAAGGCAGCCAATGCAGCGGCATTGATATCCGCAGTCTTCGCCGTGAACGCCAGTTTCGCTTTGCCACGACCCGTATCCACAGGAAGTTGGCCGGTACCGTACAGGGTTTTATTCTCGAACGAGAAGTCGGTCGAGATGTCCTGCAAGATGCCGATTCGATAGGACATGGGAACCGCGAGCGCATTGCCCAGGGCATCCTTACGCGTGGTGGCGATAAGCACCCCCACGCCAAACTTTTGTTTCGTGGTCATATGAAGTCCTCAAAGGGAAATGGATGGGATGAGGTACCTGAAGCGGTAGCGCGCGGCTTTGACCAGACTGGTGGTGTCCGACTCAGATCTGTCAAAGCGCGCCTCGACAAACCGGATGCTTTGGGCCAAGGCCTTGAGCTGCGAGTCCCCAACGATCTGGGGATGAAAGGCACCGTGGATGGCCTCAGCTGCAGGTGTGGGATCGTCGGCACGCACGTAGATCTCCATGTCGATATCGACGTCGTGAAAGTCGAAGTCGTCACTGAAGGCCTGCGCTTGTGCGTCTTGAGCCAATACGTTCACTGACGACGCTTCTTCAAGGCTTTGCGCATCAACGCGGTCCCTGTACACCGTCGTGCCGGATGGCACGCTGGCCCTGAGAACCGCATCGATGCGATCAAGGATCTGACTGAGCGTCGTCATGACTACACCTTGGTAAGCGTGGCCTTCGAGAACACGCCGTCCTGCTCAAAAAGCGGGTCGGTGCGCAACTTGAAGTTCACGGTCGTGCCAGAGGGCATCTGGATGGCCAGCACCTCGGCTCGTTTGAGCCCAGGCCATCCAGACGTCTGGAAAGTGACCAGGTACTGACGGCTGATCACCTGATTGGTGTCGACGGTCTCGTCGTCCTGGTCGAGCAACATCAGCCCTGTCACGGCCGCACCGCCCGTGCTGGGTGTCCACGTCACCTGCAGGCCGTCGTCCAGCAGGAACGTGGGGGCGTCGTCAGCGAACATCAGGCAGGCGCCTTACTGGTGTCTTCAGTGGGCGCAGGTGCTGCAGCGACACCGGCTGCTGCCTGTGCTTGGCTCAGGGCCGCCACCAGGCTGTTGATCAGCTCAATGGGCGACTGCACCGACTTTTGCGCGATGTCAGCAGCCTTCTCGGCAGCCAATGCCGCGTCGCGGTCTTTCTTTTCCGCGAACTCCAGCTTGTGAATGTGGTCAGAAGCCTGGTCGTCTTCGAGCGTTACCTGCTCGCCACCGCGATAGGTGCGCTGATATTTCGTGCCGTCTTCTTGGACCAGATCCTGGATGACGACAAAGCCCTGACGGACTGTGTATTTCTTGAGTGCCATGGAGAACTCCTATTCGTAAATGACGAAGCCCAGACACAAGGCCTGGGCTTCAGGGGTTTGGATCAACTGTCGGATCAGGCGGTCAGCGCGTCAGACATCGTGGCGAACGAGGCCGCGTGACGGATGCCGATGTCGATCGACTGCAGGGCACGCAGGAGCACGCCGCCGTTTTGATAGACAGCCGAGGCGTATGGGTTGGGCACGATTTCCAGCACGCCCCATTCACCGATCAGCAGCTCAGACCACGCGCCAAAGAACAGCTCAGAGCAGATGCCCGAAGCGGTGCCCTTGGTCAGGTTTGAACGGGCCTGGTTCGAGCGGGCCACGGTGTAGCCGTTGATCTCGCCAGGTGTGCCGCTACGCTGACCGTTGGGGCTGTTGGTCCACAAGTACTGACCAGTGGTCGACTTGAGCTTCTTGGTCCAGCCGATGGACTTGGCGTTCATCAGATAGGCCAGGGACTCTTCTGGGGCGTTGGCCGCAGTGATCTGGGTTTCCAGATCGATCAGGTTGTCGATCGTCAGCTGCGCGCCGTTGGTGCCACCCACCACAGAGCCGATGCCAGTGGTGTTGGCAATGCCCAGCGGCACGCCGCCCGAACCGGCGCCAGACAGCGCAGCCAGGTCGATGCCCAGAGCCATGGCCGCCACCAGGTCAGCGCGAGCGATCATGTCGATGTCCGGTGTGGACTGCATCAACATGTTGCGGCTGATCTGCGAGTAGGTGCCGATCGTTTTCATCGACAGCGCCACCATGTCAAATGTGGCTTCGGCCTCGCTGGTGTTCGTGCCTTCAGTTGTCCAAAAGGTCGAAGTCTGGCCGGTCTGACGCGGGATGTTCACGTTGCCGATCAGGCCGCTCAGGATCGTGGCGCCAAGCTGCAACACGCGGGCCTTGTTGCGCAGCACTTCGATGAAGCTGCCAGCCAGCAGGTTCGTGGCCACCAAAGTGCCACCCGATGTGCCAGAGCCCGCTGTGCCCACCGCGTAAGCTGTACGCTCAGCGAATTGGATGTTCGTCGGCATGAAGAAGCCAACCTCGTTTTGAGGTCCGCGGCCCAAGCGCTTGGCCACGTAGTTTGAGCATTCCAGCTCAAAGCCAGCCTTCTCCCAGTTCTTGCTCATCGCCGCATTCACGGCACGGATCATCGAGTAACGCGACTTATCCTTCTCGGTCAGATCTGGATTGTGCGTCTCGCCAAAATCGGCCGTTGGCTTGGCTTCCTTGGCTGCACGCTCCATCACGGCATCGGCTGCTGCCAGGCGCGCATCAGCGATGGACGCGCCTTTCGAGATCAGACCTGAGCGCAGCTCTGCAGGCAGGTTGAATTTTTTGCAAAGCGCCTCGATCTCGGTCATGCGTTCGCGCTCGGCGACTGCACCACGTTGATGAGCTGCAGCTGCTGCAGCAGCATCTGCGCCAGGATCGCGAGGCGTCGCTGCCTGGGTTTGAGCGCCACCGGTGCTGCCGGATGCGCCATCTGTTGCCTGATCTTGCAGGCGTGGCATTTTTCGTTGGGGCATAGAAGACTCCATTGAAGAGTTGGTAGAGGAATGCGCCACGGGCGCTTGAGGCACGCCCGTGGTGTTGTTCACCGGCGGGGTGGTGGCGGTGCCTGATCGCTCGATCAGCACACCGTTTTCTGCGTCGACGCTGGCGCTTCGGCCAGCACCAACATTTGGGTCAGCGGGTACGGTCACCATCGAAACTTCGTATGGCTCCCAGTCGGTGGCCGTGTACGTTTCCGTATCCACGTCCTCGACCCACTTGAAGACTCGGTACATGAAGGACACATTGACGAGCACGCCGTCAGCGGTCTGCTGTAGCGCCCATTCGCCTCGATCGTCTTTGCCGAAGCGAACAGACGCGCGTGCAATGCCGTCTTTGTCGATGCGGATGCTTTCAACGACGCCCAGCAGGTCATCCATGTCATGGTTGAACAGCAGCGGCATGGTCTGCTGGCGCACCCCGGTACGCATGGCGCCATTGGCCATGCTCAGGATCTCGGTGCCGTACCACATGTCAACCGGCGTGTCGCTTGCGAAGGCCAGCTCAGCGGTGCGTGTTTCCAGGTCCACCAGGCCGCGCACCTGCTCGCCTTGAGGCATCAAGTGAAAGGTGCGGACCTGTGGCCCCAGCGAAGCGGGGCGTTGCTTGATGGGCATGGTGTTTCGTCCAGGAATGAGAAAACCCGCCGCAGTTGCCTGGGGCGGGNTTTGGTGGTGGGTTATGGGATTAGGTCATGTCGCCGTAGCCATCAGGCCAAGGGATAGGATGAGGGTGCGCATGGTCTTCACTGGAAAAGCCCCAGCGCAGCACGATTAAATGCCCTCAAGCCATCGGCATTTATTTGATGGACAAGACTGTTAGGGTGTAGCCCGTCTGGGTAATTTCCGATATTTGATACCGCAGCATTACCGGAAACGTCAGAAATTGAATCAACGCCAAGACCGGATTTTCCGGTGGAGATCATTGCGGCGCGCAGAAGTGGCACATTCGTATTGGCTGACCCTGTGGCGTTGCTTGTAACCAATTCGGCAGTTATCGCTAATTTCGATATGCCAACCGATTTTAATGCTGCGTAGTACCCAATAAGATTTGCCAGCGCAGTCGGTACGCTCTCCATATTGACTACAAATTGATTTACTCCAAGTGCCGGTATATTAACGATGAGCTTGCCGCCCAGACTCAATGTCGCAATAGCTGCCGGTATGCCCTGTGAAATACGTGTTTGAGTTGTCTGGTTACCCATACCAACATTAACGACCGTTGCCCACCCCGCCAAATNTTCTGCGATCCTGCGCGACACATTGTCTTGTGTGGTCGTATTTGTGTATTGCGTGCGTGAATCACCATCAATTACAACCACATCACGGCATTGCGGGTACGCACCAAGCAGGTTGTACGCTAACTGTTTTACTGCAAGTGTCTGAGTTGCAGTAAGCGCGGCATTTGTCACGACAAACTGCAAAAATGGAACCATCGGGTAAAAACCCTGAGTTACGCCATCACCACCAATAAAGCCGCCAGTAATGGCGGCAGAAGCGAATCCGTTCGCGACTGTCGCGGTATATTCATTGCAGCTAATAACGAAACTGGCGCCGCCAGAAACTATTGACACTTGCGGTGTAGCAATGACTGGCACATTTGTCGCAGGCGCAACAGACCCCCCCAAACTACCCGCACCAATAATACGAGTCGAAACAAACCCGCCGTATGTTTGTGGTCTCATCGCTCCTGCTGATCCACCGGTAATATTACCAGCAGCCCCTATTTGTCCAAGGCAGCTATACCCACCGTCATCGGAAGAAGATCCTTCACCAATAACAGATAGTGAAAAATTATGGCTATTTGCTGCAACGGTTATTGGCAGCGTCAGGAAGTATTTGCCCGATCTGTCGCCGTATATCGCATATCGCTTTAGGATAGGCGACCATTGCAGAATCATCCCAAGTTGCGGAGATTGGATAACTGCGTGATTACCAGATCCAGAATTGTCGTAAATCTTAGTAACCAGGATGAGGGTTCCTGCATCCGCGCGAGATGCAAGCGCCTGAACTTGCTGCTCATTTAGTTCGCCGTTGCTGTAATAGTCGATTGATGCAGCAGTTGGAGTGCTGGCAATCGTGACAGAGATGTCAACCGCGTGGCCTGTATAGGCAGCATTTGTGCGGACAGTACCGCCCGAAAACTGTACCCCAGGCAAAGCATCCGCAACACCCCCGGCCACGCGAGGCAAAAGTGTCCATGTCGCATCCGTGGATGTAACACCAGACGCCTGGTAAATGTCGCCGCCATCTGTGCGCCAGAGTGAGCCATTGACGAATCCTAGAGCGCCGTTATCCGAAGGTGCTGGACGACGAGCGCCAAGGGAAAGTTTGCCCACCCCACTCGCCCCAAGCGCGGCCATAGTGGCAGCATCTGCGATGCCAGCGATTGGGTCATAGCCCATTGGAGAACTTGGCTGAGGCAGCGGGCTCAACAGCTGAGCTACGCCGCGGTTCACCAATTCTTGCGCTTGCGAAGCTGGCAGCGTTTGAATGCCTTGGGCGATGCCCACCACATTACCGGTAACGTTAACTTGCATTGTTGTTGCCATATCAAGCCTCGCTCGATTCAGTTACTGTGTTGTCGTTCCCGTCGGCATCAGGGTCAGTGCCTGTGGTGCCATCGGCCGGTATCGGGGTGGCTTGCACCTGCCCCTTGTCGTTGACCTGTGCCGGATCGGTATCGAAGATCAGGCCGCGTTCGTTGGCGTATTCGCGCTCACGCTGCATCGCGTTCATCACGTCTTCGAAGTCAGACGATGGGTGCGTCATGGATATGACGTCATCCTTGGTCATGTACCCGCAGCGCTCGGCCATCTTGTAGGCCGTCACTTCCTTGGCCGGGTCAATCCAGCTCCAGCCGCGCGGTTTGAAGCGCACTGACCAATACTTGCGCGTGTTGCTGAAGTAGTCGTTGCCGGTCTTGACTTCGTTGACCAGCACAGACGCATCCATGAACTCGCGGTGGATGTCCTGCCTGAAGTGCACGATGAACCAGCCCTGCAGCACCCGGTACAGGTCGCGGTCATCAAGCAGCGACAGCCGCGACGAAGAGTAGTTCGACTGGCTGTAGTCGCGGCTGACGCCCTCATAGCTCACACCGGCAGCGACAGCGAACTTGCGAATCATGTAGCGCAAGAACGGATCAACCGACGGGTCAACGGCGACCTGACTGAACCCTGCCACGTCTTCACCGGGCAGCAGCTTCTGCCAGGTGCCGGGCTCGGTGTCCAGGATCTCGCGGCCGTCGTCGTCCGTGGTGCCGGTTATCAGCGGTTCAGGGCTTCGGATGAAGCCAACGATGTTGGCCGAGGCGCGAGCCTTGACCACCACGGCATCTTCATAGCCGCCTGTGTCATGGAGCGTGCGCAGCGCAGCGTGAAGCCACGGCTCGCCCCGCGTCATGGGCCAGCGGTCGATGATGTACAGGTGGCAGATGTCCTCAGCAGGGATGCGCAAGAACTTGGCTGGCTCAAACGACGTGAACTGATAGTCGCCGGGGTGCTTGGGGAGAAACCAGTACGCCACTGGCCGGTGCCATTCGTCGATTTCGACGCCCATGCGAATGGCGTTGCCATTAGGCGCACGAGCCGTCTGCCACTGATCCATCAGGCGATCGGCCTCGATCACTTCCAGGGCGAGCGGGATCTTGCTGCCACCGAACGGCTGGCGGACCTTGCGAATGATCACCTCACCGGCCGTCACCAGTTGCGTGAAGGCCAGGCGTTCGATGTCAGAAAAGCTCATCAGACCGGCCGTGTGGCAGGTCTTTGGCATCGCCCACTCATCCCAGGCCTGCCCGATGCTGTTGTTGATCGGGTCAATCAGCTTGCCCTTGGCCGAACTCACACGGCCCTGCATGCCGATGCCGCCGCCAATCACGTTGTTCACGATCACGCGCACAGCCTGCTTGGCGTACGGGTTGTCGCGCACCAGCTGGCGAGAGCGTGCACGCAGCACGCGCAGGCTTGTCAGGATCTCGCTGTCAGCACTGGTGTTGAGCGCCGTCCAGTCGCTGGTCAAGCGATTGACACCAGCACCGTCATAGGCGCGCTGCTGCTGCTTGAGGCGATCGCGCTGCACTTCGGCACCCCGCTTGGCCTGGCGCTCACTGTTCCAGCGATCAAGCACCAATGAGCGCTTGACAGTGAGATCAGGTACGACAGCACCCGTGGGCACCGTCACGCGCGAGGCGTTGTACCAAGGTCTGATGTTGCTCATGGTCATGGGCGCCCAAAGCGGACGTATAGGTTTCGTGGACTGCGCAGGCCTTTGGAGACCGACTCTTGCGACTGCTCGGTCATGACTCGTGCCTGCCAGAACGAGTGCAGCGTCATCAGCTCCCCGATCGTGGCGAACTCCATCGTGCGGCCCGCGATCTCATACTTCTTGACCTTGCCGCCCGTCGCATTGAAGGTGGACATCGCCGCTTCACACTGCTCCAGCGCCTTGCGAGCGCTTGAGCGAGGATCAAACGTCGTGGTCAGCAGCGTGATGTCCTGCTCGATCGTCAACTCGGCAGACGCGACAGTGATGCGCTCGGACCCCTTGGTGACATAGGCCACCCATGCATACAGCCCAGCAGACAGGGCTGCAGACTGCACTGTGGTGATCGACGTCGACCAGCTTTGGCCAGATGCTGTGGCCACCAGGTCGAGCTGGGTGGGCCCGCGCAACGCGTAGTTCAGCGTCCAGCCACTGGGGGCATCGGCTTGACGGCCGTCTGGCAGCTCGATCGGGTCATCCAGCCAGGTCGCGCTGTCCCCTTGCTGCAGGGTCTGAAAGATGTTCATACATCACCATTTCTTCGCTGACCAACCCGAGCGGGACAGGCCGTTTGTTTTGGCTGCTTTTTTGGGCTTGACCGGCTGTCCATACGTCTGGACTGGCGGTGCAGCTGCAGGCGCCTTCGTTTCACCCGTCGGCTGATCTGCTGCTTCACTGCCCTGTCCTTCGCTGTCGCTTGCGTCTGGTTCGACCTGGTCAACATGACCAGGCGCACGAACCGGCGTAGGCGCGCTCTCACCAAAGAGCGTCGGCTGCTTGAGGGCAGCCTCTTCTGCATCCCATCTGTCGTCGCGCCACAGGTACAGCTTCAAAGAGCGAGCCGAGTGCAAGGCGTACACCTCGCAGTCGGTGCCTTCGTTGCGCCGCCCTGCCAGGCATGCCCACACGAAGCGTCCGCGAACGGTTTTGTGCGGTACCTTGACCTCAGCCGTGATCTGGTCGTAATAGTCAGGACGCACCGAGCGATACCAGTGCATGCGGCCTGGGCCATTGCCTTCCAGCTTGATGCGACCGCCCTGCTCATCCACACCCAGGATCAGGTCCTTGGCCACCTGCGTGCCCACCATGTAGGGCTTCACGCCAGATGGGTGCGGCTTGTTGCGTGCATTCATGTCCACGCTCAATCGAGGAGGCGTGAACACATCCTTGCCGACGTCGTGACTGGCTCCCTTGATGGCCATGAACCCTCGCGGTGCACGCCTGCGCACATAGCTGTACACGGCGTCCTGCGTCTGACCGTCTGATGAGTCGATGCTGGCAGCGCGCACGCGCAGCATGGCGCCGCTGGCGTGAGGAAATGCCCCCAGCAAGAGCTGGTCGAGCTCATACCAGGCGCCAGACTCTTCGGCATTCATGGTGCCGTCGTTGTTCCACTTGACCAACAAGGTGCGACCTGGGATCTCACCCCACCAAACCAGCCAAGACTCTTCCCCACGCCCCCAGGCGCGAATGACCACGGCCAGCCGATCGTGCTGCACGTCGACACCCGCCGTCAGCACCAGGCCGCCCCATGGCACCGTCAATTCGGCATAGTCCTCGGCACGTTCCTTGAGCTTTTCTGCCGTAGGGATAGAACTCTTATAGGCGTAAGGAAGGCCCTCTGTGTTGTTCCTGAAGCTGCGTGCCTTCGTGTCGTCGCCCTGCTTGAGAGCATGCTGAGCCGCGAGATACTTCTCGGCCAGCTTGTCCATCGTTGAGCCAGGAAACGGGCTGTACACCTCATTGATATAAAAGCCTGCGACCCCATAGAACGCCGCCTCGGCCCGCTCTTCGAGCTTGCGCACGGCCCGGTTTTTCTCGGCATCCGTCCACAAGCAGCCGCAGTGAGGGCAGCAATACCGCGCTGTCTCAGGCCTGTTGTGCCCAAACACCTCATGGTTGAATGCGGCATCCTTGGACCAACGCACGTTCTCCCAGGACAAGGTCTGATACTCGCCACACGACACGCAAGGCACCCAGAACTTACGCCTGTCACTGCCCTGATATGCGGCCCAGATCCGGCTGAAACCATCGATCGTTGGCGTGCCGCCGAAGATCATCTTGCGACGCGGGAAGGTCTTGAAGCGCTCACGCAAGATCGTGATCATGTCGCCCTGGCCCTTGACGTTGCTGTTCGTGTCGTCAGGCTCTTCCACGAAGACCAGGGGCGCAGGCGTTGACTTGCCACCATCCGGTGTGTTCGATCCAACCAGCTTCAAGAACCCGCCAGGAAAGCCCTTGTAATCCCATCCGTTGTCAGGGTCCCGCGCCTTGTGCACCGGGATCTTGTTGGCCAGGGTAGGCGTGACCTCGACCATGGGCACGAACTTCTCGCGATTGAAGTCTTTCGCAGCCTTCCCAGTTGAGAACAGACCCACCATCGCGCACGGATCAATGTCAATGCGCCGCCCAAGGTAGTTGAGCAGCACGCCATCTGTCCACGCGATCTGGGCACTCTTGCAACCGACCACCTCGAACACACGCGGGTCATCAAGTGCGCGGTGCATGAACGGCACCCACGGTGTGATGTCAGGGTTGTATCGACCAGGCCTAGCCGTCGCTTTCGGGCTCAAGCGCCTGCGTTCCCGCGCCCATTCCGTCGTGCTCATCTCGGGAGGAGGCACCAGCTCGGTCAGCAGCCTGCGCAGCATTGCCCTGTTGCTCTGGGTCGTATCGAGCAAGCTGGTTGAGTGCGTCATAGGTGTATGCCTTCAGCACGGACATGTCGATGTCGATGTCGTACAAAGAATCAAGGTCAGATTTGAGCTTGTCGTCGCGCTGCAGCAGCTCGGATCTGAAGGCCACGACCATCTGCCGCATCTCGCCTTCGAGCTGCGAGACGTTCACCAGGTGGCCCAGCTTCTCGCGCAGCGTCAGCTCTTTGATCTGTCGGTCAATCCGCTCGGTGAGAGCGCGCTCCATGGTCAGATCGGTGCCGTCGCTTGCCTTGTGTCCCGCCGCCACGCTGCGCAGGTGAGCGCAATAGGCCAGCCGTATCTCGCTCAGGCTGGCTTTCTTCCAGTCCAGCCCGAGCGCGTGCATCTGCTTGCTGATAGCCGACTGGTCGAGCCCCAGATGCTCAGCAATCTCTTTTTGGGTGGGCATAGGGCTATGGCAAAGGAATATGACCCCCCTACGTCCGCCAAAACTAGGCAAATTTCGGGGTCATGGATGC
>JGI26470J50227_1000101_pt1 | contig 39542 bp, 34 predicted proteins | sample FreactTroBogLake_FD_50227 | JGI IMG/M metagenome (IMG submission 50227)
CGTGTTAAGCCTCAGAGAGCGGGGGTGTCACCACCAGACTTCGGTCTGGGCTCCGAACTTGAATTCGTTCTGGTTGCCGTTGGCATCCACCGGGCCCAGCTTCGCGTCCTGTCCCTCGTAGCTGGCGAAAATCCTGAGTTGGGGCCGGGCCGTCAAGCTGCTATCCAGGGAGAGCGTCGGGGCCACCGTCACCTTGTACGACAGGCCTTGGAGTTGCCCCCCCGACCCATCCATGGCGGCACCGGTGGGTCCCCCGGATTGCTCGGCCAGGCCCCCTTCGAAGGCCAAGGAAAAGTTCTTCGTCACCTTGTACACCGGGCGAATCACTTCGCTGGCCACCAACCGGCCCGCGGCCTGGGTGCCGTCGGTGTTCATCAAGCGGGAGTTGGCCACGTCGTATTCGAGCCATACCGCCGGGGCAATGTCCCAGCTTCCCAGGGTGGCGACGCCGTCGGCCACCACCCGGTAGGCCACGGAACTGTTGATCGCCCAGGCGTTCCCCAGCTTGCCGAGCTGAGACCAATAGCCGTTGTACGGCGAACCCACCGTGGACGACGAACCCGTGAGGGTCGGTGAAGTAAACCCGTAGCCGTACATCCCCTCACCGGCCTGGACGGCCACGGTGGAGTAGCCCACGGGCAACCCGAAGAACTGATCCCACCAGTAGGTCAACGACCCCTGAACCCCCGTGTAGGCGTTGTTGGTGGTGCTGTAGTACTGGATTCCGTTGGTGTTCGGGGTGTAGCCGCCCAGGACTTCGGCCACGAAGCTATTGGTGAGCTTGTACCGCACCTGTAGGTTCCAGGGGACGGCCCCGTTCCCACTGTAGGTCGGGGTCGAGATGAAGGTCGTGGTGCTCGAGGTCAGCAGGGCCAGATCAAGGTTGCCCCCGACCAGACCCTGGACGCCGNCCCCGGCGCCGTCGAGGTCGCGCCACTTGAAGTCGTCGATGCCGATGTCTTCCCGGCCGTAGTACCGTTGCCCCACCCAGAAGGTCGATTTCGGGTCGAAGGAGAAGCCGCCCATCTCCACGTACAACCCAGAAATGTAGGGGTTCGTGTAGGCCGAGGACCCAGGGTTCGTGCTCGTGGGGGAGGCAAAGTCGTAGTACCAGCCGCTGAGCTGAAAGTGCATCTTAGCCCAAGAGCCATCGTCGGCGGTGATCTTCTTCGACAGTTCCATGTCGAAGAATTGATCGGCTTCGTTCCCTAGGCGGCCCACCAGGTTGTCGTTGATCACGAAGGGTTCCTTCACCCCCCCGGCATTGGCGGTATAGCTGTTGTTGAGGTTGTGGTCGAGGAGGACTCCCGACCGGATGTACCCGTGAAAGTCAATGCTGTCGTCGGCCCAGGCGGCCGTGGTTCCCAAGGTCAGGGCGACCAACGCCGCCCCCAGGGTCCATGTCTTCTTCATGTTGTTCTCCTGCGTTCGTTTTCAGGCCCGACCAGGCAGACCTGTCTCCACCGAGGTTCTGTGAGGTGGATTCTGAGAGCTAAGGATCAGGGCTTCAGGTCGCCTTCCCGGACGAGTTCGACGTCGTCAAAGTTGCCCCAGTTTCCTTCCCGGCCGCCGAGGGTCAGGGACAGCTGAAGGCTTCCCCCCTTCACTTCGATGTTCCGGAGGGCGTATTGGTTCCACTTCAACCAGCCGGTGTTGTGGATCAGGGTTTGGGGTCCGGGTTGGCCCCCCACGGTGGCCGCCCAGGTGATCGCCTTCTCNCCCCCGCCGCCCATGGCCCAGATCTTGGCGGTGTAGACGCCGTCCTTGAGGCCGTCGATGGTCCGGGTGGCGGTCACTTGAAAGGCCTTTTCGTTCCAGTATTTCAAGGAGTAGTCCCCGGTCCGGGCGTTCCCGGGGTTCTTCTCGACGACCAGGGTCTGGGCAGGCCCGGTGACTTTCCAGTCCCCCAGGGTCCCCGACTCGAAGCCCGGGTCGCTGAGCAAGTTCGACAGGGGGACGACGTTGACCACGGCCACGGCGGCCACCGTGGACCCGGTGACCACCCCCCTGAGGGNGGTGGTCTGGGGCTTCGTGATTTGGGTCCGGTCCAAGGGGGTCCAGGTGACCGGAGCCATCCGGTAGGCATCGTCCGAAAAGGCCACCAACACCTGGTCGGGGTACTCCCAGGTCTTTTGGTCCAGGGCCAGGGTCAACTTGATCGGGGGAGCCGCCACGGGGGTCGGATCCACGGCGGGCTGGTTCCCGGCCACGAGGCGAAAGACCCCCATGGACGGCAGGGCCTTGCCCTGGGCGTCGAACAGGGTTTGGTTGTTCCAGTTATTCCCTTCCCCCGTCCGCCNCCCTGCGCCCTTGACCGTAATCCAAGCGGGTTCCCAGTAGAACACCCCGAGGCCCTGGCCCCCGGGGACGTCGGCCACCGCGGCCATCACGTCGCGGATTTCCGTCGCCTGCCCCTGGACGGTGGCCTTGTAACCCCCAACCTTCTCCAGTCCGGGGCCAAACATGTTGCCGTAGGTGTCGGTATCCTGGAGGGTCCGGGCGTAGGCGGTCTCGAGGACCACCACGGGTTTTCCGTAACGAACGCTCACGGTGTTCAGGTTGTCGGCCATCTGGTCCAGGGGACCGTGCCAGTAGGGGTAATAGGACACGCCAATGATGTCGTAGTCGNCCCCTCTCTGGGTCAGTTCGTCGAACATCGATCGGTACAACCCATGGTCGCCGCCGTCGGCCAGGTGGACGGCGATCTTGATGGCCGGGTCGGACTCCCGGACGGCCTTGGCGCCGGCATTGAGGAGCCGGGCGAACCCGTCGAAGCCGCCGATGACTTCTCCGGGGGTGCCTTGGTAGGTCTTGCCCCAGGGCCACAGCATGCCCCCGTTGGTCTCGTTCCCCAATTGCACCATGTCGGGGGCGGCTCCGGCGGCGGCGAAGGCTTTCAAGGTTTCCTTGGTAAACCCATAGACGGCCTTCTCCAACCCCGGCAGATCGAGGNCTTTCCACGCTTTGGGCAGGGTCTGGTGCGACGGGTCGGTCCAGGTGTCGCTGTAGTGGAAGTCTAGCAACACCTTGAGTCCCAAGGCCTTGGCCCGCTTGGCCAGGCCGAGGTCGGTGGCGACGTCGTTGTTCCCCCCGCCCATCGGGTCGCCCTTCTTCGACAGCACCTTTCCGTTCGCCACCACGTCGGCGGGGTTCGTGGGGTCATTCCACAGCCGAAGCCGGATCCAATTCACGCCGTGGGCCTTGAGGATGGCCAGGGCGTCCCCGGGAGTTCCCTGCTCGTCGAAGAACTTGCCCCCGGCGGCCTCGACGGCGGCCAGGGGCGACACGTCGGCGCCCCGGATGAAGTTGAGATCCAGGTCGGGAATGGGGTTCACCTGGACGGGTTGGGCCCCGAGGGTACCGGCGGCCGCCAGGGCCACCAAGAGCAATACCGCAACAGTTCGTTTCATTCTGATTCCTTCTGTTCCAGTGAAAACCGTCTTCCCAGGGCCGAAAACCCGGGGAAATTGGGAATTTCTTTGATTTCTTTCCTAGATCGCCTTCATGGCCTCGGTGAACCGCAGCCGCTGGGGACCGACCAAGGTGGACGCCCCCAAGAGGTACCCCCCCACGGCCTCGGGGGCCGAGGCCGGTTCCCAGTAGAACACGCCCAGACCGAGACCCCGGGGAACGGATTCCACGGCAAGCTTCACCTCGGTGAGCAACCGGGCCGTCCCGGCGGGATCGTCGGCCCTGCCACCCACTTCGCAGACCATCACGGGCTTGGCGTACCGCCCCACCAGGTCGTGGAGGTTGGCCCTCAACTGCTCCACGGTGCCCTGGGGTTGCCAGAAGGGATAGAAGGACAGGCCGATGATGTCCCACCGGCCGCCCGCGGCCTGGTAGTGGTCGAACCACCCCCGGTACAGGGCGTTGTCGTACCCTCGGTCCAGGTGGAGGATCACGGGGATCCCCGGATCCACGGCCTTGACGGCGGCGTACCCCGGGTTGAGGAGGGCGACCAGGGTGTCCCACCCCGTGTCTCCGGCCACGGCGGCCGAGACCCCCTGGGTGCCCCAGAGGAGCCCGTTGGGGATCTCATTCCCGAGTTGCACCCACCGGGGAGTGACCCCGGCCGCCTTCAGCCCCCGGAGCACCGAGGTGACGTGGTCGGCCACGTGGGCCGCCAAGGCCTCCCGGGAGTCTTCCGCCCAGGCCCGGGGGACGAACTGCTTCGCGGGGTCCGCCCAGGTATCGCTGAGGTGAAAGTCCACCATGAGGTGGAAGCCCTGGCGGACACAGCGCTGGGCCATGGCGATGACCCGGGTCGGGTCGGTGAAGCCCACTGTGTCGTTCGGGTCCGGATCCACCATGACCCTCAGGCGCAGGGAATCCACCCCCAACCCCTTCAGGAGCACCAAGGGATCCGTGGGAACGTCGCGGTCGTCCACCCACTGGAAGCCCCGGGCCTCCAACCAACTCAACCATCCGATATCCGCACCATGGTACATACAACACTCTCCCTACTGATTGAACCCTTGGAGGGCCGAGGTGAATTGGGCCCGGTACCCCGATACCACCTGGGCCGCCCCCAAAGAATAGTTCGTGAACACCGCCGGGTTCGACTCGGGCTCCCAGTAGAACACCCCGAGGCCGTTTCCCCCGGTCACCGAGGCCACCGCCGTCTTGACGTTCGTCAGAAGGGTCTGGGTGGCCGAGGGATTGCTATACAGCCCCCCCACTTCGCAGACCATCACGGGCTTTCCGTAGCGACTGACCATGTCGTTCATGTTGGCCAGGAGCATGGCCACGGTGTCGCTGGGTTGCCAGTAGGGGTAGAAGGACATCCCCACCACGTCCCACTTGCCGCCCGCCGCCTTGTAGTTGTCGAACCACCACTCGTACTGGGCATTTTCGCCCCCCTTGTCGAGGTGCAGGATCACCAGGGCCGAGCTATCCACCGCCTTCACAGCGGCGTACCCGGCGTTCAACAGGGCCGCCAGGTTGGCCCAACCGGTGGTCCCCGTGACGTACCCGGTACCGCTGGTCCCGAACAGGATGCCGTCGGTGATTTCGTTCCCCAACTGAACCCACGTGGGGGTGATCCCCGCGGTTTTCAACGCCGTCAGCACGCTGGTGACGTGGTTGGACACCGCCGTCTGCAACTGAGCCAGGGAGTACCCCGCCCAGGCGGCGGGGGGGGCCTGGTTCTCATCGCTGGCCCAGGTGTCGCTGAAATGGAAATCAATGAGGAACTTGGTGATTCCCAGGGAGGCGCACCGCTGGGCCAGGGTCACGACCCCCGCCTGGTCGCAATACCCGAGGTAGCCCGTCACGGTGGTGCCACTCAACACCTCGTAGTTCGTCGACCCCGGATTGACCATGACCCTGAGACGGATCGAGTCGACCCCGAAGTTCTGGAGCAGGGTGACGGCATCGGTGACGGTGCCCGAGGCATTGACCCAGGTCGACCCCAGGGCCTCGAGTTGGGTGAGCCAACTGATGTCGGCACCGTGGGCGATCGACGACGTCGAGGACACCGTCTTGGACGAACTCGACGCCGGCGCCGGCGAGGCAGGGCTGAAGCAGCTGGTGAGCCCCCAGGCGAGGGCCAAGGGCAAGAAGGTTCGAAGAAGTTTCACGGTGCCAGAGTAGGGCCAAGAGATCCCGGTGAAAACTCAACAAAATCCCGAAAACCTTGGAGTTTTTGCGATGGTCCCACCGAAAAAACTCAAAGATTTTCCAGGCTTTGTCTGGTTTTCAGTTAGAGTTATTGGGCGTCGAATGAACATCGGATGGGACCCTTCCTTGGCTGAGGCGGTCTGATCCAAGGAGATATCTATGAAGAAGAGCCGTCCTGCGCTCTTGGCCCTGGCCCTGGCCCTCCTGGCCGTGGGAGCCACGAATGCCCAGGAAACGAAAATTACCGGGTACCTGCTCGGGTCTGCCCCGACGGGGACCCAAGACGTGGTCGACGCCCTCAACGCCAAGCTCAAGGGTGACCTGGGGGTGAAGCTCGACCTGAACTACATTGGCTGGAACGAGGTCAATTCGAAGTATCCTCTGATCCTGGCCGCCGGCGAAGGGGNCGACTGGGTCTACGCCGCCGCCTGGAACAACTACTCCGCCCAGGCCGTCCGGGGCGCCTTTAAGGAACTGACCCCCGAAATCCTGCAAAAGTACATGCCCCGTCACTGGAAGGCCACGGCCCCCGAAGCGTGGAACGAGGCCAAGGTGAACGGCAAGATCTTCATGGTGCCCACCGCAACGCCGGACCGAAAGGTTCCCCTGGCCATCATCCGCGGTGACCTGAGGAAGAAGTACGGTTTGCCCCCGATCACCAACCTGAAAGACATTGAGCCCTACTTGGCGGCCGTCAAGAAGAACAACCCCGACATCATCCCCATCAACCTGGGGAACGGGTACGACATCGGACAGCCGTTCTTCGCCCTCCTGAACAACTGGGTCCCCCCGATCTACAACCCCTTGATCGGGACGGTGTACGGCAATTACGAAGACAAGAACCACGGGCTGGTCGACCTGCTCGAAGAGCCGTACCTGACCGCCTACAAGAAGACCGCCACCATCATGAAGAGCTGGTACGCCAAGGGCTACATCAACAAGGCTCCCTTTGCCAACACCGTGTTGAGCAAGCAGTCCTTCGCCCAGGGTAAGTCTGCGGTCGGTTTTGGGAACAGTCAGGACATCCAAGAGGTTCTGTCCAAGGCGACCTCCGAGGGCTTTGATCCCGAGATCATCCCCATCTTGTCGAGCACCGGCCACTCCCCGGCCGACAGCCACATCGGCAACGGCGTGGCCATCGCCGCCAACAGCAAGAACTGGGAAAAGACCCTCCAGATGCTCGACCTGATCATGGAAGAGCCCTCGTACGACATGCTGGCCTACTTCGGGATCAAGGGGAAGAACTACGCCCTCNCCCCCGATGGCAAGGTGNCCTTGCCCGCCGGTGTCACCCCCGACCAGAACACCTACCCCCAGGACGCTGCGGGGTTCTGGTTCACCAATAAGGACGTGTTTCCCCCGTTGGCTTCTTGGACGCCCCAGTACATCGACCTGAAGAAGAAGCTCAAAGACATGCTCGTGACCAACNCCTTCGTCGATTTCTCGTTCTTCCCCGACAAGGTCAAGAGCGAGATCGCGGCGGTCACCAACGTGACCAGTCAGTACATGGACCCCATCAGCATCGGTGCTGTGGCCGACGTGAACAAGGCTGTGGACACCCTGGCCACCAAGCTCAAGGCCGCCAACGAGGCCAAGGTTGTGGCTGAAATCAAGGCTCAGCTCGCCGCCTACTACAAGTAATCCTCTCCAAACCGGCCCCTGCCCCTGGGGGGCTGGTTTGGTTCTTGAATTCCTTCTGAAAAACTCAAAGGAATTCCCAAATCCTTCCGGTTCCAAACACCGAGGTTTCCGAGTCTAATGGACTCATGAGTACGAAACCCCTTCGCAAGTCTCCGGGCTTTTTCCACGAGATCGCCCGGCATCCCGGTCTCTACGCCATGTTTGTCCCGGTGGCCCTGTACTTCTTGGTCTTCGCCTATGTCCCGATGACGGGGGTTGTGGTGGCCTTCAAGGACTTCAACTACCAAGGCGGCATCTGGGGAAGCCCTTGGAATGGGTGGGACAACTTCCGGTACTTCTTCGAGTCGGGCAAGTTGGTCCAGGTCACCATCAACACCCTGCTGTACAACACGCTGTTCTTGGCCGCCTATTTGTTCTTCTCGGTGGTGGTGGCCATCCTGGTGGCCGAAATGGTCAACAAATTGGCCAAGAAAATCTTCCAGACCATGCTCTTCCTTCCGTACTTCATCTCGTGGGTCACGGTCTCGGCCCTGGTCTACAACCTGTTCAATTACGAGTACGGCCTGACCAATACCATCCTGAAGGCCTTTGGGGCCGCCCCCGTCGACATCTACGCCGACGCCAACCTCTGGCCCGTGTTGTTGCCGTTCTTCTACGTCTGGAAGTGGGTGGGCTTCGGGTCGGTTCTGTTCTTGGCGGCCATCGCTGGGCTGGACCGGGAGTGCTACGAAGCGGCGTCCATCGACGGGGCCAATATCTTCTATCGGATCTGGCGGATCACCCTGCCCCAGTTGAAGCCCACCATCATCATTCTGTTGTTGCTCGGGGTGGGTCGGATCATGCGGGGTGAGTTCGATATGTTCTACCAGCTCATCGGGACCAACGGCAACTTGATGGATGCCACGGACATCATCGACACCCTGGTGTTCCGGTCCCTGGTCTCCACCCAAGACTTTGGGATGTCGTCGGCGGCGGGTCTGTACCAGTCTGTGCTGTGCTTCATCATCATCCTCGCGGTCAACGGGTTCGTCCGTCGGCAAGACAAGAGCCAGGCGCTGTTCTAGGCCCGGTCCCGATCCAAGGAGTCATCGTGAAAAAATCCAGCGACGTTGCGGCTGTTAACCTCATTGCCTGGGTGGTCGTCGGCTTGTTTGCCGTCCTGGCCACGGCCCCGTTCCTCATCCTCATCATCAACTCGTTGTCCAGCGAGCACAGCATCATCAACCATGGCTATCAGCTGTGGCCGTCGGAGTTTAGCCTCGACGCCTACGGGATGGTGTTCCAGAATCCCCAACGCATCTTGAACGTCTACACCGTCACGATCCTGGTGACCGGCATCGGCACCGTGGTGTCCCTTCTCCTGTCGTCGATGGCGGCGTACGTCCTGGCCCGCCGGGAAGTTCGCTACCGGAATGCCCTCGCATTCTTTCTGTACTTCACCCAGCTCTTCAACGGAGGGTTGGTGACCTACTACTTGTTGATCAGTCGGGACCTCCACCTGTCGAACACGTTGTGGGTTCTCATCTTGGTCCCCATGTTCAGCGTGATGAACATCCTCATCATGCGGAACTACATGGCCAATTCCATCCCCGAGGCCATCATCGAGTCGGCCCGGATCGACGGCATGGGGGACATCGGGATCTTCTTCCGGGTGGTGCTGCCCCTGTCGTCCCCGGTGCTGGCGTCCATTGGACTGTTCACGGCCCTGGGCTACTGGAACGATTGGTGGACGCCCATGATGTTCATCCAGAAGCAAGAGTTGCAGCCCCTCCAGTACACCCTGTATCAGATGCTGGCCAGCGTCACGTACACGGCCCAGATGGTGGGGAACATGCCGACCCTGAACCTTCCCAAGGAGAGTCTGAAGTTGGCCATGACGGTGGTGGCCACCGGGCCCATCATCCTCGTGTATCCCTTCCTGCAGAAGTACTTTGTCCAGGGCATCACCATCGGCTCGGTGAAAGGCTGACCTCAGGCCCTGAATTCCGTACACTGGGTCCGGAGGTTGGCCATGAAGCCCATCCTAATCCTGACCCTGGTCCTCGGGGGGCTCATGCCCTGGGGCCTTTCGGCAGAAGAAACCCTCACCGGGGTGCTCCTAGGCACCCCCCCCGAAGGGTTGCAACCCGTCCTCGACGCCCTGAACGCCAAGCTGAAGGCTGACCTCGACGTCCGGTTGAACCTCACCTACATAGGGTGGAACGAAATCAACTCGAAGTACCCCTTGGTGCTGGCCGCCGGGGACGGAGTGGACTGGATCTACACCGCCCATTGGGCCCCCTACACCACCCAGGCCGTCCGGGGTGCCTTTCACGAACTGACCCCCGACATCCTGCGCACCTGGATGCCCCGGCACTGGGCCAAGACCCCGGCCGAAGCCTGGGACCAAGCCCGGGTCGGCGGAAAGATCTACATGGTTCCCACGGCCACCCCCGACCGGAAAGTTCCCCTGGCCTTGATCCGGGGCGACCTGCGCCGCAAGTATGGGCTTCCGCCCGTCCGGTCGGTGGCCGACCTGGAACCCTACTTGGCCGCCGTGAAAGCCCACGAGCCGTCCCTCATTCCCATCGACCTGGGGAACGGTTACGACATTGGCCAGCCCTTCTTTGCCCTCCTGAGCCCCCGGGTTCCGCCCCTGGCTACCCCCCTGTTCGGGACGGTGTATGGTAACTACGAAGATCCCCACCACGGCCTGGTGAATCTGCTCGACCCGCCCTGGCGAGAGGCCTACACCCAAGCCGCCGAGGTCATGAAGCGGTGGTACGACCGGGGGTACCTGAACCGGGCACCGTTCGCCAACACCGTCCTCAGCAAGCAGTCGTTCGCCGCCGGGAAGTCCGCCGTGGGCTTCGGGAATAGCCAAGACGTCCAAGCCGTCCTCGCCGAAGCCCAGGCCCGGGGCTACGACCCCGAGATCATTCCGATTCTGTCGAGCACCGGCCATTCCAACGCCGACTCCTACACCGGGAACGGGGTCGCCATCGCCGCCGGGAGCCGGCATTGGCAAACCGCCCTCCGGGTCCTGGACCTCCTCATGGAAGACCCGTCGTACGCCCAGTTGGTCACCCTCGGGGTGGAGGGAGTCACCTGGGTGCGGACGGCGGACGGCAAGGCCGCCGAGGCCCCGGGCACCCAGCCGGGCCAAAATCCCTACCCGGTGGAGGCTTCAGGGTTTTGGTTTGTGGACAAGGATTTGATCCCCCCGCTGGCCAGTTGGCCCCCCGCCTACAGGGACCATCGGCGGCAGCTCGCCACCCTTCTGGTCCCCAACTCCTTCCTGGGGTTTGCCTTTGTCCCCACGAAGGTGAAGAACGAGGTGGCCGCCATCACCACCGTCATGGCCCAGTACGGGGATGTCTTGGCCATTGGGGCCGTGGCCAACGTCGAGAAAGCCGTTCGGGCCCTGGACCAGCGGCTCAAGGCTGCGGGAAGCGACCGGGTGCTGGCCGAACTCAAGGCCCAGCTCCGGGCCCATTACGGCACCCCCACCCCCTAGAAAGGGCTCATCGGGGCGCCGACAGGTCTTCCACGGGGACCAACCCGACGTGGTCGAAGACGTAGTCCGGGCGGTAGGCGAATTGCTCCAAGTCTTGTCGTCGGGTTACCCCCGAGAGCATCAGGCAGGTGGTCATCCCGGCCTCCAGCCCGGCGACGATGTCGGTGTCCATCCTGTCGCCGATCATCACGGTTTCGCTGCTGTGGGAGCCGAGCTGTTGCCGGGCAATGAGCATCATCAGAGCGTTGGGCTTGCCGACGACGAAGGGCTTCTTGCCGGTGGCGGCCTCGAGGGCCGCGAGAATGGCCCCGGCCGCCGGTTCGAGGCCATCCTCCACGGGGTCAGCCTTGTCGGGGTTGGTTCCAATGAACCGGGCCCCGGCCGACAAGAAGGTCGCCGCCCGTTTGAGTCGGTCGAAGTCGAAGTCTCGGGTCTTTCCGGCGACCACATAGTCGGGGTTACGATCGGTGATGACGAGGCCTGCCGCCGCCAATTCTGCCCCCAGGGCGGGCTCCCCCAGGACGTGGACCCGGGCCCCGGGGTGTTGGCGACTGACGAACAAGGCCGCTGTCCGGGCCGCGGTGAGGAAGTGCCGAGGTTCCAGGCCAGGGATTCCCAGATCCTCGAGCTTGGCCATGAGGTCCTCGGGGGTGACCCCAGAATGGTTGGTGAGGAACAGGAACGGAGCCCCCAGGGCCCGGAGGCGCTCCACGAAGGTCCGGGCTCCGGGGATGAGGGTAGCCCCCCGGTAGATGACTCCGTCCATGTCGGATAGAAAGGCTTTCATGGGGTAAGACTACCGTTTTTCCCTGGATTCCTGCTACACTGCCTCCATGACCCTCCGGATCCGCCTGCTGTTATCGAACCTTGCCATGGTTTTGGTTCCCCTGGGGTTGGTGATTCTGCTCAACGCCGTCCTTTTGTCCTTCGTCCAGGAAGGCGCCTCGCCGGGGTTGGCGTTCCGGATGTCGTGGCCCTGGCAAAGTTCCGAGCGGCGGCCCGTCCCGACCCGGATGATGCTGACCCTGGTCCAAACCNCCCTCCGCCGGATCAACGTCGAGGCGATCACCCACCCCGAGCGGCTGGCCGACCCCTCGTTCTGGGCGGCCTTGGATGGAGCCCTCGAAGGCCACGACGCCGGCCTCGCCATCCGTCGCAACGACGCCATCCTCTACGCCAGCCGGGACCTCGGAAACCCCGAGGTCCTCGCCACTCTGCCGGCGTACGGCACCCTCGAAGGGTCACTCAACCCCAAATCCGACCTCGGGAAGCGCTTCCGGATGGTGGGACAATGGGATTTCGCCCTGGCCGACGGGTCGAGGCTCAGCGTGTTCCTCCTCTGGGTCACCCAACCCTGGAACAATGCGGTCGACGCCTTTTCGACCATCTTGCTCCTGGGGTTTTTTATTTTCACCCTGGTGGTCAGTTTGCTGCTGACCTGGCTCATCGGCCGAAGCCTCGTCGCTCCCCTGAGGAAGCTTCAAGACTCGGCGGCCCGGATCGCGGCCGGAGACCTGTCCCCGTCCAAGCCGTACCAGCGACACGACGAGATGTCGCCCCTGTTCTCGGCGTTTGAGGAGATGCGGGGTCGCCTGGATGCAAACCGGCACCTCCGGGACCGGTACGAAGCCGACCGCAGGGATCTGATTGCCCACATCGCCCACGACCTCAAGACCCCGGTGACGGCCATCAACGGCTACGTCCAGGGCATCCTCGACGGGGNGGCCTCGACCCCCGAGAAGCGAAAACAGTACCTGGAGGTCATCGCCGCCAAGGCCCGGGACCTCGACCGCCGGACCGACGAACTGTTCTTCTTTTCAAGCCTCGATCTGGGAACCCTTCCCTACGAATTTCAAACCTTCGACCTGCGATCATTTTTGACCCAACTGTGGACCGATCTAACCCACGAGTACGGCCCCCAGGGCCTCTCGGGACCCGAGCCTTCGATCCCCCCGGGCCCCCTTCCGGTCCGGGGAGACCCCGCCCGGTTGCGCCGGGTTTTTGCGAACCTAGCGGATAACACGGTCAAATTCCGCCGGGGAGAGGGGGTCCATTGGACCTGGACCATGGAGGTTGCCGAAGGGGTGTACCGCCTGTCCCTGGTGGACGACGGGGNGGGGATCGGGGAGGAGGCCCTGCCCCACGTGTTCGAACGGTTCTACCGGGAAGATGGGTCCCGGACCACCCAGATCCCGGGGACGGGCCTGGGCCTCGCCATCGTCAAGCGAATCATCGAGGACCACGGAGGCCGGGTCCAAGCGTTCAGCGGCCAGGGCGAAGGCACGACCATTGTGTTAGGATTACCTCTGCTATGAAACGAATCCTCATCGTCGAAGACGATCGAGCCATCGCCGAACTCGAGCGTGACTACCTGGAAGCCGCCGGCTTTTCGGTGTCCTGGGAGGCCGATGGGACCCGGGGGCTCGACGCCATCCAGGGGGGAGCGTTCGACCTTGTGGTGGTCGACCTGATGCTTCCCGGACTCTCGGGGTTCGAGGTCTGCCGTCGGGTGAGGGAAACCAACGACGTGCCCCTGTTGGTCGTGTCGGCGCTGACGTCCGACTTGGACAAGGTCAAGGCCTTGGGCCTGGGGGCCGATGACTTCGTCACCAAGCCGTTCAGCCCCGCGGAGTTGGTGGCCCGGATCCAGGCCCACTTGGCCCGCTACGACCGCCTGACCCGGGGCGGGGCCCCGGCAGACACGTGGACCATCCGGGGCTTGGAACTCAACACCACGTCCCGGTTAGTCCGTCGGGACGGCCGGGAAATCACCCTCACCCCCCGGGAGTTCGACGTCCTGGAGCTCTTCGTGACCCATCCCGACCGGGTCTTCAGCAAGGAAGAGGTCTTCGCCCTGGTGTGGAAGGAGCAGTACGGGGATACTACGACGGTCACGGTCCATGTGCGAAAGATCCGGGAGAAGCTGGGGGACGACACGTCGGCCCCGGTGTTCATCAAGACCGTGTGGGGATTGGGCTACCGCCTCGACGGATAGGGCCAACGGATTTCGAAGGCCACCCCTCCCGACGGAGGGTTGTACGCCCGGATGCTGCCTCCGTGGAGGAGGACCCAACTGCGGACGATGCTCAGGCCCAAGCCCGACCCCGGTTCCCCGTCCACAGCGGGCGACCGGTAGAAGCGGCGAAAGACGGCCTCGAGGTCTTCCGAAGGAATCGGGGGGCCCTGGTTCGTGACCACGAGGACCAGGTGATCCCCCTCCACCTTCCACTGGGTCGCCACCACGGTCTCCGGGGGTGAGAACTTCCAGGAGTTGTCGTACAAGTTCATCAGGATTTGCCGGAAGGCCTCTTGGTCGGCGTCGACGGTGACCGGGGGGCCCTCGGCCCGAAAGGTCAGGTCTTTGGCGGCCCACAGGGGTTCGAGTTCCTCGGCCAACTGGTCGACCGTGGCCTTCACATCGACGGGAACCGTGTTCACCCGGTCAATCCGACTATCCAGCCTCGCCAGGGCCAGAAGGGTGTTGAGCAAGTTGCCCAAGGTGTCGATGTCGGCGAGGTTGTCCTCGACCAGGGCTTTCCACTCGTCGTGGGAGCCCAGGGTGGACAGGCCCATTTCGTTCCTGCCCCGAAGGATGGTCAAGGGAGTCTTGAGCTGATGGGTCAGTTCTGTCACCAGTCGTTCCTGGAAGGCGTGGTCGGCTTCGAGGCGGGCCAAGAGGCCGTTCAACGTGGCGGCCAACCGGGCCAAGTCATCGCGCCCCGGGGGGGAGGGAATCCGGGCATCGAGGTTTTGTTCGGAGATTTGGCTGGCGGCCTGGGCCATGGACCGAACGGGGGCCAGGGTGAGGCGCAGAAGCCCGACCCCGAGGAGCGACAGGACCACGAGGCACCCCCCGAGAACGACGAGCAGACTGGTCAAAAAGCTCCATAGGGGCTCTTGGACGCTGGCCGCCAGGCAGGCGACCCGAAAGGTGCCGAACACCCCGGGCCCCAGGGCGTAGGCCGCCGAAATCATCCGGTACCGGAGGCCTGGGTACAGGACATCTTCGATGCGACGTTCCCCGGGCCCCAGGGCCGGCCCAGGGCCCCTCAGGTCCAGGGCCTCGTTGGACCGGGCCAGGAGCACCCCGTGGTCGTCGAAGATGGCCAGGGTTGTCTTGTACAGGCTGGGCCGGTTCAACCTCTGGGCCAGGTAGTTTTGAAGCTCACGCTGGAACGTGGCCACAAGGTGGGAATTCCCCAGGGACTGGTCGAGGGAGATGCCTTCCACGATGCCCTCGAGACGGTTGGCGACTCCGTGGGCTTCGGACTCCAGAAAGCGGTCCAAGGCCTGGGACTCCTGGGCCACAAACCAGAAGGTGGCCAGGGTGCCCAAGACCCCCAGGGCCAGGACGAGGAGCCCCAGGAAGCCCAGGAGCAGCTTGGCTGTGATCGAAAGCTTCATCCCTAGGGCCCCTTGGTGGGTTCGACGTCGGACAGGAGAAAGCCCTTCCCCCTCACGGTGTGGATCAACCGGGGAACCCGGTCTCCATCGACCTTCTTCCGCAGGTAGGCCACAAAGACGTCGATGACGTTCGTGTACAGATTCGTTTCGGAGTCCCAGACCGCTTGGGCAATCATGGGTCGGGTGACCACCCGCCCCTGGTGACGCATCAGGTACTCGAGGAGGGCGAATTCCTTCTTCGAAAGGTCGAGTTCGTCGTCGCCCCGGCGGACCGACCGGGTGTTCGGGTTGACCACGAGGTCCGCCAGGACCATTTCAGGGCGGGGATAGCCCTGGGCCTTTCTCTGGAGGGCCCGGAGCCTGGCCTTCACTTCGGCCACCTCGAACGGTTTGGTCAGGTAGTCGTCGGCCCCAGAATCCAGGCCCACGATCTTGTCCGTGAGCCCTGACCGGGCCGTGAGCATCAAGACGGGTTCCTTCACCCCCTGGTCCCGGAGCCAGCGGCAAAGATCGTTCCCCGACATCCCGGGAAGCATGACATCCAACAGGTACACGTCGAAGCGTTCCCGGGCCGACAACGGCATGGCATCCTCCGCAGATCCCGATCCCACGACGTCATGGCCGTCTTCGGCCAAGCCCCGGACCAGAAGATCCCGAATGCCACTCTCGTCCTCGACTACTAACACCCTCATGCCACCCTCCAGGACCCAGTGTACCCCCAAAACCCCCTGGCTGACCAACCGGCGTGTCCTGGGTTTGGGAACGGAACGAAGGCTCCTAGAGGGTCACCGTGGCCAGTTCTTCGTACACAGAGCCCCCGGGACCCAGTTCGCTCCGGTACAGCGCAGCCCGGGGGAACACCAACGGAGGCCTGCCTCCTTTGACTTCTTCGGGCCAGGGCCCCGGGTCCTCGCCCCGACCGTAGGCGAGGGTCACGTGGGGCTTCCAGGGCTTGCCATCCCCCTCAAAACCCCCGGTATCCAGAAGCTTCAACAGAGCCTCCACGGCCCGACGCCCCTCGGGCAGCACCTCGAGGGCCAAGGTCACCACCCGGGGCGACTGCCTGGACCCAAAGCATCCCCAGCCCCGGTCCACAAAGGTCAACGCCCCCCGCCTGCGGCTCCAGGTTTCGAGGATGGCCACCAGGACGGGGACATCCTCCGGGCTTCGTTCCCCGAGGAACCGGAGGGNGACATGCCAATTCTCGGGTTTAACGGTTCTCAGCCCCGGGCGGTCTGCCCAGGTCTCCGTCCGCCGGAGCAATTCGGCCCGGAGTTCCTCGGGCCAAGGGAGACCAAGGAACAGCCTCACGTCAGGGCCGCCCAGGCCATCCGGGGTAACAACCTGGTCCCCAAGGCCAGGAGGTCCCGGGGGTTGAGCTCTACCTGCAGGCCCCGAAGGCCTGCACTGATCAAAATCGTATCAAACAACTGAGCTGTCTCCTCGAGGTAGGTTGGGAAGGCCTTCTTCATGGCCAAGGGGCTACAGCCGCCTCGGACATAGCCAGTCAGGTCTGGCAAGGCTTCCGGGGGCACGAGGTCGACCCGGCGACACCCGGCAGCGTCGGCCGCCCGGCGGAGGTCGAGCTCCAGGACCGAAGGGAGGCAGAAAACCACGTGGACGGTGCCGCCCCCCGAGGTCACCAAGGTCTTGAACACCCTCTCGGGGTCGACCCCGACCTTCCGGGCCGCCGAAACCGCGTCCAGGACCTCTCCGGGATCGTAGCTGTGGACCCGGTGGGCCACGCCCTCGGCTTCCAACAGCCGAATCACGTTGGTCTTTTTCACGGCTTCACCCAGAGTTGAAGCTCGTCGGTGTGGATCGCTTCGGTCCGAAGCAACACCCAGTCCGAGGGGAGCCGGGTCCCCAGGCCGTGGTAGGTCAGGACCCTGGTCCCCGGTTTCGCCGCACCGAGCTTCTCCTTCACCACCCGAAGGTGTTCAAAATACAGCCCCGCATGGGGAGGGGTTCGGTCGTCCATGCCCCGTCGGTAGGCAATCCGCTCGTAGAACGGGTTGAAAAAGTAGAACACGTTGAACCCGGCCCAGTCCAAGTCTTCCATCCGGCCGCAGAGGAACGCCACGTTGGTCACTCCCAGGGAGACCGAGGCCACTTGGGCGGCCTCGTGAAGGTTAGGCCGTTGCTCAATCCCCGTGACCTTGCCGGGGCCGGTGGCGGCCAAGACCAGGCAAAACTTGCCGCAACCAGNCCCCACGTCGAGGACCCGCAACCCGGGATCGTGCCCCAGCCACTCCCGGGCCCGGATGGCCACTTTGACCGGGGTGAAATGCACCTTCGAGTGGACCCGGATGTCCCGGGGGTACAGACCATCGAACTTACGATCGGAGGGGACTCGGCCCTGACGGAGGTCGGCCAGCAAAGAGGTTCCTAGGGGCATAGGAAAGGATATACCAACGGCGCTTCCGTGGTAAGGGCTGGATCACCGAAGATCCCCAGAGCTCTTCCTCTCGGCGTCCTCGAGGGCGTGTTTGATCAAGGTGGTCACCAGGGGTCCCAGGACGGGCCGCAGGAGAAACTTCCAGGGTTGCCGAAAATGCCCGGTGAGCTGGCCCAGGCGACGGGACAGGCCCCGGTAGAACGGCTTCTTCTCCGATGGAGACAGGGCTTGGAACCGCAGACCCTTGAGGTCGTTTCGATNCCCCTCCGGGGGCGACGGGGTGTACCCCTGGAGGCCCCAGGGGCCGAGGACCTCCTGGGCCTTGCGCCGGCCGCACGCGTAGTCGTGCTCGCGGTAGGCCTGGGCGAAGAACCCGAGGAAGTTGAACAGGTCCGCCCCCGCCAGGGTACCGGGCTCGGTGGTGAACGCCACGATGTTCATCGCTTCGTGTTCGCCCAGCCCCGCCGTCCCTTCCAGGACCAGGACAAACCTCAGCCACGCCTCGGCCCCCGGGGTTCCCACCCCCTGGGTCACCTGGGTCCAGAGAGCCCGGTACTGGATCCGCAAACGATCCAGGGCCCGGTCTTGGTCGCCGGGGTCCGAGGCCGCAAACTGAAGGGCCAACAGGGGTTGGGTGATGGCGTCGAGGGCTTGCCAGGTGGGTTGGCCCCGGAGGACCCCGGAGGCCATGGCGGCCCCTTGGGAATCCAAGGTCCGGACCCGGGTGGTCGTGGCCTGGGCCTTGATCCAGTCCTGGAACCCGGCCTGGGCCCACATGGTCCCCCAGAGGTACCGGCGGCTGAAGGGACCGTAGTTGGCCTGGGCGGCCCGAAACTCGGGGTCGGCCTTGGAGGCCATGGGGTCGGCGCTGACAAAAAGGTACAGGCGGTCCTCGTCGCCCACGTGCCCATCGATCTCGTTCACCAACTTCTTGGCCATTCCCAGGGGTTGGTTTTGGACGCATCCGCCGTCGGTGTACGCAAACGTTCGCTCTTCCGAGGTCCAAGGCAGCAACCCGGGGTCTTGAAACTCCGACCGGCGACGAACCAAGTCCCGGGGCCGGAACATATACGGAAACGCCCCACTGGCCACGGCCGCCGCCCGGACGGAGTCCCAGTCGGTCTGGGTGTCCCCGGTCACGGACGGTCGGAACACCACTTGGTCTTGGTGGCCGGTGTAGGTGAAGGACGTCCCGTCTTCCTGGGGTACCCCGTAGTCCAGGCCGTTGAGGTTCGTGACGGCCAGACCCAACCTCACCTGGGGTGCAAAGGCGCCGTGTCGGTGGCCGGTGAGGGTCTCCACCGATAAGGCCTCCCGGGCGACCTGGTCCACGAAGTCGGACGAAAGGAGGGACTGGAGGGCCGACTCCCCCTGGTGACCCGAGTCCCGGGTATCGAACAGATCGTCGAGGGTGATTTGGTTCACCCACACGTTGTAGAGAGTATTCGACTCGGGGCCCCGGAGGGCTTCCCCGGCCAGGAGGCCCTTCTGGACGAGGACCGCGGCCGTCATGCCCCCGGCCGAGGCCCCGACGACCACGTCGATGAGCCAGGCGTCTTCCGGGGGCACCCGGCCGTTGTGGGCCTCCAGGGCCGACACGATTTCATACAAAACCCCGGACTCGTAGCTCCCCAGGGAGACCGCTCCGGAAATCACGATTGCCACTCGCTTCGCCATGGTAGCCTCCTCGGAGAGTCCCTCCTAGTGTGCCCCAGGTTCCCGGCCTTCACCAGGTTTCTGATCGAGCCATTGGGCCAGGTCCGATCCCGAGGCTCGACGGTCCAGCAGGGCCTGGAACTCTGGGTTTCGCACCGCCTTCCCTAGGGCGGCCAAGGTTTTTAAGTGGCTCTGGACCGACGAGGCCACCAGGAAAAAGGCTACCTTGACCGGGTCTCCGGGGCCCCAGGCCAGGGCCGGGGTCAAGTAGACCACCACCACAAATTCGGTGTCGTGGGACCCCAGGACAGGGTTCCGCGGATGGGGGAAGGCCAACCCATGGCCCAAGCTGGTGGGAGCCATTTCCTCCCGGTCCACCAGGGATTGTAGCAGGTGCCGCCCCACCGCCGGTGACACCGGGAACCGAGGCACGGCCTGGCGAATCACGTCGAGGGGATCCATCCCCCGGACTTCCAGGGCTGCCCCCCCCTGGCGCAAGCGGTCTGACAGGGTGGCCTCGGGATGGCCCAGGAGGGTTCGGGCCCGGTCCAGGGCCGTCAGGATGTCCGGAAGGATGTTCTCGGGGCCCAGCGACGCGGACAACCCGATCTTGTCGAGGGAGGCCCGGACATCCGGGACCACCGTGGCCAAGAGGAGATGGGTTCCCTTGGACTGGGCGTTGGCCAACAGGTCTTTGAGGACCATGAGGCCACTGGCATCGATGCTCGGCACATGCCTCAGGCGTAGAATTCGGACCCGAGGGGCGGCTTCAACGACGAGCATGGCTTCTTTGAACCGTTCCGCCGCCCCAAAAAAGAACGGGCCTTCCACCTCATACACCTCAACGCCCCGGGGGAGCGTCACTTTCGTGAGCCCAAAGGGATCCAGGTCCTCGGGGGAATCCCTGAGCTCGTCTCGGTACAGGATCACTTGACTGGTGCGGCTCATCTTCCGCAAAAAGAACAACAGCGCAAACAGGATCCCCACCGGAATGGCCACGGCGAGGTCGACTAGGACCGTGAGCAGAAACGTCGCCACCAGAACCACCACGTCGCCCCGGGGCCCCTTGAGCAGCAACCGGAAGGTGCGGTGTTCGCTCATGTTGTAGCTCACCGTGGCCAAAATCCCCGCCAAGACGGACAGAGGAATCATCCCGGCCCAGGGCGATAGGAACAGCAGAACCAGGAGAAGGACCACAGCGTGGATGATCCCAGCGACCGGGGTCTGCCCACCACTCTTGATGTTGGTCGCCGTACGGGCGATGGCCCCGGTGGCCGGAATCCCACCAAAGAGGGCAGTGACGACGTTGGCCACTCCCTGGGCCACCAATTCCTGATTGGAATTGTGCTTCTTACCCGTCAACCCATCGGCCACCACCGCCGACAACAGGCTCTCGATCCCGGCCAGCATCGCGATGCTGAAGGCCGGGAGCAACAGTTCCCTCAGGTGAGCCAGGGAGATCTCGGGAACCTTGGGCCAGGGAAGGGCCCCGGAAATCGCCCCGAACCGGGTCCCGATGGTCTCGACCGGCCAGTGGAACGCCTGGACCAAGACCGTGGCAGCCACCAAGGCGACCAGGGCGGCGGGAATTCGACGGTCGACCCTCCCCAAGCCCAAGATCACAGCTATGGTTCCCAGGGAAATCCCGAGGGCCCAGCCATTGACTTGCCCAAGGTGGGACAAGAACAGGGCCCACTTTTCTAGAAAATCCGCGGGAACCGACCTCAGACCGAGGCCCAGGAAATCGTTGACCTGACTAGAGACGATGATCAAGGCAATCCCCGACGTGAACCCGACCACCACCGGATACGGGATGAACTGGATCACCGTCCCCAGGCGTGCGAACCCCAGGACCAGAAGAAACNCCCCGGCCATGAGGGTGGCCACCACGAGGCCGTCCACGCCGTACTTGGCGACGATCCCGTACACGATGACAATGAAGGCCCCGGTGGGCCCCCCGATCTGCACGTGGGACCCACCCAAGGCCGAGATCAGAAACCCGGCCAGCACCGCCGTGAGCAGGCCCTTGTCCGGGGTGACCCCGCTGGCGATCGCAAACGCCACGGCCAAGGGAATGGCCACCACACCGACAATGAGCCCCGCCGACAGATCGGCATAGAACGTCTTGAGCCGGTAGCCGTCTTTCAGCACCTCCCAGAGCCGAGGTCGATCCATCCCCGCCGCCTAGGGCTTCGTGATCCAGGCCTCAAACTTCGCGGCAAGGTCCATCACCTGCTCCGGGGTGGTCTTCAAGGTCCCCTCGGGGTTTCGGGTCGTCGCCAGAAACTCCAACGCCGCGCTCAAGGCCTCGATGCGCACCTGTTCTTTTTCCATGGTAGCCTCCGGGTCAACACTACCACGGAACCGTCTATTTGACTGAGCCCATAAGACCGGCGACGAACTGCCGTTGCATGGTCACAAAAAGGATCAACACTGGCAAGATTGAAACGCAAATGATCACCATGAGGCCGCCGTACTCGACGGTGTACGCGTTCATCATGGAGCTCATGGCAATGGGAAGGGTCTTGTTCGCGTCGGTGAGGATGGTCATCAGGGGCCACAGGAAGCTATTCCATTGGCTGATGAACATCAGGATGGCCGCCGAAGCAAAACTGGCCTTCATGGCGGGGAAGGCCAACTTCCAAAAGATGGTGAACTCNCCGGCCCCGTCCATCCGGCCCGCCTCGATGATTTCCGTCGGGAACATTTTGAAGTTCTGGCGGAGGAAGAAGATCACGAAGGCCGACATCACGAAGGGCAAGATGATGGCCGCCGAGGAATCCAGGAGCCCGAAGAACGCAATTTCCCGGAACAAGGGGAGTACGATGGCGATTTGGGGCATGATCAGGGTCAACAAGAGAACCCCGAACATCCACTCCCGGGCCTTGGAAGGAAACTTCTCAAACCCGTAGGCCGCGAGGGCGTTCACGGTCACCCCGATCACCACGGTCATGGTGGCGACGAACAAGGAATTGAAGAACAGCACCGGCAGGTTGTAGTTCTGGGNGGCCTTGGCCACGTTGCTGAGGAAGTTATTGCCGGGGATCAAGATGCCTTTGACCACGTCGTTCGGGTTCAGGGTGGTGCCGATGGCCATCCACACGAAGGGGAAGACCGAAAGGAACGCCCACAGGCAGAGCCCCACCCACACGAAGAACCGGGGGATGGACAGAGGTGTGACCATGCTCATTTTGCTTTTCCTCCCAGGAGACGGATCTGCAACCAAGAAAACACGGCGGCGATGACCACCACGACGTACGACATGGCGGTGGCGTACCCAAAGTCGGTGTTGATCACAAAGGCCTGACGGTAGATGTAGAGGGCGGCGGTCATGGTAGCGTTCCCGGGGCCCCCTTGGTTCGTCAGGACATTGGGTTCATCGAAGAGCTGAAGCGTGCCGCTGGTGCTGGTGACCACCGAGAAGAGGATCACGGGCACCAGCAACGGCAGGGNGATCCGGAAGAATTGGTGGATCTTCCCGGCGCCGTCGACCTCGGCCGCCTCGTAGATCTCCCGGTCGATGCTCTGGAGTCCGACGAGGAAGAAGATCATGTTGTATCCGGTCCAACGCCAGGTCATGGCCACGATGACCGTCACGTTGGCCCAGAACGGGTCGTTTAACCAAGCGATGGGTTGGGAAATCAACCCCGTTCCCACCATGAGGTTATTGGCCAACCCGTTGGTCTGGAGCAGGATCCGGAACAAGACCGAATAGGCCACCAGCGACGTGATGCAGGGCAGAAAAATCATCAACCGGAACGCCCCCCGGAACCGGCGGATGCCCTGGTCGAGGATCACGGCCAAGACCATGGCCAGGATCACCATGATGGGAATTTGGACCACCATGAGAAAGAAGTTCGTCCCCAAGGAGTGCCAGAACACACTGTCGTTGGCCATCCGGACAAAGTTCCCTAAACCGATGAAGGAGTCGTTGAACCCCTTCCATTTTCTAGTCACCAGGTACAGGGAAGACACAATGGGGTAGAGCATGAAGACGGCGAAGAGAGTCAGGGCCGGGGTGATGAAGTACCACCCCGTTCGGTTGAGGGATTGGGCGAAGGCGCCTTTCTGGTTCATAGGGACTTCCTTGGGGACGAACGCTGGAGCACTACTGGCTGCCGGCCTGCTTGTAGCCGGTTTGAACATCGGCTATCACGGCGTCGGGAGTCTTCAGGTCACCCTTGAACAGCTTGGTGAGCGAAGCCGTCATGACGCTCCCGAGGACGGTGTAGTTGGCCGTGTACCGCAGGGCCGGGACCTTTTCCATCCACTTCGCAAAGTCGGCATAGACCGCTTGGCTGTTGTAGAAGAACGGATCTTTGGCCACGTAGTTCGACCCGGTCCGGCTGGGGAGGTAGGTCCCCATGGCACCGGCGCCCTTGAGGATGGTGTTGTAGAATCCCAGGGCTGCGGGGTCCTTGCTGGCCCACACCGACTTCAGGAAATCGATGGCCAGAGCCTTGTTCTTGGCCTTGTCGAAGACGTACCAGCTCGACCCGCCCCAGTTCGAGGCATTCTGGGCCCCGGCGACCCCTTCGAGGAGGGGGGTGGGGGTGACCAGCCACTTACCGGCGTTGGAAGGCTGGGACTTGAGGGTTCCGATGATCCAGATGGCGCTCACCAACCCTGCGCTGTCCCCGTTGTTGAAGGCCGACACCCAGTTGCCCCACCCCTCGGTCATCCCCAGGACGCCGGCGTCGTTGAGGTCCTTGAGGACCTGAATCCCGGCCTTGGTGGCGGGGGNATTGAGGTTCAGGGATCCGTCGGGGTTGAAGAACTGCCCCCCCGCCGACTGGACGATGGTCCGCAGGAATTCCCAGCCACTGGTATCGTAGGCAATCAAGGGCTTCTTGATCTTAGCCTTGACCGTCTTTCCGAGGGCGATGACGTCCTTCCACGTGAGGTTCTTGAGGTAGTCGGCGGGATTCAGGCCGGCTTGCTTCAAGTAGTCGGCCCGGAGGTACAGCCCCGTGGACCCGGTGTCAAAGGGAATCCCGTAGACCTTGCTGCCTTCGGTCATGGGGCCGACTTTGTACCCGGCGAATTGGCTGTAGTCCACTCCGGCGGCCTTGAGGTCGGCGAAGACCCCGGGGTAGCTGGCGATGAACTGCTCGATTTGGTAATCCTGGAACAGGGCGATGTCCGGAAGGCCTGCGCCCCCGGCCTGGAGGCCCGCTTGGATTTTTCCAGCCACCGCGTCGGAGTTAGGGAAATCCACGACTTCGATGGTCACATCGGGGTGGGCCACGTTGTAGACCTTGGCGGCTTCTTTCATCGAGTACCCGTTGAAGTTCGGGTCCCAACACCAGACCGTCACTTTCTTGGCCTGGGCGGTGGCCATGCCCGTGCCCCCGGCGAACAACGCCAGGACCAACAATGCGGAAATCATCGTTTTCATATACCCTCCTATAGGATCTCCCCACCAGCGTAGGCCCACCTGGGGAATCCCGATAGGGACGCTTGTCATCGGTTTGATGACAAAAGTCATGGGGAAGGATGGGGTCNCCCCGGGGACTATTCGAGGACGAGGGTATGGATCTGGGCCTCGATGCCGACGCGAATGGCCCCGAACCGATCTTTGACCCCCACCTTTTCGTAGAGGGCGCTCACATAGTTGCGAATGGTGTTTTTCCCCAAGTTCAACTGGTCCGCGATCTCTTCGTTGCTCATCCCCTTGCTGATGAGGAGCAGGATTCTCTTTTCCTTCTCCGACAGCAGGGAAAACCACGGGGGTACCAACGATCGGGTCCCCAGGGCGGTCCGGGGTCTCCCCGACAACGACTCGACCACGGCGGGGCTCAAGACGGTCTGGCCGTTCAAGACCGCCCGGATCGCCGACCAAACTTCCTGGGGGGTGGTGTCCTTCAACAGGTAGCCCGAGGCTCCCCCGGCCACCGCCTCCTTCACGTACGAATCGTAGCCAAAGGTGGTGAGCATCAGCACCTTCAGCCCTGGATTGACCCCCTTCAGGTGGCGCAGGGCCTCGAGACCGCCCATCCCGGGCATGAAGATGTCGAGGAGAACCACGTCGGGGTGAAACCGGGGAACGATTTCGAGGGCGGCCTCCCCGGTGCAGGCTATCCTCACCTCGGCCACGGCCCCCTCCCCCAGGCTGGTGAGAATCCCGGCCAGGCTTTCAGCGAACAGCTTCTGGTCGTCGACGATCAACATCTTGAAGGGATTCAGATTCGACCTCCTGGGGTTGGGGTGTGACTAAGGGCAGGGTGGCCCGAACCACGTAGCCAAAGGATTCGTTGTGAAAGGTGACGGTGCCCCCCCACCGAGCCAGGCGTTCCTCCATGCCCTTTTGACCCAAGCCCAGGGACGCGTCGGCACCGCCCCGGCCGTTGTCTTGGACCACAGCGTGGAGAACTCCTCGATCCACATGGAATTGGACGTCGATCCGGGTCGCCAACCCGTGGCGGAAGGCGTTGGAAAGGGCCCCCTGGATCAGGTGGTACACCGCGGATTCCTGATCCGGGTCGAAGGTCCAGGGCAAGTTGCCCCATTCCACCCGGGTCCGGATCCTCGAGAGGCGGGCAAAGGTCTCGATCAGTTTCTTCAAGGCTTTGATTCCCCGGAGCCCCCGGGGTTGCAAGGCCCGGAGCTCATAGAGAACGGCCCGGGTTTCTTCCAGGCCGGTCTGGGCCTGCTTGCGAATCCACCGCAGAAGTTTGACGGTTTCGTCGGGGTCGTGGACCTTCCGGTGCAGGGAGGCATCGACCATCATCATGATGTTGGTCAGGGTTTGACCGACCACATCGTGGAGGTCCCGGGTGATGCGGTTGCGCTCGTGGACCGCCGACTCTTCCCCGGCGGCGTTGGCCCGCTCCAGGAACTCGGTATTGGCACTGGTGAGTTGAAGGACCGAGGCGTGGAGTTGGTTGGTCTTTTCGGCCAAGGCTTCCCACTGCATCCTGGATCTCTGGATCAGGTGCAACAGTCCTCCGGGGAGCAGGACGAGGAATACCACGATGGCGGTGACCGCCGCCGACGGGGGATCCGCCGTCATCCCGGGAAGGCCGTACTGCACCACCAAAAGCTCGGCGACAAAGGCCGACGAGAAACCCACCTTGCCCCAGGGGCCCAGAAACGTCGCGGCTTCGGCCACCAGGGCCGAGTAGACAAGCCACCGGGCCGGGAGCAGGGCTGGGTCGGGGACGGTGGCCCAGAAGACGCCCAAGCCTTTGGCGGCCAGGAGCCCGGGGGCCCACCGTCGGCCACAGACGGCCACCAGGAGCGACGTCACGGGCAACCCCGCCCAGGCAACGATGGTGACGCCCCAGGGGCCCCAGGCCCCGGTCTTGACCTCGGGTCGGGTCCCTAGAAATCCGAGAGCCGCCACCTCCAGGAGCATGGCCACCACCAGCCCCGGGCCCACGGAATCCTTCATCAGTTTCACAGAGCCAGCATAGGCCCCCTGGGGTCACCTGTAAAGGTGGAAGCCGTTGATCCTCGGGGCCCGGACGCCTTATGCTTGGACGATGGTGGTGCCCGGCGTTCATCGATTTCGGCTTTGGCCCGTTTTGCTCTCGGGCCTGCTGACTTATGTGGTCATGTCGGTGTTCTTCGGGTTGTTCTTTTTCGCGTCCGACCTGTTCCAGGACGCCCACCCGGGGCACTTCCATCATCACCGGGAGGCGTGGTCCACGGTTTGGTTTGCCGTGGGCGCCGCCGTGGTGGGCCTGGTCGCCACGGTGGGGTGGCACCGCCCTCTGGTTCGGACCTTTCGGGCGCTGTCCGTCGGCGCCCGGCCCCGGGAGGACGACCTTCGGCAGGCTCGAAGTCGGATCTTCCATTCCCCGATGGTGGTGGCCCTGGTTCTTCCGGGTTTGGAGGGGATCACCCAGGTCGTCGTCACGGCCGTCCACCTGGGAACCCACGGCTTTTCCCTGGGCGACCTTCCCCCCGAGACCCGAGCCTTCGGGGTGAACCTGCTGTTCCTGATCCTGGTGGGCTTTTTTGGCTTCCTATGGCAACGGCACCGGATCCAAACCCGGTATTTGCTCCCGCTGTTCAGCGCCGCCGAGGTGACCTCGCAGTTGCCGCCCACCCGGGACCAAAGCATTGGGAGAACCCTGGCCCTGTTGGCCGTCCTTTCGTCGGTCCTCCCGGTAGCCGTGGTCCTGACCCTGCTGGGCACCGGGGTGACCGAGATCCCCGACCCCACCAAACTCNCCCCCGACCAATGGTCGCTCTTGCTGGGGGCCGACTACGGAGACCCGACGCTGGGAGACTGGAAGTTCCCCGTCCTGATGATCAACACCCTCGATACCTGGCGAATCGTCATTGGCTCAGCCCTGGGCGTGGTGTTCATGTTGATCTACGTGTTCTTCGTCTTCCGCTGGGTGGGGGGGGACCTCACCGCGCCCCTCTACTCCCTTCGGGATGCCATGCGTCGCATCGAGGACGGCCAGCAGGAGCCCCCTCACCCGGTGGTGAGCAGCAACGAAGTGGGGGAATTGACCCTCGGATTCAACCGCATGATGAAAGGCTTGGGGGAACGGGACCGGATCAAGGGTCTCTTTGGCCAGTACCTCACCCAAGAGGTCAGCGAAGCCATCCTCGACGGCCGGGTGAACCTCGGGGGAGATCGCTACGAAGTCACGGTGTTGTTCACGGATATCCGGGACTTCACCGCCCTGTCGGATCAATTGCCCCCCGAAGAGGTCTTTGGCTTCCTGAACGAGTATCTGGATGCCATGATTGAGGTGCTGGTCGCCCGGGGAGGGTTTATCGACAAGTTCCTGGGCGACGGGATCTTGACTGTGTTTGGGCTCCCGGTGCGGTCGCAAAACCACGCCCAGGCGGCGTTCGAAGCGGCCCGGGACATGCAAGCCAAGCTGTGGGACCTGAACCGATCCCGGGTCGCCGGGGGAAAAGTGCCCATCGCCATTGGTTCGGGATTGCACAGTGGTCCGGTGATTGCCGGCAACGTCGGATCCGTCCAGAAACTTCAGTTCACGGTGATCGGCGACACGGTCAACTTAGCCAGTCGGCTCGAATCGTTGAACAAGCGTTGGGGGAGCGCTGTGACCCTCAGTGAGGCGACCTGGGAGCAGCTTCCCGGGACCCTCCGAGAGTCCTTCCCCTTCATCAAGGAAGAGGGGGTGGAGATCCGGGGCAAGAAGGATCCCATCACCTTGTATCGGCTCGACTGATGGCCCTGGACAACAAGAGGCTCAACGCCCTGAGCGGCATGCTCAACAGCGTGTCCACCGACTTGGTGGCGCCGTTCACCGTGCTTTTTGCCCTCAAACTCGGGGCCAATAGCCTTCAGACCGCCATGCTCTCGTCGGGCCCGGCCATCGCCGGGTTGTTGATCCTGATCCCCGGGGCTCGATGGGTCGACCGTCACAAGGACAAACGTCGGATCACCGCCCTCCTGATGGCCGCCAACCGGTTGTTCTACCTGCTCATGGTCTTCGTTCCCTTCCTGGCGCCCCCGGCTCAGGCGGCCACCTTTGTCCTGCTGGTGGCTGCCATGAACGTCCCGGGGGCCGTGGCCAACGCCGCGTGGCAGGGGTACATGGCCGGAACCTTCCCCCCGGACCAGAGGGCCGAGGCCTTCGCGGCCCGGAACCGGGCCATGAACCTCTGCGGTACGGTCACCACCCTGGCCGCAGGCCTGCTGTTGGACGTCATTGGCACCACCTGGGGCTACCAACTGATGTTTTTTGGGGCCTTTCTGTTGGCCATGGCCGAAGTGAAGGTGTTCACGGCGATCCGGCCCGTCCTCGACGTTTTGCCCCGGGCCGTCGACCAACCCGAGGNCCCCACGGCCACCGACCGAATCCAGACCCCGGCCACCACCGAGGCCCTCCCCCTCCTCCCTCTGATCTTTCGCCTGAAGAACAAGCTCCAGGAAATCGCCTCGAACCAGACGTTCGTCCGGTACACCCTGGCCAGCGTCCTGTTCTACTTTTCGTGGCAGACACCCTGGACCCTCTTTTCGCTGTATCAGGTCAAAGCCCTGGGGGCGGGGAACGCGGTTCTCGGCATCCTCACCCTTCTGAATACCGGGGGGAACCTGTTTGGCTACAAGTTTTGGGTTCGGCAGATCGAAAAGCGGGGCAACCTTCACGTCCAGTGGTTGTCGGCCCTCACCCTTGTGTTGGTGCCCATCACGTATTCCGTGACCGGCTTTCTTCCCCGGATGCCCATCCTCGGGGTGGACTTGTCCCTCTGGGTCATCGGGACCCTCAACGTGTTCGTGGGGGCGACCCTGTCGGGCCTCACGCTGTCCCTCTTCAACGCCCTTCTGGAAGCGACCCCCGAAAAGAACCGGACCAGCTACATCGCCTACTACAACACGTCGATCACAATCACGGCCGTCGTCGCTCCCCTGTGGGGGGTCTTTGTGTATGAGGTCTGGGGCTACCAAGTGGCCTTTCTGGTGTGTTCCGTCCAGCGGCTGGTCGGAGTGGGCGCGCTGTTTTGGTTGTGGAAGCGGACCCAAGGCCCTTCCCGGCGTAGGCCGCCGAAGGGGGCCTGAGGAGGGGNCAGTCGGCGTCCCGACTGAACTTTTTGCCGAGATGCATGAGGAATAGGGCCAGGGACAGGAGGCCTACGGTGCCGGCGAAAATGAGCATATCGGTCCAGGCGTCCACCTTCATCGTCAGAACGATCTGGAAGAACTTCACGATCAAAGCCATGATGATGACCTGACCGATCTTGTCCTTGAGGGCATCGAGAGACCCGATTTCGAGGATGCTCGACGCTTCGGTGCCGTCGGCGGCGTCGATGTGACTGATGAACAGTTCGTACAGCCCGAAACTAAAGATGAGCAATACCACCGCGATCAGGAAGATATCCACGCTGCCCACCAGACTGCCAATGAACTCCCCGTGAACGTCGAGCTTGTCGTTGAAGCCCGTCGCGTACGTGACCAGTTCGATCACCGCCTTGACCACGTCGAAGGTTCCCAGGAAAAACAAGCAGAGGGAGGCGGCCAGGCTGGCGACCACGGCGAAGAGCACCAGGAACCGGGAGGACCAAAGCACCTTTTCGAAGACCTGCTCGAGCTTGGCCGGCGGGGTGGCCCGGGGGTTTACAGGGGCAGGGGTGGGCTTCTTTGCGGGCGAATCGGACATCGTTTCCTCCGCGGGCATCATACCCGGGTTACCCCGGGAAGTCCACCCGGAGGGTCCGTCCCTCGGCCGCACTCCGACGGCAGAGATCGAGAAGCTTCACCACCCGCAACCCGTCGGTGGCCGGGAACTTCGGGGGCCCCCCCTGGGTCAGGACCCGGGCGACGTCCCGATAGAAATCGGCGTAGCGCCCCGGGGGCGAGGCAACAGAAACGGGGTCGCCGGTCGATGGGAACAGCCAGCCGGCGTTGGCCGGGNCTTCGACCCCGAAGGACGGATCGTTCGGGGAGAGCCCCTGTTGCAGTTGGACCTCCTGGGGATCCATGCCCTTCTTGACGAAGGCGCCCCCGGTTCCTTGCAACGACCAATGGAACAGCGGGGCCCGGGCCACCATCCCCGATTCCAGGTCCACCCACAGGCCGTCGTAGTCCAGGCTGATCCGGAACGCATCGACCGTCGTGCTTCCGTCTCTCTGGATCCCCAACCGGCACGTGACCGCCCGGGGAAGGCCCAAGAGGGACACGGCTTGGTCCAGCAGATGGCTCCCGAGGTCTTCCAAAAGAGTGTTGCCTTCGGTTCCCTGCTCCTTCCAGGCTTTTTTCCTGAGGGCGTTGGCCCAGCGGTCATACCGGACCTCCAGACGAACCAACCGGCCCAGGCGCCCTTCGGACACCAACTGACGAACCAGGAGAAAGTCGCCGTCTAACCGGCGACTTTGGAAGGCAAAGGCAGGGNGCCCGGACCGGGCCGCCGCATCCACGATGGATTGCCCTTCGGCCACGGTCACGGCCAGGGGCTTTTCCACCACCACGGCCCGACCACTCTCGAGGACCCGGACGGCCCACGAGGCGTGGAGATCGTTTGGTACCGTGACAATTCCCAGGTCCCAGTCACGGTCTGCCAAGAAGGCCTCGAGGTCCCGGTGAACGCGGGCCCCCGGGACCAGGAGGGGAGCCTCTTTCGCTTGACGCTCCAAGACCGCCGTGACCACAAAGGTCTCGGGCTGGGCGGCCAAAAAGGGCCAATGAAACGTCTTGGCCGACGCCCCGAACCCGAGGATCCCCACCCGAACCATTAGCGGCGCTTCTTCGACGTGATGTCGAACCACACCGCCAAGACCAAAACGAGGCCCTTGACGATGTACTGAACCTCGAACGGAGCGTTCATCAAGAACAAGCCGTTGTTGATCGAGCCGATGACGAAGGCCCCGATGATGGCCCCGATGATCGTCCCTTCACCGCCGAGGGTCGAGGTACCCCCGATCACGCAACTGGCGATGGCGTCGAGTTCCCAAAGGGTTCCCCCCGCCGGGGNGGCGCTGGCCAACCGACCGGTGAAGATGATCCCCGAGACCGCAGCCATGGTTCCCATGATCATGAAGATCATCATGGTCCGGAACTTGATGTTGATCCCGGAGAGCCGCGCGGCTTCCTTGTTCCCCCCCAGGGCGTAGACGTGCCGACCGAACACGGTTTTCGTGGTCACAAACGTGAACAGCAATCCAAAGAGGACCAGCAACAGGAAGGCGTAGCTGATGCCGACGTAGAAGGTTTGGATGGCAAAGATGGCTCCGATGAGCACCGAGATCAGGATGAGTTTGCCCAGTTGCAAGCTGATCGGGAGGACCTCAAAGCCGTACTTCAGGCGGTTGGCTCGGTTCCGGAATTCGACGAACCAGAACAGGACGATGGCCACAATGCCAATGATGAGACTGAGGTCGTGGAAGGGAACCCCAGGGCTCCCCACGTCACCCTTCATCCACAACTGGGGCAAGAACCCCTGGCCAAAGATGTTGAACGCGTCGGGGGNGTAGACCGTCTGGCTCTGCAGGATGAAGACGATCAAGCCCTTCATCACCATGTACGTTCCCAGGGACACGATGAACGCGGGGACACCGGCGTAGGCGATCCAAAAGCCCTGCCAACACCCCACCAGGAAGCCGAAGAACAGGGCACAGAGGATGATGGCCCAGACCGGAAAGCCGAACGAGTGGGCCAAGACCGCGGCCAAGGCCCCGGACGCTCCCCCGAGGAAGCCTACGGACAGGTCGATGTGCCCGGCGACCATGACGAGGACCATGCCCATGGCCAGGATGGCAATGTAAATATTCTGACCCAGGAGGTTCGACAAATTCCGGGGCGTGATGAAGTTACCGCCGGTCAGCACCTGGAAGATGATCCAGATACCAATCAGGGCGATGAACATCGCGTATTGGTTGATGTTAGTCTTGAAGCCCGAAACGATGATTTCGGACAGGCTGCGGTTTCTCAGTTCCATCTCAGTGGCCTCCCGTGGCGTAGTACATGGCTTTTTCTTGTGTGGCTTCCTGCCACGGCAACTCACCGGTGAGTCGCCCCTGGTGAATCACCAGGATTCGGTCACTCATCCCGAGGACTTCGGGGAGTTCCGAACTGATCATCACAATGGCCNCCCCTCGGTCGACCAAGTCATTCATCAGGTTGTAAATCTCAAATTTGGCACCCACGTCGATCCCTCGGGTCGGTTCATCGAGGACCAGAACCGCGGGGTCGGCCATGAGCCACTTGCCAATGACCACCTTTTGCTGGTTACCACCGGAAAGGTTTTGAACCTTCTGTTCCACCGAGGGGGTCTTAATCGACAACTGCTGGACGTAGTGGTTGGCGACCCGGACTTCCTTGAGGGTGTTCAGCAGGCCGGCCCGGGCGACCTCTTTGTCCACACCATCCCCTTGGTTATCCCGGCGACGGAGCCGCCGCAGACTGGCCATGGTGATGTTCGACTGGATGTCCATGCCGAGAACCAGACCCTTCCCCTTTCGGTCTTCGGACAGGTAGGTAAAGCCGGCCTTGATCGCATCCCCCGGGGTTCGGAACTCCACGTGTTCCCCGTTGAGCACGATTTCCCCCGAGATGTCGACGCCGTAGCTTTTTCCAAAGAGACTCAGGAACAGTTCGGTTCTTCCCGCTCCCATGAGGCCGGCAATCCCCAGGATTTCCCCCCGACGAATCTGGAACGAGACGTTGTCAATCACCTTCTTGCCCTGGAGCTCGGGGTGGAAGACGGTCCAATCCTTGACTTCCATGACCACGGCTCCGGCCTGATGATCCTTCCGAGGGAAGCGGCTGGTCAACTTGCGGCCCACCATGAGGTTGATCATCTTTTCTTCGTTCATGCCACCGTCGTCGTGGATGTCTTGGCTATGGATGGAGTGGCCGTCCCGGAGAACCGTCACCGAATCCGCAATCGACATGACTTCTTCCAACTTGTGACTGATGTAAATGCAGGTGACGCCTTTGTCCTTGAGACCCCGGAGGATCTGGAGCAGGTTCCGGCTGTCCTCTTCGTTGAGCGCCGCGGNGGGCTCGTCGAGGATCAAGATTTCTGCATTTTTCGACAGGGCTTTGGCGATCTCCACCAGTTGCTGTTGGCCGATCCCGAGGTTGATCACTTTTGTCTCGGGGTTGACGTCCAGGCCGACCTCTTTCAAGAAGGTCTTCGTTCGGTTGAACGCATCGAACCAGTTGATCACCCCGNCTTTTTGGACCTCGTTGCCCAAAAACATGTTCTCACAGATGTTCAGCTGACGCACCAGGGCCAACTCCTGGTAGATCACCACGATCCCTGCGGCTTCACTGTCCTTGATGTGCTTAAACTGAACTTCCTCACCCTTCACCCGGATCTGGCCGGTGTAGGTACCGTGGGGGTAGACTCCGGACAAAACCTTCATCAAGGTCGACTTTCCGGCGCCATTCTCACCGACGAGGGCGTGGATTTCACCCTTCTTCACCCGGAACGTAACGCCGTCGAGGGCCTTAACCCCTGGAAATTCCTTGGAAATATTCTCCATCTCAAAGATGTATTCATTCATGGGCGTGCCTCTGTCTTCACAGTTCCTCCGAGTCAAGAGTTTCGTCGATTTGATATCGTAACCCCGATTTTTCAGCCTGGGAGCAAGAACTTTTTGTCCTTTTCTGACTTTTTGCTAAAAACCTGCCTCAAACTCTCATACAAAATAGCACAAATCCAACCTCAAGATAAGATAGAACTGGGGAGGTGATCACCTCTTCAGGTTTCGATAGACTTCCTCGGCCCGGTGGAAGCCGTCTTTGACGATGACCTCGGCCATATTGGAGCGGTCCACGGCGATGGGCTGCAATTTGACGTAGGGGACCTGGAACTCCCCGTCGCTGATGAACTCGGTGATGTCCAAGGGCTCGCGCCGGGCGAGCTTGACGGCGTACCGAGCCGCCGCGATGGCCAGGGGTGCGATGGGCTTGTACACCGTCATGGTTTGGGTCCCCTCGACCACCCGCTGGCAGGCGGCCAAGTCGGCGTCCATCCCCGTGACCACCGTGCCGTCGAGGAGGCTCCGTTGGCTCAAAACGCGGATCAACGACTCGGCCACCAGGTCGTTGGCAGCGATGACCCCGTCGAGGTTCCGTCCCAAGCCTTCGACGACGGGACGGAACGCCGCCTCGGCCTCTTCGGAGCTCCAGGAGTTCAACCAAACCTCGTTCACCACGTGGACCGTCCGGGCGGCGATCAGAGGATCCAGGACGCTATGGAAGCCCTGGTTCATGAGTTCCGAATTGTGATCCGAAGCGGCGCCGTTCACAATCACGAGTTCAAAGGGAGAATGCCGGTGCTTCGTCTTGACGGCGGCGGCGATCGACTGGGCCATCAAGGCCCCGGCGGCCACGTGGTCGTGGGCGATGTAGAGGTCGGCTTTGCCCTTGAGAATCAGCCGATCGTAACTGATCACGGGGATTCCCCGGTCCCGGACCAGCTGGATGGTGGGGCCCAGGCGCCCCGAATCGTTGGGGACGACCACGAGGACGTCAATGTTCTCGTTCGCCAGGGCCTTGATCTGTTCCACCTGGGTTTCGTGGTCTTGGTTGGCCACCTGGACCAGCACTTCGGCCCCCAGGGCCTCGGCTTCGGCCACAAAGATGTCCCGGTCCCGAATCCACCTTTCGACCACAAAACTGTCCATGGAAAACCCAATTCGGATGGACTTTCCTGGGGAGGGGCCCGGTTCCTTGGAGCACCCCAGGGTGGTCAGACCCACGAGGCACAGGACCCCCAGGAGACCCCAGGGGCCCCTCACGGTAACCCTCGCTGCCCCTGGGCGTATTCGCCGGGGCTGAGGCCTTCCCACTTTTTGAACAGCCGGGAAAAGTAATTGGCGTCGGCATACCCCACCTCGGCAGCGGTCTCCTTCACGTTCTGGCCGCCCCTGAGGAGTTCCTTGGCCCGGGAGATCCGCAACCGCGTCAGGTAGTCGACGAAGGATTCTCCCTTTTCATGGCTGAACATCCGACTGAGGTACTGGGGATGGACCCCCGCCGCCCGGGCCGTTTCCTCGAGGGACACCGCCTTGCCGAAGTTCTTGCGCAGGTACTCCATGGCCCGTTCGACCACGGGGGATAGTTCGGTGGCCGCCGGTCGCTTCCGGGCCAGCTTGACCAAGGTTTGTCTGAGTTGCTCTTTCAACGCCGTCCGGGGTAACGGGGGCTTCCCCAGGGAAAAGGGAGCCAGCACCTCGTGGAGCGGCTCGGGCAACCCCTCGTCCCGGCCCCGCTGGTGGGCGGCCACCACCACCAGCTGATGAACCGCGGGAGCAAAGTCCTCCTCGGGAAGACTCTCCAACGCAGCCCAGAGGGGCCCCACCAGAAACGAGGCCTGGTCGGGGTCCCCGGCCGCCAGTGCCCGAACCAGGGCTTTTTCCAGGCCGAACGGGAACGAGGCCCCGGGATCGTCCTCCCCCCGGGGGCGCCAGTCCGTCCAGGCCCCCTCGGCCCCTTCCTCCAGGGCCCACAGAGATTCCTCGAGGGTTCGCCCGGCTTGGAGGATGGGAACCACCGTGCCGACCCCGCCGCGCCAGCGGGTCCCTTCGGGAAGGTCCCGGCTGGTCCAGGGAGCCCAGGCTTCCTGGTCAGGTCCCACCGGAAAGAGCACGCTGAACCGCCCCTGCCGCCAGGGGCCGAAGAAACAGGGCGCCTTGAACTTGACCGCCTCTCGGAACCGCTCAAACCCGGACTCGCCGGCCCCGGGGTCACCGGCAGCCCATTCCATCGAGACCCCCTGGACCGAGGCCCCCTCCAGGCCGAGTAACTTCACCAACCCCTCGGACTGCTTGCCGCTCAGGGTGCCCGCCACCGCATGGAACAACAGCGCTTGCTCAAGAAAGACCGACGCCTCCTCCCTCCAGTCCCGGTTGCCGAGTTCGCGTCGCTGGGCCGACTGCCTCTCCCGAACCACGGTCCGGGCCCGCTGGACCACCTGAAGGAGGGCCTCCCGGCTGAGGGGCTTCAGAAGGTAGTCTTGGATGCCCAGATCGATGGCTTCCTTGGCGATCTCAAAGCGCTCGTACGCCGTAACCAGGATGAACACCATTTGGGGAAAGCTCTGGCGTAGATCCCGAATCGCATCGAGCCCGCTGATCCCCGGCATCCGCACATCCATGAGGACGATGTCGGGGTGGTGGAGCCGGACGAGCTCCATGGCTTCCCGACCGTTCCGGGCCGCAGCACACACCGACAAATCTTCGAAGTGCTTTTTGATGAGGAACTGGAGGCCGTCGAGAACGGGCTGCTCATCGTCGGCGATCAACACTTTAAACATGATTTACCTCCGGTTGGACCGGGGGAAGACGGAGGAGGATCACCGTCCCCTGGCCCGGGACGCTCGAAATCCGCACCACATCCGTGACCCCGTAATAGAGTTGCAAGCGATGAATAACGTTTCCCAATCCAATTCCCGAGTGCCCGGCGCTGTCCTCGTGGCTGGGCCCCTGCCCTTCGCTATCGTCGAGAACCCGCTGGACCAACTCGGGCTCCATGCCGATCCCGTTGTCGATCACCTCGACGCCCAACCGACCCTCCTGGGGCGGCAGGACGCGGATGGTGACCACCCCTCCCGCTTCCCTGTCCTTCAATCCGTGGAGCAGAGCGTTCTCCACCAGGGGCTGCAAGGTCATGGGAGGAATGGTGACCCCCGACAGATCCACCTCCGTGCTCACGTGGAACGCAACCCGGTCACCAAAGCGAATCGAGATGATGTACAGATAGTTTTCTAGGTTCCGCAATTCCTCGGCGAGGCTCACCGGTTGGTCGAGCTTCCGAATGTTGTGGCGCATCAGAAGGGCCAGCCGATGGAGAAACTTCTCGGTTTCCGGAGAGTCTTCCATCATCGCCAGCTGGCTGGCCGCATTGAGGGTGTTGAACAAAAAGTGGGGGTTGATTTGAGCCTGGAGGGCTTGGTACTCCGCGTTCCGCAGCAGGGTCTTGATCCTGAGGTTTTCGTTTTCGACCTCGGCAGCGTGACGAATTTCCTGAATGCTCTGGACAATGGACCTTCGCATTCGGTCGAAGGCCAACGTCAGCCGACCCGTCTCATCGGAATCTTGGGCCGGAAGGTCGAAATCGTAGTTTCCTCGACTGATCTCGGTGGCTGCCGCCGCCAGGGTCTCCAGAGGCTTGGACAACCGTTCGGAAAACCAGAAACTCAGAAGGAGAGCCAAGCTGAGGAGCGCAAAGAGCATGGCGGCGTTGCTCGCCTGAAGCCACCCAAGGCGTTGGTAGAAGAGGGAGGCCTGCTTCAAACTGGAGCGATACTCCTGGAGGCTCAGTTGGTCGAGCTCGGTCTGCAAGTACCCTGCAATCCGCTGAGTTCGGTCCCAGGATTCGGCATAGGTTTCTTCATCCCGTCCCCGCTTGGCCTGGACGGCGGCTTGAGCCTCGCGGATCAATTCCCGGCCGAGGCCTTGGATGGTCCGTTTGAGCCCCTCCCCTTCGGGAGAGAACACCGACCGCTGGCGAATCTGGGACAGCTGGCTTTCCATCACGACGGTCTGGCGATTGAGTTCCAGCAGACTCTCGCTGCCCTTGGAGGCCAAGTAGGATTCGAGGGCCGAGCTTACCGAGTCCGCGGTCTTCCCGATCTCCACCAGCAGACCTTGCCGCTCGTACACCTGCCACACCCCGTGGAGCATCCATTGGGCGTTCACCTGACTGTACACGCTCACCACCCCCAGGAGCGTCAGCGTCCCCAGGGAAAAGGTCAGAATCCTCCGCCGTATCGTAGCGAAAAAGGATCGCCACCGGCCCTCAATGCCCACGGCTCGACTCCGACACCAGGGCGTGGATGGGCAAGCTCACGTACGAGCTCAACTCCTGCCCCGAAAAAACCTTCCCCAGGGTTGTTGCGATGATCTTCGCCCACTCAGCCGGATCCCGGGTCACCAAACCGAGAATCAGCCCCTGGTCCAGGGCTGTCCGCAGTTCAGGAATCTCCCCGACCCCCACCAACGCCGTTTTCCCCACACGGTTCGCCTCGACGATGGTCTGGAGGGCACTGATCGTGTCTTTCGAGTTCGTGGTGACCAAGAGCTGCACCGGGGGAGTCTGCCGCAGGAGACCCCAGACCAATTCCTCACCGGCAAAGCGCCCGGGCGGTGAGATCACTTCCTGGAGGGACACCTCACCGGACCGGGGACCGAGCCCCTCGTTGAGCCCGTTCAGGAACAAACTGTTCTGAATGGTCTGCCGTTCGACGTCGGACTGACTCAACAGGACCCCGCCCCGGCGAAGTTCCTGGGACTGCCTGGCGATGAGACGCCCCATGGTGTAGCCCAACTGGAAACCGCCCGTCCCCAGGAACACGCGGCGTCGACTGTCGGGGACATCGTGTTCCAGCAAAAGGACGGGGACCCCCCGGGCCTCGGCCGCGTCCACTGCACCGGTCAGGTCTACCGAGTCTGGAGGCAGACAGACGAGACCATCGACCTTCGAAAGCGAGGCCTTCTCAAAGACTTCCTTGACGTTCTCACCGTGGGGACTGTACCGGGACACCTCGAACCGGAGGCCCGACTCCACCCCCGCCACCGCCAGCCGGGCCACCAGGTCGTCCCAAAAGGGATCCATTTCTTGGGGAAGGAGCACGGCCACCGACCTCCCCTCCTGTTCCCGGGACGCGCTGACCGACCAAATCTGATCCAAACCGGCGGAGAACGCTACGGATAAACCCAGGGAGGCCAAAAATGCCAGAGACAAGACAATGACGGCGATTGAAAACAGCTTCTTCACGGTGGTGAAGACAGAGTATAGCAACAAGTGACGGGATTGGGGAATTTCTTGAGGACAAAAAAAAAGAAGCCTGGCGACGACCTACNCTCCCGCGATAGCAGTACCATTGGCGCTGAAGAGCTTAACTTCCGTGTTCGGGATGGGAACGGGTGGGACCTCTTCGCTAT